>BNJU01002670.1_pt1 | contig 78316 bp, 75 predicted proteins | sample 8539281 | NCBI WGS metagenome assembly BNJU01 (sample SAMD00202456, study PRJDB9452) | human saliva metagenome | isolation source: human saliva | place: Japan
AATTGTCGGTCTGTTCTGGGGTGTACCGGAGTGCCCGTGGGTTGGGCGTCAAAAGGTTCTATTTATCAGGACTGCCAAGGCTCAGCCGATAGAGGGTGCGAGGAAACGTCCTACTGCACAGACGATATGTTCTAACACGCTGGGTGCGTGCTTGCGGCGCGAGTTTCCCGAGGTACAAGACAAAACCCGTGTTCGCCTCTGATCTTGTCATCAGTACGGTGGCTGAGTACCGTAAAATGCGGTGGAAAAATTTCTACGCGGGGGAAAAATAGCCTATTAAAGCCCAGATGAGAGGATGTCTGCGGTGGTAAATTTTTTGGTTTTGTGACGCAGGGTGGCTGGGTACCTCACCCATCACCGAGCATGGCTGGAAGCCTAGTAATTAGTTAAAACTTTTATATGACTTGGAGCTGAGTTTGTCGGTGATTTTTCTGAGTGGAGAGTGTCGGGCCTGGCTTGGGCATCGATGATTTTTGTCATGTGATTTTCGCATGGAAGCCCTTAGTCGTACGCCGTTTTAACACAATTTTAAATAATTGATTAAATATGTAATTGATTAGTGAAACTCTGGTGTTGGAACGCTTGACCACGGAGTCCCGTAGTATGTTATTCCCCATGCGTAGAGGTCAAGCTCGCTGTCATAGAAGACTGGCTCGTCCGTATGCTCAAGCAGGAACTCGGGGTCTTGGATGATGTAGAGCTGGAATATCTCATTGTCTAAGTTGCCGTTTATCAGTTCTAACGGACGGCTTGCAATCTCGTTGGCGAGCACCATCCCTCCAACCTGCCTTGATAGATTTTTCGTATGTCTTGATGTAATCGTTGAAATCCATAGAATCCTCCTTTGTCTCATGCAATCTCGACCGTCTTCAGGCGGTCTTGCTGGAGCATCTGAGAAGAGTTCAATCGTGTATTTTTATCAGATGTATTAATAATTAATCATGATTTCTTAGTCAAGCCTTATGTAAGAATTATTAAAAAGATAATGGCTGTGTGCTATACTGTTAAAGTATATTTGTGTTCATAAATGAGGAGAATCTATGCTAAGCGAATTAGACGAAAAGCGAGTATCAGCTTCGATTTCACTTGCTGAATCAGAAAAGGCTGAAATCAAAAATATGGCTAATGAATATGGCTTATTTCTATCGGAATTCTTGCGTTTTGCAGCAAAAGAATTTGCAACAAAGCATGCAAAAACATTAAATACTGGCAACTAAGGATAGGGGGTGGATATCTTGAGGAAGAATGAACTTGTTAAGCCTATCCTGAAGTGGGTAGGTGGCAAAAGGCAATTGCTTGATGAAATTGATCAAAGATTTCCAAAGAAAATTAGTTATTATGTTGAGCCTTTTATAGGTGGCGGTGCTGTTCTATTTGATAAACAGCCACAGCATGCGCGAATTAACGATTACAACGAGGAGCTAATCAATGTTTATAGGGTTGTAAGAGATAACCCAAACGAGCTCATCAAAGAATTGGCTGTGCATGAAAAAAAGAATGAACAGCTGGGCAGTGAATGGTTCTACCATGTTCGAGGTCTCGACAGAGAATCGAAGTTTAGTGAACTATCAAATGTTGAAAAAGCTGCAAGGATTATCTATTTGAACAAGACTTGTTTTAATGGTCTTTTCAGAGTGAATTCTGCTGGTCAGCTTAATGTTCCTTATGGAAGGTATAAGAACCCTAATATTGTTAATGAAGTTGGCATCAGGGCATTGCATAAATACTTCAGTGAAGCAGATATTGATATACGCCAAGGAGATTTGCTGAATGCCTAAAAGATTTACCAGAGGGTGCCTTTGTTTATTTAGACCCCCCTTATATGCCAATCACAGCTACTTCAGCATTTACGGGATACACCCAAAAAGGGTTCGGGTATGACGAGCAAGTACGTCTGCGAGATGAATGTATTAAGCTGCGCGAGCAGGGAATCCATTTCTTGCAGTCAAATAGTGACTGTGAAGAGATTCGCGAGTTGTATAAGGATTTCAAAATAGAAACAGTGGCGGCAAAGCGTTCTATAAATTCACGAGGTGATAGAAGAGGAGCTGTGAAGGAGGTGCTAATTAGTGGCTGATTCTATGCCTCAGTTGGACAAAGCTTGGGAAGAAATACTGGCTAAATATCCGATTGAGGAGAAGACAAGACAGGGAGAGCTCTACGAAATTCAAGCAAAGGAGATAAAAGCCTTTAGGGAACCACGGCTGATGACAAAATTTGACACTTCTAAATCAGTCGCCAGTCCCCTAAAAAAGCTGGGATTGAATGTCTTGCCGGTATCGAGGCACTCTTATGTCTTAGGGAAATTCAATTTATACGAGAAATTCCCAGATGTCACAAAGCTGAAGCCAACTTCTATTACGTTGCCCGAATTAGAGACTTTACGATTGGAAAATCTTACAAGTGAATCTAACGCGATAAATGCACTGTTGGCAACACATGCTTTAGAGAATTTTCTCGATGAGGAAAAACAAGGGCTACTAGAAACCTTTAACGGACGAATGGGAACGGGTGATTTCTCATTTGATATTGACTTATCATGTTGTGCCGCAAAGCAGACAATTAACGTAAGCAAAGCACAGATTGAAATTGACGGAGGTTTTGAATCGCAGCGTTCCGTATGCATTATGGAAGCTAAGAATATCCGTCATGATGATTTTAACGTGAGACAGCTGTATTTTCCGTACAGAAAATACCTTGCAATGGTTCAGAAGCCCATAAGGTTGGTATTTTCTCAGTATACGAATCTGACATATTATCTGTACGAATATAAGTTTGATGATCCAAATTCATTTTCATCAATTAGCTTATTAAATAAGCGTGCCTATACGTTTGAGAATTGTCAGATTTCAAAGAAAGATATTGTTGATGTTTGGAAAAACACTCCTGTTGTAACTGATGACAATCAAGATAATCCGTTAGGTAAGAGAATCCCATTTATACAGGCTGACCGATTTGACAGAGTTATATCGCTTGCAGAGCGGTTAAGTTCTGCCGAAGATAATACGTTAACTACTGAACAGGTTGCTGAACATATGGGCTTGGTTACACGACAAGCTACATATTATCCCGCTGCGGGCGAATATTTAGGACTGTTTAAGCGCTCACCTAATGCGACAAGCCTAACCGATACAGCTCGTCAAATATTAAGTATGAATTATAGAGAGCGTCAGCTAGCTTACGTTAGCTTGATATTGCAGCATCAAATTTTTCACGATTTGTTCGGTTGTGTAGTAAATAGTGGTGAATTTCCTAATAAGGCATACGTTGAACGGAAAATGGTGCGACTAAATGTCTGCAATAAAGGTTCAACAGCACGTCGAAGGGCAACGAGTGTCTTGGCGTGGCTATCATGGATTTTTGCGCTTGTAGACGATGAAATATAGAGAGACAATCAGGAGGAGATTTTGTGGCTAAATCAAAAACAAAACTTAACGACAATAATCTAGCTGTTGCAGCAGTGTCCTGCACTCTTTAATCTGGGAGAGGTCCAATGCGTGCGAAGAATATATTTACACTAGGATTTTTTCTCACTATTGTTCCGGTGTTCTGGGTGATTATCTCATTTGCCAGAGATGGGGAGTTCTTCGATCCAGTATCAATTCTAAGTGCAATTTTAGGAGGTCTTTTGGTCACTTTTGCAGCCAGAAGGACGCTTGAGAGTGATTCAAAGTTCCCTAAGGGACCTCCTAAGGGACCTAGTGTGTAAAACATCGCTTAGAAGTTTCTAAGAGGAAGAACCGCGGTAGGTTTCTACCACCCGGCAGGACGCCCCACGGCGTCACCTGCCGGGTATTTTTATGCCCAATTGTCGGTCTGTTCTCGGGTGTACCTGCGTGGGTGTATCGGCGTGCCCGAGGGCGCTCAGGTGACCGCATTGTAATGAGAACGCCATCAGAGAAGACGAAAACGAACCCTATGGCGTAGTATCGAAGGGTAAATATCGTTGTTCGGCGTTGATTGTTCATTCAATCCCACCGGCAACATTCGAGAGCAACCACAGAGCCACCAAACGAGCCACAGAATAGCCGGTCATAGGGACGCCACCGCTACGACGCGGTAGCCACACAGCCGCTATGACGACCACTCAAGGACACACCATGGAAAACCAGATTCCCGCCCCCTCCTTTCCGGAGCAGAACAACGCAAACTCCCCGCAGCCGGTACCTGCAGGTGTAGCACCCGGCGCTCCCCTCGGCGCAGCACCCGCACCCGCCTTGGGCATGGCACCCGCTAACGTGCGCGACCGCGACGACAGCTACCAGCGCATCCCGGACATCTACCGGGTGCCGGCTGAGCACCGCCGCCCCTACGGCGAGACCACCGGCGACTTCCGCGGCCCCGGCTACTTCTACTCCATCGGTGCGTTTGGTGCCTCCCTGGGCGCCCTGGCGCTGACCCTCTACGCGTGGGTTCAGGTCGCGGCACTCCACGCTGAGGCAAGGACCAGGTCCGGCGATTACAGCTCCTCTGCGTATAGCTCCGGTCTGAGCCCCAACATCATGGTGATTGCTCTGCTGCTCGTGGGCCTGATCCCGGTCGGCGTTTCCATTTGGCTTGCCATCTACTCGGCGAAGGTGAACGCCGGTCACACCACCAAGTACACCTCGAAGATGACGACCTTCAACATTCTGGCGTACATCATCTCGGGTCTGAGCCTGCTGGGTCTGCTCGGCACCCTCACCATGCTGTCCTAAAACTGGCAACGCTTGCTCTCATAGCGATACATAGCGAGGCGGCGGCTTTCCACTCTCGGAAAAGCCGCCGCCTCGCTATATTTCTACCACCATCGGGGGAGGGGCTAGGGGCGGAGACAGTCTAGGAACGGGGTGCGAGCGCCTCCAGCACCTGCTGCTGGACCGCCGCCGTATTACTTGCCACCAGGGATACCGGATGCACGCCGGAGACCGAAACACCCGCGTGCTCGGGCAGATCACCCTCCAGGGTGGAGGCGACGCCGCCAGCCTCACGAATCAGCGGCAGTAGCGCCGCCACCTCGTAGAAAGACAGGGATGCGTCCACGACGGTGTCCACGGCACCCTCAGCGAGCATACACGCCGCCCAGAACGAACCGTACGCACGGGAACGACCCACGCGACCCAGAAGCTGTACAAGCTCGCCAGAGCGGTCCACAGCGCCTTCGGAGGCCGCCTTCCAGGAAGCGAGGTCGGTGTACGCGGCAGACAGCTGATCCAGCTGAGTCAGCGAAGACACCTCAAGACGAGTAGCCTGCGCCAAGGACTTACCCGTGTACGCGCCCGAACCGCGAGCAGCCCACCAGCGACGACCCAGCGCGGGTGCAGACACCACACCCACCACCGGCTCACCCTGATCCAGCAGAGCAATCAGAGTCGCCCACACCGGCACGCCGCGGCGAAATTATCCAGCTCAGCAATCGGCGCAATCACCCACTGGCGCGACGCCTGACCGTTATAGCCGGCATGCTCACCGGCGATACCGTCACGAGTACGCACACGCGATAGCTGAGCGCGCAGAAGCTCCTCAACCTCCTGCGCCACGCCCGAGGCGTAATCGGCAGGCTCCTGCTCCTGTACCTGCGGCTCTGCAGGCTGCTGAGTCGCCTGCTGCCACGGAGCCAACGGTGCCGCAACGGGTGCCGCCTCCGCGGGCTCTACCGCCTCAGAGGCGGGGGAGAAGACCGGGCGGTCACGAAAACGCATGGCGCTCACACGATCGACGCTATCGGCAAGAATATGCGCAAGACGCAAATCGTCGGTGTACTGCTGGGGACGGCTCATAGTAATGCTCTTCTTCAGTATCGGTGATGTAGTCAGCAAAAATGTGTGTGAGGGAGGGTGGCAGAGCACCCTGCAGAGAACCCTAGACGAGAGCGCCCAGTTCCTTCTCCGAATCGCCCTCTTCAGGAGTCAACAGCAGCAGCTTACGCAAGGACTCCAGGCGGGCGGGACCGCTCTCACCGGCATGACCGGCAGCAACGTACGCCTCCAGACCGCACTCGGGAGCCTGCGCCGCGTGAGTACACGCCTTCGGGCAATCCGCCGCACCGGGCGCCAGGTCCACGAACGCCTCCACGACGGTCTCCGGCGGCACATGTGCCAGACCGAAAGAACGAATACCCGGAGTGTCAATAATCCAGGTGCCCGGCTCCATCGGATCGCCATTCGCATTCACCGGACGCAACGCCAACGCCGACGAGGAAGTATGGCGGCCACGACCCGTCACCGCGTTCACATGACCGGTCGCACGCTCGGAGCCGGTCAGCGCATTCACCAGGGTCGACTTACCCACACCCGAATGGCCCAGAAGCACCGACACCTGACCCAGCAGCTCCTGCAGAAGCTCCTGAACCGGTGCCGACTCCAAACCGGCAGCGCCCTCCTGACTCGGCGCCAAACCATCCGAAGACGAAGACAGCACAATCTTCAAACCGCTCGCCGCATAGTAATCCAGCAGATTCTGCGGGTACCGCACATCGGTCTTCGTAATGCACAGAATCGGCTCGATACCGGCATCAAACGCCGCCACCACGGCACGGTCAATGAAGCCGGTGCGCGGCTCCGGGTTCGCCGCAGCAACCACAATTACCAGCTGCTGAGCGTTCGCCACGACCACGCGCTCCGACGGGTCGGTATCATCGGCGCTACGGCGCAGAACGGAGGTGCGCTCGCCCAGACGCACAATGCGCGCCAGGGTATCCTTCGCGCCGGAGGTGTCACCCACCAGATCCACAAAGTCGCCGGTCACAATGGCGGTGCGGCGCAGCTCCTTAGCGCGCGCCGCAATGAGGGTACGCTCCTTCTCGGTGCCCTCATCAACGACGACCGACCAGCGGCCGCGGTCCACCGTAATGACCCTGCCACGAATCGCTTCTTTGAAGGTCGGGCGGTCCTTCGTGCGGGGGCGGGAACCCTTCTTGTTCGGGCGCACGCGCACATCCGACTCATCCCATTCGGAGAAATCGCGCACGTTCATGCGGGAAGAACCCATTTAGAAGACCTCCTGGTCGGCGGTAACGTCAGAGGTAGAAGCGCCGGCCTGCCATTGCGCCAGCATGTCCTCCCACATTGCGGTAAATTCGGGCATGGTCTTAGCCACGGTGGCTACGTTCTGCACAACCACATTGGGGCGGCGCAGACCAATAATCGCCGCGAAGGTTGCCATGCGGTGATCGTCGTAGGTGCGCGCCAGAACCGGCGCAGCCTCAGCGGTAGCGGGGAGGGGCGCCTCAATCACCAGCGAATCGGCGGTGTCGTGGGCGGTACCTCCCAGGCGGTTAATCTCAGCGGCGAGCGCTGCGAGGCGGTCCGTCTCATGACCGCGCAGATGCGCAATGCCGGTCAGCTCAACGCGGCCATTCACGAAAGCGCAGGCAGCCGCCATGGTCGGCGCCAGCTCGCCACCGGCAGACAGGTCAAAGGAGAAATCACCCTCGGGAAGCTCACGGGGGCCGGTCACGGTCAGACGGCCCTCAGCGTAGCTCACCCGGGCGCCCAGCGCGGGCAGAAGCTCACGCCACATATCGCCCACCTGGGTCGTACCCGCCGAAGAATCAGCCGCGGGGGCGGGCCAGTGAGGAATAGTCACCGACTCGCCGGTGACCACGGCGGCGGCAAGGAACGGGCCGGCATTCGACAGGTCCGGCTCAATGGTCATCTCAAAGCCGGGGAAGGAACCGGGGTGAACCGTCCAGCGGTACTCGCCGCCCTCTGCTTTGTCGCCTTGGTTCGGGTAGTGCTCCTGCACCCGGATACCCATCTGGCGCAGCGCCTCCACGGTCATCTGAATGTGCGGGATGGACGGCACCGAAGAGCCCTCGTGCACCAGCACCATGCCCTGCGGCAGGCGAGGCGCCATCAGCAACAGCGCCGAAACGAACTGGGACGATGTCGAAGCATCAATACGAACCACAGGCGCCTCAGAGACACCCTCTACGCTCGCCAGACCGGGGGAGCGCAGCACGAAGGGCAGAGCGTTCTCGCCCTGCTCACAATCCACATGCACACCCAGCTGACGCAGACCCTCCAGAACCGGACCCATCGGACGCTGACGAGCATGCGGGTCACCGTCAAAAGCGAACTCACCCGGCAGTAGCGCGGCCAGAGCGGGCACAAAACGCATCACGGTACCGGCGAGGCCGCACTCAATCGACACAGTGCGCGACTGAGCTTGTGCGGAATGCGCTTCCACAAAGCTCAGGGGAGTGACCTTAACATCCGGACCGAACGGCGAATCGGTCGGCACCAGCTCAATACCCGCACCCAGCTGACGCAACGCCTCAATCATCAGCGCCGAATCGCGCGAATGTAGCGGCGCACGCAAATACGAGGGGGAATCAGCCAGAGCCGCAAGCAACAGATAACGGTTCGTGAGCGACTTAGAACCCGGAATATGCACCAGAGCGTTCTTGCCAGCGGCTTCGCTGGAGGCGGGTGCCAGGGGAGCGGGCCAATCACCGGGGGGAAATCTGCACTGCTGCGTCGCTCATACATCCTCTTCTGGTTCAAATCATGGGGAGGGCGCAGACTCAGAGACGCTGCGCCGGTTGATGTCTACCCCTATTCTACCGGTTGAGGGTTTGCGAGCCGCTGAGGGCTCCAGCGATGAGATAGGCAGCGCGAACCAGACAACACGAACCAGACAGCGCGAACCAATCAATACGCGTAAAGGCGGCGCACCGTTATTGGTGCACCGCCTTCACTCATCATCAGATGTCTGTACCCCCAGCGGGGCAAGAGCTTGAGGTAGCTTAGAGGTTAGCCTCGGCGCAGAACTTCTGCACATCCTGTAGCAGACGAGCCTTCAGCTGCTCGGGCGCCTGCTGAGCGCATGAAGAACGCATCTTCTCACGAATCATTAGCTCAAAGTCCTTCACATCCGCGCACTCGGGGCAGGCATCCAGATGCGCCTGAACCGTGCGCAGCTGCTCGGGGCTCAGCTCCCTATCGAGGAATTCGTAGAGGCGCTTGAGGGTCGCCGAGCAGGGCTGGCCGCCGCAATCCTCCAGCGGCTCAGAAGCCGCGGAGGCTTCGGGGACAGAAGAATTCTTGTCTGTGGTTGACATCGGGGTTCCTTTCACACGGAAGGCATAAAGCGTTAGGGGAGTCTAGCCCCAACCTGATGGGGGGGGCTAGATTACGTGTAGAAGAGCGAAGCTAAGAATCTGCAGGCACCTTGGAGCCAGAGCCCGCCGGAGGGGACTTTACGCCTTTGGTAGCCTTAGTGCCCTTGGTAGCCTTTGCCGACTGCGCCTTAGCGCTCGCCTTCGCGGCTGCTTTCGCCTCAGCCTTCGCTTCTACCTTCGCGATAGTCGAAGGGCGCAGGCCGTTCTCACGCGCATAATCAAGCAGCTTCTCACGCAGAATACGGCGGCCACGATGCAGACGAGACATCACCGTGCCCAGAGGGATATCCAGAATCTCCGCAATATCCTTGTACGCAAAACCCTCCACATCGGAGTAGTACACCACCATGCGGAAATCCTCAGACAGCTCATTCAGAGCCTCACGAACCTCCGTGCTCGGCAGGGCACTCAGTGCCTCCGCCTCGGCAGAACGCAGACCCACCGCATCATGCTCACCGGCCTGAGCCAGCTGCCAATCCTCCACCGTCTCACCCTGAGACTGCTGCGGCTCACGCTGACGCTTACGGTACAGATTGATGTACGTATTCGTCAGGATGCGGTACAGCCACGCCTTCAGGTTCGTACCCTCGGTGAACTGGTGGTACGAGGCGAAAGCCTTCATATAGGTTTCCTGCACCAGGTCTTCAGCATCGGCAGAGTTGCGGCTCATCCGCAGGGCGGCAGCGTAGAGCTGATCCACATACTGCATAGCGTCCGCGGTGAAGCGTTCGCGCAGCTCGCGGGTATCCGCCGCGGTGTTGGTTTCAGCCATGTTCTCTCCTCTACAGGAACGCGCCAGGCGTCCACTGTCATAACGTAGAATTCTTCTCTTTATTCCGCAGATAACTCAGCGGATCTGCGGGTAAAGCAAAACCCCGGGTCCGAATAATATCCGAAACGCCGGGGTTTTAAAGTGTATGCAAGATACCTTATGCGTTGGGGCGCTTACCGTGGTTTGCGCCGCCCTTACGACGGTCCTTGCGCTTACGACCGCGCTTGCTCATCAGAGCCTCCTTATAGTGTTCATGGATGCGCGCCCCACCTTCGCGGTGCGCGCTCCCTATTACCTGCCCTAGCAGAGGCGGTCACCGAAACCGGTGCTCCACGCTATAAGGGCAACGCCGTCTATTTTTTCATAGAAACGGCATGATTGCATCTTGGAACCGGGATATGAGCGAAAAAACACGAACTTTCTTCGCATCAGCTCACAACCCCAGCCGGGGGAGCGGGCTCTTAGCCGTGCTCAGGAATGTTCAGCCAGTTGTACCAGCCGCGGTGCAGAACCAGCCACGCCATCAGACCGTAACCGGACTGACCCGGGCGGCCGTCATTAGCGGCAAGGTCGTTGCGCCACTGCTCGTGGTGAAGCAGCGGGTTGAACGTATCCACGTACACGTGGTTACGGCGGGTCACCACATCCGCGTACGCCGCCGACAGGTCAGCGATACGGCGGTTACGCTCAGCGTCCAGGGTCGGCGGCGGACCAACAACCAGAACCTTAATGTTGTTCTGCGACGCCATGTCCACAATGTTCGCCAGGTTCAAACGCGAACGAGCGCTGGTCAGACCCAAATCAATGTCAAAGGTCGACGGAGCAATAATGAGGCGGTTATCAGCACCGGGAACGAAGCGGCGGCGCGCCTCCTCGAACCAGCGTGCATTCAGCTGCTCGCTACCTTCATTGGGGGCGGCAAGGTTATATGCCGCAATGGATGCGGTGGTCTGCGGGGTGCGCGCCATAACGCGGCCAAACCAGCCGAGGGTACGGGGTCGCCAACACCGGCGAGCAGGTCATCGCCGACTGCCACAATTCGAATATTGCGTTGCTCCACGGAATTCTTTCTTCAGCAGGATGCGCCCGCCGTGAGAGGCGGCAAGGCACGTGAGTAATAGTCTTTATATCTAGGATAAGCGCTTACCGTCCTCTTTTCGAACTTAATACCCTATCCGGTAAGTATCCGAGACTAAAAAACCCGTCTGCCCACCAGAAACATCTGACGGGAAGACGGGTTTTGAAGAGCTAAATCATGAGCCGATCAGCTGTAGAAGACCTTAGCCTTCGAAGACCTGCTTGAGCAGAGCCTCAGCCTCAGCTGCGTGCAGCTTACCGGTACCAGCAGCCGGGGAAGCAGCTGCGGGGCGGGAAGCAAGACGCACGCGGCGGTCCAGCAGCGGCAGCAGGTTCACAGCCATGAACGGCCACTGACCCTGGTTAGCAGGCTCATCCTGAGCCCACACAATGTCGGTAGCGTTCGAGTACAGAGCCAGCTGCTCCTTGATCTCCTGCTCGGGCAGCGGGTACAGCTGCTCCACCGAGACAATAGCGGTCTTGGTGTCGCCGCGGCGCTCGCGCTCAGCTTCCAGATCGTAGTAGAGACGACCGGATACGAAGACCAGACGCTCAACCTGAGCCGGGTTAATACCCGAACGGTCACCAATCACCGGCTGGAACGAACCCTCGGTGAAGTCCTCGATGGAGGACGCAGCAGCCTTCAGACGCAGCAGCTGCTTGGGGCTGATCACCACGAGCGGCTTGTACGGACGGTGCTGAGAGTGGCGACGCAGCAGGTGGAAGTGCGAAGCCGGAGTCGAGGGGCAAGCAACAGTCATGTTGTTCTCAGCGCACAGCTGCAGGTAACGCTCAACACGAGCCGAGGAGTGGTCAGGACCCTGACCCTCGTAGCCGTGAGGAAGCAGCATAACCAGCGAGGAGCGCTGGACCCACTTCTGCTCGGAGGAAGACACGAACTCATCAATGATGGTCTGCGCGCCGTTTGCGAAGTCACCGAACTGAGCCTCCCACACCACGAGCGAGTCGGGGCGCTCCACCGAGTAGCCGTACTCGAAGCCGAGAACGCCGTACTCAGAGAGGAAGGAGTTGTAGATACGGAACTTGCCCTGGTTCTCAGAGAGGTGCTCCAGCGGCGACCACTCTTCATCAGTGATGTGGTCGTGCAGAACCGCGTGACGCTGAACGAAGGTACCGCGCTGAACGTCCTGACCGCTCATACGAACGTCGGTGCCCTCCATCAGCAGCGAACCGAAGGCGAGCAGTTCGCCCATACCCCAGTTCACGTTGCCGGTGCGGCCCATCTCAACGCGCTGCTCCATGAGCTTCTTCAGCTTCTTGTGGACGGTGAAGCCCTCGGGCTCCTTACCGAACGCGTCAGCGATGTGCTGCAGAGTCTCACGGGAGATTGCAGTCTTACCGCCGTGAACGACCTCGGTGTTCTGCTGAGCAGCAGGCAGTTCCAGACCGGAAACGTGCGCGCCAGCAGGAGCCGGTGCCGAAGACTGAGTCTCGACGAAGATAGCGTCCAGCTTCGAGTGGTAGGAGTCCAGAACTTCGTCTGCCTCTTCCTGAGAGACATCACCACGACCGACCAGGTCCTGTGCGTACAGGGTACGGGTCGAGGGCAGGACGTCAATATCCTGGTACATCTTCGGCTGGGTCATCGACGGATCGTCAGCCTCGTTGTGACCGCGGCGGCGGTAGCAAATCAGGTCAATGACAACGTCGCGACCGAAGCGCTCACGGTACTCGAATGCCAGGCGTGCGGCGCGAACCACTGCATCCGGGTCATCAGCGTTGACGTGGAAGACCGGAGCCTTGGTCATACGCGCAATATCGGAGGCGTGGGTTGCGGTGCGGCCGTCGTTCGGCAGGGTGGTGAAGCCAATCTGGTTGTTCACCACAACGTGCACGGTGCCGCCGGTGGTGTACGCCTTCAGGTCAGCCATCTGCAGGGTCTCCATGACGATACCCTGGCCAGCGAACGCTGCGTCACCGTGAATCAGGATCGGCAGGACCGGGTGACCCTCAATGCCCTGCTCACGGTAGACGTCCTGCTTAGCGCGGACGATACCCTCGAGCACGGTGTTTGCGGCCTCAAGGTGCGAGGGGTTAGCAGCCACGTACACCTGGGTCTGCTTACCGGAATCGGAGGTGAAGACACCCTCGGTACCGAGGTGGTACTTCACGTCACCGGAGCCACCCTCGTAGGGTGCTGCGGTGCCGGAGAATTCACGGAAAATCTGAGCGTAGGACTTACCAGCAATGTTGGTCAGCACGTTCAGGCGACCGCGGTGTGCCATACCAATGGCAACGCCCTTCAGGTCGTTGTTAGCGGCCTTGTCCAGAACAGCATCCAGCAGCGGAATCAGGGACTCGCCGCCCTCCAGGGAGAAGCGCTTCTGACCCAGGTACTTGGTCTGCAGGAAGTTCTCGAATGCCTCAGCCTCAACCAGCTTGGAGAGAACACGCAGCTGCTCCTCGCGGGTGGGCTTAGCAACGCCGCGCTCCAGGCGCTCCTGGAACCATGCGCGAACCTCGGGGTCCTCAGAGTACATGTACTCAACGGACAGGGAGCCGGAGTATGCCTCGTGCAGGCGCTCCAGGATGGTGCGTAGCGGCAGACGCTCGGAACCGCCGAAGCCACCGGTCGGGTAGACGCGGTCCAGATCCCACAGGGTCAGGCCGTAGTTCTCCAGCTTCAGGTCCGGGTGCGAACGCATCTTGTAACCAACGGGGTTGGTTGCTGCGGTCAGGTGGCCGTGCACGCGGTACGCGTGAATCAGCTGCTGGATACGTGCAACCTTGGAAATCTCGTGAGCGTCATCGACGTGGTTGTCGCGTGCCCAACGAACCGGCTCGAAAGGAACCTTCAGGTCGCGGAAGATTGCGTCGTAGAAGTCGTCGCCGCCGAGCAGGTAGTGCTCAACCAGCTTCAGGAACTCACCGGAACCTGCGCCCTGAATGACGCGGTGGTCGTAGGTGCTGGTCAGGGTGATGATCTTGGACAGGCCCTGCTGGGTGATGAGCTTCTCGGACAGGCCGCGGAACTCAGCCGGGTACTCCAGAGCACCCACACCGATGATCGCTGCCTGGCCCTTGGAGAGGCGGGGCACCGAGTGGACGGTACCGATACCACCGGGGTTGGTCAGCGAAACAGTGGTGCCGCGGAAGTCCTCAATGGTCAGCGCGCCGTTACGGCCACGCTTAACGATGTCGTTGTACGCATCCCAGAACTCGCGGAAGCTCAGCTGCTCAGCACCCTTGAGGTTCGGAACGACCAGGTTGCGGGAGCCGTCGGGGCGGGGCAGGTCAATAGCCAGACCAAAGTTCACGTGTGCGTTGTGGATTGCAACGGGCTTGCCCTTCTCGTCCACACCGTAGGTCACGTTCATCGAGGGCATCGCTGCCACTGCGCGAATCACAGCGTAACCAATGATGTGGGTGAAGGAGACCTTGCCGCCGCGGGTGCTTGCCAGGTACTTGTTGATGGCAGCACGGTTCTCAATGAGCAGCTTTGCGGGGACCGCACGAACGGTGGTTGCGGTGGGGACAGTCAGCGACTCTTCCATGGTCGTGACAACTGCCTTAGCAGGGCCGCGGAGGGGGACAATCTTGTCTTCAACAGGTTCCACAGGTTCAGCCTTCTTGGTAGCAGCGGGAGGGGTGGGGTTAGCAGGCGCAGCCGCAGGCTTCGGTGCCGCGGGGGCGGGAGTTGCTACAGGTGCGGCAGGTGCAGCCGGTGCGGCGGGTGCCGCAGCAGGAGCTGCACTAGCGGTACCGGCGCCTCCCAGCGCCTTGTCGATGGTCTCAAAAATGGGCCACCATGAAGGGTCCACGAGGTTCTTGTCCTTCTGGTAACGCTCGTACTGTTCTTCAACGAACCATTCGTTACCGGCAAATTCCTCAGGCACCAGATGTTCTGGCAGATTTGGCACGTTAAACGCCTCTTCCAATTAGTGTGAATTTATCCGTCGCGTCCGGGACTCTCCCCGGCATAGACGACCCGCGTCTTCGAGGGGCGAATCATCACGCTGAGCATGTGCGCATCGCCTAAGATGGTGGCCGTATGTGCGGGGTGTGCACCGTACAAACCTGCCTAGCGTGCCGTGAACGTCGGGGTTCATCCGCTTGCATGGCGGCACACTCATGCTCCTATGTATAAGTGTAAAGAGAAGCACGGTGAACTTTCCAGCTCATCGCGCTATATCCGCAATGCAATTTTTCACTCTTGCTGATTCGCAATGAGCCGCGTGCGCAACAAGTACTGTCTTGCACGTGTGAGCAGGCACTCTACAGCACCGGGAAGAGACGAAACCTTCGCTAAAATATGGGGTATGGATGACCCTTTGAGTAAGACTCTGACTACTAGCCAGCGCAGAATACTGCCCGAATACTCGGCGCTCCGTACCGTGATGTTCCGTGCAGCCACCCGTGAAAACACCCCGCTTTCGAGTGCCCAGCATCTGGACATCTCCCGCGCGGTGGTGCTTCACCAGAACCGAGTCGCCGCACACCAGTCGATGGAGGCGGTGGCTGAGTGGATCTAATCCTTCTGCTCATCGGCCTACTCCTCATCCTGGGAACGGGCTTCTTCGTCGCCGTAGAGTTCTCCCTCGTAGCGCTCGAAACCGCGACCGTGCAGCAGGCAAAGGACTCCGGCGATAAAGCAGCCGACGCCGTCCTGCGCTGCCTCAAGACGCTCTCTACTCAGCTCTCCAGCTGCCAGATCGGCATCACCATCACCACGCTGCTGACCGGTTACACCCTCGACGCCGCCATCAAGGCGCTCACCACCGGCGCCATCAGCAGCCTGGGTCTGCCCACCAGCGTGACCGACGTACTCACCCTGGTGCTGGCGATGCTCATCGCAACCCTGCTCTCCATGGTCGTCGGCGAACTGCTGCCCAAGGGCCTCGCTATCGCCGAACCCTACGATGTGGCGCGTCGAGTCGCCCCCGCGCAGCTGGCATTCACCCGCGTCATGTCCCCGCTCGTGCGCATCATGAACGGATCCGCCAACTGGATTCTCGGACGCTTCGGCATGGAAGCCAAAGAAGAACTCTCCGCCGCCCGCACCCCCGAAGAGCTCTCCTCCATGGTGCGCCGCTCCGCAGAAGAAGGCACCCTCGACTCCGACGCGGCACGCTTCGTGGACCGCACCCTGCGCTTCTCCGAGCTGACCGCCTCCGAAGTAATGACCCCGCGCGGCCAGGTCGCCATGCTCGAAGACACCGCCCCCGTTGCCGAAGTCATCAAGCTGGCACGCTCCACCGGCCACTCCCGATTCCCCTCTACAAGGGCGACCACGACAACATCGTGGGCGTCGTACACGTGAAGAAAGCGGTCGGTGTGCCCCCGGAGGTACGTGAAACCCTCGAAGCCGGCGCCCTTGCAGAAGACGTGCTGCAGGTCCCCGAAACCCTGCACCTGGACGCGCTGCTCACCCAGCTACGCCAGGGTGCCCTGCAGCTCGCCGTGGTCCTCGACGAATACGGCGGAACCGCGGGCATCGCAACCCTCGAAGACCTCGTCGAAGAAATCGTCGGCGAAGTCTCCGACGAACACGACCGCGGCTGCACCGAACGCCCCCTACGCTACGGCAACGGCGACTGGGTGTTCTCCGGCTGCGCCGCCCCGACGAAATCAACGCGCTCATCCCCGGGCTCGAGGTTGAGGAAAGCCCCGAATACGAAACCGTCGGCGGCTTCATGATGGAACGGCTCGGCCGCATCCCCGAAGTAGGCGACAGCGTCCCCGTACCCGGCGGCACTCTGCGCGTCGACACCCTCGAAGTACCGCCGCGTGGACCGCATCCGATTCACCCCCGCACCCTAGCGCACAGGAACAGACCGAGAAGGGAGGCAACGCATGAACGACTGGGTAGCTATCGCACTGCTCGTCATTCTGCTCGCCGGTAACGCCTTCTTCGTCGCCGGTGAATTCGCCATCATGTCCACCCGACGAGCACAAATCGACCCGCTCGCCGAAGAAGGCAACAAGCGAGCGCAGACCGTTATCTACGCGCTAGAGAACGTCTCGCTCATGCTCGCCACCTGCCAGCTGGGCATCACCATCTGCTCCCTGCTGATTCTGAACGTCTCAGAACCGGCGCTGCACCACATGCTGGAGGTGCCCCTGCACCTGGTCGGCCTGCCCCACGCAATCGTGGACGTAATCGCCTTCGGCATCACTCTGATCCTGGTCACCTACCTGCACGTGATCTTCGGCGAGATGGTTCCCAAGAACGCCGCCGTGACCCTCGCCGCCCGCGGTGTGGCTCTCTGGATTGTGCCGACCCTGGTGACCTTCTCCAAGATTTTCGCCCCCGTGGTCGCCCTGCTGAACAACCTGTCCAACAAGCTGCTGGCGCTCATGAAGGTCGACGCGAAGGACGAAGTCGCCTCCACCTTCACCCTGGGCGAGCTGCAGACCATCGTGGCAACCTCAACCGCGGAAGGCACTGTGGAAGACGACGCCGGCGTGATTGAAAGCGCCCTCGAATTCACCGAGAAGGACGTCTACGAAATCATGGTGCCCGGCGATAGGCTCGTCACCCTGCCCTTCGGCAGCACCCCCGCCGAACTGGAACGCGCCGTGGCACGCAGCGGCTACTCCCGCTTCGTCATTACCGACAGCGACGGAACCTACATGGGCTACCTGCACGTGAAGGACGCCCTCGCCATTGCCCCCGAGCGGTTCGAGGAGCCCTTCCCCTGGTACAAGCTGCGTTCCCTGGACACGCTCACCCCGACCACCGATATTGACGATGCGCTCGCCTCCATGCAGCGCAGCCGAACCCATATCGCGCAGGTTATGGATGAGCAGGGCGTAACCCTCGGCGTGGTCTTCCTCGAAGACGTGCTGGAGGAGCTCGTCGGCGAAATCAACGACACCACCCAGGACGCGGTGCGTGAGCGTGTACGCCGACAGCAATCGCGTGAAGCCCAGTAACCGCATCGTGAGATACCCCGAGTAAAACAGGGGAATCTTGAACACACAGCCCGCCCCGCACTCTCGTGAAGGAGAGCGCGGGGCGGGCTGTTTTGCGGTCAAAAATGGCTTATGGATGCACTCAAGGGGCAGGCTCAGACTGCGGTATGAAGCGGCAGTATAAAGTAGCGGTGGGGAAGCGCGGTAGGCTGAGCTAACTATCCCTGTTGCATAAGCTACTAACAGGGAAAAGGGTTGCCTAACAGTACCCAAATGACACCAATAAAGAGTTGTTTATACGGGTGTGCGCATGATGTAGTTAAAGGAACCTACAGACTAGAACGAACCGAAAGAGAGCCCTCATGTCGCACCCGAAGATCACCCTGCAAGCACTTCCTCACCGCAATGGGCTCACTCGCAGCGTCCTCCCTGCTGCTGGCAGGTTGCGCGACCGAGAACAGCACCTCCTCCGGTTCGTCCTCCTCGGCTGGCTCCAACAACGGCAAGGTGAAGGTCGTCGCATCCACCGACGTCTACGCAGACATCGCCAAGCAGGTCGGCGGCGACTACATCGAGGTCACCGCGCTCATCGCCTCCACCAGCACCGACCCCCACTCCTACGAAGCCACCAGCGCCGACCGCCTCAAGGCAAAGGATGCATCCCTCATCGTCATCAACGGCGCAGGCTACGACCTGTTCCTTGAAGACCTCGCGGGCAAGGACAACGCCTCCCAGAAGATCGTGAACGCGGTCAAGGTCAGCGGCAAGCTCACCGATGCCGAATACACCCACCTGGTCGAGGACCACCGCGGCGGTGAACACCACGAAGACGGCGGCGACCACGCCCACGCACACGAGTTTAACGAGCACCTCTGGTACGACTTCGAAACCGTGAAGAAGGTCGCCCAGAAGATCGCTGAAGAGCTCGCAGGCCTCGACTCCGCACACGCTGAGGCGTTCCGCACCAACGCATCCACCTTCTCCAAGGAACTGGACGCACTGGACGCAGCAGCTAAGGCAATCGCCGGTGAGGGTAAGAAGTACCTGTCCACCGAGCCCGTGCCGGACTACCTGATTTCCTCCACCGGTGCAGAGAATGCAACCCCCAGTGAATTTGCTGAGGCGGCCGAAGCCGGCAACGACGTTCCCGCACTCGTCCTGAAGGAAACCAAGGACATGGTCACCGAGAAGAAGGTCCAGCTGCTCGCATACAACGAGCAGACCTCCACCTCCCAGACCAACGAGGTGCTGCAGGCCGCTAAGGACTCCTCGGTGAACTACGTATCCTTCACCGAAACCCTGCCGGAGAACACCAACTACCTGGCATGGATGAAGACCAACGTCAGCAACCTCGAAAAGGCGCTCTCCTAAGTGACTGACAACAATAACGGTGCCACCCCCGCGATTTCCATTCGCGGGGTAGCCCTCGCTTTCGGGGCCCGCACCCTCTGGAAAGATCTAACCCTCGACATCGGCGCAGGCGAATACTTCGCCGTGCTCGGACCCAACGGCTCCGGCAAGTCCACCTTCCTCAAAGTCGTTCTCGGCCTGACCGGACTCAACGCCGGCGACATCTCCGTGCTCGGCAAACCCGCACGTCTGGGCAACGCCGGCGTCGGCTACGTACCGCAGCAGAAGTCCATCCCCACCTCCACCCCGATGCGCGCCCGCGACCTCGTGGGACTTGGCGTGGACGGGCACCGCTGGGGCATCCGCCTGCACGGCCGCAAATACCGCGCCAAGGTGGACGAGCTCCTCGAAGCCGTCGGCGCGACCGAATACGCGAACGTGCCGGTGGGCCTTCTCTCCGGCGGTGAGCAGCAGCGCCTGCGTATCGCCCAGGCGCTCGCGAACGACCCGAAGATTCTGCTGGCTGACGAGGCGCTACTCTCCCTGGACCTCAACCACCAGTACGCGGTGGCTGAGCTGATTCACCGGTTCAACCGTGAACGCGGCGTGGCGGTGGTGTTCGTGACCCACGAAATCAACCCCATCATTGAGCATGTGGATCGCGTTCTTTACCTGGCGAATGGCCGTTTCACGGTCGGTTCGGTGGAAGAGGTCATGACCAGCGAGACTCTCACCTCCCTGTACGGAACCCCGGTGAGCGTGCTCAAGTCTAATGGTCGTTACGTGGTGGTGGGCGAGACTCACGCCAGCGACCACTGCCATATTGAGGGCACCGACCAGAACATTCACGGCTCCCACCTGAAGTCTGGTCTTTCTGAACCGCAGCGCACCCTACACCTTCCGGGAGGAACCACTCGATGACCATTCTTGCTTCCCTCCCCGCTCTGGCACCGGTTGCCGCCGCACAGAATGATTTGCTCTCCCGTATCTTCGTCTTTGACCGCTATGGTGAGCTGCTGCAGATGCTGCAGAACTCCATTTTTGCTGGCGCTGTTCTGGGCCTTATCGGTGGTTTCGTCGGTATTTTCGTGATGATGCGCGACCACGCCTTTGCGGTGCACGGCGTCTCTGAAATGTCTTTCGCGGGTGCAGCCCTTGCCCTGTTGCTCGGCTATGACGTGGTGACCGGCTCCATGGTCGGTTCGATTGCCTCGGCTCTGCTGATTGCCTTTCTGGGCTCTAAGGCGAGCAATTCGAACTCGGTGATTGGTGCGCTCATGCCGTTCGGCTTTGGGCTTGGGTATTCTCTTCCTCTCCCTGTACCAGGTACCGTAGCGCGAATAAGTTCGGTCTGCTGACCGGTCAGATCGTGTCCGTGGATGCCGACCAGCTGCACACCATGATTATTGGTGCGGTGGTTATTATTTCCCTGCTGGTGATGGTGTGGCGCCCGCTGAGCTTCGCCTCCCTGGACCCGGAGGTCGCTCGCGCTAAGGGTGTGCCGATGCGCTTCCTGTCCCTGGTGTTCATGGTGATTCTGGGTATTGCTGTGGCGCTGTCGGTGCAGGTGGTCGGTTCGCTGCTGGTGCTGGCGCTGCTGATTACTCCGGCGGCTGCGGCGATGCAGGTGACGGCATCTCCGGTGCGCACCCTAATCCTGTCGGTGCTGTTCGCGGAGGCGTCCATCGTGGGCGGTATTCTGCTGGCTCTTGCTGGTTCGCTGCCGATTAGCCCCTACGTGACCAGTATTTCCTTCCTGATTTATGTGGTGTGCCGTGTGATTGGTGGCGTGAAGCGTCGCCATAGCGCGTCGGGCCGTCAGCTGACTGAGAAGGCATAGGACCTATAGAAAGAGCCCCACCTCGGGAATGAGGTGGGGCTCTTTCGTTGTCGTGCATGTGGATGCCGCTGTGAAAAAGGGGTTTCTCCCGGTGCGGCGTGGGCTTAGTCTGTGTGGCGTTGCCTTGTTCAGATGCCCTGTGTGTCGTGCTGTAGTGGCGCCGAAGATCTTTGAAGACGCCGTATCCTTCGTTGAGAAGGTTTTCCCCGGTGGGGGAGAGCTCCTCAGATGGAGGGGCTTAGAGGTTGCGGCTTAGCCTGCAACGTTAGCGTGCAGCGCCGCCCTGCGATTCTTCCTCGCGACGTGCCAAAAGTGCAGTCCGGGCAGTAACCGGTCACTTCAACCACGTGCTCCAGCTCCGAGAAGCCGTGCTGCTTACCCATGGCCAGTGCCCAGTCCTCGAGGGCGGGTGCTTCCAGCTCAATGGCGGTGCCGCATCGGCGGCAGAGCAGGTGGTGGTGGTGATCTTTCACCCGGCAGTGGCGGTACAGGGTCTCACCCTCAACGCCCTTGACCGAGTCGAGCTCACCGGCGTTAGCCAGCGACTGCAGCACGCGGTAGGTGGTTGCGAGAGAGACCTGTTCCTTGCGGTTCGCGAGGGTCAGGTGCAGATCCTGTGCTGAGATGAAATCGCCGAGCTCTTCCATGGTCGCCTTGATGATGCGACGCTGGCGGGTATTTCGGGCTTCGGCGGGCTTCGTAATTCTCCGTACGGGAATATGAGTGTCCATTGCTGAACCTTTCGGGGCGGAAATCCGTCCCATTGTGTGGTCGATCTTGTCTTACGACTTTACACTAGAGGCGTTCAAAAGGTGGTTGATTTGCGCTTTATCTCAAAAATTGAAGTCATCAACAGGCACGAATGAGGGTTAACGGTAGACTAAAACTATGAAAATGACGAAGTACACCCACTCATGTATCCGCCTTGAGAATGAGGGGCGCACCCTCGTTCTTGACCCCGGCAACTTTGCTGCAGAAGGCGAACACGCCACCGCGCTGGAAGGCGCCGATTACCTGTTCGTGACCCACGCGCATCCGGACCATTTTTGACGGTACCGTCGGTGCTGCCGCTGATTGCTCAGCGTGCCGAGTCGCAGACCCCGTTGAAGATTTGGGCTCCCTGAGGCTGTTGCCCAGGTCATTAGGAGGCTGTGCCCGCTGCCGAGGTTACCGTTGTTTCCTCTGATTCTGAGTTCAGCATCCCCGGTTTTGAGGTGAAGACCTACGGCGGTCAGCACGCACTGATTCACCCGCTGATTCAGACCATCGCCAATGTCGGTTACCTGATTAACGGTGCCTTGTACCACCCGGGTGACTCGCTGGTGGTTCCTCACCGCGTGCGTGCGAATACCGTTCTGGTGCCGATTCACGCGCCCTGGTCGAAGGTTCAGGAAGTCATTGATTTTGTGATTGCGACCGGCGCTCAGCGTGTGGTTCCGATTCACAATGGCATGATTAACCAGAACGGCACCGGCATTATTGAGGGTCTGGTGACGAACTCGGCGCGAAGTACGGCACTGAGCTGAAGCACCTGAACCCCGGTGAGAGCATTGAGGTTGAGGCGTAAGCCTGACCACTGAGCTTTCAAACGTGCCGGTGACGGCGCATGAAGGAGATTATTGTGAGCACGATTTTTACCAAGATTATTGAGGGTGAGATTCCCTGCTGCTTCGTCTGGAAGGACGAGCACTGCGTCGCCTTCCTGGACATCATGCCCCTGTCGGAAGGTCACCCTGCTGCTCGTTCCCCGCGCAGAGATTGACCGTTGGCCCTGACCTGCCGGCTGAGCTGGCGGCGCACCTGTTCGCTGTGGCGCACAAGATTTCTGGTGCCCTGGATCAGGCGTTTGATAAGGACCGTGTGGCTCTGATGATTGCGGGCTTCGACGTTCCGCACACCCACATCCACCCTGTTCCCGGCTGACGGCATGGCTGACTACGATCCCGCTAACGCGAAGAAGGATGCTACCGCCGAAGAGCTGGATGCGGCTGCTGAGAAGGTGCGTGCTGCCCTGCGCGAGCGCGGCCACGGCGAGTTCGTGCCGGAGGCATAAGCGCCCTTTACAGCGTGTATAAACACGACAGCGCGTATAATCACGAAGGAGCCGCCCTCTACACAACAGTAGAGGGCGGCTCCTTCGTTGCTATATCCCGTTGCTATGTTCCGGCGGGAAAGAAGCTTAGTGCTTTTCAGCCTTGGAGATCTGCTCAGCCAGGTCCTCGGGGGAGAGGTTAGCGGAGGAGAACTCGGGGGTCAGCGGCAGGTGCAGCTGCAGACCGGTACCGGGGCAAATCTCGACCTTTGCCGAGCGCAGCTTGAAGTCGACCACGTGACCGCCCTGAACGCGCTCATCATCGATAAAGTGGGCGTGGCAGCCGGGCACCGAGATGCCCTGCTCGTAGATCGGGGTGCGGAAGCCAACAATCGTGCCGGTCACGTTATCGAACTGGACAATGTCCTCATTCTCGAGTGACCGCAACCATCTTCGGGTAGGGCTTCTCCCTGCTTGATGACGGTGCGGGTGCGGACCCATTCGAACTCGCCGTAAATCTTGATGGCGTACATGTAGTTCTTGGAGACGGTGAAGTCATCCAGAATCTGCGAGGCAGACTTACGGAGTAGGTTATGCGGTAGTTCGCGCTTAATCATGGGCACGAAGTTGGTGACCACGGCGTAGGGGGTCTGCTGGCGCAGGTCGGGCAGGGATACGGAGCCGTCGTGGCGTACCTGGTAGCAGACGCCGTCGAGGACGACCATTTCGCCGTCGAGGCCGTTGAAGGTACCCACACCGAAGTTGCCGTGGCTCAGGAGCTCACCGATGGTCATCTCGCCATCGTAGATGCCGTCCAGCAGCTGGGACATGAGGCCGGTCTGAAAAACTTCGTTACGGAAAACAGTTTCACCGTTTAGGATGGTCGGCTGATATGCCATGAGATTTCTCCTCGTTACAGTGGATGCGGCGTCAGACGGGTCGGTCGGTCATCGGCGATAGCCGCCCTAGCTGATGCTGAGAGTGGGAGGGGCGGTGGGGAGAACACGGCATTCGGTATCGTTTCTCGCGGAATTCGTAGGTGCCGCCGGCCGGGCGCACGCACTTTCATTGTACGCCTGTGCAGGAAGAACCCCGGGACTAGCGGGTACAACATCTTATGATGTGGCCTCTAGAACGCTGAAAGCAGTCAACTGCACAAGGGCATAAAAATAGACTGGCATTCCTCCGGTTGCACGACAAAAGGAGGAACCCAGCACCAACAACAGCCTTAGGCCGCTCTAAGCGCAACTAAGATACACGAGGCTCAACAAGCAGAAAAATATTGGACACGTACTGTCGCCAAAGTGCTACAGCAAGATAGAAATCCATGAGATATGCCCGAGCACACAACAACGACCCATACGTTCCAGAAGACATATAGGCCGTTGCCTCCAGAACGCACCCCTAGGGCACCGTTCAGGAAAGAAGATGAACGCCGTGGTACAGCTGGTACTCAAGCGGGTGCGGAACCGAGCGGCTCAGCTCGTTCTTACGCTTGTAGATCGTCCAAGCCTGAATCAGGTCCTCGGTGCGCCCTCGAGCCGGAAGTCGTGGTCAGCCTCCGACCGCCAGAGCTTCCTCCAGGTTAGCCAGGCCTTCTTGATGTCCTTAGCTCTCTTCAGCGGGCTGACTGGCTGAGGTCCTTATCCGGTCAGTGCTGGCGGCTCGGTGCGGTTACGGATACCGTCAGACCAGCCATCAGCTGGCTGACGAACGAAGTAGGGGTTATGGAGAGGTCGGTGCGCGGAACTCAGGCGCTTGCACTGGGTTGGTGCCGGTTAATCGAGATGCGGATACCGGCGGGAACGGTTACCCTGCAGTACACCATGTTGATGGGGCCTCGCCCGGGAACCAGACGCTGAGAGTTCACGGTCAGGTTTGGTGATGCCAGAACAGCGAGGTGCTCAATCAGACCGCCAATGTACCAGCGTGCGGTGTCAGAGAGGTTAGCGTAGCCGCGCTCATCGTGTGAGGCTAGCCGTCCTGCCACGGCGACTGGTGGCAGTGCATACAGACCGTTGTCACCAGGCACGGGCTTAGGCAGCGTGCGGACTTGCCCCATGCGTCTGCGCGCCTTGATGACGTACTTGAACTTCACAGCGGGTCGTCAGCTGAGCCCTTGGTGAGGGTGTCGAACTCGTAGAAGTTGATTTCTGCGCTGGTCAGTGCGCCCACCTGCGTGGTATGCGTCGCTCGCTCAAGGCCCAGCCTCGTCCGTGCCACTGCACATTGCGTCACGCAGGTCAGCCTGGCTTGTCGACGGGAGACGGGAAGTATGGCGCCGCCCTTGACGGGGTCTTGTTGCCCAGGTTGCGCCACCTCTTCCTTGCAGCCGGTGTTCGAGCCTCATCAGGTCGACTTGTAGAACGAGGTTCGGCCGACCTGGTAGCGGACGTCCTCGAAGACGAAGAATTCAGCCTCGGATGCGAAGAATGCGCGCGCGTGCAATGCCGGTGGACTGCGTGCGCCTGCTCCGGCACGCTCAGCTGACGCCGCAGTCACGGTGGTGGGGCTCGCCGGTGCGTGGGTCTACGATTGGAGCGACTGATGACCAGGGTGCTTCTCACGCGGAAGGGTCCAACGGCCTACGCGGACTGAACGTCGGGGATCAGGCTGCATGCAGCACTCTGCAATGCCCCGAAGCCGCGAATGGAGTGAGCCATCAAAAAGCTGGCTGCTGACGAGAGAAATCGTCATCAATCGCCTTAGCGGGCGGGTTTGAGTGTCGCGCGCAACGCCGGGCATGCGGTGACTCGGATATCAACGAGACCGCTTCTTCGTTAACTTGATAAAGTCGAGAACTTCCTGGGGGCTGGTAAAACATGCGGACTGCTCCTTGTTCGACGATTTGACGACCCGGTGGGTGTCTTCTCATCACATTCAGTCTTTGGTTTAGTTTTTGGCCGCGGCAAAACCCCGTGGCGTATCAAGCATAGTGGTTATGCGCGTGCGCGACTTCTATCGTGTTTCGGTAATGTTACAAATCCTGGAAAGGAGGTTACATCTTGGTTGCCTCACGACACACAGCGCGAGATGCTTGCGCCCTCAGTAGAGCTCTAGTAGCAGCCAACATCAGCGCCAGCAACAGCGCACACCGGGTATAACAAGCGCCCGCCTCACACGGGAAGGCCGGGCCTTCGGCGCCTGCACATCAGCGTCTCGACGGCGTGCCGCGCATCTGCACGACGGTCGTGCGTGCACGCATCGGGTCAACACCCTTCGGCAGACCACCATTCATCGGGCTACGCATAGTGCAGAGGTGCCCAGACGACCAGAAACAACCTGCATCTCCTGCTGAGTTAGAGCCTTCAACTCTGATTCATGGTCTTCACAACGTCCTTGAGCTCAACCTGACCCTCATCGTGACCGGTCTCAATCATGAACCGGCACGGGGCCACGAGCCAGGTGCTTCTTCTCAGTGTTCTCGCAGCGAGTTCACGGCTGTGAGACTCGGTCACCACGCGACAATACGGGACGGCCCAGCGCACGGAACGCAGATCCTGGTTGCGGTTCGCACAACGGCGCTCCTCAACAATCAACCGCGGCGCACCGAGTTCATCGCCGACCACTGCGACCGGGCTGGTTCTCACCCGAGCAAAACCGCAGTCTGCGCGCGGCGACCCGAGCAAAGCATCGCCACAATAGCGGCAACGCCGAGCGAGAACCAGGAGATAATCCAGCTACCCAGGGCAGTGCGACAGAGAAAACCTAGAATGTACCAGAGCCGACAGTCAGTAGATCCAACCGATATTTCGGCTCGAGTTTATGGTCATCGTAGACTCGCTTCATCTACGACAGTGCCGGAGTGCGTTCCTTCTTCTCTTTCGTGCTCTTGTATCACCACGATTTCGTCCTCGGCTGGTTCATACTGCGGCGCGAAGCGCCTCAAACGCCTCACGGAACCTTAGTGACGTAACGATGCAGTGTGCCTGCAATTTTCTGTTTACCCTACCCGCACAAGGGAGGCGGAGCAGTGAGAGGCTCCCGAGACACCGGACGAGCTTACCGCCTCGAGGAGCCTCAACGCACTCAGAAAGATTCTGGAAGAGGCTTAGTAGGCCTGCGCGGCAGGAGGAGGCTTCGCAGGCTGCACCCTCACCTCAATGCGCAAGGTTCTCAGGGATCAGGTAGCCGTTCTGACGCCATTGCACAGGCCCTGGGCAGACCCGCACGGTACGGAAGAACGAACCATCGGGCGCCATAACGCCGCCAGCGAAACCAATCTCCTCAGCCATGTTCGCAAAATCACGAACTGCTCGCGGCTTTCAACAACGCTCAATCGGGTGGAAGAGGCAGGCCCGGGCGCAGGTACTGGGTGAGGGTAATGATACTGCAACGGCACCGTGCAGATCTGCGGCGCCTCGTAAATCTCGTCTCGGTCGCTCATACCCAGACTCAGCTGGACTTGGTGACGCGCCGCCTCCTTGAAGCCTGGGTAATAACATCCAGGAGCGCTCGTAGCGGAACGCCGGGCACGAATCTGACGGAAGATGCGACGGTCTCCAGGTTGCGCGCGAGGCACCTCCGAGCCGCGTCAATCACCCCTTTCTGAAACTATGCTCGGGAACACCCTTGAAATCGGGGACGAGCATCTCAACGCCGGTGTTCGGGCACATGCTTGTGATATCTGCAGGTGGTCTCTGCGTACTAGCCACGCACCGCCGTCTTCCAGATCGCTCACGAGCAAACTACCGGTCACGGTTGCGTACGCAGACCGCGGCGACCTTCATTGTGTTCTTAGCAACGTGAACGGCTCAAGCGTAGTCAACAGCGACGGGCTTACTGGTCAGCACTATTGCAGAAGTCGCAACGGCGGGTGCACCGGAACCACCAGCGTAGGTTGCCCCACGGTCTTCCCAGCACTCTCGTAGAGTATTGCAGCAGCCTCTTCATCACACGGTGTGCAGGCGGACCATGAGCCAGCCTCGCGCATCTCGTTGTATTCAGGTACTGTCAATAGCCTTTGGTCTTAATCCGGTGGGGCTTCTTCTCAATGGGAACCTCAGCGTTGCGGGCCTCCACGCGAAAGTAGCTTGCGTCGCCTTCAGGTGCAAGTGCTCGCCTGGGTCGTCTCCTTGGTCTCGGTGTGCCCTCTGCGCGGGTGGGCCACTTCTATTTTTACGCCCGCTCAGGCGTGGGTGAAACTGATTTGTCGTATATGACGAACAAAGACCCGGATGCGCGGGCTCTACGTGCTACGTGCCCGTTCGCTGTACCCAGCGCGGTGTCTAGGTTCCGGTGGCTCAGTCCTGCGCGCGCAGCATGGCTCGAGGACCTCCGCGCGGTCCTGGTAGCGTAGCCTCCGCCTCGGCGGCTCTAAAGAAAATATCGGCGTGACGGTGCGGCAGCTGCTCCGAAATAGTGGTAACACCCGCATCGCGTGTTGCGCGTGTGGAATGAGACCAGTCTGGAGCGTGCACGCGTCGTTGCAACGGTTAATCGCAGAAGCCGTGCATGGGTGTTGGCAGCGGAAACTGCGCATGCCGCGCGCCGCGATCTTCTTGTGCTCGGTGATGCCGTTGCCAGAAATCCACGCTGCCGCCACCAGCGCGCTCACCATCGTCTGCGACCAGCCAGGACGCTAATGGTGGTGATGCTGCGACCGCGCGCCACCACGTCAATGGGCTCGCGCGCGCCTGGAATCAAGATATTGATCATTACTTGTCGCGGTATTCGTGGTCTGGTGCGTTTACCCGCGTAATCACCGCCTCATGCTCAAGCAGAAGAATCGTATTCTGGGTGCGGTTAGCCACCTCATCAATGGATGCGGTACTGCTCGTCCAGGCACTCAATATAGTTCACATAGTTCGCGAAGCCTACGCGTTCATCGTCGCGGACTACTTTCTACCCGTAGTACTGCTAGTGAGAAAATCTAGGCGCCCTGAATCACGTGATGAGCGAACATGTAGGAATGTTACAGGGCGGGTGTGGTGGATAGTGAGGGGTGAATATTCCAGGTGTTGATTTTAGGGTTGCATGGTTTATTTATAGTGTTTTATTGAGTCTAAAACATTATTTGGTGTTATTTGATAACATAATGGTATGAGAAGCAAAGAAGCACACGTTCTGGAAAGCATCGCCAACTCGGCCCTGCCCACCCTGCAGATTGTCGAGTACCGGGGCGGAACCGCAGAGCGCACCTCTGTAACTCCCGTAGTCCCCTGGTAACCTCCGCGCGCCCCGGACCGCTACACCTGCGCACCATTGCTCGACTCCGAGAGCTCCGCTCCTCCGCGCCCACCTGCGCGCGGCAGTCCAACGGCACGCGGATTCAGAAAGCACGGATGCATCCGCACCGCCCAGACCCTGCAGGGTAGCCGCCGCCCTGCGGAACGCACCCGAGTCGCCAAACTCCACGCCGTCACCGAAAGGGAGTACGACGGCAAGCTGCGCCTGGTACGAGGCCCTCGATCGCAGGCAACCTCGACAAAGCTCTTGCGTACTCGCACCCCGAACCGCCGAGCGATGACGCTGTACGCGCACGCTACACCGGGCACTCATGCGCCCTGTGCGTGGGGAGGGACGCGCCGAGCTGAGGCGATGTATACATTGCGCTGACGCCGCAGGTACCCGACTCCTTCTACCATGATGCCGTCTATCGTGAAGCGGAATCTCTCGACGCGCTGAACAGCTCACGGTCGCTTACGGTGACTACGCGCGTCTCCGCCGCCGCCCTGCTCTGGCAAGCCGCCTGCAGCCTGACGCCGGAACCCTCCGCCGCCCGCGTACCTTCCTCATCGCTGCTGCCGCGACCGGCGCTTACCGGCGCAGCGGCTATCGGCGCCTAGCAGCAGAGTGGGAAAGCGAACGCCTCGGCCGTGCCCTCGAAATACCTTCTCAGACGCGCACCCGCCCAGGAGGCGCGGCCGCCGGACTGACCGTGGGTCGCGCTGCGAGGAGGTGCCGCCTCGCCCGCTCAACGTGTACCTGAAGGCTGATCGGAACGCGCCCGCGCTGCTGGTTCCCGTTGCGGTAGATCCGCGCCGGCAGAAAGCCTCGAAAGCTCCAGAAGACGCAACGTTACTTGTCGAACGTGCGTCGTGCACAGAAGCCAGCGTTGCCACAGGCTCTAAGCCGCGAGGTGCCCGTAGAGCGCAACCCGAAGAGCGCAGAAGCGACGGATGCATCCTGACTGGCGAGGCCACGCGGTGCGCTGAGCCGCCCTCCGTACGTCTGGGCGTAGCCGCGCGGCTTTACTGGGGCTATCGCCTGCCGCTCGGGTTCACCGCCTACGGGCAGAACGCGGCAGCGGCACAGCCCGTGTCCGCGCAAAGCTGCCGAACGTAGCGAGCAAGCATCCGGCGGAACGGAAAGACAGCGAGGTCAGGCTGCGGGCGAGCCGGGTTGCGTGCCTGTCGACCAGCGGAACCAAGAACGCCGTGCCCGAGGGTGGTGCAGAGCTCACCGTCGACACCACCGAAAGAGCTCAGCCGAGACGGCGGGGCATCCGCGTCATGGCGGTGGTCTCCGCACCCGGCTACGCGCCGAGCGGTAAAACCAGAACAGGAAGCCCCGCAAACCAGCGGAAGAAAACGCATCGCCGCCAGTAGCCATCTTTGTTACCTGCACCGCGGGAGAAAGGCTGGGAGCTATGGCCTGAGCCGAGACCCGTCCTGCATAACCGCGTGTACATCGCTCCGCACCGCCGGAGCATTCAACGGTGGGCGTCGTAGCGGCGGTCCCACCCACCGAAGTGGATGGAGCCGCCGCTCTATGCTCACTGCGGAAACCCGCTACGCTACGCTGACGGTTGCTGTCAGGGTATCGCCAATACAGGAAACTTCCTTGAGCCTGTGCAGTGGTCTTGCGAGACCCGGTGCTCGGACTCGAGTTTATCTCCTCCAGGCGGGTCTCGACGGTGCGCAGGAAGCGACCAGCGTCGCACCGTGCGACCACGCGGTGGTCGTAGGTAGAGGACAGGTAGCACATGGAGCGGATAGCGATAACGTCGTTACCGTCTGCATCCTGGATAACCTGGGGCGCTTCACGATGGAACCGGTACCGAGGATTGCAGCGTTCGGCTGGTTGATGATCAGGGTGTCGAGACAGTGCACCGAAAGACCAATGTTGGTGATGGTGAAGGTCGAACCGACAGCTCCTCGGGGAGATGTCGCCGGTACGTGCGCACCCAGGTCGCCAATAGCCTTTGCCAGGCCAGCAATGCGGGTCCGAAGCGTTCTTGATGACGGGAACCAGCAGACCCTTGGGGGTGTCCACAGCAATAGCGATGTTCTCGAGCCGTGGTGATGATCTGTAGTCCTCGGTCGTGGACGCGTTCAGAGCGGTCGCTGACCTCAGCGGTTGCCTGACGAAGAAGGGCAGGAAGGTCAGCTTTGCGCCCTCGCGCAGCGGCGAAGCCGTCCTTGGCCTTTGCACGCAGTGGACAACGCGGGTCACGTCAACACCGGTGATGGGTCAGCTGGGTGGAGATGTCCAGGGCCACGCACGCACGCTTTGCAATAACTGGCGGATACGTGCGGTCTTCTCGACGGTGCCACGCTTGGGGGAAACCTCGAAGGTGTGCGGTGCCTTTGCGGAACCAGCAGCCAGGCGGCGGCGGTCGCAGCCAGGGCGGCAGCGGGGCAGCAGAACCCTCACCGCGGCAAGCCTGAACATCCTCTTGCGGATGCGGCCAACTAACGGTGCCCTTGACGGTGGACAGGTCGATGCCGTTGTCCTAGCGAGCATCACGGACAGCGGGGTCACGTATGCTTCGCCACTGCGGGCAGCGGGGTGCGGCAGGCTGCAAGGAGCAGGAGGCGCGGGTGCGACCTGAGGCGGCTGCAGGTGCAGGCGCGGGAGCCTCCAACCAGGCAGGCGCTGAAAGCAGCAAAGACGGAAGCGTCGCCGATGATAGCCAGAACCTGGCCAACCTCTGCGTCCTCATCCCTCGGGATGTGGATCTGAGCAGGTACCTGCAGGAGGGAACCTCGGTGTCAACCTTGTGGTGGGGCACTGCGTCAACAAACTGCTCGCGCTGGCGGGCGACGGGCGGACGGACTCTGCCCGGTGTGTGCGACCTCAGAGATGCGGGCCGGCGGCGGGTCAGCGGGAGCCCCAGCAACCGCGAGCGGGCGCGGAGCCTCCAGGCGCAGGAGCGCCGGCAGCGCGGAACCGTCGCCAATGATGAGCGGCGCCTCGACGTCCTCGTCCTCGGGACGAGAATCTGCTCAACAACGCCTGCTACGGGGAGGGAACCTCGGTGTCAACCTTGTCGGTGGAAACCTCAACCAGGTGCGTCAACCTCAATGGTGTCGCTGACCTCAACGAGCCAGCGGGTAACGGTCACCGGTCACGGACTCGCCCAGTGCGAGTACTACGGTGGGACATAATCCGTTTGTGAATGCTTGAACTAGAAAAATGAGCAGAGACCCGGTGCGCGCCGTATGCGTCAAAGCACGTCGACGCGCATCCAGATAGGGGCGTTGTTCAGCGGATACGCCCGGCAACCGCTAACGACCAACGGTCGTCAATACTAAGCTGACGCGCTAACGCCAGTCAGCAAAATTTATGCGCTGTGCAGCGGGGTGCCGTTCAGGACCATTGCAGCCTCACCCAGGGACTCGTTCTGAGTCGGGTGTGCGTGGATGAACTTAGCGACGTCCTCGGGGAATGCTTCCCATGCAACCCACATCTGAGCCTCACCAATCTGCTCACCCATGCGCTTACCAATAGCGTGAACACCAACGATGGGGCCGTCCTTCTGGCGGACAACCTTCACGATACCGGTAGCACCGAGGATAGCGGACTTGCCGTTACCAGCCAGGTTGTACTCAGCGGTCTCAACGTTCTCAGCGCCGAACTTCTCCTTAGCCTCGGGCTCGGAGTAACCAACGGAAGCGATCTCCGGGTCACAGAAGGTGACCTTGGGGATGTTCACGTCTTCAACGATGGAGGGGTTCAGGCCAGCGATTTCCTCAGCAACGAAGATACCCTGCTGGTAACCGCGGTGAGCCAGCTGAACGCCGGGGACGATGTCGCCAACAGCGTAGATGTTGCCCACACCGGTGTGCAGACGCTCGTTAGCCAGGACGAAGCCGCGATCCATGGGGATGCCCTGCTCCTCGTAGCCCATGTTTGCGGTGTTCGGGCCACGACCAACAGCAACCAGAACGATCTCTGCCTCGAAGACCTTGCCGTCAGCCAGGGTGACCTTAGCACCGTTAGCGTCCTGCTCAACCTTCTCGAAGAGGGTGCCGGTGTTGAACTTGATGCGCGCTTTAGACACGCTCAGAACCTTGATGATAGCCGGGTCTCGTTGGAAGGTCGGCAGGCCCTCGGTGACGTCAACGCCCATAGCGTTCCACATGGATGCGAACTCGCAACCAATCACGCCGCCACCGAGCACGATAGCGCTCTTGGGCAGGTAGTCCATCTCCAGTGCCTCAGTGGAGGTCAGAACGCGACCCTCAATGGGCAGACCGAAGGTCTGAGACCGAGCCGGATGCCAGGATAATGTTCTTACCCTTGTACCCAACACCACCGACGGTGATGGTGTCCTGAGCGGTCAGCTTACCCTCGCCGGGGATAACCTCTACGCCCTTCATCTTCAGCAGGCCTGCAAGACCCTTGAACTTACCGGAACGATGCCGTCTTGTAATCGCGAACCTTGTTCGATGGACTGCAGCATTAACGCCAACCTTGGACGCCTCGCGCGTGCCTCTTCACCAGCTCAGCGGCGTGCAGGTACGTGGTGGGATACAGCCGTGTGCAGGCAGGTGCCGCCGACCTTTCCTTCTCGATCAGGCCGACGGTGAAGCTAGCTGGCGTGCGCGAATACCGAGTAGCGGACCTGAGGAGGTCGAATCTTGAGCCACGATATTGCTCCTTGCATAGTTGTTGGGCTAAAGACCCCGCAATGAGTTCTTTACCAATTTGTACAGGCGAAAGGCCCGCGACACAAAATCGCGCCCTCCGCGTACGCAGAAAACATATCTACAATACCCCGTTGACGGTCGTTTAACACAACCGGGCGGTTTTGCCGATTAATCGCCCAAACACCGCAAATTTTTCACCGGCGGCGAACAACCAGATGGCAGGGAACAGTCAGATGGGGAATACCACCTCGGTCGCACTGAACCGGTCAGAACAGAACCAGTCAAGAACAGATGCAGAGGAGGCACCCCGGTAGGAATACCGAAGCCTCTCAGATCCAGCTGGCGGATGTCTATGCTGGTGGATGCGCACGGACGTACCCTATGATGATGCCGCGCCCAGTAAAGCTGACTGTGGGACTGGATGAGTTCAGGGGTAGCGAAGCCGGATACCTTCCTTCAGTGAAGTGAACTCTTGAACGGGGGCCCGCAATATCCAGGTAGGCCAGTGCTGCCTCCCACGAACTCTTCAGGAACAGACTGCCAGTGGCGCATGGCGGGAACCAATGTTCTATCAGCGGGACCCAGGCTCTTACGCAGGTAGGACTCAACAGCATCGGCCAGTAGACTGTGCGGCGGCACCGGCGCAATCACGCGGTCACAAATCTCCTCGTCACCGAGCAGGCGCGGTGCGCAGACAAGCGACCGCAGCGGCACCGGTCAGGTAGCGATATCCAAGATGACGTCGGGTTCGACCAGTGGGCGATACCGTCAGCCATGACCAGGCGGCCCTCAGCGTCAGTGTTCAACCTCAACGGTACGGCCATCACATGGTGATGATGTCCTCGGGCGCAGTGCGTGGCCGCCGGGCATGTTCTCAGCCAGGGGTAACGTTAACAACCGGAACGTCCAGCTCAGCGGAAGCAACCACAGCGTTCAGCACGGATGCGGCACCCGCCATATCGCACTTCATGGTCATCATCGAAGCGGCAGGCTTCAGCGGTTACCACCGGTATCGAAGGTGATGCCCTTACCGACCAAACCATGAGCCTTCGGGCTCTCGGTGTACTTCACAACGGCAAGAACCGGCTTGCGGGGCAATGACCAACACCGGAAATGCCGCCGAAGCCCTCCTCAGCCAGGCGGTCGTGGTGGAACAGCTCAATCTCAATGTTTGCGTAATCCTCAGCGACCTCAGCGACGAACTCAAAGTCTCCGGGTACAGGTGCGACGGAGGCAGGTTCACCAGGCGGCGAGCGTCCCGCGGTCTCACCCAGAACCAGGGCGTGAACCAGAGTCTCCTCAGCCTCTTCCTGGTCAATCGAGCGATCAGGATCGATCGATCTCTTCCTTGATCAATCTAGGTCTTGCCACGAGCCCTCCTCCTAGAAGTTACAGCACAGCGCCGTGGCAATAGCCTCAATTTCCTACCGAAGAAACGCCGAAATCGAAAGCATCTCCTCAGCAGAACCAAAGTGACGAGCCGCAGAACCAGCGCGACGCAGAGCGTCCAGACGCTCTGACCCTCAGTATCGAGCCCCAGACCCGCCAGCGTGGCCGGTGTCCCAAGGCCGGGCAGACGCGTGATCGATCGGCACCAGGCGCCCAGCGCCTCCAGCGTCGTTAATACCCTCAACGAGTCCTCAGACGAGGAGCTCGGTGCAGGTACGCACCGTCCGAACCCTTCAAAACGCCCAGAACCAGAACGTCAGCTTCGAGCGCTTCAAGGTCGGTGCTGTGTAGATAACAGAGACAGAGACATCGTTGCTCCTTTGCGTATGTCTTCTCAAAATAGTCAGGACATCCTCCCCGAAAACTCAACTGTAGGCCCTCGAGTGAGGATGAATACCGCCGCGCAAAGCCGCGCGGACTACTGCTTCTACACGGATGTAAGGGCGTGAGGTTCAGCTCTCACCCAGACAGCTGCGGGCAGAAAACAAGCAAGCCGAGCCACAGCGGCGTCGACGTCGGCGAGACGACTCGCAAGTTCACCTGCAGAAAACTGCGTAAGGACAGGGCGGTAGTGGCAAAAATGAAAGACTGACGTCAGACAACATCTATCGCCTCGGGTTCCGGCGAAAACGCTAAGACACCGGGCGCGGCGGAGGAACCAAGTGAGGCGTGCTCAACTGATCTCTACTAGCCAACACCGTTGGACGAGCGGATGCACGGGCAAAACCTCATTCGTCGCCTCCAGCCCGCAAGACGCAGGCTCCACCTGCCAGGCGACAGGTGCGCGAACTCAATAGTAAATCGTCGAGTTCGACAGCGACCAGGTGCGACTACCGCCGCTACATCCGCTACGAAAGACCACTTCGAAAGCCGCAGTACCCGCGGCTGAGCTCTACGCCGTGAAGACAGCCTCGACAAGCCGTTCCTCGCTCACCGGTGCGACCGGACCTGCAAGTGGCGGCGGCGCTCCGAAAAACGGTGCTGACCATAGCGGTAGCCCTCCCTGGTTGTGCTGGTCTCCGCATTCCCCATGCCGGTGCCGCACCGCCCCTTCCGATTACCCGCACGGCTCACCGGACCATTCACGGTATCTCCCAATGAAGCCCAGCGCGGACTGCACGCAATATCACCAACCTGCTGGAGTGCTCCGAAGCGGAATCGACACCGTCGGCTGGCGTGCATTCCCGGTACATTTCGGGCGGACCTGCCGCAGGGCCCCTCACGCCTCGAACACGTGGGCGCAGCCGCCTACCTCGCTACCACCGGAACCTGCGCGAGCCCCGCACCGCCACGTACGCCAGTTAACGATCAGGTCAAACCGGAATTGGTCGCGCATCGACCATGGAAGAACTACGACAAGAACTCCGCACCTCCGACATTGCGGTTCCCTCTCGCGCCGCGACGCACCCACAACGTGCCGCAGCGCGAATTGGTCGCTTCTTCGAGCAGTTCCTTGACGAACAATAGATGTGCGCAGTAACGCGCGCGCAGTAGGGAAAGTACGGTGCGCCCTTACTCTGCGCGACAGTTATGACGCGGCGGCACCCCGCGCCATGGATCGGCGTACAAACGAACAATACGAATAAATCTGTGGAATCTTTGGACCTATGAACCGAAGTATCCGGTTATTTATTCTTTCCACCTGCCCAAACCCAGTGCCACCGTGAAGCGCTGAACGCAATATCTCCAGCAGCACCCCAACAGCGACCACCTCAACAGCGCTACGACACGCCCGCCCATCCGCAACGAATACGACGTGCTCAGCGGCGCCCTCCAGCACGGCTACTGGCCCGACCACTCACTCATCATCCTCACGTGAGGCACCTCAGCCCCAGCCTGCGTCAACCTACAACGAACCCTGCACCCTGCCCGAACGCGCTGACTTCCTCCACGAAACCTTCGCTAAACTACCCCTGCCACAACGGTGAAACCCTCACCCGCTTCTACACCGTCATCGACGGCGACAACACCGTACGCCAACGCCAACTCAACCCCGACACCGCGCAACTCGCCGCCATCGAAAGAAATCAAGAGGACGTCGACACCCCAAATCAACATCAACACCTGGCTCCTGCTCCGACCCGCGCATCGTCCAGCGAACTACCTTTGCAGACATCATCTACGCAGGCGGCAGCATCTGGAAACGCTCGACCCCGAACAACAAGCGCTCACCCTCCCTCACCCATCGAAAATCCACCACAGCGGCTACTACACCTGGCTCACCCGCCACGGCGACACCATCGCTAACGCGCAACACGACTTCGCGTGGCCCTGGGACACCGACGCCGGCTGAAACAGGCCGCGACTGGGAAAACGCCCAGTAGAACTCTGGGACCACACACCGCAACACCGCACGGCGCGACGACCCGCCGCACCAACGTCCGCCATCTGCGACCCAGCCCAAATCGACCTCTGCTGCTGGGACGCCGCCATCAACGCCGCCGCGCACTGCGCCGCCACCGGTCGATTGATGCTGAGCACACCACCATCGGTACGATGCAGCTGCGCGACCTCATCCCCGCCGAAGTCGCGCCCAGGCACCTACGCACTCCATGGCACCGATGTGCATCAACTATCACGCCCGTACTGCCACCTACCTCGCCGTTCGGGCTCAGCCCACACACAAAAGCGCTCGCTCGCCGCCCAACTACAGCGCTACGCCCTTGGCTGCAGCCCAAACGTCGCCCTCCCAGACATCGACCCGCTCGAGACCGCCCCACTACGGCACCCGCATGCGGCGACCTACATGCCCCGAAGCTTCACCCACATGCCAACTTCGCACCGGCACCGACCGAGACACCACGTACTGCGTACCCGAGCCATGCGTGCAATAGCGCAGGGCCTGGATCCGCCGCACCCACCGCGCTATTCAGCCGACCGCATGACGTCCAACTTGGTACCGCGGCATCAACAGTCAACCTCGACCACTGGACGCTCCAGAACTCAGCTCCGACCTCGCCGTCACCACCGAACTCCAACACCATCAACCGAGGAAGTGCTCCCGCCTGCTCGAGCAAAGAGACCTCCAACGACCACACCGCCACGCAAACTCGAAGGATCAGCCAGCGAATCGACGACGCCTACACCAACAGCGAATACCTCGCCAAACCCCACCAAAGCCGTACACCACTACCTCGACGCCCTCAAAGGAGGCAGCCCCCACTGGGGCGCCTCAACGGACTCGAACTACTCACCCAGCCTGCTCCGCCCCCAACAGCGCCGACGGCGAATACGCAACAGCGCAACCCAAGCCTGGGCCAACTGGTACAAAGGCTGCAGCACCGCCGCCTACTCCAAGAAGCCCACCGCCACACCACGGAGAAGACCTCAGCATCCTCGACGTACACCTCAACGCGGGATACCTCCCGCCTGGATCAAACACACCATCTGCGGCGAACCCGACGACCGCCAAATAGCGCACCCAAACCCACGAAAGGTCAAAGCCTGCCCCAGAGCATAAAACAGAGAGGGCGCCACCACCAACACGCCCTCACACACAACCATACACAGCCACCCACCCAAAACCAAGCCCCACAAGCCACCCAAACAGCGCATCAAGTTAAGCAACCAAAATCTGCCCCCCAGCCCCGTAGTCAATGCTCTACAACGCCCTCAAACCGCTCACACAGCAAACAGCAGAACCCTACAAACCGCACGCGGAATAAAAAGCCACCGCGTTAAACGGACAAACACGTAAACAACCCGACCGAGACGCCAGCACAGACTTGAAACAGGGTCTTGGGTGTTTGCAACAAAACCACACCCACCACAAGCAGAAAAGGGTTCCTGGTAACACAACCCAAAGACCACGCCGGCGCTTCGAAAAACCGTCGCAAAAACCACCAAGACCACCCGCACAAAGAGCCACCAAAGCCACGGCGGCAACCGAAGACACCACCGGCACAGCCCCCGAAACCAGTGCCGAAACTACTGTCGAAACAGAGCGAATAGCCCAAACGCACCCGTAAAACCACCACCAAAACCGCAACCAAGCGCAAGACCGGCGGCCGCCGCAAAGAACGACGACACGTTCGACCTCCAGACTCGACGAGAACTCAAGCCACCGCGCCAAGACGAAACCGACGCAAGGCGAAGAAACCGTAGCCAAAAAGAAGAACGCGGAAAGTAGCGACCAAGGGTTCAGCTTCGTCCTCACCTCAAACGACGACGACGACGCACCCGCACAGCGCGTCTACCCCAACGCAACCGCCGACCCCGTCAGGACTACCTCAAACAGATTGGCAAGTCTCACCACAACGCACAGCAGGAAGTCGACCTCGCCATACGTCGGCGACCTCTACGCCGTTTGACTCGCCGAAAGCCCCGACGCCGGGCAAAGACGCATCAAAAGCCTGGCAGATCGTCCGACAGCAAGCAGACAGAACCACTGCTCGAAGCCAGCCTGCGACGTCGTCTCCCTATGTAAGCTTCACCACCGGCCGCGGCATGCTCTTCCTCGACCTTACCTCATCCAGGAAGGCAACCTCGGCCTCATCCGCCGTCAGTTTATTCTCAGGGCTTAGGTTCTCCACCTACGCAGCCTGGTGGATCCGCCAGGCCATCACCCGCGCAATGGCGGAATGAGCCGCACCATCCGCATCCCCGTGCACATGGTAGAAGTCATCAACAAAGCTCTCTTCCGTGTAGGCGCCAGATGCTCAGGACCTTGGCCGCAGACCCACCCCCGAAGAACTCGGCAAGGGAACTCGACGGCCCCCGAAAGGTGTCAAGTCCAGAAAGTGCAGCCGCGAACCCATCTCCCTGCACACCCCCCTGGGGCGAAGACGGCGGCTCAGATTGACCTCATCAGCGAGACTCAGGGTGGTCGTCCCCACCAGACGCAGTGTCCTTCACCCCTTCAGGAACAGCTCCCTCCGGGCTCCGACACCCTCTCCGAGCGTAGTGGCATTAGTCGCAATGCCGCTTCAGCATGACCGACAGCCAGCCCAAGACCCTCAGCGAAATCGGTAAGGTCTGGCGTGACGCGTGAGCGTATCCGCCAGATCGAATCAAGACCATGTCTAAGCTCCGTCACCCGTCGTTCGCAAGATGCTGCGCGATTACCCTGGACTAAAAGTTCCTGACTAGCAGTTCTAATTGCGTGCAGTGCTCACGGTGAGGTTTCTCGCGATGACCGCGGACGATGCTCGCGGTACAGTTCCGCATGACCGGCACACGGACGATGCTCGCGAAGTGCCCCTCTTCAGCGCCTGGGCGCTTCGAGACGGGCCCACGCATGTCGTTGCATAGACACGCTTGACCGGCTACACCGTAAGTTGGGTTCATGGTTCTGGCGCATACAGAAAAGGCTCTCCGTGCCGGAGCCTTTTCTCGGTTGTACGGCATGCGGACGGTGCTGCGACACCATTCCGCACAAATGGCGGACGATGCTCGCGGGGGTGCCTCTGCGCGCGGGGCGCCTTGAGGACAGAGCCCCAGCGCGCATGTCCCACTACGCCGGGTACCGTTACAGACAGCTGGCGCAGATGGCGTTTCCGCGCCTCCACCTGGTCAAACCACGCACACGACCCAGCGCGCCTCGACAAGCATCAGCACCTGTCGCCACCCACCACCCAGGAAAACCCAGCCGCGCCGCCCTGGCACCCGTCATGCTGCAAGTCAGATCGATCCACCGACCACCGCACGGCACAACGCTTACCTCAAGTGGGGCACCACGCACCATCGCATCATCGGCATGTCAGCGGGCGGGCTCTTCACCGCATCCGCCGCTTTTTGAAAGCCACACCCAGCTCAGGCGCTGTCGTATGCAAAATGTCACGCCACGGCGGGGCGGCGCCGCCCTGTCCAGCGGCTCGACGGCACGACTCAACGCCGCCGCCGTACGCGACGCATCACCCGGAATCAGTCATCCAGCGCCGCAGGCACACCGACACCACACGACGCGCCGCCTCCAACAACGCACCAAACGTGCCCGACGGGGACGCAAGTCCACACACCGCCTTGCCTGCGGCCGCAGAAATAACGCCTCCAGTGCCATGCATTAACGCCGCCACGCACTGGCAAAACCACCATACGCTCCTGCGCCTGGCAGAAACACCCAGCACAGCCCGACGCGCACCAGCGCACCCTGCCCGAGCCTCAGGGTTCAACGGCTTCGACTCAGCTGCATCTCACAGACTAACGCCCGCAACGTCGCCGCACCCGGACCACGACGGGCCGTCAACTCGAAAGGCCCATCGATCACGATCCAACCGCGAAGGCGAAAACGAAGACTCCGGCAGAACCTCGCAATACCGCAGACACCGCCAAAGTGCGCCCAGCCACACGCACGCCAACTCATCGCCGCCGCAGCCCTCGATCATTCCACTCCAAAACCTCCGTCAAGAGCGTCCAGCGTGAAACACGTCAGGCGCGGCATCACTGACCAGCGACTCACCAGACGCCTCGAGATCCCACGGCTTGCTGCGCTCACGCAATCTGCTCTCATCCGACATACAACTCCAACTGGATGACCGCGCATGCATACGCAGACGCACAACAAGCGCGCACCTGCACGCAAACTCGCCAGAACCTCGCAGGCGCACGCGTACGCAACAGAAGAAAAACTCCTTAGGGGCGATTATCCACGTGCGTTCAGGATGACGGAGGGTAGCGGTATGCAGGCGGCTTTGGAGACTCATGCTTGCGGGAGGAGGATGTGCCAGGCGGCTTTGTGCTCTCGCGGCTTTGTGCTCTGGCGCTCGCGAGGAAGTGCCTCTTCAGCGCCCGATTCTAAAATAATCCACACCAGGTGCCTGCGACGGAGCGCTCCGCGCGTGCCTGCGCCGTGGAGGGATCCCGCGGCGAATGACGAACTGTGAGGGCGCAAAATAAGCGGGCGCGCAATGCCATGCAAACCATGAAGATTCTGCTGCACACCTCGACTGGCACCTCGTGTTTCACGCACACCACCATGACGGCCCTCGCCGCGAACGCAGCAGTTCATCGACGAACTGCTCCAACTACAATGATATGCACGCCGGAAGGTATCGGCCACCCTCTCATCAGCGGCGAGCGTCACGGCAACACCATCCCCCACCGCCGAAAGCACCACCCTGCTCTGACCAGGCACTCACCCGCCTGCTCATGCGCGGCCGGCGTGACCGTCGTCAGCTCCGGCAGCCACGGCTCCTTCACGCCGCCTGAGCTACGGCGCACGCGTTCTGCAGAGCCTCCGGCGTGCGCCTGCACGCACCAGCCTCGAGAGGCGCCACCCGCCCGTCGAGACTCCACCGACGCACCTTGCGCTGACCACACGTCTACGCCCGTCCCCCTGCCTCGCCCCGCGTCTCCACGCCACTGCCTCGGCGTGCGAGCCCACCCACCGCCGTCCTCCCGCTCCGTCACCGACGCGCCGCCATCGCAGCCGAAACGCCGCATTTGACGCGACGCCCGCGGCGAGTTGCCGACCGCATCATCGTGCCGACCACGCAGCCGTCCGGCGGCACTGCACCGGCGGTGGCACCGCCAGCGACGCAGCACACCCCGCGGCGACTCCGACGCGGCATCAGCGTCGGCGGCATCGACTGGTACCCGCCTCCCTCGTCGACGGCGATTACGTAGCCGCAGCCGCATCCACAAAGCGCTGCACCCGTGCTACCACCATCCCGCTACGCGGCTCCCGCTCGGCTTCTCGTTTTCCGGTGAAGAACTCTAGCCGCAGCGCCTGCCACCTCGGAGCTCAGCGGCGAAGAACCCACCATCGCAAGCTGACCACGAATGGAGCAGCGCGCACGCTGACCCTGCACGCGGCACCGCGGGACGAGCTTCTCCAACAGCCCGGAAAACGGCCCTACGAGCAGAACACTGCTGCCTTTGCATCAGACTCACTGGCAGACCCTACCCGTCTGGCGCCGTCCGACCGCCTGCCGCGGCCGCTACGAAACCATCTCCCGCTTCAGCTACCGCGGCAGCGCAGCCGCCGCCGAGACCCGTCGCCGCGCCCCTCACTCGCGAGCGCCGACCCCGTCTGACACCTTCGACCAATTCCACCAATACGCGCGCAACCGCCCCCTCACGGCGAGAGAACGCGACGTCGTCACCACCTCAACGACCACATCAGCGGTCACCAGGGACAACGCATGCAGTCCGCATGCACAAAGCCTCAGATTCAAAGCGTTTGGCATACCCCAAGCGCCAGAAATCAGCGGCGACACCCTCAACAGCGTATTCACTGCTCAACGGCACCGGCGCCATGTAAAACCATCATGCCTCGCGCCATCTGCTGCGCCCTCTACGGCGAACAGCGGCGACCGCGAATCCGCCAAACTGCACTCCACCACTACGCTGGCTGGCGCCAAACCGCGCGTGCTTTACTCGGCACGTCACCCTCCACGGCAAACGCCTGCGCATCGACCGCACCCCGCCACCACAATAAGCCCATCACCCGCGGCGCTCGCAAGGCCAAATGCGCGAAAGCGCCAAAGCAACCCTCGCCGAACTCGCACTTTCGGCGCCGGCCCTGCCGACAGAAAAGCCTGGACCCCATCTCCAGCGGCGTCATGCCGGAAGTCAACCGCACCATCGCCGACGCACCCGCCTGACCGAGAACCAGTTCCTCAAAGGTCACATGTGCTCTGCCGCAGAGGCCCAGTTCGCGCAGTTCCTGCTCTAAGTCAAGCCCAAAAGAACGCAAAGAACTGCTCAAAAGATGTTCGTCGAGACTACTACGAGGCAGGCTCTTCCGCCGCACTCACCGAGAAGAAGCGAAAACACGCCAGCGGGAAGTCGCCCAAGACGAAAACGCAGCGCCTGCTACCTTGAGACGTGCCCGCGTAAAATGCTCGCCCTGCAAGACGCTACTGGACATTTGCCGGACGAGACGATTGAAGAAGTAGGCGGGAGGCTGCGACTGACGAAACCTCACCGCTGAGGCGTCACGCCGCCGCTCCCTCGACGCACATGCGGTCCCGGCGTAAAGCGGAGTAGAACGCGCACGCGAGAGCCTCCGCGCGCGCGGCAGGGCACAGCTGACGCCTCACCGACGAAGCCGACGGCACGCCACCGCTCGCTCTTGCACGCCCGGGCGACGCGGGCTGGCTGGCGCAGGCCGAGCAGCTCTGCAACGGCGCACCCGCCTGACCGAACGCGCCGGCGGAACACCAGCGCGCCGACGTGAAGGCGGCTGGCGCAGGCGCGTGCCGCCACGCCTGCTGCACTGTGCGCGCGGGTCACGCCGAGATCGCAGGCGCGCGCCGCGCACGCCAGCAGGGCGGGCGGCGTGCGCCCTCCCGCGCTGGAGGACCGGCCGTGCCCTGCTCACGGCACTCCGCAATCTTGAGAAACCGCGGAAGGGGTCGCCTTCGAGGCAACCGTACGCACTCCCGAATCTCGAGCCCGCCGAGCAGGAGACGACGCGAGGCGCCTCGAGCACCCTGCGCGCCCACTGCGGAAGAAGGATGCTGACGTCGCCGACGAGGAAGCCGCCGCCGGTGCGCTGTTGAAAGCAGGCTAACTCCCTCGAGACAGGACAAAGTCGCGTGCGAAAGGGCCGCTGAGCGAGCCTCACTGCCGCTCAAGCCGAGGCGACTTGCCAGAAGAACTCCGCCGTGGCACAGCACCGCCGACGAGGCGCACCCTCGCCGCGCCACCTGGTCGCCGAGGCTGCTGCCAGAAGCTACGACGCCGCCCAGCAGATCGACGAAGGCTGGACGCCGCCTCCGCGCGGTCGCCAGCGCCGCGAGAAGCAAACGACCACCGCCACCGCTGAGCAGAAGGCACGGGAAAAGTGGCGAGCTTCGGCTCAACAGGCGCTCGCGGCGACCGAGTTCAGAACCTGCAAAGTGCGCGCCTTGCAGGCCTCCTCCTGCAGCGCGTGAGCTCAAGGACAGCAGCCCTGCGCGGTCTGCGGCTCGATCGAGCACCCCTTGCCTGCGCAGATCGCCGAGGCGAGCAACTGGTTGAGCGTGCCGACCTGGACGCCGCCAGGATCGCGAAGACAGGCCCACCAGCGGGCGCGCCCACGAACTGGCTAAGGACCGGGCGACCAAGGCGCATCAGGAAGCCTCCGAGGCTTGCCGCCCGCCACGCAGTACAGAGACCCTGGCGGCTCAGGGGCGGTGCGATATTGAGCAGACTGCCGCCCATTGCGGCAAACTGCAGACCCGCCTCGAGCAGGCTCAGTCGCGTGTGACCGCGCGTGACGGCGTGCTGGTGAAGGTTGAAAGCGTTGCGGGGCAACAGCAGAAGGCTCGAGGGCGCACCGCATCGAAGGCGCGGCGGTTGGGCTCAGACTCGTCACCGTGCGGCGCGCGCGAGCGGTGCGCTGAACTGGCGCCCTGCTCATTTGCGGCGGTGGGTTTACGCGGCGTGTTGAGGCTGTGGAGGGCTACCGCGCGCGCGCATCAGCGTCTGGCTCGTGGGTGTTCTTTGCTGGGGCAGGCGCGTAAGCGTCATGCTGTGGCGGCGGCAGGCTGGGCGTCTGCTGCTGAGTCTTCGTTTGAGTGCCGAGCTGGTGCGGGCGGCGGTGCGACTGCGGTGTTGACGCCCTGGGCAGGCTGTTGCCGCGCGGGTTGGAGCACGCCCGCCTCGCCAGGGGCTTTGGTCGTGGGGCGGGTGGCTGCGTTGGCGGCTCGGTGTGCCACCGCCGGTAGACAGGCGTCGGATGATCTGCAAAGGTGTGCGTGAGCGTTGAGCGGTAGTGCGTGCGGCGCACCGTTGGCTCTGCGTGAGGCGAGCGGAGGCGTGCCACGTTCTTTACTGCAGGGCACTGCGTGCCGGTATGCGGCGTTCCGTATGCGCAGACAGCGCGGCGTTATGACCGTGCGCGGATGCTGGTAACCTGGCGGCGTACGCGCGGCGGTGACTGCTCCTGGGCGGTTGTATGAGCATCAGGTTGACCTGGTCAGCGGCTACGTGCTGGGTGCCGAGTTTGGGCGGCGTGTGTTCTGCGGTCGGCGTCGGCGCATCTATGGACCGGATGAGTGAGCCGCTACGGCATGGTGTTCGCGATCACCGTGCGAAGGGTAGCCCGTTCGGTGGCGGCCTGAACCTTGATTTCGGCACGTGGACGGGCGGGCCGCGTGAGGCGTACTCGATGTCCGGTGGTGAGTCGTTCTTCGCGTCGCTGTCGTTGGCGTTGGGTCTGGCTGAGGGTTGTTGAGCGGGCGCACGGCGGTATCGAGTTCGATACCTCTTGCGCCCAATCGGTGAGGGTTTGAGCGCTGGATGCCGAGACCCTGGACATGTGATCGATGGGCACGATGAGTGCATACGGTGATGGCGGCCGCTACTATTGGCCTGATTTCGCATGTGGAGGAGATGAAATAGCGTATGCTTGAGATTGGTTGAAAAGGGACAGAGACAGCTCGTCGGTGAGGGTAAACTCCTATTGGGCATAAATTCGCTCGGAGCCTCTGTTTGCGCCATGTGTCCGGCGGCTGATTCGTCGAAGAGGGACGTGGCCTCTGACACACTCAGGATCGGACGGGCTCAGCGTATCGTGGCCGGAGCCTCCGGCTGATAGCGCGCGTAAGCCTCGTATCCACGCCGGAGGTTTCCTCCGCTGCCTACGAAGGTGAGCCCCTTTCCGATGCGCTGAATAAAATGCGATGCTTCGGGCGCGGGTATTCCGACGTTCCGGGCACTGCCCTGGCGGATGTGGTGCTGCAACAATGAGCACGTGGTGCAGGAGTTGCCGCCTCGCGGTTCCGGGCGCGGATGGGGATGTCATCAGACGCTTCACTGCCGGATATGTGCGTCAGCGATGGGTATTTCAGCGCAACGTGGATGAGCGTCGTCACCTGTATGCGGTGCTTCGTGCGAGGGTTTTAGCCGTAATGTGTTGACATTCTGTTCCACATTCCGGCGGCTTACTTTCGCGTTTGCTGTATATTCTGTGGCGAGCCATCTGGGTAGTGTGCATGATGGCGGCTGTGCGTGGCACGCGTACTGGCGCGTATTCGGTGCAGATTATGCTCGGCCCGATGCTGGTGCGTGCTCCTGGTTTGCGGTCGTTGCTGGCGTTTACGTCGGTGCTGAGTAGTGCGCGCGGTGTTGAATAACGCGGGTGATTGGTCGGCGTTTGACGGGTTGACCCGAATAACGTGAGTACACGACCTACCATGCGCGCTCTCCGTGCAGCGGTGGGCTACGGCTCCGCCGTAGGACTCCGTTCGCTCTTGAGTCGTTGTATCGCCAGCAACTACCAGTACCCGAGTGATGTGCGTACATCGACTGCGGTGTCGTAGTGCGACGGCGGGCATGTCGATCATGCCCGCTGCATTTGCTCTGCTGGTGTGGCTGGGCGATGCGTACATCACCGAATCGCTGAGTATGCGGGCTTCTGGATCGCGATGATTCTGGATGCCTTTGCTGTTCATTGCTGGTGCTGGTGGCACCGAGGGTTCTGCGGATATTTCGCGTATTCGTATGGCTCCCGCCTCCAGAATCTGGTGCGTCCGAGCCAATCAGACGTGCTGGATTCTTGGCCTGGTCTTTGCTGGGCGCGTGCGTAGGTTCAGTTGGTTTCCTGGTCTGCTGGGGCTTCTCGCTGATCCACGGTTCGATGAACCTGTTTATGGCGATGGTTGCGACCCGGTACAGCGCGCTCGTGGTGTGTGTGGCTTTCCCGGTGGTTTTGGGTGGCCGTTCGGTGAATCCGTGGCGCGCTGGCGGCAGTATTCTGCTGATTATGGCGGCGCTGTGTTGTGGCGAGCGATGATCATCCACGATTTTCTATGCGTTGGCGTTCTGCGGCGCGGTGCTGGGCGTTGCATTTTGGCGGCCGTCAGGCTGTGGCTGAACCGTTCGCTCAAGCATATTCCTGATGCGCAGGCGAGCTTCTTTACTCGTTCGATGTTGGGCATTGGTCTTGCGATGGTTTGCATGGGGGCGGCTATATGGGCGATGCACCCGTATTACCCGTAACGCGTTTATGATTCCGGTGATTATTGCGACGATGTATTTTTGCGTTGGGCCATTTGTACGGTTACCTGTGGCGTGAGGGCATGAGGCGGCTGGCTCGCTGGCTGAGACGGAACGCGTGGCTATTAGCTCGCGGCTGGTTCCTTGCGGCTAGTTCCTTGCGGCTTATTCCTGCAGGCGGCTTGAGCGTGCCGAGGCGCATCGCTTCAAGGCAGACGCCCGCCACCTTCTGCGGGTGAGCATCCGCCTTGCGCTACCGTGCTCGGTTTGTCTGAGCCCTCGCGGGAGGGTCCCCGCGTGAAAAGCCTCAGCGTGAGGCTACCGGTTTGTGACCGCGCTTAATCATGCAGAGCTCAGGTGCTTCAGGCCGATGCGAGTGCTGTCGCCGTGGCCGGTGAGGACCGCGGTGGACTCAGGCAGGGTCGGCAGGCGGGTCGAGATCGACTCGATGATGGTGTCGAAGTCGCTGCAGGGCGTCCGGTTGCGCCAGGAGGCCGCCGTTGAAGAGGGTGTCGCCGGAGAGACGACGCCTTCGCTGTTCTCCCAGCTGAGGGTGGGTGCGTGAAGCACACGGAGCCGGGGAGTGGCCGGGGGTGGCGAGGACCTTCAGCTCGGTGTCGCCGATGCGACTACATCGCCGTCAGCCAGTTCGTGGTCGAAGTCCCAGGAGGGTCACCATTTCCCAGAGCACACGGTCCGCGGGGTTCAGGTAGACGGGTGCGCCGAAAGCGTTCTGCCGCCTCCTTAGCCCGGCTGCGGATGTGGTCGTCGTGGGCGTGGGTCAGCAGAGATCTTCTCCACGGTGCGGCCTGCGACGGTGCGGGAGATCTTGTCGACGTCGTGGGCGGGGTCAATGATGATCACGGAGGTCATTGCCGATGATCAGAACGTTGTTGTCGACGTCCCAGCGGCCGCCGTCCAGCGAGAAGGTGCCGGGTGACGACTCGTTCAATACGTTCGCTCACGCTACGCTCCTAGGTTCCACGACCGAGCGCGACGCGGCCGGTCTTCATGGTTTCAGAATGCTTCGTTGACGTCTTCGAGGCGGATGCGCTCCGGAGACGAAAGCCGTCAAAGTCAGGGCAGCCGAGCAGGTGCTGGTCACGAGATTCGGGAAGTCGCGGGAGGGCAGGGGTGTCCGCCGCACCATGCGCTCTGTGATGGAGCCGCCGCGGCCGAACACCTCATCAGCGGATGTCCCAGAGTGGTGCCGGGTGCGGGCGCCGACGAGGACGACGCGGCCCAGCCAGGTCGCCGTGCCTCGGATGATGCCTGCTTGAAGGTGGGGCGATGCCGACAGCGTCGATGACGGGTCTGCACCGAAGCCGCCGGTGAGTTCATGATGGCCTCGACGGGTCGACCCGGAGAGTTCACGGTGTGGGTTGCGCCGTGTTCGCGTGCGCGTGCCGGCTTATCCTCGTCGACGTCGACGGCGATGATGGTGGTTGCGCCACCGGGCTGTGCGCCTGCGATTGCTTTTGCGGTGCCGACGCCGCCACGGCCGATGACTGCACGGACTCGCCGCGCTTGAGCTCACCGGTGTTCGCACAGCGCGGACCTGCGGTGACGCCGCGATAGGCGAGACCGATGGTCGCGTACTGTTCGAGGCTGATGTCGGCGGTGATCTTGGTGCACTGGCCAGGCTTTGCGACGAGGGTCTTCTCAGCGAAGGAGCCGATACCCAGTGCGGGTGGAGTTCGGTACACGTCCTCGAGGGTCATCTTCTGGAGTTGCGTTGTGGGTTGCGAAGCAGTACTGCGGCTGGCCCTTGCGGCATGCGCGGCATTCGCCGCAGACGGCACGCCAGTTGAGGATGACCAGGTCGCCGGGGGCGATGTCGGTGACGTCATCGCCGACAGCCTCAACGATACCTGCGGACTCGTGGCCGAGCGGGTAGGGGAAGTCCTGGCCGACGCCGCCGGTGACGTAGTGGTGATCGGTCTAGCAGACACCGCAGGTGAGGACCTTGACAGTGCTTCTCCCTTGCCGGGGTCCAGGTACGTTGATGGTGGTGACGGTGACGGGCGCGTCCTGGGCGAGGGGCTACGACAGCCTGTAACCATGCATGGTGCTCCTTTGCTGAGGCGCGGCTGAGGTTCAACCGCAGATAAAGGTTTTGATACGTTCCCATTCTAAGAGCTAAGGCTACATGATGCACCCCAGGGCTGAGCGTGAAGCCCCCAGGTGAATGTGACGTTTTTGATGACGTTGAAACTCAACCCGCCCGGAACCCGCATGTACTGCGGCTGCCTCTGCCGCCTCCACCTCTGCTGCGAAGGCAGGCGCGCCGCGTCGGAGACGCGCCCGAGGTCAGTGCGTTCACGTGGTCGCGGCCGGGCAGGAGATGAAGCGGTTGAGCGGGTTGTTGCCGCGCACCATGTCGTGAGTTCGGCACCGTCGGCGGCGATGGTGTCCGCGTCGCCGAGCACGAGCAGCAACGGGTGCGTGCGGATGCGCGCCCGGGTGACCGGCAGGTAGGGTTCAGGGATCCGGCACGCAGGGCGGGCACGTCGAAGAACGGGCCGAAGGGAATCCGCACGAACTTCAGTAGCGCGTCCCGGGCTGAATGGGGAGTTGTCAATAATCGAGGTGAAGGAGGCAATCGCCTCGTCGGTGGAGTCCGCCGCCGGGGTTTCACTATCCGCCGTGACGCTGGTTCCCTCGTGCGCTTCGAGCATGGAACGCAGGGTGATGAGGTGGTCGTGTAGGGGCAGGCCGCCCAGGGTGAGGATGCGACCGCCTCCGGGTGGGTGAGGGCGAGTTCCCAGCCGACGCGCGCGCCGAGGAGAAGCCGATAACGTGCGCGCGGGCTCCAGCTCAACGCCGAGGTCGTTCTCGATGGCGACGGTGCGCGAGTTGGGCGAAAGCAGATTGGTGAACAGGTGCATGAGGGTCGGCGGCTGACCCGCCGCATCGACAGGGGCACCGAGATCGAGACGGGATTGTGCGGTACGCGCACGCCCGTGTTGGGGAGCTACGGTCGATGGCGTGCATGGACTCGGGGTCTTTGGTATTCGTCTGGTGGTAGGGCAGGGGTAACAATCAGCACGGGGTATCCGCGCGCAGGTACTGGCGAATCCAGCTGGTGCCGCCGTGGGGATTTGCCTCGCCGCGGGTGGCAAAACCGTGAATCATGAGGGCAGGGACGCGGCTCTTTGAGCTGCGCGCGGCTGGTAGAGAGTGTACTCGAGGTCGGGCGGGGTAGTGCCGGGTACAACAGCATTGGGTACAGCAAAGGGCGCGGGAGAGAAATCTGCACTGGTCATATGTCTATCTTAGTGACCAACGCGGGGTTTCTGTCCTGCGCCCTTTTCTATCTCGCGCCCTTGATGCGTTGAGGCGGTACGCGCTCAGCTGGTGCCGCTTGGTTCTTCTTTGCCGCACCGGTTGAGTTGTCGGCACTCAGGTCGAAGAGCGCCTCCTGCTGAGGTTCAGCCTTTGCGCTCGCTTCTGCCTTCGCCGCGGTTGCCTCAGAAGCCTGAGTTTCGGCGGCGTCTGCCTTCGCCTGCTTCTTCTGTTGCTGTCTTGGCGTTGTCGAGGCGCTCCCTACCATCGGCAATGAACGTGCGAGATCATGGTGGTGTTGGTGTCCACCGCCTGCCGCGATCCGCAATGGAGGGCCCTTCGGCAGGGAGCATGTCTGGCTGCCGCCTCTTTGCTGTGGTTCGGCGTCCGGCGGACATGGGGCGTTCGCTCTGTTCTTTCATCGCACGGGATGCGGTGGTGCTGCGCGGCTGAACCTTCAGGTGTCCGTGGTCGTCTTCGCCGGCGAGTACCTGGCGCATGAGCATGATTTCTGCGTCCAGGTGCGCGCCGAAGAGGCATATTGTTCATAATCCAGATGAACAGCAACATCACAATCACACCACCAATGAGGCCGTGGGTGGCGTTGACTTGCTGAAGTTGTTGGCGTAGGGGTGAAGCCGAAAACCGCGAGGCTCATGCCGAAGGCGCCAGCGCCGCACCGGGGAGACTTCCACTGTTTGAAGCGGCGCACGTTCGAGAGTGGCGGCGTGAGACGCAGAGTGATCAGGGCGATTGCCATGAACAGGATGAGGACCCAGCGGCCGTTAAGCCAGATGAGCTTGATGAGTTCCATATCCACGGTTTCGGGTACATACCGACCGACCATGTCCAGGACGGTTACACCCAGCAGCATCATGAGCATCATGAGTACCACGAGGATGATAATCACGGTGGTGACGAAGACGTTCAGCGGCGAGGAATCCAGCCGGGGCGGCCTTCACGCACGTTGTAGACCGTGTTGAGAGCTCGGCCGAAGGATCCGGTGTGCCAGAGGCGGACCAGATCGCACTGAGGATGCCGGTCAGCAGCACCAGGCCTGCGCCATGGTCGCCCGGTAATCTGCTGATGGGGTCTTCCATATGGCGTACATCTGGGCGGGCGCGTTGTCCTTGAGGAAGGCGAGGATGACGGCGCTTTCCTCACCGTGACCGAGATACGCGCGTAGGGAGACGATCGCCAACAGGGCGGGGAAGATGGACAGCACGGTGAAGTAGGTGAGTCTTTGCCCGCCATATCGAGTGCCGCCGTTTGCGCCGAATTTGTAGATGGCACGGCGCAGATGTGAGAATCTTTGCGCCCTTGGGAAGTCCCGCGCAGTTTCACGCTTGCGTGCTCGAGGGGCCGCGGGCTTCTTCTTACGGAGAAGAGTCCGCGTCGAGCTCCAGCGGGTACCTGGGTTGAGGAGGTGTCCGTGGAAGAGCGGTGTGTGTGCGACCAATGGGGCTCCTTGAATGAGTGGGGTGTGCACAGTGGTGCGCCTATGAGCTTCAGCGTGTGGGCGCACAGAAGAGAGCGAGAGGAACAATGAGCTGTCCTTCCGCCCCTGCGGTGACATTATATAGGGTTTTCTGACCCTCCCGTAGTTTTCTGCGAGTGCAGATAGATAACCTGTTTGTCAGTTAGAGAGGGTAACCACCCCGAAAAGCCTCAAAAAGGCTTGTTAGATACTGTTTTCGACTAGCTGAAAACTAGTTGTAAATACGCAGAACCTTAGCGGTGTGAGCCATAACCTCATCAGCCAGATCCGGGTTGTCGTTGAGCTTCACGCCGTAACAGGGATGAGCTCCTCAGCGAGGGCTCCCAGCAGCAATCTTGGCGGGGAAGCACTGCTTGAGCAGGTTCAGCATAATCGGAGCCGCGGTGGAAGCACAGGGGGATGCACCAACAGAGGCGCGATGGAGCCGTCCGCTGCGGAGACAACCTCGGTACCGAACTGCAGGATGCCGCCCTTCTTCGCGTCCTTCTTCATAATCTGAACGCGCTGACCAGCCTCGATGAGCTCCCACTCGCCGCCAACAGCCTCGGGGTAGTACTGGTGCAGGGTCTCCAGGCGTGCGTTCTTGTCCTTGACCAGCTCGGAGAGCAGGTGCCCTGACCAGGAGAGTTATCCAGACCTGCACGGGTCATGGGGTACAGGTTGTGCAGGCGCAGGGACGGCGGCAGATCCAGCAGGGAGCCCTGCTTCAGGAGAGTTGGTCTTGAAACCTGCGTAGGGGCCGAAGGCAGAGCACGCTTGCCGTCCACGTAGCGGGTGTCCAGGTGGGGGCAGACATGGGGTGCACCCACCGAAGCCTGACCGTACACCTTAGCGTTGTGCTGGTTTGCGGTTGCCTCGTGGGTGTTGCGCAGGAACAGACCGGAGACAGGGGAAGCCGCCGTAGCCCTTACCCTCTTCAATGCCGGACTTCTGCTAGCAGGTGCAGGGCGCCACCGTCGGCGCCGAGGACACGAACTTCGCGTTGATGCTCAGAGGCTCATCCTTGTTGATGCGGTTAATCGCCTCAACCTGCCAGGAACCGTTCGATTCGCGGTTCAGGTTGGTGACCTGGTAGCCATGCGAACCTCAACACCCCTTGGTCTGCAGGTAATCGACCAGGTCGCTCGGTGAGGGAGCCGAGTTCCATCGGTACCTTCAGGGGACCAGGTTGCGACCATCGGCTCGTTACCCTTGCGGCCCTTGACGGTCAGCGGTGCCCATTCGCCAATCTTCTCGCGGTCATTGGAGAACTGCATACGCTCGAAGAGCTTCTCCTTGCGGAAAGAATCGTAGCGCTGCGACCAGGTACTTGAGTGGTCTTCGCCGAACCAGGGACATGTGGGGACCGGGTTGATGGAAAGCTGGTGTCAGTCAGAATATTCTTCTCAGTCAGGAAGCCCAGAATTGGCAGGGAAACCTGGGAACTGCTCGTTAATGTTCCAGCGCCTTAGGCGCCGAGACGATGCCGTCAGACCCAGCGGGTGCGTGAGTTGATTCGCATAGCGCCGGTGGCCGGTACCTGCGTTATTCCGGGGTTGGAGGATTCCTGAGCAACCTTGTCGAGGGCGTTCGAGGCAGGATAATATTCCAGGTCGGTTCGAGGCTCCTTGAGGAACACGCCGAGGTGGCGCTCGTGATGCCGCCGCCGACCAGGACGACGTCGGTTCGTTCAGTACGTGCCACCACTGAATTCTCGCTTAGGGGTGCGGGTGCCCGGCCTGGGCACAATGACTGTGGGGTACATCATCTAGCCTACTCCTTTTAGCGGGGTTGGCATAGCTAGAATCAGCAAATAACAGGAGAGTGTTGCAGTTCACTGTTAGCTTCCCTGGAGGGTAAAAACCCTCCAGAGCACGTCAAACATCGCACAATGCAACACTCAGACCTGAACTGCTACAACTACGCAGTTTTTCCAAACAGCTCAATCGCATTCTGCTCCGTCTGATAGCCCTGAACCTCACGGCTCACCGCCACCTTAGACGTCACATTCAGCAACGGAACCATGGCGATGAACTGACCCAACTGGGACACAACCTTCGCCTAGCTCATGGCGTCGAATCCACCGAATCGGCAGAGTCCGCGGTCACGAATCGCCTCCAAAATCTCAGTAAAACGAGGCGACGGCGCCACCGCCACAGCAGTGAGGCGACGGCGAAGGCGACGCCGACGGGCTCGGCGAAGCAGAGGCGAAAGCCTCCCTCCTCAGGGCGTCAACGGATCCGGCGAATAACTCCGGTCGCGGGCTCGAGGTCGCAGAAATCACGCATTCGAATTCGCACCATGCGACGACGGCACATCAGAACTCTTCTTCGTCAAACCAGTCGTCATATCTGCTAGCGCGTTAGCAATCAACGAAGCGCATCTGATGCTCAGCAATCGCGGCGCCAACACCGGACCAAAGAACGCATACGGGTCACGGTACATGCCGTAGAAACCCGCCAGGTAATACCGCGCTCAGAAGAAAACCTCACGGCTCTTCGACAGATACTCAGACCACGGCAGAGGCACCGGCCCTAATATTCAGGCCCACCTCAATCAGCGAAGCCACCATCTCGAATACACCTTCTGCGGGTATCCATCACGGCAGAGACACATCGGCGGTAGTAGCGCTCAATCACCTGATTGTCGTACCCAGCAGTCGCCAACAGCGACGCGCCATATCCTGATTGCGGTCCGTGTAATCCTTCGCATCATCAGCGCTATATCGCGGAACGACGGCGAAATCAGTCTGCGTATCCGAGGTGCCCTGCGGATAATACTGACGTAGTGCACCGCGATCCACAGCATGCGAAATAGCGCGACGCACCGAAATATTCTTCAACACCGGATGCGCCGTATTCAAACCCAAATACACCAGCGAGAACGGGTCACGGCCCGGCGTCATGTAACCATCACGCGCCAACTGGCCCAGATCGAAGACATTCACCTGATCACGCATCAATATGCCTGCATCAGCGCAAAATAACGCTTATCCGACAGCAGTGAGGGTCGAAAATCTGAATCTCATCCAGCTCAGGTGCCTGACCATCATGGGTATTCTTCAGCAAGCGAACCGTGTAGGCCTCGGAACGACTCCACACGGGAACGCACCCGTACCCCGGGGTACCCGTCAGCTTCTGATCCGCACCAAAAAGCGAAGGATCAATAATGCCAAACGCCTGCTGCGTCAAAATACGCGGGAATGCCAGAGAAGGACGCGACAGGGTCACCACCACAGGTTACCCTTCGCCACCACCGACGAAACCAACGGCAAGAACGACTGCACCACAGAGGACTGAGCGGAATCCGACTCTGCGCACCGCTTCTTATCGCCCGGATGCGCGGCATCAGAAGCGCTCGCAGAAGTCGATGCAGAAGCAGACGCGCTCGGGGTAGCAGTCTCAGAGGCACTCGCAGACGGGTCGCCGCACCCGACGGAGACGCCTGAACGAGGCGCAGGCTCCACCGCCGAAGGATCAATAGAACCCGGCTTCGGCACACCAAAACCCCACGCAAACAACGGCTGAGCAGGCACCGCCAAAGCAACAGTACCCTCACCCGCAGCCAGCGCCTGCCACCTCTGGAAATTCTGCACCACAGCATCCGCAGACAACGCAGAACCGTTACTAAATGCGCCTCACGCAACACAAACGTATGCGCAAACGGTCATCAGAAACCGTCCACTCACTCACAACGAATCCTGAACTGGGATCACCGTGTAATGATTCGCCACCAACAACGTCTGCCAAAACCTGCGCCGTCACCAATGCGTACCACAGGAAACAACGCCGGGTCCAAACCCAACAGCGCCGCACCCACCGCAAAGCGAAACACGACGCGCATCGCGCAGACGACGCGCTCACTCGAAGAACCAGCAGACGAACCAACAGAAGACTGAGCCAGAACGCAGAAAGCGCCAAACCAGCACTAAAAGCGCGCCAAAAACGCAAAACGGCACGTCGGCTCAAGCCCTCGAGTAAGCGGTGGCTCGTAGCGCGCATCAGAGATTATCAACAGCTGACGATGCACGCACATTGCATCTTTGGAGGTCCTCTCTTCCGTGGCGGATGCTTATCTCTCAGGATAACGGTTCAACACCCAACCGGGCGGACACCACGGCGAGCGCATACGAGAGAACCCGCCGCCACGAAACATGCAGCGGGCTCGATGTGTGTGCGCGAGGGGGACTTTGAACCCCGCCGCAAGGCTGGGAACCTAAATCCTGCGCTATATCTGCACATTCGCCCACTCGCGCGTAGCATCACCCCACATCCGAAGATACGTCGTCTGAGGCAACAAAAATTAGTGTACACGCAGGAACCCAGGTTCTCCAAGCAACTTAAAGAAGCGCATAGAGACACAGCCCTGCTACGCCCGAGCAACAGCCCCTCAGAAAAGCGTGCGGGCAGCGATACACCAAACCCCAGAAAACGTGACCCTGCTGGTCAGTTATCTCGATCACGACGCAACTTCGCCACATGACCCCGTCGCACACATTGTATTTCTGAGCCACAGAAATAACACCCTGCTCATCAATCACAAACGTCGAGACGGATCAGGCCCTCACTACACCGTGGTCGTAATTCTTCTTCGCCACCCCACGCACGTACGCACTCAGCCACCGCATGAGTCTGGCATCAGACAGCGGCAGAGACGTCAGCAGCTCTCTTCTCCACGAGCAGACAATAGCCCGGCAGATCCGGAGCTTAGGCACCAGCACCACATGTTAACGACTTCAGCGACGCCAGGTGTCGCGGAAATCGCGCCTCCTGGTGCGGCCCGAGTCGAAGCGCTTCGGATAAAAATACCAAAATCACCTTGCACCCGCATCATCACTCAGACTGTGCTCCTTACCCGACGCATCAGCAAAGGGTAAAGCAGCGCACAAAGGTACCGGCTCCAGACGAACACGCTCATCAGTAACGCTCCTCAAAACAAAAATGAGGGACAGGTGCAACGCCCCACAGTACCACACACTGAGTGTCCCCACCCCACCCAAACAAATATGTCCAGGCTCACCATGGATCAACACGCACACCAGAAAACTCGCGTATAGTATTTTCTGCTGTTGCAGGAAAGCCTTGATAAAAGCTAAACAAAGCGCCTCTAGCTCCAATTGGCAGAGCAATTGACTCTTAATCAATGGGTTCCTGGGTTCGGGTCAGCGCGCGCAGATCGCTGATTCTTCCAGAATCGGCGGGATTTTCGCGTTCCTAATTTTATAGATTTTTGGCTTGAGGTATAGATATTTCCCCTTGCTCCCGGTGCTCGATGGCTTGGAAGACGGTATTCGCCCTCGTTTCTACCAGGGGGTGGGGTGGGTGGGTACCTCACCCGTCTCCATAAGACTGCGGGGGTGCAGCTACATGTTTCCTCCGCGCCTGCAGAGGCACCCGTCACGGACGACTCCACGCTTCCTCCTTGCTTCGCGGCGGAAGCGTCCGTGTGACGCCTGAAGGCGCTTCCGGAAAGGCAATAGGCGTTGCGCGGGTTGGGCAGGTGCGCGTGGAGGTTTCGGTGGCCTCCGTGGTGACCATCAGGGTGCCCGAAGCGAAGCGCGGGTCGCACTATTGGGAACGAGGAGGTGCCGAACCTCGAGCTGATCCCGCCGTGGTTACGTGGTTTGGGTGTGCGCCCGTGCCAGCGACTACGGGCGAGGGCATCTCGCCTCTTTAATGGTGTGGCGGTGGTTGGTGTGTTTGCGTGTCAGAGGCCAGAGGAGAATGCCTGCTTTGGTCTGTTTGTGGTGGGTGGGTGTTTTGCGTGTGGGGCGGGGAGGGCTGTCGCGGTTTAGCGTGTTGCTTGAGTGGTTGAGCGTGGGTATGGGAAAACTGCCGCCGACTCACAGAGCCACAGCGGGCGTCAACACTAAAAAGTCTCTGTTACCTGGGACCGGCCAGATCAGCGTCACGAGCTCACGGAAAATCCTCCACGTGCTTACACTGCTCCAGCAGTGCCAACGCAAAACAGATTCTGCCGCGCGGCGTATCCTCCAAACGACAAAATAAAACGAGGCGCCATTTCACCCGGCTCAGTCGTACCCGCATCATCACCACACGATACGCATGCGGCATGACGTGGTATCAATCGTCGTAGCCAGTGCCCGCAGGCGTCAGCAAGCAAACTTCACCGGAGCAATGATCACTCAGCGGGTGCGTGTCCTGATGCCCAACAATAAAATGCTTTGCTGATCGAGGATACTGATGCAACGCCAAATCAAGGATTACGGTAAACAGCACGACCCGTCGCATACACCGGTGTATGCGCATGGCTAATCTGTGATCTAAAACCCGGGTTGCAGGGGCCCGAATGGTTTCCTCACCCGGTCAACCCTTCATTTCTCTCGACGGTTGCAAGTCCAACAACCTCTGCGTACTTGCGCTTCCGGTCAGCAGCTCATCAGCGACCGGGATGATCGCTCGGTCATAGCTTCTGATCTACCAGGGTATGCCAGCAGAGGTCACGGGTATTTCGCACATATTACGCGCCATGACGCCCAAAAATGCGACTTTCTCACCTGTTCAAATGAATACGTGAATGTGCAAAAGCTCAAAAGTCCACATCATGAAAGAATCATTACCGCCATTATGAACAAAAAACGAGGTGTGTTGCCGATAAGTTTGACTCCTTCCTCAGAGCGCACCACAGAAGGGTGAAGACAGCAATGTTCAGCAAATTCCAAACTTCGACGTCGCTAGGGCGGCGGCAGGTCTATTCACTGCGACTGACGCCCCACGCTACCACCAACAGCGAGGGCATTTTTATCAACTTGGCACCCTGGCATAGGATGCGTGAGGACCACACAAACCCGCCAGAACATTGAGTACCAACGAAGAACCATTAAGACACGAGGCATCCCGCGACGCGGTTTTCCACTTCCGATGACGCGGCACCCCCGCGAACCGCATGACCGGTTCTCAGGCAATCGTCCGCACCCCAAAGACCTGGGTGTGACTGACGTTTCGGCCCGCCTGGTAGCTATTCCGCCGACCCATGACCCCTGTACGACTCAAGAAGGTCCGCCACATCCTGGTCCGTACGAAGCGGCGCAGGACCACCAGGCCATGCCGTGTCAGCGGCAAGACCGGCGCATCGCAACCTCCGCCCCAGCGCAACCAACCTGCTGACCGCAATTGCCGACGCCTGGACCCCGTCCCCTCGTCGCAATCACCGGCCAGAACCACCACACTGCTCAGCACCAACGCATTCCAAGGAAGCGACATCATCGGCATAGCAATCCCATCTCAAAACACCTTCCAGATTACCGACGCCAGACATCCCCCACTGCGCTCACCCGCGACATTCCACATCATCCACCAGCCGCCCCGGCCCCGCGCTCGTGACGTCACTAATGACGCGCAGGTGGCGATGGAACCCGCGGCATTCCCGAAGACCTCGAACCGCGCGGCTACACCCCCATCACCCGCAGCCCACACAAACAGAATCTGACGGCCAAGTTCATACAGAACAAAGCGTCTTCTTCATCGTCGGTGCCTGTTCGCAGTGCCCAGTTCCACAAGCCATTGGCCGTATCGGCGCACCCGTCGTCACCACCCTGAACGCCATCGGTGCGTTCCCGATTCCGACCCAGACCTCGGCATGCCCGGCATGCACAGCACCGTTCGCCGTCGCCGCAATGCAGAAGTCTGACCTGCTCATCACCGCTCGGCGCACCTTCGGTGACCGCGCGCGTCAGCAGGTTGGCTCGCTGCGCAAGCTAAGGTCATCACATTGACATTGACCCGGCGAAATCTCGAGATTCGCTTCGCAGACGTGCCGATTGTCGCTGACGCCGACGTCACCAGGCGTGACCTGCTCTCTCCACCGAGTTCGCCAGACCATTTCCAGACTGCCGTCGGTGAACGACCAGCGCAATCAGGGTTGCCGCTCCAGCTACGAAAAGCCCGGCGACGGCCTCGGCTCGCCCGAGTATGTCCTCAGCGCATCAGCCTCCTGACCAGCCAACATACTACGTTACCGGCGTTTGGCCTTTCTGAATGTGGGGCACACCATTGGCGAGGCCCCCGCGCTTCATCGGCTCCGCGGGCCCTGGGCACCATGGGCTACGGCGTCTGGCATGGGCGGGTCGCACGAATCCACCGTGTGGATCATCGACAGTGACAATTGCTTCCAGATGACCAGCGGGAACTGATCGCGCACGACATCCCCGTTGCCATCATCAACAACTCCTCCTCGGCATGGTGCGCCAGTGGCATTCTGTTCTACAGGCTGCCTGACTGAAGGACAGCCACGGCAGCCGCATCCCCGACTACGTCAAGCTCAGCTGAAACATGCGGGTACCTTCGTTGGGCGGCGGTGGACACCATCAAGGCGCCCTCGCGAATCAACATTGCCAGCGGGTATTGTCACCGTCAGCCCCCCACACGCCTGATCGCCCCATGGTCCCCATGGGGCATCCTAATGACAAATTTGGGTCGCGAAACACTTCGCGGGACGATCGTGAGGAGAGAACTAATCTCAGCACACTCTGTCCGTTCTGGTAGAATGACCCGGGCGTTCTACGCGTCTCGGGTCTGTTCTCCACCGACTGTTCCGTATCTCTCCCTGGCTGTGGGCTGAAAACGGTGTCTCCCGCATCACCGTCATGACCGAAGACGCCCACACTGTCGACGATCGCCAGCGGGCTGAACCGGTGTTCCACGTGCTGAGGTCGTCGAAACTTACCGGCTCCTCCACCCTGCGGGCCCGTCGTTAAAGTCAGGCAGACGCGTTGCTCGCCTGGAATTGTTCGGCGACCAGACCTGTTCCGTCATCCGTGATTGACGTTTCCCCGGTCTGTTGTCATCGAGCAGCCGGTTCCGAGAGAAGCTCTCAACGCCCTGCTGGCGTTCTGGAACCCTACGGCGTTCGCGAGTGTTGCTGGCACCATCGGCCTGGCATGGCGCACCATAAGGCGAACGCGGCTAACACCCACAGGTGCCGCCAACCCCGCACCGGGCGCATCGATCGCACCGCCTCAACCGGGAAACCGGCGGGCGATGCGATACCTATGAGCTCACAGACTTCCGGATACTTCCAGATGCTGAAGTGCTCTCGACGGCCGCAACTAAACAGCTATCAAGTAGAATGGTCAATGGCCAGGCCCAGCTGAGCCGCATGCAGCTTACTGAGGGGAGAAAGTGACGGCGGCGGCTCTGCAAGCAACGCAGACCTCTCCCTGATCAGGGCCGCACCGTAGCAGTTATCGGCTACAAAACCCCGACACACTGAACCTGCGTGACTCCGGCGTGAGGTCATCGTGGTCGTCGAAACCCGGCGGTCGTGCGAGCTGAGAGGCGGAAAGGCCTACGCGTCGCAACCGTTGAAGCGGCGACTGCGAGAACGAACGTCATCATGATCTGGCCCCGGACCGGTTGGGCGAGGGTCCTGCCAGAGCATCAGGCCAACCTCAAGCCCGGCAACACTGTTCTTGCTGGCAACATCGCTTCGACTACATCACCGCCCCGAAGGTGTCGACGTGGCAATGGTCGCCCCCCAAGGGCCCCAGCCACACCGATCCTCCATGGCAATTCGGAAAACAGGCCGCGGCGTTCCGCCCCTGGTCGCAGTTGAAGGACGCGTCGGCGAAGCACTCACTTTCGCACTGTCCTACGCAAAGGCACTGGGCGCAACCCGTACGAGCGTCATCAAGTTACACCTTCACCGAGAGAGACCGGAGTCCGACCTGTTCGGCGAGCAGGCAGTCCTCGCGGCTCCACCTCCCAGCTCGTCCAGTACGGCTTCGGTCTGGCCAGAAGCTGGCTACCAACGAAATCACCATGCGCCGAGGGTCCTGCGGCTCGTCATCGTGACCTGATGATCGAAGGCGGCATCGCTAGCGGCGTTGGTCCATCTCTCCGACACCGCAGTACGGCGACTACGTCTCCGGCCCGCGTGATCTCCCCGGTCAGGAAAACGCTGAAGGCTGTCTGGCAGACATCGGGGTGACAACTTCGCAAGCGCTTCATGGAAGACCAGGGGCGCAAGCGCACCCGAGTTCAAGGAACTGCGCGCAAAGGCGAGCACCCCATCGGGGCAACCGGCGACCGCAAATTGCGCGCGAGCTAATGCCTGGAACTCCGTTGACGACGACTACACCAGAAAATTCGTCGCTCTCGTAAACGGTAGCTCAGCAATAACTTTCTAAGTCCGGCACTCCACCCGCACCCCCGCCACGGGGAAGACGCCGGATTCTTCTGATTCGAGCTAAATAACACCCGCAAATATGTGACGCAGTTCATACTAGTTCAAGTTGCAGGCACCCACAGAATGCCGTATAGTATTTACTACTTGTTGCAGAAGCCCTGAAAAACAAATAAGCTCGCTCAATTCAGCGAAACCCCAATCAATGGGTTCTGGGTTCGGTGAAACACTTGATAGAAATCCGCTGATTGCGGAATCAGCGGTTTTCATTCTCTCTGAAATGCAGTTTTCGTAGTTGAGGAATCAGTGTTCGTCATAATTTCTACAGAGGACCTGTCCTCGCAGAGCTCGGACACCCTGGTCTTCTGGACGACACAGGTTATAGATTGTTCTGCGGGTTCGGCAGGGCACTATCCGCGGTTCGTTGGGGTGCGCGGTGGTTCCGTGTGCGCCCGTGCCCTGGCGAACTGGGGCGGGGAGACTGTCGCCTGTTTGGTCTGTTGCCCTGGTTGTTGGATGTTTTGCTGTGGGGCCGGAGGGCTGTCGCGGTTTAGCGTGTTAGCAGCGGCTGGAAGTTTAGGCTGGTGCGCCGTGTTTTCCGGAAGCGCCCGCAGGGGTGCACGGACGCTCCTCCCGCGGCGAAGCAAGGGAGGGCGGGCGTCCGGGTGACAGGTGCCTCGCGCGGAAACATGCAATGGCGACCTGTAACGGTGCTTATCATGGAGTGTAACTGGTGAGCCTCGCCCTAATGCTGCGGTAAGCAGAGATTATGACTGCAACTCATTTTGCTCCCGCACGCATCTCCTGCCCCAATGCTTGTGGCCGCATCAGCCACGCCTACCGCAAACCATCGCGACGACGTACTGGCCGCTTCAAGCGCCGCCGACGGCCCGCTTCATGACCGGCACCGTGACGGCCGAATGCGGAACGCCGTCGGTAAGACCGCGCCAAGGAACTCATGACGAGAACTCCGCACGCTTCAAGCAATGAACGACGCTGAACATCAGCTACGACTTCATCCGCACGCGACCCATTTTCACGTCGCATCCCGGGCCATCTGGGCGCATGGAAGAAAACGGCGACATCTACCTCGTGCGGGTACTCCGTCCGCATTGTGAAGCCTACTACGCGAAGACGAAACCGAAATAGCGACGGCCAGCGCTACGCCGTAACCACCGGTACCGGGGTCAATGGACGAAGAAGAATCCTACTTCTTCCGCCTCTCCAGTACGGCAGCCGACTCTCCTCGAATACACGCCAACAGAGCGTCTACCCCAGATCGCGCCGTAACGAACTGATCTCTCTCTCCTTCGTCAAGGCGGCCTCAGCGCGACCTCCATCTCACCACCTTCGACTAGGGGCGTACCGTACCAGCAACGACAAGCACGTCATGTACGTATGGGTCGCGCCACCACCAACTACCTCACCGGCCTCGCTTCCCGGCACACCGACAACGAACTGTTCACCATTCTGGCGCCGACCTGCCTCATCAGCGAGGACATCACCGATTTTACTCCATCTACTGGCGTTCATGATCACTGGAATCGAACTGCCCAGCGCGCGTCTTCGTACGGCTTCCTGCTCCATCAACGGCGAAAAGATGTCCAAGTCCGTCGGCGGTAACGTCGTCGACCGCAAACCTCGTCGACGCATTCAGCGCACTCAAGCGCCGTACGCTTCCTCATGCGTGAAGTGTCGCTTCGGTCGGACGGCTCCTACTCCGAAAAGAGTCCATCATCAACCATCGCTCCGACCGCCAAACAACCGCCAGCAACCTCGCCCAGCGTTCTCTCTGTCCATAATTCGCGCCAAGAACTCTGGAGGCCGTGCCCCACCGCGGCAATTCACCGAAACCGACCGCAAGCCACTCGACCTTCTACGAGCCAGTCCGATACAGACTTCGACGAGCAGGCGACCACCGCGCGCTCGACCGTACAGGCCGTCCTCGCAGACACCAACGCCTGCTTCAAGAGCGGAACCCTGGACCCTGCGCGGGCGGCGATCGACCGAATGAACACCGTGCTGTACACGTAACCCCTCCGGGTCGTACGCCAGGTCGCCCTGCTACTGCGGCCGGTTATGTGACTCGACCGCCAGGCGCACGGCCCTGCTCAGCGTGCCAGAGGCGACGCACGCCAGTTCGCGACCCTTGGCACTGCGTACTCGTGCCGCGCTGAACTGCCCGCACCGCACCGGTGTTCCCCGAAGCGCCCAAGGCGCAACAATCAGCAGGCATTAGCGGACAGCGCCTGGGGATAGCGCCGTAACAGACAGCGCCGTAAACGGATGGCGTGAAAGCCCCAGCCCTACCCAGATGGGGAGGGCCGGGGGCTTTCCTCTCTATATGTAGGTACGGGATACTTCTGAGCGTAGGCACGGGTAGAAATTTAGGGAGGCGGAGGAGTCGCAGGAATCAGGGCGGGCGCAAATGAGCTGCCACTCATCCCTTAAGGATGGGGAGTCCCAGCGCCTTAGCCATACAGGCTCATCTCAGCCGCGGAATGAGTGAACCCCCTCGTCCTCATCTCTGACCAAGGCCAGTGAACACCAAAAATCAACCTGGAGGATGAGAAAACCCTGTAGTCAGCGCCATATAGCGTTAAATAGTTGAACTATGACTACGACAACTCCTCACGCCCAGACGCATGCCGTGCCACTGCACGCATCGTTGCGAAAACCACGGCATGGGCGGAAGCTACCGTCCACGCCCTCAACAACGTCTCCGTTGACTTTGAGCAAGGGCAAGTTCACATCATGGGCCCTCTCGGCCCGGTAAGTCCACGCTGATGCAGACCATCACCTTGGACACGACCTGAACCAGCACTTCCATCCGTATTGCGGTGCGAGGCTCTTTCGGCCTGAAGGACAACGCTCCACCGAGTTTCCGCCGCGAACATCGGCTTTCATCTTCCAGGCGTTCAACCTGCGTGCCACCCTCACCGCGGGCCAGAACATTGACCTGCCCCTGGGCCTCGCCGGGTAAAGCCCGATGCGCAGTGGCGTGACTACCTGGTCAAGACCCTCGCCGCAAAACCCGCTCTCGACCACCGCCCCGAACAGCCTCCGGCGGTCAGCAGCAGCGCGTCGCCATCGTGCGCGCCCTGCTTGCACGCCCCAGTGATCTTCGCCGACGAACCGACCGGTAACCTCGACTCCAACTCCGGCGCCGAGGTGCGCCTGCGTGCCGCCGTAACCGACCACGCACAGACCATCCTCATGGTCACCCGACGCAAACGCCGCCTCCTACGCAGACCGCGTGGTCTTCATCAAGGACGGCATGGTCGCCGGCGAAATGATCGAACCCACCTGACGCCGTCCTCGGCGATGGCGCTGAAGGTCGATAGCGTGCAGCAACCACACTGAACACGGTGGCGCGCTCCAACCTGCGCGCCTCACGAAAATACGTCCTGCACGGGCGCAGGCATCGCGATCTCCTCCTTCTTCATCGCCGCCATCGCCGATGCTACCAACTCGCTGCAGGCGACCGTCAACTCTCCGTCAGTGACGTGCTCTCCCGTGCCGAGGCGGTGTCGCCTCCGCCGCTACAACCAGCGACGGTCAGACAGCAGCGCCATGCACCTGACCCGTGAGCAGATTCAGAAGGAGCGAGCGATCTGCTCCGGCTACCTGGTGCAGTACGCCGTTGCGGGTACGATCGGCACCGGCGATCAGGCAGCCCAGGTGCAGTACCAACCAGGCCGCCGACTCGAGCCTCTTCCGTGCACAAGGTGCAGGGCAAAATCCCCGGTAGCGACCACGAAATCATGGTCTCTACCTACTTCGCGAAGAAGCACAACCTCTCGCTGAACAGCAAGGTCACCAGCACCGACGTTGTAGAATCCGTCAGTGCACCCGGTACCTATAAGACCGCCGAAGGTACACCGTCGTCGGTCTGTTTCGACCCCGTGACGGCTCCACCACCAACCAGGCTGTCTTCATTGGTGGCACCAGTCTCGGTGAAGCCACCCTGAAAGCAGCTGAGACGAAAACAGTAGCTCGGCGGCAGGCTGCACCGGAGCATGGCGCGAACCTCATCTACCTCAAGTTCAAGGACGTAACCGACGCCAAACTCAGAGCTTGCAGGAGTCCCTCAGCAGCGGCGACACCAAGAACGACCCGCGCGTCATGACTGGTCAGCAGCTGCTGGAAGGCTACCAGAAGAGTATCTCCACGGTCTTCACCTCCATTAGCGTGGTCCTGGGTGCCTTCGCGGCCCTGGCTCTGCTGGTTTCGTCCTTCGTCATCTCAACACCTTTGCGGTGCTGGTCGCTAGCCTCGTGAGCTCGCCCTGCGCACTCGGTGCCCGGCGGCTCCCTCGTGCGGATGCTGCTGCTCGTCGAATCCGATACGTGGGCGTGGCTGCTCCTCATCGGTGCGTTGCTGACGCTTCCCGTCGGCGGCTGCGTTGAGGCATCGGTTTCGACCATCATGATCCCGTACTCCATCACCCCGGTGATCATCGGTACCCTGATCTGCACCATCGTCACGGTGTCGTGGCGTCGCTCCGGCACGAAGCGCCCTGCGCATCTCGCCCGATTAGCGCGATGAGCAGAGCACACCAGCGTAAGTTGCAGCAAAGCCCGGCAAGGTCGGCCCGATCTTCGGCGTCATGGTCTTTCGCGTGCGCGGTATCGTGGTCGCTGCTGTGCCTGCGCTTGATATAGCGCAGCAACCAGCGCGTCGACGCACTCTTAAGCATATCATTGCTCGGCATGATGCGCCAGCAGCTGGCTGCTCGGTGTGCGGTCTTCCTCATCCACCCGCTGGTGCTGCCCCGCTGGTACGCGCCCTCGGCGCGGTCACCCGCACCCAGGCGGCAAGCGTCGCGCTCGCCAACGCGCTGCGTTCGCCCAAAGCGCACTGCGTCTCCGCGCGTGCGCGCGCTCGTCGTGCCCTGGTCGTGTCGATTCGCGCTGACCGGCTACGCGGTTGCTGGGCGCCTCGTTCGTCACGGGCGCTGGATCAGCAGTACCGATGCGCAGGCGAAGTACAGCTCGTATGACCAGTCCGAGGCTGCTCCACCGTGACCAAGGCGGAAGGTATCGCCTCCAGGCCAAGGCATTAAGAACGTTCAGGCATCCGCCGTCGGTTTACGCGCCGGTGTTGTTGACCACACCGTCGAGTATGAGGACAGACCGCCAACCCAAATCCGACCTGGTGGCTTTTGAGCTCCTCCGACGTGAAGGCAATCCTGCCGGGCGAAAACTCAAACCTTGCCGACGACGCGTGCTCGTACCTCAGGGACTCTGAAGTCCGCTGGATTGAACGTCCAGCCGCCGAAAGCGCGCACGGCCCGCTCGGTGAACTGGGACTTCAAGCCCGTCAGGTCCTGAAACCAAGCAGCTATCTGCTGATTGTCAACCTGCCACCGCCGCGAGCTGCAGGACGCTCAGAACCCGCAGGCGGTTGCCCAACCCCGCCGCTGAGGAAGCTCAGAAGCGCATGGGCAGCAATTGCTGAGCGGTGACAAGGAAGCTCAGGCAGCTCACCGACGTTAATCAGGCGCGCGGTAACGACACCGTCTGGTCGTGCGGTATCCCGCTGACCAGTAGCGAACGTGACCCTGCAGGCTGACCTGAGCCAGAGCCAGCCCGAGCAGCTCCCTTTCACCGGTGGCCTGCAGGAACGTCAGACCACCACGACCAGCTGCCCGGCCGTCATGCTGCCTTCACCCTGAGTGATGCTCCTGCTCGCAGTGGTCATCTCCGTCATCGGTGTGGCAAACACGATGACCGATACTGTCAACGAACGCCGCCGTGCGAACGCGATGCTCCGCTCGCTGGGCCCTGTGTCCGCATAGCAGCTGCGCGCGCGGTCTCCATTGAGGCGATCACGGTGACGCTCTGCCATGGCGGTGGTCGCTCGGCATGGTGCCCGGTGCGGTGATCGGTGCGGTTTCTGGCGACAGATCGTGATAGTCTGCCGTGAGCGCTTCAGCGCCCCGCTGGTGCTTGACCTGCCGTACGTCTGGTACCGTGGTCATTCTGCAGTTGTGGGTGTGCTCGCCGCGATGCTCGCTTCGGCTCTGCCGGCGGCGGCTCGTTCGGCTCGCATATGTCTGAGGTACGCAGCCCCGGCATAGTCACGGTATTCGGTGTAGCCAGATACTCGGCGTGAGATAGTGATGCCCGGAGGTGCGCCTCAATGGAGGCGCCCGCCGGGCCTGTCTCTTTACTCTGTTGGGCTGTGCTCTCAGATTAGACGACCTCATGGCTTTGCGCGTATGATGGGTGTATAGTGAGCACTAGCCACCCCAATCTACGTCGCGGGTACCTACCCATGAAGCGGAGTTTCAGATCCTCCGTGACGCTGGTGCGCCGTGCCCGACTCTTCAGCGACGCCGCCCGCGGTGAGCTGACCGAACCAGCGACCTGGATTTTCTGGTGCAGATGCCGGGCGGCCTGCAGCGGTTCATGCAGATGGTGGATGCTCAGCACCGCATTGAACAGCTGACCGGCCGCGGCGTGGATATGGTGACCCAGTTGCCCCGCATCTATGCGGAAGCAGAACCGGACAGGGTGGAGCTACCGCTAAGAAGTTGCTGACTGATGAGCGACTTTCAACGAATCATCGATGAGATACAAGAAACCACTAAGCAAAAGCCCGGAGGTGCCCCAATCAGGCGCCTGCCGGGGTTTTACTGTGTCCTCTAGACTGTGTCCTCTAGTCTGCCGTGTCGCCTCCGAGGGGCGCTGGTGGGATACCGCCTCGCGCATAATGACCGCCTGCACGATCACGCGCACCTTCGCCAACATACGACGCCGTCTTCACCGTCGCCTCCGGCAGCTTCCAGCTCCCGCGTAATCTCCGCATTCGACAAGCCACCGCGCGCAATCGACCCAGCACCTCAGACTCTCGCGGCGACAACTGCTCTCAATCAACTCACGGTGCAGATAATCCTGCACAGGCTCAAAACGCGCATGCTCGGCCGGGATAAACGTCGCCTGTAGGAGGCTCCGAACCCGCATGACCGTGTAGGAACGAGATTCGGCAGCAGAGCGGGGAGTCCAGCACCGGAATCATCTCGCTCCAATAGACGGCGAGTCGCAGGCATGACGCGATTACCGCATCGCCGCGGTGCACCGTACGAATCGCCTCCAGCGGTACGCTCCGGCGGAGTCGTCGCTTCAACAAGAAACCGCTCGCACCGGCACGCACCGCCAGCGAATACACGTACTCATCAATATCGCAGGTGGTGAGCATGATAATGCGCGCCCGCTCATCCGCCTCACAATCACTTTCCGCACGCTGGGCGTCACGCTCCAGGATGCGGCGCGCACCTCAGGCCGTCGCATGATGCGGCATGCGCACCTCCATGAGGATGACCTGCGGCGCCTGCTCCTCAGAGACTCATGCGGTCAAGAAAACGTCAGCCTAATAGCCGCCAGTCCGTCGTCCAGCGCGACGACCACCTGCAGGTCCGGCTGGGAGTTGACGAGCATGCTCAGACCGCCGCGGCGTACCAGGCGCTGGTCGTCGGCGAGCATCGCGCCCGGATCGGTTGGGTGTTCTGCGTGCGGAAAAGTACTGGTTTCAATCCTGGTCTGAGTGGTGGGTATAAGAGGAGCGGAGCAGGTGTCGTATTAGAGGTCGCGGGCGAGCGTCGCCTCGGCAGGCCAGCCGCCGTCCGCGCACCAGACCGTGAGTGGTGCCGGGTGCCGTGCGATGCGCTCGCTCATGCCGCGCAGACCGTTACCGCTACCAGTTACCAGGCTGCGCTAGCGCGCGATTCAGGGCGGCTGAGGTCGAGGCGGCAGAAACAGCGGAAACCAGGCCGTCCTGAACGCAAGGGTGCGGGCCGTCCTCGCCCAGTGAATGGTGACGGTGGTTGCCGCGCCGTGTGCCCAGCGCGTTGGTGAGCGCACTCCTGCACGGTGCGGTACGCGCCGCCAGCTCGGCACCGCACGGCAGGAGTGCGTGCCAGCATGAGTGCCGGTGATTCCGGTGAAGGTGACGGGTGGCCCGGCGCGGCGTACTCTGCTCACGAGGCGGGCACGTCGCTGAGGAGGTGGGCGCACAGGCGCTTTGTGAGGCGGTTGCCTCGTCCGTGCGGAGTGGCCAGTGAACGCGCATCTGGGTGAAGTCGCGTTGCGGTATCTGCGATGAGTTCGAAGGTCTGCTCGGCTTATTATCCGGTGTGCTCTCTTGCTGAACCTGACCCGACTGCTCAGCCTGACGACTGCTCTGCCTACTGTTGTGTTTGCTGCTGCGCGTGCGGTGCCGGGCGCTCGCGGCGGCGTAGCGTGCCCCATCCGCCTGAAATAATGCTGAAGCAGTGTGCCACAATATCGTGCATTTCGCGGGCGATGCGGGTGCGTTCGTCCTGCGTGACGAGGGCGGACGTTCCTGTTCCTGTTCGTATTCGAGGCGGCGGGCGCGTTCTTCCGAACTCTTCGCTCACGCAGTTCGCGCATGCGGCGGGAGTCGCCGAGGAACCAGAAGACGGTGAAGATGGATCCGCAGAGCGCCGAGCATCAGGGCAACGAAGATACGGGCGGTATGTCGTCCCCGGTGGTAGAGGTGAGTGAGGCCTGCACTGTGACGGCGGTCGCCGACAGCCGAGCAGTGAGGGAGCGGAAGCGGGCGCGGCGGGTCCAGTGCCTGCCGGTGTGGTAGGCGGCGAGGCTGACCGGCGGGTAGCAGGTGAGGGGCGAGTGAATCGGGAGGGGGACACGAGGGTGAGGCAGAGTGCCGCGATGACCACGTAGATCTTGCCGTGAAGCGGTAGCGGAAGTAGAGCGCGGTGATGACGCAGATCGCGAGAGATAACCGGGATCAGCCGTAGCCGTTGATGAAGACGACGGAGAGCACTGACAGAAAGCGCATGTGCGCGACGACGAGGACGTTCATCCAGCGCGTTTGTCTCTGAGGTAGCTTTGTACGCGGCTGGAGGCGGTGATTGCGTCGGCGGGCGGGTCGTTGCTTTCCTGACCTGCCGCGGGTATGCTGCGTTACGGCGTAGCCGGGTTCAGCCGCTCTCTGTGCTGCTGTGGGTTCTGCTGGGGTTCCGGTGTGTTTGAGGGCATGTTTCCAGTGTATCGGGGTGGGTGGGGCGGGGTTGGGGGCCTCTTTTTGCCCTCACATGCAGAAATATTCTGATGGGTTTATGTTGGGAGTGTGTGCTTGCGATGTGTGCGACACGCTAAAAACAGCTATTTTAGTGAGTTCCACCACTTTTCTTCATATGTTATTCAAGTAGAACTTGAGGTTTGGGGTTGTATGGGGTTCGAATTCGGGTTTAGAGACTTGAAACTCCCTTAAGTAACCGATTTTGGTTGAAAAACCTTCAACTAAGGCGGAGGTTTAAAGAAAACCCCTCATCAAGCCATTTTTGGAGACCATTGCGGTACAGGTCCTTGATGGGTATGGTTTTGGCCGTGCCGAAATCTATGCCGATGGCCAGGCCTCGCAAATCAGACACCAAAGCGCTCTGAGTGCACCTCCTATATATGAGGGCGGGATACAACATTATGTCGTTATCACCCACAGAGGTTGAGGCGCAAGCCTAGCCCCACTCACTCGAATCTCATCAGGTGACGTTCTTCGCCGCGCACGACGGCGGTGATGCTTTATTCCTCAAAATGACATCACTCTCCGAGAGGACATACATGTCTGCTAACATTTCTCGCCAAGGTTGTCGCTGGCGCGACGTAAGATGCATCCGGTTGTCACGACATCTCTTTGCAGTTCCCTTTTGCATCTTCCACTGAGGTGCGACTACGCATCTGCTCCCAAGTTCAACATTTCCGGTCAGCCCCTCGGCGCTAAGGACACCGTCAAGTTCACCGTTCCGCGAGTCGACAAGATCAAGTTCGAGGTTGCTGGTGGCGGGTGGCGGTTCCAACAGGTTGCTGGTGGTTCCGGTGCTCTCGTGACCGAGTGTAATCCCCGTCAAGAAGGCCGGGTATCGAGCTGGTCGCGGCTTCAGTGGTGTAGCACCTGGAGTCCGTCAGGGCGTCGACTGGCACTGCTGGCAGACCCGCCCGCAACCGGTGGTAGGTTAGCAGTCGATGGTGACGTCAACAGCGACCGTTCCGCTGACGTCAAAGACTCCAGGTTGACCTAACTGGTCAAACCTTCCGACATGAGGCGATTACCTCACGGTGGTTCCGGCAGCGGTTCCTCCGCTCTGATCATCAACGGCACCCCGGTTGCTGTTGCGGGTGGCAGTGGCGGTGCGGGTATCCGTACGCAGCCGGTACCAACAACATGCCCTCAGGTAAATACTACAACCCCAAGGCGATCGACGCTACCACCCGCCTGAGCGGCCCCGACGTTAAGTCCGTTCTGCGCAGGTGCAAGCGCATCCGCGACAGTCGGTGACAGCGCTGAGACCTCCATCTACTACACCGTTCTGAAGCCGCACACTACTGATGGCACCGCTATGAAGGTTGCCGGTGGTCACGGTGGCGGTAACGGTCAGGGTGGTGCAGGGTGGCGGCCCTGCTGTACTCCACCCTGGGTATGTCTACAGCGTTTTGGGCTGAGGACCAGAACGAGCAGGAGCTCTTCAGCTCCGCTACCGCTGGTGACAAAGGGTGGCTCCGGCTTCGACGGTAAGGGTGCGGACAGCGTCTTCGCATGCTCCTACCAGATTGACAACAACGATATCTCAGCTGGAAATCGTTCACGCGACCAACCCTGTTAACCTCAGCGATAAGACCAACCTGGACGAGGACTCCACCCGATAAGTCCTTCAACGGTTACCAGACTGTTGTCTCCGCAGGTGGTGGCGCAGGCTACGGTGGCGGTGGCTCCGGTCTTTGCTCAGGGCTCTCCTCCATCATCACCTCCAGGGTGGAACGGTAACGAAACCCCTCGTTACCGCCAGAATGTTAGCGCACTGCTTCAGGCAGGCGCAGGTGGCGCTGGTGGCTCCACGTTGCTCCCAGTGTTACCGGCGGTGCCATCGCATCCGCCTAACAGCAGCTGCGAGGCATCCGGCGTTCGTAGCGGTTACGTGAAGGTCTACCTCTGCGAGCGCTCTATGGCGTCTAAGTTCTTACCTGAGAACTCGTGAATAAACGATATTCCCCGGCTGATAATTCAGCCGGGAATGTTCGTTTCAGTGAGACTGAACACCACAGAATCCCAGGGAGGCGCCGGGTCGGATCAGAAGGGTAGGGGTAGCCGGGTAGGGCTGCACGCTGGCAAGCCCGTCTGGCCAGGGTCTGAGAACCCCCGCACACTCGCCGCCTACCGCAGGCGCATATGTTTGACAGTAGGCATGACTGAGCACGTAGCATCGACCTTGCCGTCATCCCCGGCGACGGCATCAGCTAATCATTACCGAAGCCCAGCGCATCCTCACCCGCGCCTGCGAACTCGAAAACATCCTGTACATCCACTACAAGCTCGGCGCCGAGCACTGGCTGAAACCGGTGACCCTGCCCGACTCACCATGGACGCCCTCCAGCGGCGACGCGGTCACTCTTCAGCGCCATCGGTGCGAGACCCGCTAGGCACGCAGATTCCTCGGCCTCATCGACGCGAAATGCTCCTGGGCTGCGCTTCGCAGCGAAACCACTACATCAGCCTGCGCCCCTCCGCCTGTGCGGCGCGGTCTCCCCGCTGCCAACCCCGGCAACGTGACTTCGTCGTTGTGCGTGAAAAGTACCGAAGGCTACATCGGCAACGGCGGCGTGATTCGCCAGGCACCCGCGAAATCGCCACCGAAGTCTCCCTCAACACCGCACACGGTGTGGAGCGCCTGGTGCGCTAGCGCCTTCGAGCTGGCGTCACCCCGCCGCAAGAAGGTCACCCTCGTGCACAAGACCAACGTGCTCACCCACGCGGGTCGCCTCTACAACCGCTACTTCACCGAAAGTACGGCTGAATTCCGAGGTTGAGACCGACTACCTGCACATTGACGCGACCACCATCTTCGCGGTCACCGGCCCCGCCCGCTTCGACGTAATCGTCACCGACAACCTTTTCGGCGACATTATCACCGACCTCGCAGGTGCGGTGACCGGCGGTATCGGCTACGCGGCAAACGCAGCATCAACGCTGTCGGCGAGTTCCCCTCCATGTTCGAGCCCGTACGCGCTCCGCACCGGACATCGCCCGCCAGAACAAGGCAAACCCACCGCCGCAATCCTCGTAAGCGCAATCTTCTTGCGTCACCTCGGCCACGACGCAGCCGCAGCCCGCATTGAGGACGCCGTCGAAGCAGATATGCGCGAAAACGGCGCGACCGTGCGTGGTACCGACCAGGTCGGCGCGGACGTGCTCGCACGCCTCGGTTAATACTTGCCCGGCTAAAACTGGCTCGGCTGAAAACGTGAACTACGCTGGTGAAGCCCGGAAGAGCACCTTCGGGCTTCACTGTTCACATCCTGAATGGGAGAAAAGGTGCGCATGCGGCAAACGCATCTTTCGGTACTCTAAACGGGTCGAGGCACCGCCCGGCACCTCGGCGGTGGACACCATCCACCACTAGCTTTGATGCATCAACTAGCACAGACCGCTAGATACCATCTGCCCCGCACGACAACGCGCCCGGCGGCACACACCGGTCCCTCGCCCCGCCGCGAGAACCGCCACTCAAAGAACGCCCACAGAGGCAACTAGACGAAGAGGAACGCAGAACGATGGCAACCGAATTCAGCCACGAAGCAAACCAGTCACCGCCACCGCCGAACGCCGCGCCGAAATCGCTTGCAAACCCCGGCTTCGGTGACTACTTCACCGACCACATGGTCACCATCGACTGGGAAGGCGACTACAAGACCGGCGGCACCTGGTACGACGCACGAGTTCACCCTACGGCCCGCTCGTCCTCGACCGCGGCATCCGTCTTCCACTACGGCCGGAAATCTTCCGAAGGCATCAAGGGCTACCGTCACGCCGACGGCTCCGTATGGACCTTCCGCCCCGAAAAGAACGCGGCACGTTTCGCGAACTCCGCACATCGTCTGTCCCTGCCGCAGCTGCCCGCCGAGACCTTCTTGAGTCCCTGCGCCAGCTGATTAAAGGCCGGACGAATCGTGGGTTCCCACCGGTGACGGTGAAGCGTCTACTTCCGCCTTCGCTGATTGCTACCGAGGCGTTCCTGGGCGTTCGCCCCGCACGCCACGTGCAGTACCACGTGATTGGCTCGCCCGCGGGTAACTACTTCGGCACTCCCGGCCCGTGGACGATTGGCTCTCCACCACCTACGCCCGTGCAGGCGAGGCGGCACCGGTGCGGCAAAGTGCGGCGGTAACTACGCAGCATCCATGATTGCCCAGACCGAGGGTGAAAAGCGCGGCTGCAAGCAGGTTATCTTCAAGGACCCGCACCGCGGCGACGCCATCGAAGAGCTCGGCGGCATGAACGTGTTCTTCATCTTCGGCAGAGAAACAGATCGTCACCCGGGCTGACCGGCACCATCCTGGAGGTGTGACCGCTACCTCGCTGATTCAGCTCGCTGAGGACCGCGCATGACCGTCGAAGGCGCGCTCTCACCCTCAATGAGTGGCGTGAAGGCGTGGCAAACAGCGACATCACCGAAATCTTCGCCTGCGGCACCGCGGCAGTGGTCGCACCATCAGCGCAGCTCAGGGCGAAGACTTCAAATCCCGGCACCCTACCAGGCACTTCGGCGAAATCTCCAGAGCCTGCGCAGAAGAGCTCGTCGGCGTTCAGCTCGGCACCGTTGAGGACCGCCACGGCTGGATGACCCGCCTCATCTAAAGCAATGAATCTAACGTAACCCGCGAAATCCCGCAGGATGCTCCGCCGACCCGCACGTCGCGCGGCGGCGTACGCGAGTTCTATGCCAACGAATAGTGCGCGCGGCGTTGATAAGCGCGAGGACAGGGGAGGGCGCACCCGCCGCCGTCCCTCGATAAAAACCCGCCCCGCCGAACCCGACCCCGCTAAAACCCGACCGCCGCCCGCACCCTCGAAAGGCTGGTACTCTAAAAGTATGCGTATTGCACGATTTACCGTAAATAATGAGCTCCACTTCGGGCTGGTGAAGGCGACGCAGGCGAAGAAACCCTGCGCGTACTCGTAAGCGACCCCTTCTACTCGGGCATCCAGACCAAACCGGCACCACCTACCCCATCGACCAGGTGCCTGCTCGCCCCGATCATCCCCCGCTCAAAGGTGATTGGAGCGATCGCAAAACTGGGCAGGAACCGGGGCACCCGCCTCCCCGCGGTTCTTCTCAAGCCCAACACCACCGTAATTGGCCCGCGACCCCGTGACCTGCCCGAGTACTCCAGAAGCCGTCAGTGCAGAAGGTGAACTCGCCGTCATTATCGGTCGTATCGCCAAGTCCGTGCTGCCTCTTGAGCGCGTGCACGAGGTCATCTTCGGCTACCTGCGTGCGGCCTCACCGCCGCGACCTGCTCGGGCCGCCAGTGGACCGCGCTGGGAGCTTCGACGAGCTCACCCGCTCCGGCCCCTGGATCGAAACCGGCCTGGACACCGACTCACTGGGCATCGCCACCTGGGTCGACGGCGACGTCGTGCGGAAGTAACACCTCGAAATGCACTACTCTGTGGCCGAACAGGTTGCCCGACCTCCGAAATCTTCACCCTTCGCCCGGCGACGTACTGCTCACCAGCACCCCCGGCATCATCAGCGTACTCGCGACGGCAGCAAGTGAGGTCGAAGTCGAAGGCATCAGCTCCTCGTGCGTGCACTCAGCCGCCCGCACCAAAACATACGTACATCCGCAAACACCGTCAAGGAGACATCATGACCGAATACCACGGTCCCGTACTCAACACCGCAGACACCCGTCCGCTTCTGCCCCTCGCCCCGGCACCGCACGTGGGCATGGTCACCGCCTCTGGGCGTACGCACGCCACACCGGCGGCAAGCTGATCTTCCGCATCGAAGACACCGACCGCGACCGCGACTCAGAGTGTCGGTGCTCAGTCCACTGCACTGGCTCGGCATCAACTGGGACGAAAGCGTGGGCGTGGCGGCCCACTGACCTACCGCCGGTCAGGCGTAAGACCGCAGGCATCTAGCGGATCTTCAGCTCGTTGAAGGCGGCTACGTGTATGAAGACTTCTCCACCCCGACGGGTGAAGAGGAGCGCCGCAAGGCGGCCGGTCAGGACCCAGGCTCGGCACGACAACTACGACCGCAACCTCACCGAAGAGCAGAAGCCCTACCGCCGAGGCCCGTAAGCCGTGTGGCGTCTGCGCATGCCGACGGTTCACCTTCAACGACCTCGTTCGCGGTGAAATCACCTTCAGGCCGGTACCGTGCCCGACTACCGCGTAATG
>BNJU01001808.1_pt1 | contig 78245 bp, 48 predicted proteins | sample 8539281 | NCBI WGS metagenome assembly BNJU01 (sample SAMD00202456, study PRJDB9452) | human saliva metagenome | isolation source: human saliva | place: Japan
GATGGTTACGTATTGGCGGTGAGTTTATTGACACCGCCATATTGACATGTTATTTAAAGGTCTGATGGCAAAGGGTTTGCTAAGAAATGACAATGGTACTGTCTTTCAGTTTAACGTATCAAGCATATCCGCTTACAGCGACAAAACGGCTGGCATTATACTTCTTGCCTCATCTGATCGCCAGACGATTGATGTATATGTGGAGGAGGTTTTGAAACCCAGCAGCTAACCTTTTAGTTTCAACAACGAGAAGAGGGCAGATGTCGCATCTTCGCCACTAATAACAGCAATGGATGCGAACGATAAATGCTTTACTTTACTTTTGTGTGTATTCCTGCTTACCTGTCAGCCGACCCTGTTCAGCGAGGGTGTGGCTGGCAGACTTGCCACCTTTTGAGCGTGCGGTGTCTCAGAAATACTTGAGACCGCACAGCTGGCAGCCCATTCGTAAGGTATGGGCACCAGCCAAAACTGAGAACACTTCCCTTTCACGGTGGATAAGTGATTGTGGAACGGCAAGCTGACTTCTGCTCCGTACGACCTTTGGAAATGCCGTACTAAAGGTTATGGGTAAGGATGCACTACTACTGACCTTATTTGGCCGAAGTAACGTGGGAGTAGGACGACTGCTTGGCTATGGAAAACCCAAAGAGTAGGTTACTGAGAAAAGAGAATCTGCATAGAAACTCTATCGGGAGTATGTTTTGATTCGCTGATACAAGGATGTTGCCCTGAAACGTGCTTAAAAGTGAAATAAACTGATTTTTCTTTTTGCTATCAGTAAACTTAAGGATATAATCCATATTTATAGTCAGTCTTATATCTTCCAGGGCTTATTATGCATTAACTATTTTTTTTTTCAAAATTCGTATTAGGAGAATAACTGCAAGAAGGATTCTTTTGCTTAGAAACGTCTAATTTACATCTTGTATTTTGGAAATTTCTTCTATCGTATAGTCCGGCTGTTATTATTCGATCTTTCTACGAGACATACGCACTGCTTTCCGTCATTGGCTGGCAGAATGTGGGCAGAACTAAATTAATAAAACATACTGTTGAAATACAGAATTACTATTCATATAAATCTATTATAAAATCAATGGTACTTGCTTCTCCTCTTCATTTTTAATATATCCATATATATACATGTTTGGTAAATTAACAAGTGCCCTATCTTGGGTAGATGATTGGCTATATTTGGGAAAGACAAAATGAAATAGCTTATATCTTTTCCATCAGAGTTAACTTTATTCAAAACTTTAATTTGAAATCTGCGACATATACATAGGATAAAGGGCTCACTACTATGAACTTGCACAATATTGAAGCAAATCTTTGGTTAGCTTCCAAATTAACACCCTGCACTATATTATTTTCTTCATTTTTATTAAAAACTGCATTGTGCTGATATGCAATAGAGATAGTATCAAAAATTACTGTCTATTTTTCATACCTTTCATCGTCTGTATGGAACACTAGTTTCCATAGCTTTCTGTAAACATAGTACACCCTCTTGCTCGCTATCAATCTTATCAATATACTATTTGATGAAATTTACTTAACTCTTTTTCTCAGAAAATTTCTTCGCTGATCGTTCCCATATCCTATAGCATCAAAAAGATTTGCTAAATGAAGGCCTTGTACAATATAACAACCAAATATATTATCTATAAGATCTTTGCACTGTAGCTCTTGACTATAAAGCCCTTTGAAGCATCTATTACTGGATGAGCACAAATTACGCTCACTTTGTAATTGAGAAAGATGAATATATCCTCTTGTCTAATATCCTTTTTTGATAACATTCTTGATAATTTCTCATTTCTAATTTTGGTGAAGTCGTAGTTGTTTTCCATTTTGTTCTACATTGTCTCTTTTATAGCTTTAAAGGGTTGTGCTGTCAGACATCTAACAAGGTCACATAGCTTATAACATATCACTTATGGTTGTTATATAAAGCATAACCACAGCACTTCAAATAGTTTTTTGAATGTGCAAGAGAGCCCACTATAGACATGAGTCCTATTATCAAAAGACAGTTCTATTTATAGATTGAATTTCTTCATATAATTTGTCAAACTTCTATAATTTAACATACTAGCGTGACACATTTTTAAAAATATAGTAATAATTTTGTATATATACCTTTGCTTATATCTTTTTGCTTCTTTATTTGGTCGCCCGTTTGTTCAGCAAAGAGAAGAAGCCACGCAAATTTTCGGCCTATGGCTCTTGTTTATTCAAGGTGCTATTTTTTTTCGTTATTCTGTCTATCGTTTGTTGGGGTTCTGTTCAAATGCCACGAGTTGTTGGTATATTGCTCGGAAAAATTTATTTCATCATCGGGCAAAGTGCGTGAACACTCCCAACTCCATAACCAATCCACAATCTGCAGGTACTCGTGCGTCTTCCTTGCAGTCTCAGGAACTACACTCGAACACTCACTTCAAAGACGTGTGTGTCCGAACCTCTGTAAAACTTTCTTCTTCATAATCTTAAAATTCAACCTTTAATAATCTGTATTCCCTTTGCTCCATTGATAATTTTGCGGTGTTTGAGCCAAAAGTGCTATGCGACCATAGCCGTATGCAAAGAACTATCAAGTTCTGTTTCTTCGGCTATTTTGTTGATAGCTCGACCTAACTCCTCTTGTTGTCGGATAGGGTTATTGCGTTGATAACCCTAATGAGAATATGCGGTATCTCATCGTCCGCTAGTAGTTGTAGATGATGTTCTCAATCTCTGTCTTCATCTCTGATAATTTAATGGTTCATACTTTATGCTGTTGCTTTTCATTCTTCGGCTTATAAGACTCGATTAGCGTTGACAAAGGTTTACCATCTGCTCGTGGTATGCTGTATTCTTGTTGCACACTCCCACGACTTTGCACCACCTCCAAAGTTCGTAATGATACTTCAATGGTTCTATTCGCTTGCCTTCAATGGTAGCCGAAAGGATATGAGTCCTCCCTTGAGGTAATATGCATTAGAAAATACGCAATGGTGCATTGATACACCTTCTCTAAATGTTCTGCACTGCTCCAACACGTGGACTTGGATTGTGCCGTCCGTAAAACAGGACACTGCAAAACTTGGGGATGTGTCTGCGTAGTGTCTCGGCTTTGAAACCACTAAAGCATCTGGGAAAAAGAAAGACTGATTTAGTAGGTTGGGGAGGACTGGATTGTCGTCATATTTCTTGTCGTGTGCCGTCACATTCTTTGCAAATATGTCGTCATGTTTGAGTTGGAAATGACATCACATTTTCGTATATCTGCCGTTGAAAATCTGCAAGAACGCCACCAGCCGATAAGGAAAGTCACTCCTCATTGACGGGTGGCGAAGCATCAAGAGTGCACGTTTGGACGGAAAATTGCGCACCTAGTTAGCGTTATGACAATAGACGAAATCTGTCGTCGCGTGTTGAAGAAAAAGAGTTAAAAGTTTAGCTGCGAACGCTGATAACATATTAGCAGAATCTTAGAGTAGAAACATGGATTTCAACATATCACTCGAAGGAGCTGATGAAACTCCTTTTCGATCTCATCTCAAAAGAACAATGTTTTGAGTTGCACTCACGTTGTTGTTTGAGCATAGCTACTGAAGCCCGAATGTTGGCAGCAACGAGCTTGTGACTGGGCATTAGGAAGGGCTAACGCGCTCACGGTTTTCTGAAAAGAGCGAATAAGCACCGACGTAGAGTCTGGCGTGTGCAAGAGCAAATGCTGCGAGCTTTCGATGAAGCCTGCAAGCACAGAGGTAAGCAGTTTCTTTACCTCTTATCGAAGAATTGGCTGAATGATAACAATCCGAATGTGTTGTTCAGTGCAGTAACCTTGGAGGGATTGAGCGAGTTTTGGACGAGTCGTCCATTCTTCCAGGAGAACCCATCAGTGGCTATTGCTATAATGAGTGGGTCATAAGGCACTGATGCGAAATGAAGACTTTCGAAACTGCAGCGAGCGCTTTATGGATATAAGCAAGAAGCACGCAGAATTGATACGGGAAGGAAGTTGAGGCGGTGAGGACTTTATCTAATTTCTCGGAAACTATACTAACTTACAAACTTGCAGTGAAGGTTGCTGGGTGAAGATTCTCTCAATGAGACAAAGCCATTTTCTTTTTCGAGCCAAGTGTTGGTCATAAACTCTTGGTGTGTGGAGCTGGAGCGCAGTCTTGGCCTTGACACTGACTAAAAGCCTCCGATATGGGTGTTACATCAAAGTCATGTTTCACCATCGACTGTTGGCGAGACCATCACCCCAATGATGCAGCACGATTGTTCCTGGCCAGTCTGGTGTAGCGTTTCATAATCTGCAGCTCTGGTGCCATAAGTCGTCTGTCAGTACTCATAGCTGACGACGCTCGCCTCATTCTTTAGAAGCTATTTGGCGCCAGATCTTCACAGGAAGAGGAGAAGGTGTTCTCTCGAACTCATTCTCTACAAGACGGATACAAGCGTGTCATGCTGGAAAGGGTGCAAACCTTTGGTATAAGCACTCGCTTGCCATTGTCTCCGCCGGGATAAGAAAAGCCTTGTGCTACTGCATCGCAATAGGTGGTAAGGGTTCTACCAGCTCTTGCCGTTATGAATGGACTTGGCCACTCAGCAGCATTTCAGGAAATGCTCACCAAGATAAGTCTCTCAACTTCAATCGGAAGTAAGAAAGTTCTTTCTTTGTTGTCATAATCTTCTTGGTTTAGGGTTGCACATTATTTTGAGTTGATGCATAGCAACATTGAACTTGTCTAACTTGCCCGCCAACTGTTCCCGTGTCGTGTTCTATTTTCTTATTGGCAATCTGGCATAAATTTGTGTCGTTTTAATGTTGGGTATGTCCCAGCATCTCTTAGAAACAGATTCCTAGAAACACCTTTACTCAATGACATTGTTGCAAATGTGGCGGAGCCATGTGAAAGTGTTAGGTCCTTTTAATGCCACAACATATCTGCAATTTCAGCCAGATATGAATCGTTCGCGCAATTTGGTAAGCATTGCGAAAAGTCACCATCGCGATAGGTCCTCTTGCCACTATACTTTCGATGATATTCTTCGGAATATCGATAAAAGAACACGTTGCATGCACTCTGTCTGTGGTCGTTTTAATAATATCCATTGTTTGTCATCAGGAGTACAACAGTCTCAGGAGTCAAGGTCGCTAGCATCAATCGCACGCCAAACCTGTGAAGCTTACGAGAATACGAATAAATCACTGAACCAATTCCAATCGTTGTCTGCCGGGGTTCTTATTAAGTTATCTTCAGAATTTCTTCATCCGTTAAGAAACCACGACTGACTGGCTCAAGGTGCAAAGCAATGACTAAGAAAAGGATCGTGATGGATTACGCCGATTTTTCTTCCCTAAAATCGTACTGTGTGCTAGTTCGTCATTGTCATGGGTGGCTGTATTCGGGTTCTGACTCAGCATACAGCAAAGATAAATATCAAAAATCGTGTATGATGATATAGGTGAGTTCCGACAAAATCGAATGTCCGAACGTTTGTACTTATCCCAAAAAGTGTTGTGGAATGGCGTTTTGCAGATATTATATTTCTGGTAAGGTGCTGCACTAACGGATATTCCCACTTAGCTAGCAATATCTTTGTTGTGCTTAATCGAAGAGTGTCATCATCGTTTCACTCTTCTTTCTTGCCGAGATACTCCGACTTGATACGTTCCAAAAGGAAATGGCATCTGTCATTTCCAATTTCTTAAAGATGTCTGCAATCTGCTTTTGATGTTATCCAACCGAGAGTTAGTAGAAAGAGCCTCTGTAGTCCTTCCTTTCAGCCGTTCTTTTTCGCAGTATCCCATTGCGACTCGCTGAACAGCAAATACCTGTTGACTCAATGGAAAGTCGTTCGTTGTTGAGATAGATTTCTCAACATCACGGGTGTAATTCTCCTTGTTCACATAGTTGCTTCTTAAATAGAAGACTGCTCTGAAAATGGTTTTCATTTCCATGCTGCTGTTTTTAATTGTAGCCATGGAAAAGGGGAAAGTTGTAGTGTAAAAATTCAATAATTGTGGCCAGCTTCTAATAGAATTGTAGCCAAAAGATTGAATTATTAGCGAGATAAACTTCTGTAACCACGTGCAAAAGTTCGACATATTTATTTGAATAACAGCACCTATTTCGTACTCATGCGTACTCTGTACGAACTCTTTGGCTTAAATTTTTATTTTTGCCTCAAAAAGTGTAGCCAGATTGCAGCTACTGCAGAGTATTTTGGGGAGTATCCTCTGTAATGTACCTGACAAGAAGAATAGATATAAGAAAAGCATATGTCATCTTGTAGCTATGATACTTACGTTTTTCATTAGGTTTCTCTCTGATATTTGCCCCAGAGTACCCCGAAAGCGGAGAGAGAGGGATTCGAACGTACTCGGTACTAGATGGTTTTCAAGACCGTGTAACTGACCACTCTACCATCTCTCCAGAAGGTTACTTGTAGTCAACCTGCTTCCTTGTTAAGGAGCAAAGTTAAGAATACCTTTCTTTTAACTACAAAACAAATAGACATCAATATAGTGTGTATAAAAGGTGGAAGATAGCTTTGTTATTTTAATTTAGCTGGATTGAATGACAAACTTGTCTTTATTTGTAGCGTCAAGTTGATACGGGCACGTGGTGTCTGCTTTCTTTCTTCGACAAGACAATCGTATAGTAGTAAAGATAATCATTTTGTTGAGGTCGTACCAACCTGTTTCACACCTTCACCTCAATTCTTCTGACCAGTCGCTTGTTGAAGACATTTATTGCATCGAGATATCACCTGGTTGTAAACATCGCTCTGCTGTTCTTGGTACTATATAATCAAGGTGATAATTGATTGAACAGCGTGAGAGCTGCCTTTGTCTTATTCTTTTCTGTCGGCATCCAGCATACTCTGCGGTTCTTGGTACTATATAACAAAGGTGAGATGGATTGAACAGCGTGGGAGGCTGCTCTGTCTTATTCTTCTGTCGGCATCCAGCGCTCTGCAGTTCGTGGTACTATAATAAGGTGGAGAACGGGATTGAACAGCGAGACCCGCCTTGTCTTTATTCTTTCTGTCGGCATCCAGCATACTCTTGCGGTTCGTGGTACTTTAGCATAATAAGCGGATAATTGGATCGAACAGCGTGGGAGCCGCCTTTGTCTTTATTCTTCCTTTCTGTCGGCATCCAGCATGCTCTGCAGTTCACAGCTTATAATAAGGGTGTGGGCTTCACCAAAGCACGTCAGTCGGTCGTCACCAGCCATTAGTGTTGTAATGTTCCCAGCGGTGGCGGTACGCCAACGTTCCAGCGGCGGAATATCTATGTTCCGGCGTTGGAACACTGAAAGTTCCCGTGCAGTGGGAACATCCGTGTTCCAGCGTGACATTACACCGCAGCCCTTGCTATGCGGCGTGAGGCTTAATATAATGTTCTCTTCAAAAGCTATAGATACTGGTTCTACACGTGGCCACTCTCTTCAAATATCTCACGTATTTGTGCGCTTGCTCTCAGGCGATATAACCATCTTCGGCATTAAGCATTCGCCTTATCGGTGCGCGTAGCGCCAAAAGCGTCCTTTCAACCGCTCATGCGAATCTCCGCCTCTGCACTGCCGTGAGCGTCCCATAACGCCAACGCATACCACGAGCAAAGGTCTCAACTTCTCCATTCATAATACTGCGGTCATTGCGAATAGTCGCTGCGCTCAATGAGTAGAGGATTTGTCACGCTTAGAAATACGTATTCTCGGCTGTATCTCCTGTTGGGCGATGTGCCCAAAGCGTGCAACTCCATCGACGTGTAAGGTCACTGGGGCATATAGGCAACTGGTCATCCATTATTGCTCGAGATTTAGTTAACTGTCAATATTTACTCGCACGTGTATGTGCTTGAGAAGTTGCAAAGTTACTATTTGCGGGAGATAGCAAAGAAATGTGCGCCGCATGAATGGGTAATAGCTACGAAATTATTATCCCGTTTTCGTGTACACTGCCGCATAGCTTTTGCAGCTTGTAAGGGAAATCAAATGCAAAAGCCTTTGTATATTAGAAAATTAACCTACCTTTGTGCACTTCAAATAAGCAACATCTAAAGGTTTATGAGATTAGTGCTATTTGACGCCTCAAAAGCTCACAAAACGTCTTTGGTATAAGATCCTTTGTCAGAGAAGAATTAATCTCGCTAAGGTTTTATGGAAATAGCATGGTAAACGACCTGTACGCAGTGTTGCAAAACAATATAAGACATGGGCTACTAATTAAACGCCTATGAATGTAAGCCAGCTTCTCCTGTGTATAGGCATGCTCTTTCCCTTTGTATCAGCATGGCTTACAAACCAAGATTACGCACGGTGGTGGCAGCCGACGATAACGAACCTGTTATCGTTGCTTCACTGTCACTGTTGTGAGCTCAGATGGCAACAGTCACTGCCGATGTCGATGGTAAGTTCTCGTGACTGCTGCGTTGCGAAACCTACAAGCGAGCAGTGGCGTACATCGGTGGTGTCGCGACATCGAAGGGCTGCCACTGACATGCACGTAGCATTGAAATCGATACATGCCAACCCTCACTGAAGTTGTTGTGACTAGTCTTACTCGCACCGACCGCCGCCTTTTCACGTAGCGACCATGGATAAGTTGATGCTGACAGCCTCGCCTCAATGGTGTGTGGTACACTAGTCGCTCGCTTGAGGGACAGGCAGCTGGTGCATTCTGTACAGAATGGTAGCGGCACCTGGTGTTTAATCGGTCACTCTGGCGATACGCATTGCTGTGGCGCTACGTCCATCTATGGAAGTAGTAAACCGCTAGATGGGTAGTGGATGGTGTAGCATGCGAAGATGCTGCGGCTACTGCGGGTGCTGACGACCTCGGCTTCTGGTAACCCGACGCTACGTCTATCTTCGGCAATCGCTGGTCTGAATGCCGACGATGATAGAGAGCTTCCAAATCGCCATGACTGTTCCGCCACACTCTCTCTCTGGTGCTCTGCGATGGCAGGTGTTATCGTTGTGACCACGAAGAAGGGTAAGCACACAATCACACATTAGTTGGTATACGGGCAGGTTTCACCTTCCGTTTGGTTCCCTCTATACGGCAAACTGCTCGACTATCTTGAGACTCGAAAGAGCATGATGGGTATCTCCATTCGTGAGTTGGCGGATAAGGGATGGCTGAATAACTCTCGGAAGTGCCTCACTGGTAGTGAGGGCGGTGTATATGGTAAAGTGTACGAACTCATCAATCGGCCCGATCGCACTGCGGGCAGTTGCGTGTGGAGAATACGCCCGAAGCACGCAATCGCCACCTACAACGCAGAGTTCCTGACACCAACTGGGTTCAAAGCATTCTCTTCGAACATCATGCAGACCCACTCTGTGGCTTTCAGTGGTGGCGCAGCGTTCAAACCACTTATGCTTCGTTTAGCGCACTACTCGACCGTGGATGGGTACGCAGAGTAGTGTACGAACTCGTTATACGCTCAACACGTCGACCCTCACGCAGCACCTCGCTGATCAGCTCTCATTGAACCTTATATCGGTGAGAGCTGCATGACGTCGCTAAGCAGCGTTGCGCCCGGTGCTCTTAACTGGACGGTTGGCAGCAGACGTTGTGCGCTGAAGTGAGCGTGGCTTCGATATTAACTTTACCCCTGCGCTTATGCCGTATTACCTCACGTGTATTAGATCCAAACGAGTATCACGTGGCAAAACTACGCACCACGATAATCTCTTCCATGGGTTGGACAATGCATCGTTATTAGACTGTGCGCGCTTGATGCGAGACTTTCAGTTAGAATTGAAGTATAAACCTATCCGTGACCTTTCGGGTTGTCAGTTTGATAGGTGCATTCAATACATGGCATCTACGCAGGAACATAATATGGACGATTCTAACGACGCACTGCGCTTATCGTGCAATGGGCAATGGTATCATCCGAGATGGCAATAAGTACCCGTACAAAGACCCATCCAATCCGAATAAACTACCGCAGACAGTATTGCCCTCGGCGGTCTCTTATCATAAAGAGAGACAACGAATGAGTGATTAGACGACAACAGCTAATTATAACCACACTTTCGCTGATAAACACATAGTGAATCTCTTTGGAGGAATGGAGATTAAGAGCATTGAAAGACAGCGTAATGCCTCTGAAGGAGTGGGTTTGCGCTACAATGCGGGTATGGTTCCTTTCTATGTCTATGACTACTTTAAGCATGCGGTTGAGGCTGGTAACATCTATTACCATCGTTCCAACCAATTCATAGCGTTGCTTTCAGCAATGCCCACATATATTATATGGAAAAGTATGTCTTCAACGAATTCTTTACAGTGAAGGTTCCTAACCAAATGGGACGTGATACGAAGGCAAGATGGATGCCACCATGTGGAACGTGTCGGGAGCTTGGAACGTGCATGAAGAGAGTTGGTTCAATAAGTTATCACCCTTGAATAAACTCACCTTGCGTGCTTCTTACAGTCTTACGGGTACTCCGCCAGATGCGTCTTACAGCAATTCAACCGCCATCATAACGGCTTCTAATCCTTTTAGACTATTCTCCGAAGACCAGCGAACCACAGCTTGAAATAGCGAGTTAGCCAATGCGAACCTCATACGAGAAGAAGAACGAGTTGAACTTGGGCTTTGATGCATCCTTGTGAATAATCGCTCGGTATCACACTGGACTATACACGTAAGAACTTCGATGAGATTGGTCCAATGATCGTCACGGAGGCTAGGCGGACAGATAACTCGATGCTGCCAATGTAGCCTCTATGAATTCTAAAGTGGTGTTGAGTTAAGTCTATCGTTAGGTAGGCGTTAGAACAAGTATTTCACGTGGTCAACGAACTTCATCTATTCGTATGTCTAAGACCAAGATCACTAAACATCTTCAACCAAAGGAAACGCAATGAGCTTTAGTGAGTGGAAACAGCTTCGCAAGCGGCTATCCTGCTCGTGCGTTGTTCTCAATACCTTTTGTGGCATAAGCGAGGGTATGCCTATAGTGCATGCAATGAGAAAGGAGGACAACCGATGATATCAACTTCAAGAGCGTACCCAAACAGACTTCCTCAAGTATGAAGGACCGACAGACCCGCCTCGACACGGGTTCACTTGGCAACCTCCTTCACGTATAAAGGGGCTTCGCTCTTAACGTCTCGTTACTATACTTTCCGGTAACGTTGCACGCCTCGATCCTAAGTTCCGTGCGCGTTATAGCGACTTAGTCTCTGACTAACGACTTCAAGAATCGCTGGATGAAACCCGGCGATGAGGCGCTACGAATGTTCCGGGTATATTATCAAAGAGCCAGTATATGGCAAATACGAATGTGCGCATGGTTACAAAGCGCTTTATAATTATGAGGGATGCATGCATTGCAAAGGGCAGACTTTATTCGCATGGAGGAGATTTCCCTCGGTTATAACTCTACCTCAGCACAATGGTTCAAGAATAGCGTTATTCAGAACCTTTCTCTCAACTCCAAGCCACTAATCTCTTCTTGCTTTATGCTGACAAGAACTCATGGGCGGGATCCAGAGTTCTATAATGGGTGGTGTGGCGTCACCAATGCCAAAAGCAATTCACCCTTACTGTAAAAGTTGGACTTTAAAACTTATGAAGAGTGAACGTCAATAAATATATAATGTGCTGCCTTGTGCACGTCTGCAGCTTGCCTTTCATCGTGCAACGACTTCTTGGACAAGTATCCCGATAGTCGTATGGACTTGAAACACCCTCTGAATCAGAGCCAACTACTCGTCAGTGCTTATCCGCAAGGACACCTGCTTACCTCTTGGAGATGTACTCTGACAATACAGATGAGCAGTTACACAGCGCCGGAGTGCCTTCGATCATTTTCAGAGCAGGCTTATCAATGGAAAGACATTGATGAGGTAAGCAATCCCGAGACGCCTCATCAGTTGTGGGGCGCATTACGCCGCTATCTCAACATGCAATGAAAGCAGCCGATGCACTGATAAGGCGAAGGACAAAGGGCGTATGATGCGCAGGGAAGGGAGGGCTTTGTTATGGCGTGCCTGCTATGTTCCAGTTGTCAACATATTTTGTCGGAGACGCGTAAGACCACTGCGCAGAATACTGGGCTTGCCTTATCTCGCTTAACCCGAACGTGTCGTGGGCAGACTCATGGAGCGTGGCATGAGCTTTACAAGGAGAATATGAAAACGACTTGGTGGAAGGCATGAAACTCGTTGGAACAAAGTATGATAAGCCTAAATTCCATTTTACCAAGCAGGCTGCTTATGCTTTCGCAACCCGTTTCTATCTTTTATGCACAGTAATACGACAAAGGCGGTGGAGCATGCGAATCAAAGGTGTTAGGAGACCATCCTGTGAGGAGCACACTACGCAACTGGGCAGAGTGGAATACGACTTGGGTCCTAGTGGCAACGTGCGTATTATGACTTCATAAAGCTTTGTAAGAATGCCAACATCATGCCGCTTCTAGCACCTTCACGATGAGGGTGTTATCAGTATTCCATTGCTGGTATGAAGTACGCACTACGGAGAGTTGATTAGTAAGAACGAGACTTTGCAGGCTGCAGGACCGTGGGTAACAGCGGAACAGACCTTAACTACCGTAACCTATAATAATGGTATATCGAAATACGCCTGCGTAAGATTCGTACATGGCTAAGGTCATCATACACAGGTGAAAATAGGCATTCCATGGTGAGTTTGCTGTCTTGCAAACCGATATCACCTCTCTCCTTGAATGGGCTGGGCTTATGCTCTCTGAGTCAGTATGACAAGGCAGTGGCCGATATCAATCAGCGAGTGGCAGTCTTTCTCAAAGTACAGTGAGCTCTTGTACTTGGACCAGATAAAGGACTTCTACAACACGTTGGCCTATACTACTCCTTCACCAGCCAACGCCTGAAGAAGACTACACCCGTGTTCACTATTGAGCAACGCAAGAACCCCTTTTACAATGTATGTACGCAACTGCGTCGATTGACCATTCACGAAGGTTTCCGTCACAAGATGTGAAGCGATATGGCTACGATGACGTACAGACGAGGTGGATGTGCAATCGAATGTCACAGCTATCACCGACACGATGAGGCGGCGACCCGTTTAGCCATCCAGTTACCACAAGACGTGATAACCGCTGGCATTACTCCTAACCCAGGGTAATAAATAAAGGGACTTGGTTTAGCGAAAAAGAAAATATTCTATTGGCTGCTATCGTAATAGCCTGCGGAACCATGGTTCTCTACGGCGGCAGACATGATGACAAATTGGGCGATGGTTCCATCTTTCCAACACTGCGGTGAAACGAAACACGTTCGATCAATGGCTGTATAAGAACTATACTATGCCTTATAACATCGGGGTTCCAATACCGCTTGAAGACAGGAGAAACCGATAAAGCCTACAACTTCGTACCTGCCGATTCGGCAAAAGACTGCCAAGCCAGCTATCATCACTAAGTACATGGGTTCGATGCTTACGCCGAGACGGTGGGCTTGGATTTACTCAGAGAACGTTCCGCGCATTATTGTTGCAGTGAGATATTCCGGCTACACACGCTATCGCACGGAGGTGGTAGGGTAGTGCGGAAGAGTGGTTTCACAAGGTGACATTAAGTAGGTGAAACGCCCTTCACGGACGACCTATTAAAAGGACGTATGGCGGTATGACGGGTTCTATTTCCACAGCACACCACGAGGTTTATGCATATTCTGGAACTAAAGAAACCTTACGACGGGTCGTTTGATGACATCTCACGTGCCGTTATGTCGGTGGCAACTGGCATCGTGGGTACCAGAAGCGAAGCCTACTCACAGGGGTTTTCGTCTCACCTTATTCAATGGAGAATCCAGAGGATATTACAGGACTGTACTCTATCTACGTTACAAGTACGCCTCAGGAATGGAATAAAATCTTGCAGATTGCAGGTCCAAAGGGTACAGAGTATCATCAATAGAAAGCTGAAGATGGTGCGTGAATATATGCGTAATTCATGGGATGCAGACACTGATTTGCTCCGTAGTATCCTTCCGTCGTGGTTCAAAGATATAACGCTCAACTTGGAAGCCTGGAATAAGAGATGACAAAAAGAGATTCTGGGAATGTAAAAGGGTAAGAAGTAAAGAGCTAAAAGCCTTTAGCTAACTTGCATGGTATCTCTCTTCCTTTTGCTCCTCATCTCTCTTTTAATTCCAAAGAAAGCCTCCCCTCATGGAGAGCCTCCTTCACCTCAAGGAGACGCTCTTCATCAGGGAACGCCCTTCTTCAAATAGAGGAACGTGCTCTGTCTATGCCAGTACTCTGTCACAGACATCATTGTGTTCTAACTCATTTCCGTTAGGGCTCTTCCGCCTTTGGGCGCTGTGGTGGAAGTTGAAAATATTACAGCTTGTATCAGAAAAGATTTGAGACCCTAGAAATAAACGAAAGAAGAAAATGAAAAACTATGTCTTTCATTCTTTAACCCTCGTGCTGGGACTGTCTGCGCAGTCGTGTTTACATGATGATAAGACCTCTTCGACCAGCAGCAGCCGAGCGTATTGACAAGAGTGTATCGGATTACACCCAGCTATTGGAGTCCTCCGAAGGTGGTTGGATGTTGCATTATTATGCTGGAAAAGGACTATAGTTATGGTGGTTACACGCTCTTGTTGAAGTTTAAGAATGGCATCTTAACGGCTATGGGACGATGTCAGATCCCGAGGAACAGGCTACTTTGGATACAGTGTAGTCAAGGATCAAGGTCCGATGTTGTCCTTCAATGAGGTATAGCAAAGGTGATTCATCCCTTGCAGAACCATGGTTGGGCATCTGATGAGGTGCAGTGACTATGGAATTTAGCATTCTTCATTACATGACGATAGTATTTACTTGCGTGGAAGAGTGGAAAAACGAGATGGTACTCACTCGCTTGCCTAAAAGACGTTAGCTGGGAAGAGATGATGATGGGCATTATCACCGTAAAAGATGGGGAATGCTCAGCTACGACTGCTTCCTTGGCACCGACTCATGTCAGTGCAACCATCGATGGTCGACCTCGTCTTCCACGACTATGGGTGATACGACTTTGATATGCCTTGTGCCACACCAGAGGTATTTCGCTGCGCGAACATTGCATGGTAAGAAATACAAAACATGGAATGAGGAGTCGCGGCCCAAGGCGGATTTGCATCGTGCAATCTGCCGAAGAATCATGGGGACATCGACTTCTGGTTTGAACTTGGCGTCTGGGACAAGCATAAGACGAAGATAACACTCCACTAAGCATGGGAACGGTGGCAAGACACGCTAAAGGTAAAGTTGCAGATAGGTAATGTTGATGCAGTACGACGACTTATGACCCTGCAACAGGCAAACTCTGACTGCTGACAGCCTGTTACTGACCCGCATATACCTATCCCGCAGGTATCGTTCTGAGTACCGGTCAGCGCGAGGAAGGCAAACTCTTTGGTGATAGTGAGGGTAGTTTACTCTTCACTGGGATGAAGATATGGAGCGCGCAACGGCTGAGATGAGTGGACAAATCACTGGGGCATAGGTCGACTCGTTCTTTGGTGTTGCCCTACGGAGAGGACTTGTCGCCTATTATGAGACCGATGGCAGTTACACTGATACGTTTACTCTGCGAGAATAGACGCGTGAAAATAAATTGATACTGATTATGAATATATCTATATCTTCATAGCTGCCGCATCGGTCTTCTTGGTGCAGCGACGGTAGTGACAATGATTTACCAGTGTATGCTGCTGAAGGTGAGCAGAGACAGACTTTGGTGTTTCCCGGTGACACAGAGGTTTATGAGTAAGAACCCGCTCGATATGTGCTGTGATGGCAGCTTACAGTGACGAAAACGGCAGAGAAGCTGTCACTGACAGCTCAACCGAATACGAGCGCACAATCGCGTAACGCTATTGGTGGTTAAGAATGAGCAAGGAGACTCTATCACACTGAATATCCAACAGGAGGTGCGACCTTCGGGTTGCCTACCGGCGAGGATATCTATGCTGGAGATATGAGGCTGTTGAACGCTCTTTGATTGCTACTTCTAACGTCCCGTTGAGTATGCGGGACGGCTGATTGGATTAAGGTAGGCACATCGAATGGGAAGAAATCAACGTCAAGGTCGAGCTAATACGACGGGGCGTCCACGTGTAGGGTGGGTTACCGCCAAGGCAATCGCTTGTTGACTCATTGAAAGTGGTACGAGGCCTGGCTCAACGATGTGGTTTGGCGATTATGTGCAAACGGCTAAAATGCGCTTCCAAGTCGTGACTTAGCAGAAGACATCGTCTGTACGTATTGAGGCAGCGGCAGTGACGAGGCAAACTCATCGTTGACAATCAATCGAAGTGGGAGGTTAGCTTCACACCGGCAAAAGGCTTTGAAATGATGAAATGGTAAGATTGTTGGCAAGAAAAAGAGGTTGTCTCGAGCGCGTATATGAGTATCTCTATCAGTGTAATCGCAGTTGATGACTTCAGTAAGAACATGAGACTGCCATCAACGGAACGAAGGAAGCTATCTTCTCACGTTCGATAACAATGGTAATCTGGTGTTCCGTGAGAGCTGCTGTTAGCTTCCGCTACGAAACCTTCTCATCCTATGGTTGGAACCGATTCACCGACACGAAAGTACGCGTTAAGTGGGTAACTCCGTGGAATCGGAGGGTGTACGTTAATCCGGGTTAACCCGTGATAGCGCAACTTCGCTCTATCGCCTGATGAAAGGTGTTTTTCACCCCGCTCCTCCCTCGCATGTGAATGTGGGGCGGGTTTTCGTAACAAAGTACCACCTTTGATTCAAATTCAAAGTTCATAATTCAAGGTGTGATTAGGTAGAGTTGACGGTGGACTGGTTAACAGTTGGCTGGTTATTTGCATTCTGTGCAGTAGAACACCATAATGTGAGGACAGACGCCCTCGTCTGTCGCTCAACTTTATTCCACCTTGCATTTACAAGCAGCCTCCCTATGCGGACAGACGAGGCGTCTGTCCCTACAGGACTAGTATTATCATTAATTAGAGGAGACGCCCTTCTCAATTTGAAGGGCGTTCGCTTACTCGTCGAAAGAGCGTCTCTTCGATGTGACGCCCCTTTGTGCTAAATAATACTATCTACTCTCCGACTCGGAGGGGTTAGAAATAGAGGGCGCTAGCTGGAGCCGCATTGGAGGCTGCTCTTTAACTTCAAACAGATCTTTGCTATGGCCTTAGCTTTTCCCCGCACAGCGTATGTGCCGGGCCAATGATAGATGTAGAGATCAGCAGTTGCAGGCCTTGGCACGATAGATGGTTTTGCCATCAATGGAGTAAACAACTACAGGGCTATTTCTCGCCTCCTACGTGTTAATACCTGCAACGAACTGAATCTTGACGTCTTCATTTGGTCTTCCTGCGTAATGCCTGTTGGGTAAAACTTAACGTAATCAGTGCTAAGAACGGCTTTTGGGAAGCAGATTCGTCATTACGCATGCAGGGTTATTAATAGCCTTATCAGTTTCGGTGTGGTGACACCATTCTCAAGTGTGTATGATTCGTTGAGTTCAGCTCTCGCCATCAAGCTCGCCATCCCCTAACACTATCTTACCAACAGACCAACGGAAGGTGATTTGGCTCTCGCCAGCTATCACCTCAAACTGAGATCAACCTTACCATTGACACATTCAACCTTAATTGGGTCCTACGAAGGTTGTACGAGTATCTGTTATAACGCTGCTTCTCGGATAGTCTGCTTTCGTTACTTTCTCATTAGCCGGAGGCATCGTAGAAAGGCGTAGACGGTTTATAACAAGGTTGAGAATCTGCAACTCTGGGTTCTGTGTATAGGTACAGAAACGGCTGTCAATCTATTAGGAAGCTAAGAACAACTGTCCAATTTAGTAGCTTTGACACGTCGATAGACTCAGGTTTGTTCACCTCAAGTCTAAGTTCCACAGATTGGGTTATCAGAGTACCTTGTCAAAGGCTGTTGTTTGAGATCATGCGCAGCTCTAACTTCTTTGCAGAAGAAAGGTCAATGGATGTGATCTTATTGTCAGCTAATGTGAGGAAGGACTAGAGTTTGGATACTTAGACACATCAAAGTTAGCGAGCTTATTGCCATAGATTGAGCTGAGTAATATACTGTCCATCAGTGAGGGCTTAACACTTTCGAGCCTGTATCAGATAGCGTGATAGCGATGTACGCCCCAGTTTAGATCAGCGTTCTCCATCTGTACATTTGATGCACTGAAGACTGAAAGCTCATCAGTTGGGTTTGGCTGACAAGCTGACGTACTCTGGCTCCTTCTTGAGACTGGCACAGGAGCAGGTGTAGGTGTTCTTTAGTGTATATTGATAGACTTATTATCGCCACTCCTCAAAAATAAACCCGGAAGTACACTGCGCTGAGACTTGCCAAAGGAGCTCTACACTATCGGTCTGGTTGACTGTGTGGAACTCTGCCAATACGTTTGTTGGCATTGGGATGAGGCGTTGTTGAGTTGTTTTGAACATTGGCACCTTGAAATCAGGTATGCCTCGTGTGTCATCTCGCAATAGATACGCGATGGTGGTGTTCTTGAACTTAGAAGACCCTTGTTGATGGTATAGTCTCTGTGCCCTCTGTAAGAAACCCTGAATTATCAGTTTCTTCCATACGAACTGGTAACTTTTCCGTTCTTGGTTACATATTGTTCGGATAGGTCAGTACCAGAGGGAAGAGTAGAGATCTCCAATGGGTTCTGTGGAGCATACAGATTTACCTGCCCGAGACCGAGATAATCAGGCATAGTAGCCAATATGAAGTTACCACGGATGTCAATGTCTTCAATGGAGCATGGCGGGAACGTAGAACTTGACAGCTGGTTATAGAAATATTCAGATTCTCACAGCAACTCTCATATGGTTCCAGCAGCATGGTGTTGAACTGGTTGTGTGGAAAGCATCAAATGAGCGGAGGTTGTCGGCATTGTTTTACTCCGAGGCTTAACGGGTTGTTGCTATACATCAAGATGACGAACAACAGTGATGTGGTATACTCAATCGTCTCAACTTGTTGTGACTCAAAGGTTGATGTCAGTCAATATACTCTTATCGAAGTAAAAGTAGAAGAGTCCCGCTTCAAAGCTCATCTTTCTCATGTTGATATAGAGAGGTCTAACGTCTCGAGCTTATTGTTATATCAAGCCCAACAGAGTGCTAAGTCGGCATGAATCAAGCGGGTGACGGGTTGAGAAGGTTATCGAGGTCAATCTTAGACATCTTGCCATCAGTTCCTAATGCGATCTGCTTATCCTGTGGTGCAAACCGTAACAACGTTTGATCGGTAAAGAGTTCCCTTCACCTTCATTAGGAAACGTCTACAATGATTCTCTCAACCTTCATTGCCATCGCAAGGTCGATCTTCACGCTTTAGGACTGCTGCCGTAGCATCCTTCACTACCAATCGCCATCTTGATGGCAGAGCCGTATAGCGTTGCCAGTAACAAATGAGAAAACCTTGTCGTCCTGCCCAAATTCAGCTGTGGTCTTTGCTCAGAGTTCGCGGTGCGTGGTGATCATCTTTCAGAACAGAGTTCTCCTGACTGGATAAAGACTTTCACCTTCAACCGCACGCTTCGGTAGTTGCCTTACCCTTGTCATAGTCGTAATACTCGTCGAAGCTTCTCTGGCTTCGTTGGGTCATCCTTTGGCACGCGATGAGGCACGCCATTTGTGGTTGAATTGGGACGATTGACACGACTGGAAGGTCGACAATAGAACCGACGCACTATAGGTTGGGTTCACTTCAAGATCATTCTGTTCAGTGATAATACTCGAGACAGTTTTGGGATTGAGGGCGTTACGAAGTCAAAGATAGTTATAACGAACATTCACGCTATAGAGCTTTGCTGATTCTTTGTTAATCAGAGGCTTCTTGGCTTGTGTCACGAGCACTGTGAGAAGGTGAAAAGGTTCAGGGTTTCTTGTGAGGGTTGAGATTGGTTAGATTGTTACCATCACAATAGAAGATCGTAAGTAGCGTGAGACACCTGTTACATCAATGTTATCAAACTTGATGTCTGTATTAACCTACCCGATGAATGAGAGCATATACTGCTTGATCTCCACTGCGGCTGAGATCAAAGGTTCTTAATGCGTGGTCAGCGACATTCAGCACCTCAAAGAGGGTTCTTGCTAAAGATTTACAGAGAGACAGAGTCATGTCCAAGCTCAAACGGCGTGAGTTCTCACATCCTGTAGGGTCGCAAGAAGTCGAGACTAAGTGTGCGATGAGCATCGAAGATACTAACTTCAGGAAGTTCTTTGAGTGTGAAACGGCGAGATATGCCCTATCTGCGTTACTTCAACACCTGAAGGTTGGGCAAACGACCAATCATCAACAGTGTTGCAGCTGGCGAAGGTTGTCCTCAAATAGAGTGCTGCAATTTCTGGGCTTATCAATGTTCAAAGCCTGCAACGAAGTTATGTTCGAGGTTGAGAATCTTTAAGCCCAACAGTCCTGAACTTGGTTTGATCAATCTCTTGACCAGAGGCATTGAAATAGTCGAGTCTTACTTGCATCACCGTAGATCTTGACCCCAGCCTTTATCGTCTGCTTGCACGAAACAGGTGAACCTTTCACAGCAACTTCACCCTGTTCTGTGGTCGTCAAGCTGGCTATTCCGACCTCAGCTTCTTCCTCTCGTTACCGCCATCGACGCTAAGTGTGGTGATTCTCGGTGGCTCCGAGATAGATAAACCATTGGAGTGGTACCAGCACTCTTGGCCTTTACATACGCATTAGTAGTGAGAAGGGATGATAGGCTCGCCTCTTGTGCATGCAGCAACGGCGGACTTAACAACGTACCACCAATCCTATGAGGGAATGATGATGGGTGAGGTAAACTTTTTATTCATATCCATTGGATGAATTAATAAATGATTATTCGTTTTGAAACTCCCTGCCTACTTGCACAAGGTACACGCCCTTGCCCCATGACAGCATTAACTTCAGCCTCATCGCCCACACACTGCTGTGCCATGAACAAGCTGTCCAGAGACGGTATAGACGCGCAGACCAAACTGCTTAGCCCCTGCGAGGCCACGGAACGAACGCTCGCCGGTCATGAGTGATAGTGGTTCAGTCTTCTCAGCCACTGTCTTCACACCATCAATACCTGTCTTTCATCTCATTTCAACACCTCTTTTAAACCAGCATAAGCGTTGAACTTTGCCCGCACCCCACTGCAGGATCACCTGTATGGAGCACTTTATCGTCATAACGGCAGTCTTCTGGATGATACGGAACACATCCGCATACTTTCAATTTAGGATTAGCTTGGAGCCAAAGCAATGGAACCTGCTACAACAGGCGTTGCCATGGATGTACCTAGCGTCTGCGCCCAGTGAAAGTCTTGTTCCCTTTCTTCCAACACCCTGTGGTCCGGCATCAATAGCACCATTGGCAGGGGATCGTCAACGAAGTAGCCATTGTAAAGAGATGATAGCTGCTGCACGGGTGCACATATATTAGGTGAGCTTCTGCCGTCACCGGCAATAGTGCCATAAGATGAGAATCGGGTGGCTCGTCATCTGGATACTCATCAATACCATCCCTTTTCACATTATAACCATAGACCCATCCGTCGAGAGCTGGGCGGTGTTTGCGGACATTGTAACTGCCACGCTAATAACATTCTTGGCCATGCCATATCACTAATTGAGCCATTGCGCGAACCTTTATCGAACTTCTTTATATCCATAGTTATCGAAAGTAAACAAACTGCCTTGCATCATACAGGCATCAATGCGCTGACCGTCTTGTGCTCTTAAACAAAGTCCGGGCTTGTAATGCCCATCGCTTATTTGTGGTTTGATTGTCGCTGGTCAGGAGACTGAACAAGGGCGTAATAACGACCTGTTTCAAGGTCTTTCATTGACGCAGAGACCGACTATATCCGTCGAAAGCCTTTGCGAGGTAACATCCGTGAGCACCATTAACGGCATAATCGCCGCCTGATGAGATGGTAACGGGCTGACCGTTAGTATTACTCTTAACGGTGAATCGCTTGTGATAAAAACCCGTTTGTCCATTGTAAATGATGACTTGCATCTCGAACTCAGTGAGTCCTGACTATAAGCAGCTACTTGTCCGTTGCGCAAGTTATAGTAAGTTTTACTCGTCATCTTAGACTCTCCCTCTACCATTGGGCGTATGAGGGTTTTGCTTGAGTTGCCCCAGTTTATCGAGACTTAGCCGTGTATGCCACAGGATAATTAGCCTCATTACCAGCTGCCACACAATGATTACATCCTTACCACATCTGCAAAGGGAACTTATTCATCACACTTGTAGAGTCGTGAGCACCAACGATTACTACCTAAAGAAAGGTTGATAACGCAAGGAGTTTGAGGCTCTTTGCCAGACAGCTTCGCATAGTTGACAATGTCGTCAACACCCATTGCGATGAACATATCTTACAAATCGCCGCATGAAAGCAACAAGCTCAGTTCGGGTGCGCAGCCAGTAGAATGGTTCGGACCAACCACGCTTCGGATGTTTGGTCGAGTCACTCTCTGAGCATAAGTGATGTTTTCCTCTATAGCCACCAGCCATGATTCCCGAGTTGTATGCGTACCATGGAAACTCTTTTTCAGAGTCGAGTTTGTGAAGTCCTTTTCTATCGAATAGGTCTCGGCACTTCTGTGCCATAGTGTCGATCACAGCCTGTAGGTAATAATTCTGAGTAGAGTGGCCTTCTTTGTGGCTGATGACTCGTGATCTTACTGATGTAACCGAAAGCGTGTGGTGCCATCAGACTTGGGGAAGATTGATATGGTTGGCCTCGATACTACCGATCAACGATACCCGTCACAACGCCTTTACCAGTGTATAAGCCTGTGTGGAAGGTCGAGGCCCATGATGAATCTTGTCGACGCCTATCTCGCTTACGTACCACATCCATCTTCTGATACACGCGACGTGGAGTTCAATGCGATGAACGCACTTCAGACTCACCTTACGCTCTACATCAGCAACAGGCAAAAGAAACTATTGCGATGTTACCACGCACGACACCTTTACCCTTGTTCTTCGAGGTTTCTGTAAGGCATCATCTCCCATCACTCAACCATTGCCATGGTTCGCTTTTGGTAACGACTTCTGGAACTCATAAGCACGAGTACGGGCATTGTAAGTCGGTATAGAGGTATTGCGCATACGCAACAACTCCATCTGACTCTGTGGGTCTAACTTGGACTGACCATGTGCAGTCAAGCCAAACCAAGGCTTAAAACAGTTAATAGCTTTTTCATCAATTATTTGATTATAACTTTCTTACCATTGATATATATATATTCCACGTGGCAACTTGGTCTCATTTCACGTGTTCCATCCAAACGATAGACTTCGTTCTTGCCGTTTGCTGATTGGCGAGACAGCCTCTATTCCAGTTGGATCTCCTTAATCTTAATCTCTAAGCGATCATGCCATCCTGCAATGTAACCTCATACGCGGTGCTGTTTTTCATAAGCACTTTCAACATAGTGCCATTAGAGTTTCACGAGCATCTTCTGGCGTCTGCTCCATGGCAGAAGACACGGAAGGATTGTCTTCGAGACATGAACATGAGGTGTTCTCACCAGTCTTCATGACAACTTTTAAAGATGGTCGGCGCTCGAGTTGAGAGCCATACGGACTCGCTGAAGGTCATCAATAACAACGGTTTGCCTTCTTGTCTCTTACAATCTTAGAGGTCTTGATCTCCAACAACCGAACCTTCAGAAGGTTGAACTGATAGGATCCATCATAATTGGCAGACTGCTGTGCCATTGATCTTGACGCTTTCAATCTTGCAATCAGCAGTCGGCTTCAATTCAAATTGTTTACTGCGCTCGCCGAACTCAATGTTGTTTTCACCAGCAACAAGGCTGACTACGCTTATTTTGATAGCTCTGTCCATGGTGAGAGAATGGCATTAGCTGGATTGTCGATAGACACTTTGGCGTGAAAGCATAGCATACTGTATGACTTCACATCAATGGTGGTTTCGCCTGTAACGAGATAATCATAAGAGATACCATAGGTGGTTATCTTCTTACACCATTTTATCTTGGGTTCGTCGAGGCGAAGTCCTTGGTATTGAAGTTTAAACTAATTTTCTTGCCTGCTTTCTGTGAGTTTGCCAGCAGGAAATTGCTAGCAACCTATCCATCAACCATCACTGGCGATTACTCCCTTAGCAGCTTCATCGGAAAAAGCGAACTTTGCAGGGCAATCAACATCTGGATAGTTGGCTGAACATCGATAGTACTGTGTTAGAGGTGAGTGGTAGCCTGTATTCACCATCACTGCCTTGAACGTCCTTACCATCCTGTGTCACCTTATATAGGGTGCTCACCATAGTTCGCGGAACTAAGGACTAAAGGGTGTGTTCTCTGCCATTTATAAACTTAACAGTATTATTACCATTTTGCAGAGAAAGGGGAGATTGGGTTTCTTGTAAGCTCAGCACTGAACCTTCGAAGCATCGTCTACACTTCAACGTAAAGGATGCGTCGCGATAATCAGTCAACGCCTGACTCCACTTCAAAAAGTGCACCTGCATCAGGTTAGAAACATATACCGTACAGCTCTTATAATTGCTGCTGATAGCCTGGTCAACAGGCTCTTCACCAAGTTTACTCTTCGTCCTCTAAAAGGATACAGCCCTGTTTTTGCCTCAATCTGAATCGAGTCCATACTGTGGCACCTTCAGGTATTGTCTCCCGGTAACTAGGTCAGTGGCTGACCATAGTTGACGTGATACTGCCACATGATTAACATCATCGACTTTGACAGTTACAGCCGTCTCTTTTGATTGTCCCACCTGGGCAAAGACGTTGGCAGACAATAGCAACATGACTGCCAACAGCATAATAGAGTATAATTTCCTCCCATACTTTTTAAGGGTTTTGGTTATTAATTGTTTCCTTTGATCGATTTCCTCTTATATTTACTAAGTGGCTTTTCGATAAATATTCATTGATTCAATATGGGTGAGAATCGCATAAGAAGAGGCACATTGCTGACAGCATGCCTCTTCACCGCTATTTATCTATGAATATCATATATATTCATTTAAGCTCATACTAATTAAAGTTCACAAGCCGTAATCCTTTATCGAAGACGAGCTTGTAGAGAAGGATCAAAGTGGATGTTGGTGTCCAGCTTCGTTGGGCTCTTCGGATCATCAAGCGATACCTCGTAGGTTGTTTTCAAGCCCATTCGGTTTGAGAGCGAACGAGTGCATCTTCAAAGCTAAGATGTTCTTAAAGATTGGGTAGTTATTGTTGCAGCACCGCTCAACCCACGCATTCTTTGCTTCATTAGGGACCCTAGAGAGGAACGTGGTTTATCATCTATTTTCTCGTAATCGTAGACTTCTCGAGCCTCCAAACTGACCATACACAGCACCAATAGTGAGACACATCATCACCATCATAGTACCTATAAACAGGCTTCGAAGGATACTTATTACCAGAAACAGCCTTTGCATAAGTATTAACAGTCTTCCATACAGTTACGAGTCTGGGGTTTGTCTCACTCACGTTGACTGTCCATAGACCAGAGATAGGGGCTTCAACTGGGTGAAGGATAGTATGTGCGAAAAGCTTGACAGTATTGTCGTTTTCTGTCTGCCCTTGTCATCTTCAGAGTAAGTGAAGTTTCTTACGATCTTATCATGCACTTTCTTTGGTGCAAGCAAGTCCATTCCTTTATCGGTGTAAACGAGATGGGAGGTCGATAACAACACCGTTTGTATCGGTTGCCTGCAATAACATTATAATCGGTCTTAACGGCTTTCAAAGGTGTCATTCCCCAGCACGAGACGATAGTGATCAGTGGTCATCAACGTCTTCATATAGCGTGCATCAGCAACATAATCATCCCATGTCTTATTCTCCGCGCCATGGGTGTCATGCGACAATGCGACACCTCCCTTCTTACCTTGCAGAACCACCTATCCTTTCGAGCAAGACAACGCACGGAACTCAAAGTCGCCTTTCAGAGCCCTTACCAGCCTGCCCTGCTTGTGCGCCATCGAGCTTTCCCTGCAGGGTCCAGAAAACTTGTAGGAGAGCTTTGTTGAAAGTATCGAATAGGAGTTGAACGCCTGTGACTGGCTTACACGATAATGTGATTCAGCTTCCGCTCTGTTCGGTCTCTTCCATCACTTTCCACATTCTCCGTTGCATCGAACACAGACACATTGTATCCGCCATACTGCTCTGCACCATAATAGGTCATCCTCCATCCGTTAGGAGCAGAGGTCAGAATCTCCTTTGTATTTGACTGATTGAGTTCAGCTATACGATTCGCTGAAGACTTGTCAAAGACACTATCACTTCTGGTGTACAAGCACCTAAAAGCAGGATTGATGTCAGTACAAGTAACATACTAAATAACTTCTTCATAATCTAACTCTCTTAATTTAATGTTTCAAATCCAGGCTACTTATCTCGCTCTCACGCTTCAATACGATCTTATGTAACTTATCGATATCAACGCCCAGGAGTCCGTAGGTAGCTGCAGATCAGTGACAACTTAGCAGAATAGCTTTCTTTCCGTCTTCCTTACCACCTGCAGCGGTAACAGCCTGCGCCAGTCTCTTCTGCCACATCTCGTCTGTGTCGGTCACATAACACGCAGAATACCTCAGCCAAAGTCCTCGTTGTATTCACTGCTGGCATAGCCTGTTACGAATCCTTCAGCACCTGAATTTATATCTTTCACATTGACCCAGTCGGATGAATGGTACTTGCCTTGAGAGATCGTACGGAAGTCTGTTGAATAGTTCTTGAGCTGCGTTAGAATGTGAGCAAACTCATGGTGCATAGTGTGGAAGTATGCAAAAATTCAAGTCAAAAGACGCCTGATGTGTTATAAGGGTCATGTTCCTCGATGTAGAGGTTATTGAAAGTCGAGGTTGTTAACTTGGAACAATTCACAGTACACCACCCTCTGCAAAAGCCAAGATAATCGACCCCTGACCATTGTATTGGGCTGATCCTACAAAGCTGAAACTCACGGAAACAATGCTCTTTCAAGAACTTCGGTCCCATCAACTCAGTGTATGCGTCCAACCAAACATGCTTGATGATCTTTGCCAAAAGCGATAGAACGTTTCAGCTCAGCAGGCGTCAGTTATAGCAAGGTTGGTGTTCTGGTCAACGTACTTATAATTAAATTTGATGTTGTAGGCTCGGTGTAATTCTTATACAACCACTTATCAAAAATCGTTCTGACGCTCCGTTGACTTCGTGAGAATATTGAATTTCCTTATCGAGCATCATCATTTGGAGCAAGCCGCAGCCGTTAGTACGAGTACAGCTGCTATAAGCAGTAACTTTATATTCTTCATATTTTATTGCCTCCTTCACCGTTTGAGTTACGTGGATTAGCTTGTAGTCCACTGTTGATAACATCGGATGGCAGCTGCTATAGCACCACGTAGATCGCCAGCCACGAAATAGACGGATCTTCACCATCTATGCGTGGGTGATCTCAATACCATAACGTTTTAATATCCTGGAAACGCAATCCTTGTTGCCAAGTCTCTATACGACGCATCTGCAAAGAGGGCGTAAAGCATGTTGGTCTGTGCCCATGGTCTCAACACTAAAGCCTTGTGGATGTAATGGCTGCTTGATACCCATCTGTGCATCCATCATCACCTTTGCAGGGAACTGTTGGAAGCCCATTAAAGAAACTGTTGATTGATGCCTCAGTCAGAAGTGGGACGTGTGGCAGAACCCGCAGTCTCCTCTGTGTGTGACTACAACGCATTCATATCCAGCCAAAAAGCAGCTGTATAATTCTTCAACAAGATCTCTGCCTCTGCACGTACCAATAGGGTTTCATCAGCCGTAAACACGGCATCCAAGCTATGAATATAGCCTGCCGTCTGTCAAACTGCATTGGTGTACTGTATCTCGGACATAATCTTTGGGAAGAACGTAAGCTGTGTATTACCCTAGAGCATACGAGCCTGATACAGCGTGTTATTCTGTGAACCTCTACCCCATGGCATAGGTGCCCAGAAGAGTTCTTTCCCTACCAATAACTGTCCGAAGTTGAAGCGAAGAGCACTCGAGCTAATCAACTGTCCCAATGAAGAGTAAGCTGTTTTGAAGCATGTAATTAGCCTTCTCACTTGAACTAATGTAGGCATTGTGGATATCTATCGAACCACTGGTAGTGTCTTATAATGTGGCCAGTTTCGCAAGTCAGCTGATGGAGCAGAACCCAACGACTTAGTAGCATAATCGATTGCTTTCTGCCATTGTCCATAATAGAGGTTGAAGCGAGCTGCGAAGGCATAAGCCGCACGACTGTTGAAGTGATACTTAGGAGCTGTCAAGTAACTATCGTCCAGTAACGGCAGAGCTTCTTCAATGTCTGCATTGATATTCTCGTATAGTTGCTTCAAAGTTCCGCGTTCGTTAACAGATACTCCAGGCTCCTTTGGATAAGGGAGACCTAAGTATTGGTCGGCTTTCGTACCATCGTATGCCATACAGAAGATGTTTGAAAGGCGGAACATTGTCCATGCTCTGCACAACAAGGCTTCTGCACGTACTGGTGAAGGATCGCGATCTTTCACCTTACTAAAACTTGCCAACACCTCGTTGGCATGCCCTACTGCGCAGTAAATTATTCCACACGCTGCGTGGATCATCATTACCATCTGGTCGTAACAGGCTTCAGCGATAGACTTCACTTTGGTTGGTTTGATACATGAATGTCTTGCCATTGTCCATGACGTTATCGCTACTCCATTCCATTAGAGAGTCTGGTGACCCCTCTGAATAGGCTGAAGCTACGAGCTTCTTAGCTTTCTCAAAGGTATTAACCTCTGCTCGATCATCAGGCAACTTATCTAGGAAGTCGTTGCAAGAGGATAGGGCAATGAGCCCTAATCCAGCAAGCAGTATATTTAAATTCTTCATGTTCTTGTCTATATATAATAGTGTGTTAGATGCCAAGACGCAATGTCAAGGTGAACTGGCGAGGTGTTGGAAGAGCCACACCGCCGGCATTCATAAACTCTGGATCTTGTCCGTTGAGCTTCTTATCAGTGTAGATAAGGAAGAGATTGGTTGCTTGGAGCTTCAAACTGAGCGCACTCAATGACAAGTGACGAATCAGTTGTGCAGGGAAATCATACGATAGTGAAATCTCTTTCATACGGATGAAGTCGCCCTTTGCAATACGCTCGTTCGAATAGTTATAAGCGTTATAAGCACGAGATGAGGTAACCATCCTGCTGTTGTGTACGTAGGTCGGCAATAGCAGGGATAGTGATTTTCTCTCATCACCAGCCTTTGTCCAACGGTTGCGGAACTCACTTAGGCATAGCCAACATGTCGCTCATAGCTTGTGCTAAAGAACGGATCCAAACGAACCTTATTACCAAAGGCATAGGTCATAAAGAAGCTCAAGTGCCATCCCTTATAACTAAAGGTATTATTCAAAGAACCGGTAATGGTTGGGTCAGTTGGACCTTCATACTTCAAGTGACTAAGGTCGTAACTTTGGAAGTCAACGTCACTTGTGGTCAATTTACCATCTTGATTGATTACCTGAGGGATACCGTTTTTATTCAAGCCTTTGAAGTCGAAGGAGAAAAGGGCACGATAAGGATAACCCACATAGTAAATCCTGTACCTGAAACCATCGACATAATGCGTGAACGACTATCGAGTGATGTAACCTCAGTCTTTACGTGTGAGAAGATGAAGTCGGTGCTCCATTGGAAGTTCTTCTTCAATATGTTCTTACTCGAAATAGAAAGTTCTTCACCATGAGACTTCATAGATGCAACGTTAGCATACTCTATGATTGAACCCTTTTGTCCATTGGTTGTACGTGGACCAATGAGGTCGTAGTTGTTACAGTGTACCAGTCGAAGACTACATTCAAGCGGTTATTGGAAGAAACCAAGGTCTGCACCAATGTTAAACTCATGTTTCTTCTCATAGGTCAGATCCTTGTTGCGAAACTGACTGATATGCAAACTGACTCCTGATCGACTGCGAATGGACGCAGATGTTGAGTACTGCGGATAATTACCTGTGAGTTGAGTAATAGCTGGCTTATCACCTGTCAGTGAGTAAGATGCACGAAAGGTAGCGTGAGTCAAGAGTTCTTGAATGTCTTTTTGGAACCATGGTTTCCTCGTGACACGTTCCATACTCCTGATATGTTCCAAGTAGGCAACCCAGCGTGCAGAACAGTGCTTTGCCCAATCGGTTTACTACCACTCGTAACGGGTGGTGAAGTTAGCTGCATAGCGTCCTTTCCACAGTAGTTAGCTGTTCCGAAGAATGCACGTCACGCATATAGCTGTTGCTCAACTGGTAATAGGATTGCCGTCTTCCACAGCCTGCTTGAAGTAGTGGTAGTCGTAACTGGGGAGATAACCCATATCATCACTGCATGCCGACACCGTCGTAAGCACTTTGTTTACGAACAATGTTGTTGACTTCCATACCACCATATGGGTTTTACGATGTGACGATCATTAAAGACATCATTGTAACTGACGTTGCACGGAAGTCCCAACTGTTCATCTTGTACTTTTTCTCATTGTGAAACCACCTGAGGAAGCACCAGAGTGCTTCAGAGTTGGAGTGGGTCAGGGTCTTGATAGAGCCATGGATTGTTGTCACGGATAGTGGCATCGTCCATTGCACGATAAGCCATTGCCATGTTAGAACGCTCGCGAACCTGTGAAGCCTGCGTCGTTGTAGAGAACTTATAAGCACCGGTACGGCAGAGTATAAGTTTGCTGATGAGCTTGATACTTCCAGTTCGGCTTGCACTTTCATATCGAGGCATCAAAGTCAATGAAGTTATTGGCTAACTCGTTATGGATGTTGAATGGGCATAATTACGTATGTAAAGCACTCTGGATCAATGCTCGTGAAGCATTCATTGCGTATGAGAACAGGGTTGATATCAGTTTCGACTCACTGCACGCAGACGTTGGGTCAACCTCTTGATTGAATGATCCTGGGGCGCGTTGCTTACGATATGAGGTGTTACCAATTGGGTTTAACGACACCTTCTTATTGATGTTGTAGTTCGCATTGATTGAGTATGTCATACGTCTAACCTTGCTCTGCTCGGTCCATCCTGGGTCATCCATGAATGAGGAACGAGGGTGTAGTATTGAGCCTTGTCGGTACCTGAAGACATAGAGACAGGTGGTTCATTGAAACCGAGTTAGTAAACAACTCGTCAAACCAGTTAGTGTTTCTCATCTCCGCCTCACGCAGGTAAGCATTCATAGCATCCTCTGTGTTGGCAAGACCAAACTTGCCCGTACTTGCGTTGTAGCTGTTGATGAGCTTGTACATCTTACCATAGATACCACTTACGGCGGCACGAAAGTGTACGAGGAAGGAGAACAATCCGTCCGCAGCCATCTCTTTGTAAACACCCATCTGCTCCTGTGAGTTCCTGATATTAAACTGCTGAGTAACTGGACGAAGACGCATTGTATACTCGCCAGTGTAGCTTATTCGGTTACTTCCCGCTTTACCTTTTTTGGTCGTAACTACGATGACACCACCCATTGCACGTGCACCATATATAGAGGTGGCAGAACCATCCTTCAATATCTGGAAGCTCTCGATGTCATCGGCATTGAGTCCTGCAATAGCCGAAGAAATCAATGTTGCAGCATCACCTGATGATAGGTTGTCGGCATTCACCTCGGCTACATCGTCCATGATGACGCCATCTACAACCCAAAGTGGTTTAGAAGATCCATAGATAGAAGTGGCACCACGCACGCGAATCTTTGGTGCCGTACCAAAGGTACCAGACACGTTTTGAACGATGACACCTGCTGCACGACCCTCCAAAGAGCGACTCACATCAGCCACACCATCGAGTTTTGCCTTCGAAGCATCAATCTTTGTAGCTGCACCAGAGAATAATCTCTTGTCCTGTTGGGTCATACCTGTAACGACAACCTCCGTGAGTTGGTGGTTATCATTGGTCAGTGTGACCTTCATACCATCCTTAGGTGTGACGGTCTGAGTGGTCATTCCAATGTAACTAACTACGAGTTTCTTGCCTGCAGGAACGTCAAGTGAGAACTTACCGTCTATATCGGTAACAGTTCCAGTCGTCGTGCCCTGTACCATGACAGAGGCTCCGATGACCCCTTGACCATCGTCCTGAGAAACTACGATACCATTGATTCTTGTCTGACCAAACGCTGTGCCGATGGACAGCAATAGCCCGAACAAAAATAAAGCGAATCTTCTTTCCATAGATCTCTTTTGTTTAACTGATTTATATTATGATACTTTGCTTTCATTATCCAAATCAGCTCGAATGCTGAAAAATAGCCTTTTGAGAACCATCAACAGTTTGTCACTATTGGAGGCTTTCTGTATTATATATGTCACCAGTAACAATTCGTTATGTTTTGATACTTTTAAGCTTGAACACAATCACTGGTCGAAATTGGAAATATTTAATTTAGATGCAAGAGATTCACATAAAAATTACAATTGGCGTGTACTTTTTGCTTCAAAACGTTTATATTTATAACCAATAATGTGCTTTTTACCTCAATTTTATGCACTTTTTAGAATCATAGAGTGTGCACTTACAAGGTTTCGAAATCACCCTTCATCATGTCAAGCAAAGGCTCTCCTTTGTTCAAAATTCATATTCAAAATTCAAAATTGTGATTAGGTAGAGTTGACAGGTCGTTGACGAGTAAACAAGCTAATCTTGGCTCAAATAGAGTCTGTACAGGGACAGACGCCTCATCTGTCCATCAAATTTACTTCCTTTGGGCAGCCCGTTGAGGCAGCATCCCCTCGCCCGGAGCTTGAAACTGTGATTTTGGCTGTGATTTGGCGGGCAGACGCTGTCCTATCAGGTGTCAGCATCGTAGTGAACGCCCTTCTCGAATTTGAAGGGCGTTTTCCTTTTCTAATCGAGGCGTCCCTTCGACGTGACAGCCGCCCTCTTTGTTTGCTCATCGTAGTATTCTCCCCTCCATTTCGGAGAGGGGCTGAAAGTGAGCTCTCTCTGCTGGAATACACGGATGGCACAGAAGCCGCAAGGCACCTTCAGAGTTCCTTACGGAACATGGGATTCACAAACTGACGCACCACGTGTAATGCAAATGTAAATGCATAATTCAAATTATGATTACTGGTCTGCTGATGTAAGAGTTTGCTAAAATGTTATGTGTCATATGGTTTCTAGTGTAACGAGTGTACCTCGCTATGAGGAACATCCAAAAACACAAAACAAAACGCCTTCTCCAATCGAAAGAGGCGTCTCCTCATCGTCGAAGAAACCTGCTTTGCATCAAAGGAATGCTTTGTTTGCAAACAATACGTATCTACTCCCTCTCCATTCGGAGAGGTGCAGTGTGGCTGTAGAGAGGACAGTAGTAGAGGGACCTTACGTGAGGTCGTTTTCCCTCCTTTTGAGACTTAGGGAGGCTTTCGCGGATTGGATGGAAACTGTTTCCCACCTCTTTGATCTCGGCAGCAGACCGTCGTTAGTAATCAAATTGTTAGACTTTATTCCGACTCTGCTTATCATCTTGATACTTAAAGGATTACCTGCTAACTGCCGACAAAATAGTAAGTTTCGACCGACCAAAGGGAACTTCGAGCCGACAAATAGGTGAGACTCTCTGCGACAAAATGGGAACTTATTTTAAAGCGAAAGCGACTGAAAGGGAAGAAGAGTGCGACAAACTTGGTAGGTTGACGCTTTCCTTTCCACATTTCTTTATGTTTTCTTGATTATTCAGAGCTCCCTTGATTTCGATCTACTTTCTTCTCTTTTTAAGGTGTTTGTCTTTAATAATGGACTTGTGTAACTATCACGTTATCAAAGAACCACCATTTATATTATTGCGACAGATTAGTAAGTTTTTATAGTCAAGCCTCCTCTATGTGCTGCGACAAATGTGGGTTGTTGATACGTTAAACTTTACACTTTTTGTCGCCGTTTATATAAATATATAATAACACGTTTATGTTTGAAAACAGAGGAACCGTTGGACGAGAGTAAAGGGGTTAGAAGAAACAGGTAACATAAGAGCAGGAGCCTTCGATCCGACCTCGAAGGAGACGACCGACCGCCCGCAGAGGGAGGACCCTATTGCTAAAAGGTGAAAACAAAGGTTTGAAACAGTAGCTAATGGGTTTGAAAAGGTAAAACTAAAGGCTTCGAAACAGTAGCTAATGGACTTGAAAAGGTGAAAACAAAGGTTTGCAAAATGGTAAGCAATGATTTTCGAGATAACAGTGATGGCTTGCCAGATTACAGCTAACAGGTTTATAGAGACTAGCCAACGAACAATACACACTTGATTGTCCGCCAGGTGCATACAGGTAGGCCGATTACATACAGGATGATACGCCCAGTGAAGTTGCAATAGCCGTGATGATGGTGCAAGCAGCCAATTGGAGAATTGTTCTCCGTGTTGATGGTCGATCATAATTGTAAAAGTGTTAATAGTGAATGAATTAAGAGTTAACTCGACACGAGCGATTAGGCAGAATGACTACTGTCAAGCTCTGGACCGCCACTCTCGGAACCTGCTCCTGAAGGCGAACCGCCGTCCTTCTTGCCCACTTTCTTCTTAGCAGAACCCTTGAAGATGAGCGCCTCCTGCATCTTCAGACCATTCAGTAAAAGCGGTGTGCGACGGCGGTCTGCACCCACGTTAACAGCTGGCGTGAAAGATAACATGCGGACGACTGATGTGCTTCTGGACGTTAAAATCCTTGATGTTCTTCACCCCCTGAGAGTGAATCCCTACTCGGAATATTCCCAAACTGTCGAGTTTCACACGCTTACCCTCACGCAGGGCGTAGTTCATCTCTGACCACAAGTGCGGTGATAACAGCCAACACGTCCGACTCGAGTCACCGTACAGGTGTTGTTGATGCGAGTGGCTAACTCCTTCATTCCCATAAGGTCGGAGAGCGTAGCGCGGCGCTCTTGTTCTTACTGTTCTTGCGATTGTCTTGGTACATTCTGATACTTAATTGCCATAGTTTAAGATTTAAAAAGTGAATAATTAATGATGTACAAATGATTGAAAAATGTAAATATATATAAAGATAATACTATAAAAGTGTAGTTTTTGATTCATAGTAGCCTTTATCTCTTTATCGATCAATTTCGTGCCTGTTCTTGCCAGGAACGTTTAGTAACTCACATGAATCCAACGCTTTGCATAGGGCGTTGATAGGCTCAAGATGAGCTGATCGAAGTCGGTTTGTGAGCAATATTCGTGTATTTATCCAACATATCACGCGTTGTGATATGGATATCAGCAGCCTCGCCACGCAGATGCTGAGTTAGCTACACCGCCAACAGCGTCATTAAGCTGTTTACAACGGAATCCGCTTGTGATGATCACGCGTCCCACTTGTCTGGCGGAGAGGCTCTAACACATTCATTGCCAATGCCTTCATATTCTCAACAACCTCCGTATAAGAAGATTCATAGGGCTTGCTTTCTCCTCGGAACATTATCTATTCGAGGCAGTATAGGCGTCCTGATCGCAACCATCTCACCGAGTGTAAAGTGAGGGAAAGGTGTTGATTGAAGTCAACAAAAGGTTTGGAGTTCGAATTTTGTTATTCATATACTTACATATTTATATTATAACTTGTTTATATGTCCAGATGCTTTCTGAACACATTGCAAAGGTACATTTTCGAGCAAGCAAAAAGCAAGGAAGAAGTGCATAGTGATGTTGGTAGAGAGTGTGGAGGCTAGACCTCCCCAGCCCCTTCCAAGGGAGAGGAGAAGCTCACCCCGCTCGATCGAATGGAATAACTCACCCAGCCTCCCTCAGGGAGAGTGCCTAACGAGCCAGTTAGATAAAGTTCATTTCGTCCCCTCTCCGAATGGAGAGCGTAAACAGAGTTGTTTGCTTATAAAGTGGTGTATAGTCGAGTGTAGCGAGGCTGTGCCTCGTTAGCTGGAACAGAGACTAAAAACATGAGACGCCCTCTTCGCTTTGAGAGGGCGTTTTCCTGCTATAAAAGGGCGTCTCTTCGATGTGAAGAAACGCCCTCTGTTTGTAAATATTATCTACTCCCCTCTCCATTCGAGAGAGGGGCGAAGTGAGGCTCATCTCTGTTTAACGAGGCGCTCTTTGTTTCTGTCCTGTCTGTTTTGCGAACGAAACTCTGCCTCGTTACACACCGCACGACCCTCATTCGTATGAAAATACACATACCAATATAGATAGCCCATTATAAAGAAAAAGAAGTCCATTTATAGACGTCTATATTATGCTTTTACGAACAATATCGTGTTTATATATCTGTAATAAACACTCCGTTGTTCTTTACCGAGTACTCTCCTCTGATCTGCTCCGCCTTTTTCTCTATTTTGTCCTAACATGTCACAATCGCTAAGATAAGGCTCTCATTTTCAAAAATAAAGGTTAAAAGTTTGGGGTGTAGAGCAAGTTTCGCGTAAGTGTATTGGTATTCAAAAGAAAGACACTACCTTTGCATCAAGTAGTGGTTAATTTAGTTTTAGTATTTAAACCTTGGGTGATGTGAATCAGTCAAGGTTTTTTTATCAATAGCTTATCTTTCACTAAAATGAGACTTATGTACACTCCTAATTTATAAACATAATTCGAAAAACGATGCACTTGTTTTTAAATCAAGCAATCGTTTAAAGATCTCAATAAAAAAGTATGAAAATGAGATATGTAACGATCGGGTGCGTCGCAGGATCGCCTGATGGACGAGGAGCGAGCACTTGAGTTATTAAGAGAAGGTGAATATGGTGTGTTGAGCATGGTAGCTGATAACGCTGGTTGCTGGCATCCCCGTCAACTTTGTTTGGGATGGTGATCATAGTGTGTATATCCATTGTGCGCCAGCCGAAGGAAGTTGGAAGCGATTGAAAAGAACCCTAATGTGTCGTTATGTATCATTGGTAACGTCCACTTGTTACCGCGTAACTTCACCACAGAATACGAGAGTGCGATCTTCTTCGGACAGGCTCGTGCACATCTATCAGACGAAGAGAAGATGCACGCTCTACGACCTTCTTATCGATAAATTATCGGCAGACTTCAAGGAAATTGGCGATCAAATACGCCCACAAGAGTTTCCATCGTGTGGAGATAATACGCATCGACTTCACCGAATCTAGTGGTAAGAGAAAGAAGGTGCATACGGCAGATTAGAGTCGTCCCAGCCTCCTCAAAGGGGAGGAAAATGCCTCTCCCCTGCCTCTATCTACAGCCTCTCCCTCAACTCACAGCCTCACTTCTCGCCCTCTCCAGAATGGAGAGGGGAGGATAGATGCTGTTTGCATAAAGAGGGGTGGTGGTTGGTGTATAACGGACTGTACCTCGTTAGCTGGAACAGCAGTGAGCAAGAACAAGGAGATGCCTTCGTCAAAAGGAAGAGGGCGTCTCCTTGCTGATGAGGCGTCTCTTCACATCGAAGAAACGCCCTCTTGTTTGCAAACAATGCTATCCACTCCCCTCTCCACTGGAGAAGAGCTGGAAGGTGAGGCTATAAAGTAGGACGAGACCCTCGTCTGGAAACCCACCCAGCCTCCCCAAAGGGAGGAGTGCTACCCGGAAGCTAATTGGAATGGTTCTTCTATACAGGGATACCACAGTAGGGACAGACGCCCTCGTCTGTCCGCATAAAGAAAATGGGGAAGTTGGTTGCGAGATCTGGCGTAAGTCATGGCGGACAGACGAGGGCGTCTGTCCCTGCAGGTTAACGGCTGCTTTCTAATGGAAGCAGCAGCCTCACTTTCACCTCTCCGAATGGAGCGTGCAGCTGAGCAGCTGTTTGCGCTGAAGTGGTGTGCGGTCGGAGTGTAGCGAGGCTGGTGCCTCGTTAGCTGGGTAGCAGAACTAAAATGAGAGACGCCTTCTTCGCTTTGAAGAGGGCGTTCCGTTACATCGAAGAGAGGCTCTCTTCACATCGAAGAAACGCCTCTTTGTTTGCTAATAGTAGAGTGTACTCCCCCTCTCCATTCGGAGGGGCTGAGAGGCTTTTCTTTTCCCTTGGGGAGGCTGGGAGGGTTTCAGTGTCACTATGTCCTTCTGTCTCAAAACATCTGTTACTACGCCCATGTTCCATGTTACTCTGTCTTTAAAAACCCATTACTCTGTCTTTAATAACTTAGTTATTATGTCTTTAAAGACTTGTTACTCTTATAGTAAAAACTTAGGAACTCGAAAAAGGATTCTAAGCGATGAAATGTTGCGGGTGCAGGACTCGAACATGCGACCTCCAGGTTATGAGCCCTGGCGAGCTACCAACTGCTCCAACCCACGATATTAACAGAGATAACGACTAATTGAATTAGTCCTAATCCTGAATTGCGTGTGCAAAGGGCTACTTTTTATCTGAACTACCAAAATAATATCGAAAAATATTACCTTCCTATGGTTTTTATTGGTACTTTCCATCACACCATCAGCACTTTTTCTCAAATCTTCAAAATGGTCGATCACTTGTTCAGCACCAGCTTTCTCGAGGCTCTCCCGACCGTTTCCATAGCTTACACCGATGGTATGCACCCCAGCATTGCGCCCCATGAGGATATCAAACTCGGTATCACCAACGACAACAGCAGCCTCGGGACGCACACCGAAATGCTCCAGTGTTACTAAAACAGACTCCCGCCTCAGGTTTATGCTGCTGTACATCATCCGAGCCAATGACGTACTCGGATATATGAACTGAGGGATAGATCGCTGACCAATGAAGCTAGTGTTCGATGGCAACGGCTACTGGCTATCGACAGCTGAATACCCTTTGCATGCAATCGCTTGAGCGTGTCCTTCACACCAGAGAACAGCGTCACAGCACCTTAACATTCTTCTCGCCGAAGATGCGACGGTAGGTATTTCGCAGGCATCGGACCCGCCTGGTCATCAAGGCTCATATACTCGTGAGCCACTCGCAGCGGGAGTCCAATGGTTGTAGCAAAACTGCTCGCGTGTAGGCGATGGCAGTCCGAGTTCGTTAACAGTGGCAAGCTATGGTATCGTAATGAGCTTTCTGCAGTGCGCCGAGTTCCATCAAAGTCGAAGATCACCAATTCTATTCTTCCTCTGCCTCTTCTGCGTGTCAATCTGCGTTTTAATCATGTTTGTAGCTTTTCGGACCCCTGAGGACGGCAGTACCACTATATTGAAACAATTTTGCAATGCTAAAGAACACCGCCCATAACACCGTCTTTGTACTGGTGGAAGCGGTAGGAGCATCTGAGCAAAGGATATGATAGAACGGAACATACCAGAAGTTGATGATAGCCTGTCCGGAAAGATAGTCCTAGTTTCGTTTTTGATAGACGATCATAATGTATTGGTCTCCTGTCTGCAAAAGGTAAGCATAAAAATCGATTGTTTGAAGACAGAGTAACAGGTTTTTAAAGACAAATGCTAGAACACGGGCGGAGTAGCAGATGTGTAGACAGAAGGTGACATAGCGACATGGAAACCCCACCCAGCCTCCCCCAAGGGAAAGAAAAAGCCTCACCCCTGTCCCTCTCCGAATGGAACAACCTCAGCCTCCCCCAGAGAGAGAAGGAGCCTCACTCGTCCCTCTCTCCGAATGGAACAACCCTCCAGCCTCCCCAAGGGAGAGAAGGAGCATTCCTCGTCCCTCTCCGAATGGAGAGGGAGTAAACAGAGTGTTTTGCGTACAAATGGTATAGTCTGGGGTGATAGCGAGGCTATGCCTCGTTAGCTGGAACAGCAGAACTAGCAACAGTGAACGCCCTTTTCCAATCGAGAAGGGCAGTCTTCGTATTGAGAGCCTTTTCTTTGCACCAAAGAGATGCCCTCTTTGTTTGCAAACATTATTCGACTCTCCATTCGGAGAGGGGCGGGAGAGGCTGTTTTTCCCTTGGGAGAGGTTGGTGGGGTTTCTGCCTTGTGTTCCTCTCCAAAGCATTCTGCTTTTCTGTCCGAAAAACTTGTTACTTTCCGCTTTTTACGTATCTTTGCTGAGTTAAGAGATAGTAGTTATAATATTTACCCAAACACCTTTTTTGATATGGAGAAGAAGTATTGCCCTCAGAGCTCATTATCAATAATGATGCAGCGTTTTCCATCTACACTTTAAAACCTAAAAATTTAGCTGACAAAGCTCATTCTTGTGGTGATCCCGGGCGTGTGGCACTCGTTGCGTCACACTTTGAAGACATTGAGTGAGGTATCTAACCGTGAATTTAGAGCCATTACGGGTACTTACCACAAGAAGCGTATCACGGCTATATAGGGTATCGGATCGATAACATCGACATTGTTGTTAACGAACCGGATGTTTTTGGCAAAACATCGACTTTAAGACACGTTATGGAAAACGAACAGTTGCGTGACAGTTGACATTAGTTCGCATTGGTACAGTGGTGGTCTGCAGCCTTACACCCCTAGTGGGTACTTACATCGCGTCAGCCAAGAGTATTGGCTTTTGATAGGCTCGAACTTCTATGCCGGGCGCAATCAAGCATGTGATTTAGACTTTGAACGGGAGTTTAAAGAGCAGGTCATGACCTACAGATGGGTAATCCATGCGCTGCGCTGATAGCGAGTTGCTCGACCGTATTGCGGGCGATGATATGGTGCGAGGTGTGACCATCGCATGCGGTGGTTTTTTCGGTCCGCAGGGTCGCGAGCTACGCTTACCACTGCAAGATCCAATGTTAAATACGAAGATTGAGAAGTTTGAATACCATGGTTTGCGCGTGACGAACTTTGAGATGGAGTCGTCAGCGTTGGCTGGCTTGGCTACACTCATGGGTCATAAGGCTGTCACCTGTTGCATGGTTATGCCAACCGATTGGCTAAAGAGGCGAATGCCAACTATAAGAATTCCATCGACGGATTGATTGAGACCGTCCTCAGACGTATATAATAAGGTGGGAGAGAAGTAGTCTTTATGGTATCAGACACGATTTCTTCGACCGCAGCAGATACGATTACAGCACTCGCAACGCAGCCCGGTGGAGCCATTGGAGTGGTCAGGGAGTGGCACAAGAGCGATTGAACTGACAGAGAAGGTCTTCGTGGGTGGAAAGAAGCTACCCACGAAGCAAAGGGGAACACGCACACATGGAGTGATTGTCGACAAGGACGGAAAAAGAGATTGATGATGTCCTGTGAGTGTGTTCCGTGCCCCGCATAGTTATACGGGTGAGGATAGTACGGAGGTATCGTGTCATGGTTCGGCATACGTTCTTAATCAGGTGGTAAAGGCACTTATCGATGCTGGATGCCAACAGGCTCGACCAGGGAATACACCCAACGGGCGATCTGAACGGTAAGATGGACTTGAGTCAGGCGGAGGCTGTTGCTACGACCCAATTGCTGCAACGAACAGAGCCTCCCCATCAGGTGGCATTGAGCCAACCAGAAAGGCACTCTCAGTTCGGAGCTCCAAGCCACGAGATCAGCTCTTGAAGATGACGTCCCTACTTGAGTTAGAACTCGACTCTCCGATCGTGAGGAGTTAGGAGTTTGCTGATCAGGGGCAGTTGAAGGCGTTGGCAGAGACACACGAGCGTATCTCGGTGCTTATCAAGTCGTTTGAAACAGGTAACGCACTGAAGCGTGGAGTGCCGGTAGCCATCATTGGCAAGACAAACGTGGGTAAATCAACGCTTTTAAATTGCTTGTTACACGAAGAGAAAGCGATTGTTTCAAATATTCATGGTGGGATCGACTCGCGATGTCATTGAAGACACGACAGAGATACAGGGGATCACTTTCCGCTTCATTGACACAGCTGGTTTGCGTAACACGGACGACCAGGTTGAGCAACTCGGAATCGAACGATCGTATAAGAAACTGGCGGAGGCTCGCATCATCCTGTGGGTGGTTGACACTCCGCCCAGTACATCGGAACCGTCTGATATGCAGGTTCGTTGCGAGGGAAGAGCCTTATTCTCGTGCGCAACAAAGTGGATGAGAGTGCCACAGAAGAGGTTTCCGCGAGCGATAGTCCATGCCCTGTGGCTGCCATATCTGCCAAGTATAAGCTACATATCGACCAACTGGAGCAACTTATCTACATCGGCTAATATTCCAGAGATCAACGAGAACAGTGTAATCATACTCCGTCCGCCATTACGAAGCCCTCACTCGTGCCGACGAGTCCATCCGCCTGTCAGAAGCCCTCGCCACGAACCTTTTCCAGCGACCTCATCAGTGAGGATCTCCGCATTTGTCTTAACGAATAGCTGATATACCGGTGGACAAATTACCCCCATGAGGTGTTGGGGAATATCTTTAAGCACTTTTGCATAGGCAAAGTAAGGACTGGGAAGTAGCTTTCCCAGAGGAGGTGCCTAACGAAGGAGTTAGGATAGGCTTTTTCTTTAATTCAAAATTCAAAGTTCAATTCAAAATTATGATTAGTTCTGTTGTTGAAAAAGCTCTAATGTTCTTTGACTGAGGCATTTTTAACACGGAATACACGGATGGCACAAGCCGCGAAAGCGACTACAGAGTTCCTAAAGGAACACGGGAATCCACAGAGGCAGACGCCCACGTGTAATTCAAAAATTCAAAGTTCATAATTCAAAATTATGATTACTTCGGTTTGAAGTAAAGGCTGTTGGAATGCCCGTGTAATATAGTTTCAGTGCAAGCTACCTCGTTAGCTGGAATAGCAGAACTGAAAAACAGGAAACGCCCTTCTCCATATGAAGAGGGCGTTTCCTATGTAGTGAGGCGTTTTTCGATGTGAAGAAACGCCCTCTTTGAATTGTAAAGAGACTTTTTTCCCACTAACTCCTCGTTAGACACTCCTCCCTTAGGGGAGGTCGGAGGGGTTGTTTCATCTGGAGAGGGGCGGGGTGAGGCTTTTCTCCTCCTAATCTCCAACCGTATGGGATCCTGAATACCAGCGGCATTCATGCAACATATAAATAGCGATCCAACAGGGGACCGACACGCACGTTTTTGCGCGCACGAACCGCCATAATCGTTGAAGAGGGGTTGCAGGGAGCAAGCATGGAGCACCTGGACAGATGTTGTGCACTATCGTGATGAAGTCCATCGGACGCCCATCTGATCGCAGCAAAGCACCACTCTCCCATACCATGTGCGCCATATCAATAAGGTCGCAGGTGGCACCTTTTCCAATACAAACCCTCCTTCTCACTTCGATTGATTAGGTCGTAAAATCATTAATAATCGTGGACTTCAATCGTTGCTTGTCCTTCTGTCCCACTTCAGTCGCTTTCAAAGCCGTAGTTTTCTTGTGTTCATTGTTCATAGATGATCTCTTCTAACAATTTATACTGTGTTTTCTCTCACGTTGTTCCTGCTCATTACCATCGTTAAATGATCGAGAAGATGGGCAGGATGTGGCATCTTTTGGTCATCAGTGGGCACCGCTCTTGGGAAAGTAGCACTCACCTGAATCGCTGACAAAGATAGTCTTTAGTTGTGCAAAGGATGTTCACCGATAAAAAGTTTTCCTTAAATTAGTCTAGAGTAACATCTGTTAATGCAAGAGGAGCTCTCACAACCTATCTACAGCTCACTTCGCCCCTCTCCGAATGGAGAGGGGAGTAGATAGTATTATTTACAAACAAAGAGGGCGTTTCTTCGATGTGAAGAGATGCCCCTCATAGCAAGGAAAACGCCTCTTCAATTGGAGAAGGGCGTTTTTCTGTTTTCATTCTTGCTGTTCCAGCTAACGACCTCCCGCCTCATGCACACACCGCCCCAGCCTAATCAAACTCAACTTCCTGTTAAGCACTCCTCCCCTTGGGGGAGGCTGGAGGAGGCTCTTGACCTTTCCATCATGCGCAAACAGCATCTATTCACGCCCTCTCCATTCGGAGAGGGACGTGAGGCTTTCTGTCTTTGCACGTACAGCAAAAAGAGGACACCGTAAAGATGTCCTCTATGTGATTCCGACAGGATTCAAACCTGTAACCTCTTGATCCGTAGTCAAAGTGCTCTATTCAGTTGAGCTACGGAACCATTAAAATGGATGCAAACGCTAAGAGCAATAATGCTATTGCTTAATTGCGAGTGCAAAGGTATCACTTTTTCTTCCAACCCACCAAACTTTCTATCAACTTTTTACGTTTTCTTTTTCGTCTTCATCGTGTAGTGTGGGCAGCGAAATATGGTAAACCTACTGCTACAAAGCGTATTACACAAATCATAAGAAAGGAGACTATCACCGTCAGGGAAGCCCCATTCCGAGCGAGAGAGAGCGTCCAATAGGTGAGACCACCTGCCACACTCGCCACGGCGTAAATCTCTTTATGAAAGATGACGGGGATGTTATTCAACAGAACATCACGTATGACGCCACCTGCCACACCTGTGATACACCCCATGATAACGGCTACCCAGAAGCTATGACCTAGTGCGATGGTCTTCTGAATACCGGCTATGGTGAACAGAGCTAAGCCCAAGGTATCGAAGACAAACCATGCGTTATCGAGCCTCTTTATCCATTTCCTCGATAGGATAACGAGGAAGAGTGCAAGTCCAGTAACCAACACGTACATGATATTCGACATCCAGAACGGGCGCACACCAAGCATGGCATCACGTATCGTACCGCCTCCGATGGCAACAGCAAAGCCGCATACGTAGCCTCCGAACCAATCGAAGTGCTTTTGGGCGGCGTGCCGTATACCGGAGATGGCGAACGCGAAGGTGCCAAGGAACTCCAAGATGATCTGGAGGGTACGGACGAGATGGGGGTCAGTGTAGGTCATACGCAGTTTTGCGGAGTGCCTTCTATGAATTTCTTGATATTCTCCACGGCAATAGCCATGAGTCTTTCGCGTGCCTCACGAGTAGCCCATGCCACGTGCGGAGTGATATATGCGTTGGGTTGTTGTAGAAGGGGATTGTCTGTGCGAGGCGGTTCGTCGGTCATAACATCCGCACAATAGGCTTTGAGATGACCGCTTTCGAGGGCATCGGCAACTGCCTGTTCGTCAATGAGCGCACCACGTCCTGTATTAATAAGGATGGTTCCGGGGCGCATTTTCTGTAGACTTTCTGCATTGATCATGTGCGTATTCTCTGCCGTAAGAGGGCAATGGAGGGTGATGACGTCAGACGTACTCAAGAGTCCTTCGAGGGTTGTCTTGCGGATACACTCGGGTAGGTCGGTGCTGTTCTTACTGGTGTATGCCGAGATATCCATACCCATGGCGTGCGCAATCTGCGCCACTTTCTGACCGATGTGACCGAGTCCGACGATACCAAGCGTCTTCCCCGCAAGCTCGATCAGAGGCGTATCCCAATAGCAGAAGTCCTGCTGCTTGCACCAATCACCACGTCTGACAGCCTCGGCGTAATGGTCTACTCGTGTTGCAGCATTCAATAGTAAGGCGAAAACATGTTGTGCCACACTATCGGTACTATAGGCTGGGATATTGCAAACCACTACTCCTCTTGCACGTGCCGCAGCGATGTCAATATTAATATAACCAGTTGCCAGCTCTCCAATATACTTCAATTTAGGCAGTTGTTGGAGCACTTCTTCAGTGATATTCACCTTTATTGATGAGTATTCCATCAGCGTCTTTTTGACGTTCAACGACGTCTTCCTGTCGTGTTCTTTTCGTATATCGTACAATCAGCAAGTTGCTTTTATTGGCTCCCACGAGAGGTCGTTCTGGCTGACTGCATGGCAGTCGAGAATGACTATTTTCATACTTTCATTATTTAATTAAAGCCTTCTCAAGCCCCCTCCGAAGGAGGGATGTAGCTCAACGGGGCAAGTTAGGGATAAGAGGAAGAGCCTCTTTTTGTTGTTGTTATTTGTTTATTCAAGCAGACAAGTTGATAGTTGACGAGTAGACGAGTTGTTTGCTCTGTGGAAAAATAGCTATCTACTCCCCTCCCATTCGGAGAGGGGCAAGGTGAGGCTTTATTCCTCATCAACGAGGGCGTTTCCGCTATGAAGAAAGCCTCTCTTCGCTTCAAAGAAACGCCCCCTTCGTTTTAAAAAGAGCACCCCTTTGTTTGCTGTCCTGCTGTTCCAGCTTACGAGGCAGTACCTCGTAATACTTCGACCAACCTTCCCCAGCCAACGTCCAAGCAACACTCCCCTCCTTTCGGAGGGGTCGGGGGAGGCTTTCTCAACCATCCTTTCGTACGCAACCAGTATTATTCACGCCCCTCTCCATTCGGAGAGGGGCGAGGGTGAGGCTATTAGTTGGGTATAAACTCCTCCCTCCAACTCATCCGGCATATATTGTTGCTCTACAAAATGCCCCTCGTAATCGTGAGGATACTTATATCCATCGCCATAACCAAGGTCTTTCATCAACTTTGTCGGTGCATTCCGAAGGTGCAACGGAACGGGCAGATTACCCGAACGGCGCACCTCCTCAAGGGCGGCATTGATACCCTTATAAGCCGAATTGTCCTTCTTGGAACGAGCGAGATAGACCACCGCTTCCGCCAAAGGTATGCGCCCCTCTACCATCCCTATGCGGTCGACTGCATCGAAGGCAGCGTTTGCCAGCAATAGAGCATTGGGGTTCGCAAGTCCGATATCCTCGGCTGCGCTGATCACTACACGGCGTGCGATAAAGCGTGGATCTTCGCCTCCTTCAATCATCCGAGCCATCCAATAGAGGGCGGCATCGGCGTTTCCTCCACGAATCGACTTGATGAATGCAGACACAAGGTCATAGTGCATCTCACCGTCCTTATCGTATGCCAAGGGGTTTTCTTGCAGCTCTTTCTCCACCAACTCATCGGTGATAACAATCTCATCTGACGTCCGAGCACTCACAAGAAGGTCGAGAATATTGAGCAATTTACATGCATCACCACCGCTATAACGCAGTAGGGCGGTCGTCTCGGAAGCTTTATCGTGAGTTTCTTCAGCTCCGTGTCTTCCGTAATTGCACGTTGCACGAGGCGGAGTAGGTCGTCTTTCCCCAACGATTTCAGCACGTATAACTGGCAACGCGACAGCAGTGGGCGGATGACTTCGAATGAGGGATTCTCCGTTGTTGCGCCTATTAACGTCACAACTCCTTTCTCCACAGCCCCCAACAAGGAGTCTTGCTGCGACTTAGAGAATCGATGGATTTCGTCGATGAAGAGTATCGGGGAAACCGAATTGAAGAACCTCCCGCTCTTCGCCCGATCGATTACCTCGCGTACATCTTTTACACCACTTGTCACCGCCGAGAGCGTGTAGAACGGTGTCTCTAATTGATGGGCAATGATCTGCGCGAGCGTGGTTTTGCCGACACCCGGTGGTCCCCAGAGGATGAACGAACTGATATGACCGCTGTCGATCATACGTCGCAAGACAGCTCCCTGACCCACAAGATGCTCCTGCCCAATGTATTCATCCAGCGTCCGAGGACGCATCCTTTCTGCCAATGGTTCCATATCTTCCGTGTCTCTATCGATAAATTCGCTCCTGCTCACCGTCCGCAATGGTCTTACCGACGTTTTGCAGGAACCTTATATATCAATAGGCAAAAGTAAGCAATTATTCTCATAATCCAAAATCCAGCCTTTAAAATGATGGATAACCAACTGGTTTGGCGACTTTCCAATGCCTCTCTATCCACCCAATCAGCCCCATCTGCCTCACTCATCACCCTCCCTATCCGCCCAATCAGCCCCATCTGCCTCACTCATCACCCTCCCCTATCTGCCCAATCAGCCCCATCTGCCTCACTCATCACCCTCCCTATCTGCCCAATCAGCCCCATCTGCCCTCACTCATCACCCTCACCCATCCGCTCAATCAGCCCCATCTGCCTCACTCATCACCCTCACCCATCTGCCCAATCAGCCCCATCCGCCTCACTCTCACCCTCACCTATCCGCCCAATCAGCCCTATCACCCTCACTCCTCACCCTCACCTATCCGCCCAATCAGCCCCTATCTGCCTCACTCTTCACCCCTCACCTATCCGCCCAATCAGCCCCTATCACCCTCACCTCACCCTCACCATCCGCCCAATCAGCCTCTATCTGCCTCACTCTTCACCCTCCTCTATCCCCAAAGCAAGTAAAGGTTTTTCAAAAACTACCATTTTGTCGTATCTTTTGCATAACTCTCTTCACATAAAAATCTTCCCTTATTGTCGACCTTAAAACGATTACTTTGTAACTATCAGCAATTAGTATCTTATAACTGATTATCCTTTATATTAGTTCTCACTATTTATCTCGCCCCAAAAACAGCTTTTTTCGTATCAAAAAGACGACTATCCTCTCACCACAGCTAACAGCTCCCTTGTTTTGTCATAACTATTCACAAAAACCCAAAAAGCCTCCCTTTCTGTCGAACCAACCCTCCTTTTCTGTCGAACTGATACACCTTTACTTACTAATTTGTCGCATTCTCCTTCCCAATCTGTCGCTACCACCTTACTAATCTGTCGTCGCTAACTTACTAATATGTCGGCAAACTAACCTCTCAAACTATTGTGTATCAGCATCTTAGCGTACCCTTACTAATATCTTATAATTGATTAAAATAACGATATCTAACTCGAAGAGAAGTTTTTAAATTAAGGGTTTAAAAGATTATTCCCTGTGTGGGAGATGACTTTTACTAAGGTGTTTTAGGCGACCTCCTATTTGTCGCACATAGCATTGAAGGCGTTTGCTCGCTGTGAAGAAGGCGTTTTCTTCGATTCAAAGAGGGCGTTTTCTTTCTGCGTGAAGAAGGCGTCTCTTCCATGTGAAAGAAAGCATCTCTTTCGTTTGCAGAAGGTGTCCGCTCATTCAAAGGAAGCGGCTTTGCTTGTTTGTTGCTGTCTCGTTTTTCCGTTGTTTCTTTTGGCTCTGCTTTATCGTTCGTTGTCGGTCTTTTGTTCATTTCTCGTCGCTCCCGTGCGTGTGAGGCTATCGGTCTCCTCCAATTCTTTTTGATCGCTTAGCTCGTGTGCAACTCATCGGCTAAGTGTTTTGTTCCTCAGTCGTATAGCTCTGTCTCGTTTTCGTCTTTCTTACGTTCGCTTTCAGCCCTCCCCTACCCTCCTATCATTCGGTAAGTTCTATTTTTGTCTACCTTGTTCTCAATTTCAATGAAGCCTCGTTTGGTATTTTTCCCAACCAATATTCTCCTATTTTTCCTATCGATTTTCTCTAACTCTTCTACCCTTTTTAAGGTTCAAACCGACTTCTTCTCACATCTGCAGCACCATATTTTTCTTCCCTTTTTGTCGTTTATTTAATGCTCCCTGTAGTGTCTCCCTTTATTAGAAGTGACGCCTCTTTCAATTTGAGTCTTCCCTTTTTGTCGAATAACCCCTCCTCTCTGTTAAATTATCCTGTTTTTCGTCGCCAATTAGCCCCCCTTTATATGCGACATATAGTAACTTATTTTCTCTTCAAAAGCCCTCCAATTAGATTATCTAAGCATCTGTAAACAGAGATATAACTTCTATCTTCTCCACGAAACATTTAACTCCAGTCCAAACAATTCCACTTTTTGTCGCCGTTTGCCTCTTTAACTCCTACCATAAACATACTGATTTTACAGAGGAATACATCGTTATCTGCACCCAAGAAACACCTTCCCTAATTTGTCGCAAGCCTTTCTTTCCACTTTAAAACTTCCTTTTTTGTCGCCCTTTTAACGCTTTCCTCCACTCTTCCCTTTGCGTTTTTACTTACTAATTTGTCGCATTTTTTCTTCACCCTCTCAAGTTTTCTCCCTATTTGTCGCTCTTTGCATTTCTCCCCATCAATTACCACCTTACTAATTTGTCGTCTCTTTCCTCTCTTTACCGCTCATCACCTTATTAATTTGCTGTTCTTTTCCTTTCTCTTTCTGCCGCTATCACCTTATTGATTTGTGGCTCTCTTCAACCCTCCCTCACCCTCTTCTCTTTTTCTAATTTGTCGTTTCTTTCCCTTTCTCTTTGCCGCTATCACCTTATTAATTTGTGGCTCTTTCCTCCACTTTCACCGCTTATCACCTTATTGATTTGTGGCTCTTTCAACCCTCCCCACCCTCTTCTCTTTTCTAATTTGTCGTTTCTTCCACATTGCAAAAGCCGCCATTTAATAAATAATCCACCCATGCTATAATTCTGTTTCTCCTCCCCTTTTCCCTTTTTGCCTTTCCTTCCCCCCATCTTATCTCCCCAACCACTTTATCGCACCTCCCTCAATACCTTATCCCAGTCCCTTCCAATACCCTATTGCAGCCTCCCCAATGCCTATTCCAGCTCTTTCCAATACCCTATCGCAGCCCCCAAATACCCTATTCCAGCTCTCTCCAATACCCTATCGCAGCCCTTCAATGCCCTATTCCAGCCCTTTTCCAATACCCTATCGCATCCCCCAAAATACCCTATTTCACCTCTCTCCAATACCCTATCAGCACCCCAAAGAACTCTATCCCACCTCTTTAAAGGTTATGCGAATCTAACTTAATCCATTTTGCAGTGTCATTCTTCCTCCTCACTAGTAGGGACAGACGCCCTCGTCTGTCCGCCTCTAGATTATTCACCCATTCGTCCTCCCCTAATCTAACTCACTCTTTTTCATAGTTTTATCCTACATCTTTTGAAATTGACGAAATGCCTTCTTTACCCTCACGAAACGCCCTCTTTACGCTCACGGAACGCCTTCTTTACGCTCACGGAACGCCTTCTTTGTTATCACGAAACGCCCTCTTTGTTATCACGAAACGCCCTCTTTACGCTCAAGATATGCCTCTTTACTATCACAAAACCCTTTCTTACACTGATTTAGTTCCTTCTTTTCATCTTCCTTTCCTCCACCTCCCTGCTACCTTGTGCCTCCAAATGGGGACAGACACCCGTGGGTGGAAAACCCTCCCAGCCTCCCCCAAGGGAGGAGTACCTAACAGTAACCTGTTTCATTGTTTCTTTCTATCAAAGGATGCCTCAAGTAGGGACAGACGGGGTGTCTCTCCCTACTTTTTGGGTGTATTTAGTGGAAAGAAATATGTTCATTCAAGGTATGCTCATTATGCTTTTTTTCTTTCTAAGGATGCGTCATTAAAAACAGCATGTCTTTTATACTTTTCCTTTTTAGGAATAGATTTCAAGTCTCGTGTTCCTATGTTCCTCTGTCTTTCCCAACCCATTACTCTGACTTAAACTCCAGTCCCCTTTATATCTATTTACACTTCTTTTTATTTATATTTATACTTCCTTATTTTTAAACGTATCTATATATAAATATAAAAACACTTTTTCTTTTTATATATCTTTGCCTATCTTCTCCTTTGTTTTAATACGTTATTACTTATTTGTTTAAGAACTTAGATATATAAAAATACATAAGTGTAATAACATAATAAGATAATTATTTTCTGTAATTATCAATTATATATAAATATACTATTGCTTGTTTATATCTTTATTTATGCTTATTATGTTTTTAATTAAATATCTATTCATTTAAAAATTATCTTTGTTTTAACCTTAAAAATATATATTAATATAAAAGTATATTATATCCTTTCTAATTGAATGTTGGCGTCTGTTATATATCTGCTTATATCCTTTTTATGTTATCTTTATTATCAAATTATATATAAATAGATATTTGGCTTCACTTTATTACTTACTTTCCTTTTCATGTCAAAATATGATGTTATTGCCCTAAGAGAGACTTTTATTTATTGCAGAAGTCAATCTTCTCACACTATTCAATGTACCTCCTCTACATTATAAAAATACTTACGGATAATCCATAATACATTGAATAACAATATTATAAATGTTTATATATTTGTTTATTTATTGATGATTCTCTTATAGAAATGCGTTTCTCCTTTTTGTTCCAATGCTTTTTGTATCTTTTATTTAAATATATATTTATGTCTTAATTGTTACCTTTTCTGCTCTTTGTATAACGCTATTATATATAAATATGTATATCTTTTAGTTACTTTAAGATTGTTTGTTTATGTGAATAAATAAATATATAATATTTGTTTTAAGCCTTTTTCTTATCTTCTATTAATACGTAAATATATATTTAATTGATAATGTTTTAAAGTGCTCTTAATAGATCCTCATATTTATTTAAGTACTTGTCTATATTTGAAATAATGCTTTTGAGTAATTATATATATAAAAATGTAATAACGTAATAGTATGTTTGTTTGCTTATTTAAATGCGTTTTTAATGATTTAGATGATTATCTTTTTCAACAAAAACATTTTGAATGTATTTGTTTCTTTCAGTATTTAGGTGTATATTTGCATACACATTAATATAAATGAACGAATAGGGTTTTTATTTGTATAGATAAGCGTTAATGTAAATATATAAATACGTATGAAGAGATTTAAAATATCTCTGTTCAGAGTGAGACACTCAACTGGAGCATTGGACTATTTATAGCGTTTAGTTTGGTAAACATCGTAGATCATTGGACAAGGAGCACCCACTGAAGGGTCGACTTCATTGACTGAGACCTTTGCTACTGTTCAGAGTTCTTCAGCCATTCAGATAGCTGAATCGATTCTTGTTTGCGCTACCCAGCTCGGATGTGGGAGGTTTTTCGCAGATGCCTGAATAATAGTAAGCATTTCATTTTGCAGTTGGCACTGCTCGTAATAATGGTTTTGTCTGTTTTAGGAACAGCTGCTGTTTGTTACAAAGCATTGTTGCCAGCACACGACCTAATGATGGAAACGCCACGCGAGGAAGCATTGATTCAAACTTTCCGAGGCTACAACAACGTTGTTATTGGTCTATTGAATCTATTCTTGGGAATCGGTCTGATCCGTAAGTTCCGAGGCTCGATTCGTTTGTACGGAATGTCCCTCATCATTTGTCCGATACTCATTTTCCTAACTGGCGGAGTGTTTTATTATATGTACAATGAGGTCGGCGGACTGTCAATGACAACCATTGACACTTACGGAACCATCCTCACACTGATCGTCTTCGTGCTCGGTTTGATTCCAGCGATAGCTCTCCGCGGTTCGATGTCGTCGGATATTCCAGACGAAGAGGTGATAGGGTAGAGGTGACTCAACCATAGAGAAGCTACCTCCCAACCACGAATTTACATATAGTATATATATAAATAAGGTGGGAGAGGGCGTTACTCCTACTCAAAGTAAGATTTTCTACATTAATACAGCGTATATTTTCGATATTTGCGGGCAGATGGTAAGGAAGTTTTAAAAATACGCCAGAAATGACGAAGAAAAAGGGTAGGGTAGAGTTTACAAAATGATAGTTTAATAAGTAAATAATGTTCAATAACTATTAAAAAGCCACCCAAACAGCGATTAAATACCGTTATGGATGCTAAAGATGTAACTTTTTTGCCTGTAGAAAAATGGGAGCAAAAGAGCTTCAAATATCCTTCTTTGCTATATATATCATGGGCATAATTGCCTCATAGCTTGGTATATATCCTTGGTCCAAACACCCTCTTTTGGTATGGTTCGGACTAAGTCAAATGGAGCTTCAGACTATTGCCATCGTCCCATTCTATTGCGGTTTTTGCGTGATTGATGACCCTCTTTGGAATCGTAATCCATCGCATTGGTCGGTCGCACTTCGGCTGGATGAGCATTGCAGTAGCTGCTGGCTGTTTGCTTTCTTCTTGATCGTCAACCTCTGTGCAGACATCGTTGTCATGTGAAAATCAACTATTCTTCAGTCGCCGTGACCGATAACAATATTCTCAATATAGCCAGCGGACTGTACCTATCGTGCATTTCTTTGAGCTTACTCTGCTATGTTTACATCCTCGTTCGATCGCTTTTTGAGCAAAAGGAGACCTTAGGATATTGTTTGTCACAGTTAGCCACCTTTTGTGCATTCCTTATTCTATTTCAATTCTGCTACCTACAGCCACTATCAACGCCCCATGGATCGTTGAAATACTATTGATTCTATCCTATGTTTCCGTTGTTCTCTACATCGGAATACTATGGAGAAGAGTTTTAGATGCAGCCCATCTCCATGCTCCGAGCATGGATAACACCACCGATGGAATGTGGTTGTTGCGGGACGAAGAAGACCTCTTTATAGACGGAATAAAGCAATGAGAAAAGAAAAGATAATAGACCGTTTGCCTGCAACGAAAGGCAGAGGAGAACCTCATGAGTGCCCTCCTTCGCTTCTTCATCTCTAGGTGTATTGGGTGATGTAATGGCATTAGGTAGTCAGTTAGAGATCGTTAATGACAACATTTTCACAGATGAACAAAAACACGCTCATCGACCATTTTCTCCATGATATCAGAGCTTTTGGTGAGCTATTCCTTCATGGCTATGATCGCCGTATTTGCACGTGTGGCGCACCGCTAGGGGACGCACTAAAGTGCGTTGGACAATCGTTAGTTAGTGTCATGGATATGCGTAGTCTTCGGTGCAAATCTACTAACGGATGTGAAGCCTTGAGCTTTTTCTCGGGAGCAGACTATAGTGGCGAAGCCTTCTATATAAGCTGAGAAAAACTATCGTGAGTCTATCCCGTTGGGTGACAGTTGCGACCCTATCTGTTCATCTTGATACGCATGCTCATGCTCACGAGCGGAAGGCTCTATCGATTGATAATCAGCCAGATATGTATGCTGGCAAGTCTTATCTTTGTCGTTGTAGGTGCATTCATAATCTGGCTACTCGGTTTCAGTGATGGCATAAATGATAGCTTTCGAATGCCATTGATTTATCTTATGGGTCTTATCATCGCTGACGTCATCGCCATTGGAGTAGTTTTGGAAGCGCGTATTGATAGGTGACAATAATACGACAATATAATTAATAAGAATAGAAACAAATATCAATAACAATAATGAAGAATAAGAAAGTAGTATTTGCAAACCAAAAGGGTGGGTAGGGAAGAGCACCCTCTGCATCCTGTTTGCTAATTATCTCGCCTCAAAAGGCAAGGATGTTTGCATTATCGATACCGACTTGCAGAAGACCATCCTCATGCAACGTCAGAAAGATGCACAGCCTCATGAGGGTGAAGAAGAGCCTTACAACGTGCAGGATTTCGATGTGACTGATGTCGAGACCATGCAAGAATTGATGGATTCGGCATCGCAGGTTGACGGCTTCGGTGTTGTCTCGATTCACCTGTAAACATCAGTGAGGACGGATTGGCACCACTGTTCGTTGATGCCGATTACATCGTTTGTCCGTATGAATATGAGGACAAGACGCCTCGACTCGACAGGTACTTTCGTGCAGGTTCTCAACGTCTTACGCGAGCATAACCCACAAATGCATGCACAGCTGTTCTTCGTTCCTAACCGTATTGATCCACGCATTGGTACGGCAGAGAGCAGGACAGTGGGAGAAAACGGATGATGTTTTTGGTAAGTTCGGAAAGGTTACGCCTATCGTAAACAGTCGTGCCACACTGAAGCGCACGAATACTTTTTGAGCTTTTAGCTACCCAACGGAGTGCGGTGAAGGAAGCGTTTGAGTATATGATAAAGAGAATGAAATAGCCTCACCCTGCCCTCTACAGCCTCATTTCTCGCCCCCTCTCCGAATGGAGAGGAGTAGATAGTACTGAGGATAGGGGGTAGGAATTATTTAGATAATGACATCCACACTATCTGATCACCTCTCCATTCGGAGAGGGGGCGGGGTGAGGCTGGCTGGGGCGTGGAGTTAGGTTGGTTGAGTTTAGTTTGGCTTTTTTAAAAATACTATTTTGAATTAAACATGGCAAAGAAGAAGAAAACAATGGTAATGATGCCGGGTGCAATGGCAGACTTGGCACATAGCGTTCAGAGAGTTAGTACGAATGCTGCTACTACTAACGCAGAAGAGAAACAATCTGATAATGAGATAGTTGAAGACTCAGAGCGATTGCTGAAGAGGCTCCAAAGGAAGTGAGTGAGGCGGTCGAAACAGTTGAAAACGAGCATGCAGAAACGGTCGAAAGGACATCGGAAACGACGGACGAGACGGCTGAAACGGAGGCGACAGCATGCTTTCACTTCGGTCGCATACTGTGACCGAGGCTGTCAAGGATGAGAAAGACCGCACGGCACCAGCTGCCAAGAAGTTGCCCAAAGCCGAGGGACGACAGTTGGCACGTGAGTATTCAATGGCAAAGGACAGTGGTGAGGACAGTTGGCGGCTCTTCCTCGACCTTGCGCGAGACTATAAAATGCGCGACTCACGCCTTGCAACGGTGTATATAGACTCTGATTTGAAGAGCGTCTTGGATCGTTTGAAGTCGGCTACGAGTATCAAGTTGCCGTCAACAGCTATATTGAGTGCTATCGTGGCGCGCTCTGTCTTCGAGCATGAAAAGGACATCAAGAACGCTATCTTTTGGGGAGAGTTTGTTGTAAGGGAAGTCTCACTCGCAAGCTATACAGGCTCACCATCAGCCCAACTACAGCCTCACCCCCGCCCCCTCTCCGAATGGAGAGGGGAGTGAATAGTACTGTTTGCGTACGAAGGGATGGTGGGTCGATGTGTAACGAGGCAGTGCCTCGTAAGCTGGAACAGCAGGAGTAAAAACAAGGGGGTGCTTCCTTCAAAAGTAAGAGGGCGTTTCTTCGATAGCAAAAGGGCGTTTCGTTGCTATGAAGAGGGCGTCTTCGCTATGAAGAGAGCCTTTCCTTGCAATGAGAAGAGCCTTTCTTCACAACGAAGAGCGCGTTTTTTTCTTCGTATTCTTATGGTTCCAGCTAACGAGCCTGTACCCTGTTACACACTGCCCCAGCCCTAATCAAACTAGTTTCCATTAGGGCACTCCTCCCTTGGGGAGGCTGAGGAGGCCTCTGACCTTCCCATCATGCGCAAACAGCACTAGTCACGCCCTCTCCATTCGGAGAGGGACGAAAAGTGAGGCTTTTTGTCAGAGATTGAATATTAGTAAGAATGAAGCAAGCAGACAAAAGAGAAACTACTGAACTTACCCGTCAATATGAAGAGTTAAGGGTCACTGAACAGATAGATTATGATAAATTCTATCTCTACTCCATTATTACTCACTCTACAGCTATCGAAGGATCGACCGTTACCGAACTTGAGGCTCAACTGTTGTTCGATGAGGGGATCACCTCAACAAGCGGACGATGATAGAGCAACTGATGAATCTTGACTTGAAAGTTGCCTATGACTTTGGTATGAAATGGATTCAACAACATGAAAAGATAACGGTTGATAACCTTATTCTACTTGCTTTCGAAGGTGATGGCACGCACTGGTGGTGAATATCACACAATGGTTAGGGCGACTTCTCTGCAGCACGTGGAGAATTGCGGAAACTCAATGTTACAGCAGGGATGGGAGGGGCTTTCTTACATGTCTTATCTAAAGTTCCTTCCCGTTTGGAGACGTTTTGTTCCGAACTAAATAGGCGGCGAGAGCACCTCAATCCGACAGATATTGCTGCAATATATGAGTTGAGTTTCGGGCTCATTATGAGTTGGTAACGATTCATCCGTGGGTGGATGGTACTGGACGAACATCCCTGTTTGCTGATGAATCTACTTCAGATGGAGTTTGATGTATTGCCGACAAAGGTTCTAAAAAGAGGACAGAGCAGAATATATTCAAGCCTTGGTTAGGGGCGAGGGAAGATAATAATTGCGATGTTTTTATCGACTATATGACGCTCTTGCATTGCCAGCATCTACAGCAGGAAATCGACCACTTCATGCGGTCGATAGGGAGGAATGGTCGATAAAGAGGCTTTAAAGGAGGAAATAATTGTAAATGGTCGATAAAACCATCATTGGCAGCGAAACTGGTCGATATTATTTACTTCGCAAATAACCATCAGGAGCTTTACGACCGAACTCATAACACGGAGTTCCAACTTACTCCAACCACTGCCAAACGTTACCTCCGTCAACTCGTATCATTCGGTTTCTTGCAGTCGAAGGGCAAATCGTAATAGAAATATAGGGCTTTGGGTAATTCAAAATTCATAATTCACACCAAAATTATGATTAGTTCTGTCGTTGAAAAGCACCAATAAGTTCTTTTATGTGGGCATTTTTAACACGGAATACAGAGATGACACGAAGCTGCAAGGACACAGAGTTCTAAAGGAACATGGAATCCACAGAAGCTCACGTCTACATGTAATCGAAAATTCATAATTCACATTCAAAATTATGATAGTTAGAGTTGACGAGTGACAGGCTGACAATAAACGAGTTGTTTGTTCTGTTGACAGATGGCATATCTACTCCCCTCTCTGGGAGAGGGGTAGGAGGAGGCATCATCTCCATTTAAAGAGGGCGTTTTCTGCATCAAGGAGAGGTCTTCACTTCAACGGAATGCCCCTTTGTTTGCAAACAATATATTCACCCTCTCCATTCGGAGAGGGGCGAGTGAGGCTGTTCTTTATATTAAAACATTGATGATGAAACATAGAAAAACATACAGATCTCCAGCTTCGGCAACGGACGGGAAGATGGGAGAGGTAGGTAGCAAGACCCTACATGATGGCACTTACAGGACAAATCATATTGTATTTCTTTGCTATCGCACTCTTTGCTTTCGGCATTGCAATCATCTATGATGCCGTACAAACAGGCGTTTGACCACTATTTTACATGGTTCTGCCTCACTGGACGATTTTTATCTCCACACTTATGGGGCTCTTCCTCCTCCTTTTGCCAGTATTTGCCATCCTCTATACAAGGCGTGATAAGGTGTATATCTATGAAGATAGAATCGTCAAGGAAACCCTCTTTGGCACTCGAGTTCTGTTCTTCAATAGTATTGAAAGTGTGCTACCTTCTTACGGGAATGGTATCGAATTCGTACCCCTATCAGGGTGCAGGAAAGAAGATAACCTTCGGTGTTTACTATCGAGATTACCATGATGTGGAACGCTGGGCAGGGCGTTATTTCCATAATTACTTCCTCCGTGAGAAGAGAAAAGACCGCCAGTCGATAAGGCAGAATAGCTCTTTAGGAGCCAGTGCAGTCGAACGACTCAATCAGAACGAACGCAATCGTCTATGGGCACGAGCGGTGAATATCCTTGCAAACATCGTCACCGTCGCCCTCTTCTTCGTGCCAATGCCCTATTACCGATACGTCTTTTTGGCGGCAGCAGCAATGCCCTGGCTGGCGAGCATTGTGTTTATCAAGTCGAAAAGGAACGGCACTTTTCGATGTATATCGTGATAGTACCGACCGCCCAACACTGTTTAGTAGTACCTATTTAGTGTCTTTGGTGCTGTTGTATCTATCGTTGCGTGAGAACATAATAGACATTTATCCGCTCATACCCTATATGCTTCTGTGCATTGTCGTAGTCTCCATTCCGTTCCTCTGGTACAACTTCCGTTTCACAAAATCACGCGTGGACAATCCAACCGGAGCAGTTCATTTTTTTGTCCCTTCTTCGCTATCTTTTATGCGATTGGCACCATCATAACCTATAATGTAGCGTTTGATTACTCTGAACCAGATCATCACATCAGTTATGTGAAGGATAAGTTTGAGACGAACGGACGCAGTCATGCGTATAAAGTGCGCTTTGCCTCCTGCGGAACTATGCAAGAGGATGGTGAGATAATAGTATCGAAAAAGGAGTATGAGACCCTATCATGAGGGGGATAGAATTGATGTTGAGGAGTATAAAGGAGCCTTAGGTGCAGCCTTTTATATGGCTCATTGAGAAGAAGGAAGAGCCTCACCCCCAGGCGATACAGGCTTCCCTCCAGCCAATCTACAGCCTCACCCCCGCCCCCTCTCCGAATGGAGAGGGAGGAATAGTGCTGTTTGCATAAGAGGGGTGGTGAGTTGGTGTATAACGAGATTGTGCCTCGTTAGCTGGAATAGCAGGAGCAAGAACGAGGAGATGCCTTCGTCAAAAGGAAGAGGGCGTTCTGTCAAAGATGAAAAGGGCGTCTCTTCGATGTGAAGAAACGCCCTCTTTGTTTGCTAATAGTAGAGTTTACTCCCTCTCCATTCTGGAGAGGGGTTGAGGGTGAGGGCTGCTCCTCCCCTAGGGGAGGCTGGGTGGGCATTGGGGAAGGCTGGGTGAGGTTTTTAGGGGAACTTTGGTAGGGTGATAGAGGAGGCTGGCTGGGCTCCAACTGTCAGTAAAATTTGGTAGTATCAGTTGTTATTTGTATCTTTGCACGTATTTAGAAAATAAGCAAAATAACATAGATAATATGGCAAAGAGATTCGCCGAGCACAAGGGGCTTGACCTTGTTAAAACAAACCAAGACATGTTGAAGGAGTGGGAGAAGCATGACATCTTCCACAAGAGTATTGACGAACGAGAGGGAGAACCGCAGTTTATCTTCTTTGAAGGGCCTCCTTCGGCTAACGGACATCCGGGTATTCACCATGTTCTTGCACGTTCCATCAAGGATACTTTCAACCGTTATAAGACCATGCAAGGCTATCAGGTGCACCGCAAAGCAGGCTGGGATACACACGGACTACCCGTTGAGTTAGGTGTTGAAAAGGAGCTTGGTATCACCAAAAAGGACATCGACAACCATAGCTCGGAACACTATATTTCAACTGAAGACTATAATCATAAGTGTCGTGAGAACGTAATGAAGTTCACTGCAGAGTGGCAACAAGTTACGGAAGAGATGGGCTACTTTGTTGACATGGAACACCCTTACATCACTTATGATAACAAATATATTGAAACCTTATGGTGGCTCTTGAAGCAGCTTTATAATAAAGGATTACTCTATAAGGGATATACTATCCAACCTTATTCCCCAGCTGCTGGTACGGGCTTGTCAAGCCATGAGTTGAATCAACCAGGCTGTTATCGTGATGTCAAGGACACAACGGTTACGGCGCAATTTGCTATCCCTGAAGAAGATTGGAAGGCATTGGCTGAGAAGGCAAACTTGCCTAAGTCGACTTGGGGTAAACCTTGTTTCGTTGCATGGACAACCACTCCTTGGACCTTACCATCTAATGTTGCGTTGTGCGTCGGACCGAAGATTGAATATGTTATCATCGAGACTTACAACCCTTACGATGCGCAGAAAGTAACCTTGGTAATGGCTGCCAGTCGTGTAGCTGCCTATCTGAAACCAGAAGGCGAGGTAACTGATGGAGGCGAATTGCCTGCTTTCGAGCGTGGCGACAAGTATGTTCCTTATCGTGTCGTAGGGCGTGTGATGGGTACAGAATTGGAGGGTTTGCATTACAAACAGCTCATGCCTTGGGTGAAGCCAGTGGAGAAGACAGGCGAATTTGCACCTCAATTCGTTAACAACTATGCGACAGCTCACCCAGAGAAGGTGTTCAAGAGTGAGGAAGGACGCGACGAGTTCGTTGAGATGGAAAGTGAGGCTTTCCGTATTATCCTCGGTGATTACGTTACGACGGAAGATGGTACTGGTATCGTGCATATCGCTCCTACCTTCGGTGCTGACGATGCGAAAGTAGCAAAGGATGCGAATATTCCTGCGCTATATCTTATCTCAAAGAAAGGCGAAACACGCCCTATGGTCGACCTCCAAGGTAAGTATTACACCCTTGATGAGCTGGATAAGAACTTCATCAAATCATGCGTCAATAAGGAAGCATACGCCCATCATGCAGGCGATTACGTAAAGAATTCATACGACCCACGCTTTAATCCAAATGGAGTATGGGACAAGAAAGCCTCTGAAAAGGCTGAAGATCTGAACATCATCATCTGTATGGAGATGAAGCAGGAAGGCTCTGCTTTCAACATCCAAAAGCATGTTCACAACTATCCACACTGCTGGCGTACAGACAAGCCTATCCTTTATTACCCGTTAGATAGCTGGTTTATCAAGGATACGGCACGCAAGGCTCGCATGGTGGAACTCAATAAGACGATACACTGGCAACCGGCATCTACGGGTACAGGAAGGTTCGGTAACTGGCTTGAGAACTTGAATGACTGGAACCTAAGTAGGTCTCGTTTCTGGGGTACACCATTACCTATCTGGCGTGATGAGAACCATGGTGAGAAGTGCATTGGGTCAGTAGAAGAACTCTACAATGAGATAGAGAAGGCAGTTGCTGCAGGTGTCATGGAGAAGAATCCACTGAAGGAAGCAGGCTTCGTAGTGGGTGATTACAGTCAAGCGAACTATGATAAGATTGATCTCCATCGCCCTTATGTGGATGACATCGTACTTGTTAACGACGAGGGTAAGCCTATGCACCGTGAGAGCGACTTGATTGATGTATGGTTTGATAGCGGTTCTATGCCATACGCACAGTTGCATTATCCATTCGAAGGAGAGATTAATTCTGATGGTCTCAAGGCTACGGGTATGAGCGAGGAGGCTTATCGTGATGCCTTGGTACACTCTACCTACGAGGGAATAGCTGTACCTCCTGCATTCTTCCCAGCCGACTTCATCAATGAAGGAGTTGACCAAACGCGTGGTTGGTTCTTCACTCTTCATGCCATAGCAACCATGGTCTTCGACTCAGTTGCATTTAAGAATGTGATCTCAACAGGGCTTGTCTTGGATGCAAAAGGTAATAAGATGAGTAAGCATGTAGGGCAATGTTACTGACCCATTTGAGATGCTTCATAAGTACGGAGCAGACCCTGTTCGCTTCTACATGATGACCAATAGCGAGCCTTTGGGATAACCTGAAATTCGATCCAGAGGGCGTTGATGAATGTCGACGCAAGTTCTTTGGCACCTTATATAATACGTATAGCTTTTTCGCTCTATACGCTAACGTCGATGGTTACGAGCCAACAAGCTGCAAGGCTATTAAGGCTGACGCACCAGAGATTGACCGCTGGATTATCTCTAAGCTGAACTCTTTGATTAAAGGTGTTACAGCCGAGTTAGAGGACTTCGATCCCAACGCGTGCAGGTCGACTCATCGACTCTTCGTTAATAACGACCTCAGTAACTGGTACGTCCGACTGAATCGTAAACGCTTCTGGGGCAAAGAGATGAGTGCAGACAAGCAGAGTGCGTATGACACCTTATATACTTGTTTGATGACAGTAGCACGTCTCTTGGCTCCGTTCGCACCATTCTATGCAGATCAACTGTATAGAGATTTGGGTGGAGCCTGCGAGAGTATTCATTTGGATCGTTGTCCTGTTGCAAACGAGGCAGTCATTGATACTGACCTTGAAGCACGTATGGACATGGCTCAACGCATTACTTCTATGGTCTTAGCATTGCGTCGTAAGGTCAATATAAAGGTTCGCCAACCATTAGCACAGATAATGATTCCAGCCATAGACAGCACTCAGAAGAAGCATATAGAGGCTGTTGCCGACCTTATTAAGCATGAGGTGAATGTGAAGGAACTCTCTTTGTTGAGGGACAAGGCATCTTGGTAAAGAAAGTTAAAGTGCAACTTCCGTGTCATGGGCAAGAAGTTTGGTAGCTGATGAAGCTCGTTGCAGCACGTATGGATGCACTGTCTCAAGATGAGATAGCTACTTTGGAGACTACAGGTGAGTTCAACTTCGAATTGGAAGGACAGCCTATCAAGGTAGAAGCAGCCGATGTTGACATCATATCAGAGGACATCCCGGGCTGGTTAGTGAGCAATGAAGGCAACCTAACTGTGGCACTTGAGGTGGAACTAACCGATGAGTTGCGTCGCGAGGGAATGGCTCGTGAGTTGATCAACCGCATCCAGAACCTCCGTAAAGAGACCGGACTCGAGATTACCGACCGCATATCTGTTATCATCGAACCTAATGAGGAAGCTGCGAAGGCAGTAGAGTCTTTTGGCGAACTGATCAAGACACAAGTATTAGCGAACGCCATTTCACTGGCTGAAAACGCTGGTACTGAGGTTGAATTCGACGACTTTAAACTTCATATAGACATCCAAAAAGACTAAAGAACATAGTGGGGTGCACCCTTAGGGATGCCCAGAAGTCTGACGAGATGGCTGTACCAACCGTGCAACCATCCCCTCTCGGGACTTCAAATCACACCTCACTATATCTCAAATAATGTTTAATAACCTAATTCACTTTATTCCTTATGGAGACAAAGAAGCGTTATAGCGATGAGGAACTCGAGGAGTTTCGCGCTATAGTAAACAACAAATTAGCCATAGCTAAGTCTGATTACGAAGAGACGATGAAGATTCTTACAAACAAGAACACCAATGACGTCAATGACACATCACCCACTTATAAGGCATTAGAAGAGGGTAGTTCGAATCAAACAAAGGAAGAACTCGTGCAGATGGCACAGCGTCAACAGAAGTTCATAAAGGGTCTTCAAGCCGCACTCGTGCGTATCGACAATAAGACCTATGGTATAGATCGAATCACAGGAGAGCTTATTCCGAAAGAACGACTGCGTGTTGTCCCTCATGCAACACTAAGTGTAGCATCTAAGGAAGCTAATAAACATCATTAATGAATAGTAATAAGAAAAAGGGCTTGATGGCTGCTTCTCTGATTGTATCGTTGCTTATCATCGATCAAATCATTAAGTTAGCTGTCAAGCTAAACATGACCTTAGGCGAGTCAATTCATATATTTGATTGGTTCCAGATAGAGTTTGTTGAGAACAATGGTATGGCATGGGGAATGGAGCTCGGAAGCAAGTTGTTCCTCAGTCTCTTCCGTATCTTCGCAGTCGTCGGATTGATATGGTACATCAGAAATCGCATCCAGCAGGGAGCGAGAACGGCGTATATTGTAGTCTTATCTATGATAAGTGCAGGTGCAGCAGGCAATATCTTCGACTCGTTGATATATGGTCAGATCTTCACTGCCTCTACACCTTATTATATAGAGGGAGCCGTTCCTTCAACTCTTACAGCATGGGGAGAAGGCTACGCACCAATGCTTATGGGCAAGGTAGTTGATATGTTTTATTTCCCCCTCTTCACCGGTACCTTCCCTGATTGGATGCCGTTTTGTGGAGGCGAATCATTCGTCTTCTTCTCCCCTGTCTTCAACTTTGCTGATGCCTGCATAAGCGTGGGTGTCATCACCATTCTACTGTTTTTTAGAAAGGACTTCAACGGTTGGAAGCCGGAGAGAAGTTAGGAGTTAGGAGTGTTGAATGAGGAGTTTTGAGAGGATAAAGACACTATTTAGAATGAGAGAGAAATATACAACTCGCTTGTTAACAATGCTTTGTGGTTTACTACTCACAACCTTTTTGTGGGTTGTAAACCATCTATTCCATCCGAATACATACAGCCGTCGAAGATGGAAGACATACTGTATGACTATCACATAGCGATGGCGATGGCAAATAATGGTAATACTTCTGCGGCGAAAGCAAAGGCTTATAAGCTGGCAGTTATGAAGAAGTACGATGTGACGGAGGCGCAGTTTGATAACTCCCTAAGTATTACATGCGTCACACCGAGGAACTTCATGACATGTATGTAGACATCTCCAAGCGTCTTGAAGACCAAGCTCGTGCAGAGGGCGCATCGGAGTCTGAACTCTCAATACGGCACTATCACCTCCAAGGGAGACACTACTGATATATGGAAAGGCGCTCGCTCGCTCATTCTCTCCCCTTACGCACCTGTCAACAAAGAAACTTTTGAGATCAAAGCAGATACCGCCTTTCATAAAGGCGACCGCTTAATGCTCAATTTCGATTCGCAGTTTATCATACAAGATGGCGCACGCGATGCCGTAGTTGTTATGGCGGTCACCTTCACCAACGATAGTATTACAACGCAATACGCATATTTCTCGTCTGATTCTCATCAAACTCTTATGGTGGACGGAGGCGACTCTTTACGGATAAAGAACATCCGTGGCTACTTCATGATGCTAAAGGGTCAAGAGCCAACTACCACCTTTAAGATGTTAATTCTTAATAACATTCAACTCGTCCGAATGCACGTTCGCAAGCAAGAGAACGTCAGTTCAGGTGATTCAACGAATACTTCTGACCCAATAAGAACGATCGGTGGAACACCAGTAAACCCCAGTTCGGCACCTGCACAGGGTGATCGTCCCCCTCGCACACCCACTGATGCTATGCGTGAAAGGGGCTTACCCGTGAAGAGGACACGATAAACTTGAATAGATGCGACGCATAGCAGCTAACTTCATCCATACTCCCAACGAGACAATAGAGCAAGGAATCGTTGTCATCGAGGCTGGAGTTGTCACGGAGATATATCCCTTCACACACGAAGAGGCTATGACTGAATGGATGAGCGGGACGATTGATGTGCGCAAAGACAGCGATGGGATGCTCCGTGCCTATCGACAGAATACCCCTATAGAATAACCTTTGAACAGATTAAAAACATAAAAACTACAGCTTATGAAGAAGTCATTTGCAACGCTCGCAATGCTTTTTATGATGTCATACACTTATGCGTGTACGAACTTCATAGCCACTAAGGGCGCAACAAAGGACGGTTCCGTCCTCGTTACTTACAATGCTGATGATTACGGCTTGTTTACTAACTTATGCCATTATCCGGCTGGTTCTCATGCCAAAGATGCGCGTCGTGAAATCATTGATTACGACACGCACGAGAGCCACGGGTACATTCCTGAGGCGCAAGTAACCTACAATGTCATCGGAAACATCAATGAGTACCAGGTCAGCATAGGTGAGACTACCTACGGCGGACGCGAAGAGATGGTGGATAAAAACGGCATTATCGATTACGGGTCACTGATGTATCTAGGCTTACAACGCAGTAAGACGGCAAGAGAAGCTATCAAGGTGATGACGACACTGGCTGAGACTTACGGCTATAACTCCGAGGGTGAGACCTTCACAATAGCTGATCCTAATGAAGTGTGGTTGCTTGAGATGCAAGGATGTGGCGGTGATAAGAAGCAGAAAGTGGTATGGGTTGCAGTGCGCATACCTGATGGCATGATTTCAGCTCACGCCAACCAGAGTCGCATTGGGCAATTTTCTACTTATCCAACAGAGGTCATCACGTCTAAAAACTGCATTAGTTTCGCACGTTCAAAAGGCTGGTTTACTGGAAAGGATAAGGATTTTAACTGGAAAATGGTGTATGCAAAGCCCAACTTCGGAGGCCGTCGTTGGTGCGATGCACGCGTTTGGAGCTACTTTAATCACTTCAAAGATATGTCGCACTGGTTGCCTTGGGCACTCGGAAAAGACGCCAACGCTGAAGATATGCCACTATGGATTGCACCCAGACAAGAAGCTCGATGTAGCTATGATGGAGGCTTGTATGCGTGATCACTATGAGGGTACTCCACTCTCATTAGACCATGATATAGCACAAGGAAACTGGGATTGTCCTTATCGTCCAACCCCACTTCAATACGAAGTTGACGGTAAGAAGTATTTCAACGAGCGTCCAACATCTACCCAGCAAACAGGTTTCTCCTACGTAGCACAGCTCCGTTCATGGTTGCCAAGAGAGCTTGGTGGAATCCTATGGTTCGGTAACGACGATGGCAATATGATAGCTTATGTGCCTATCTATTGTAGTAATACGGAGCGAGCAGAGTGCTTCAATACACCTGGTGCAGACGCTGTTACCTTCTCAGATAAGAATGCTTTCTGGGTTTGCAACTGGGTAAGTAACATGGTTTACCCACGTTATTCGCAGCTCTTCCCATCATTGAAAGCGGTGCGCGATTCGCTTGAGAACGCTTATTTCGCAGCCCAACCGGAGGTGGAAGCAAAGGCTCTTAGCCTGTACAAGACGGATAAGTCGACCGCAGTGAAGTATCTTAACGACTACTCCATACAGAAGAGTAACGAAATGCTTGCACGTTGGAAGCAGCTCGCCATCTACCTGATTGTGAAGTACAACGATATGGCTGTGAAGCCAGAAAAGGATGGTAAGTTCCTCAAAACACCAACGGGTCTTGGTGAGCGTGTGGCTCGTCCAGGTTATAGTGACTATATGAAGCATGAGATCGTCAAGCAGACTGGCGATAAATATGCCGTACCAACAAAGTAAGGGAAAGCTCATCTCGCCCCTCTCGAATGGAGAGGGAGGATAGCATTGTTTGCAAAACAGAAGGCGTTTCTTCGAGTGAAGAGACGCCCTTTTCAGTAAGGAAACGCCCTCTCAAAGCGAAGAAGGCGTCCTTTGTTTTTAGTTCCGCTGTTCCAGCTAACGAGGCGCAGCCTCGCACACCCCTGACTATACCCCACTTCGTATGCAAACAACTCCCGTATGCTCCCCTCTCCATTCGGAGAGGGACGGGGTGAGGCTGCTTCTCCCATTAAAAGAGTTGCTATCTGTAGGGACAGACGCCCTCGTCTGTCCGCATAGGGAGGTCTTTTGTAATGTAACGTGGAATGTTGGAGCGGACAGACGAGGGCGTCTGTCCCTACATTGTGGTGCTCATTCCACAGAACAAATAACTTGTCTACTCGTCAACTTGCCAACTCGTCAACTCTACCTAATCATAATTTTGAATTATGAACTTTGAATTTTGAATTGCACAAGGGCATCCGCCTCTGTGGATTCCCATGTTCCTTTAGAACTCTGTGTTGCCTTCAGGCTTTGTGCCATCCGTGTATTCTGTGTTAAAAATGCTCTGGCAAAGAATCGTTTAACCATTTTTCCCTGTGAAGAATTTAATCACAGATGTCACAGATATAGCAGATACGTGCTGTACACAGAGTACCTAAAAGGTACAGAGAATATACAAAACCATCTCTGCTAATAACTTGTTAACTTTGTCAACTATCCACTCGTCAACTCTACCTAATCATAATTTTGAATCAGAATTATGAATTTTGAATTACAACGAGAGGTCTTTATCCATGCTTGTAGCAGTACTCTTCTGCCATCGCCCATAGCGAGGATGACGGTCGCACCACCACGTACAATGTCACCACCGGCATATATCTCTGGACGCGAACTCTGCATCTGGTCGCTGACAACCATCGTGTTCTTGCGACCTAACTCAAGCCCTTCGATAGACTTCGGAACCAACGGGTTCGGTGAAACTCCTACTGCCACAATCACTTGATCGCACTCCACTGTCACCGTCTCGCCCGTTGTCTCTGGACGTCGACGCCCACTAGCATCAGGCTCACCAAGCCTCATCACATCCAATACCGCAGCACAGACGCGACCCTTCTCATCGGCTTTGTACGATTGAGGATTATGTAACGAGGAAATGGACACCCTCTTCTTTGGCGTGTTTCACCTCCTCCAGGCGTGCAGGCATCTCTGCTTCTGAACGTCTGTATACCAATGTCACATCTGCCCCAAGACGCTTAGCTGTACGGCAGGAGTCCATCGCTGTATTGCCTCCTCCTATAACGAGAACCTTCTTACCTATTATGATCGGCGTATCCGTTTCGGGGTTAGCTGCATCCATGAGGTTTACTCTCGTGAGGTATTCGTTACTGGAGAGTATGTTGATAGAGTTCTCTCCTTCAATGCCCATAAAGTTCGGTAAGCCAGCTCCGGAACCGACAAATATGCTTTTAAAACCATGTTCTTTCAACTCGTCAATACTGATGGTCTTGCCCACAATAGTGTCTGTTTGGAAGTGGACACCCATACGTCGGAGGTTCTCAATCTCTACATCTACTATCCTGTTAGGGAGGCGGAACTCGGGGATACCATACTTGAGTACGCCACCGATCTCATGTAGTGCTTCCAACACATAAACCTCATATCCACGCTTTACCATATCGCCTGCAAAGCTCAAACCAGATGGTCCTGAACCCACAACAGCTACCTTGATACCATTTCGAGGGGACTACTTTTGGTAAGGTCATCTGCCCACTCTCACGCTCATAGTCGGCTGCGAAACGCTCGAGATAACCAATGGCTACGGCGGGCGAATTCATCTTTAGATGGATACAACGGCTCTCGCACTGCTTTTTCCTGTGGGCATACACGACCACAAACAGCGGGCAATGCCGATGTTTCCTTTTAGTATGCTGGCTGCCTGGAGTGAAGTCTCCATGCTCTATATGTTTGATGAAGTCGGGGATATGAATGCCCACTGGGCACTCCTTCCACACACGTTGGTTTCCGGGCAATCGAGGCATCGTTTCGCCTCTTGCATAGCCATCTCAGGGGTCAAACCGATGTTCACTTCCTCCAAACGAGTCTGCTGCACGATAGGCAGGATCAAGTTCCCGCATCTGCACACGAGGGATGGCTGTACGCTCCTTAGGCTTCAACTCCTTGCGAAGAGCTTTGCGCCAAACCTCTTCGGGTTCGTTTGCTTCATCGGTGGAAACGTTGTTTTTGTCGATAGAAGATGATTTCTCACCATCCGCAGAAGCCTCATCTCCCACATTATTAATAGACGAGTTCGAATGGTCAGAACCCTTCTTATCAGCAGGATTAGCACTGCCATGTCCTTAGCCTCAATCTCTTGAAGGTGCCCCATGCGCTTAAACATCTCGTCCCAATCGACTAAGTCGCCGTCAAACTCTGGTCCGTCAATGCAGACAAACTTGGTCTTTTCCACCAATAGTCAATCGACAAGCACCACATTCCAGTACCATCCACCATGATAGTATTCAGTGATACATCGTTTGGAATGCCGTATTTCTTTGCCAAGAGTGAGGTGAATTTCATCATAATAGGAGGTCCAATCGCCAACACCTTATCGACATGCTCACGTTGAATCACCTTCTCAACTCCCACCGTGACAACGCCCTTCTCACCATAAGAACCATCATCCGTCATGATGATCACCTCGTCAGAGTACTGTCGAACATCGTCCACCATGATAACAAGTTCCTTGCTTCTTCCAGCCAAAACAGATATTACCTTGTTGCCAGCTTGCTTAAGAGCTGTGAGGATGGGGAGTATTGCTGCAATGCCAATACCACCTCCCGCACATACGACAGTACCATATTTCAATGCGAGAAAGGGTGCCCAAAGGACCGACAATATCGACTATCTCGTCTCCAACCTTTAGTTGGCAAAGCTTCTGTCGAAGAGCGTCCCACCTCTTGAATAACCATTGTCAACGTGCCCTTCTGGGCGTCAGCTGGCAATGGTGGATGGTACTCTCTCACTGTGATGATCAACACGTACGATGATAAAGTTGCCCGGTCTGCAGCTACGGGCTATGAGTGGTGCCTCTACTTCAATACAAAACACCTTCTCAGAAAAACTGCTTCTTGCTTATAATCTTGTTCATAGTCTCAAAAAGGCTCATCCACGTCCCCTCTCCGCTTGGAGAGGGGGATTAGAACTACGAGGGATGAGTTTTTGTTAAAGGTTGATTGTTAGGTTATGTCTTGTTCGTCGTTCCGTATTAGTGAACTAAGGCTTAGTCCATCTTATCGTCGAGCATTTCAAAGCCGCAATAAGGTACGAGCACCTTCGGAACACGTATCCCCTCTGGGGTTTGATTGTTCTCTATGATTGCCGCAACAATACGTGGTAAGGCAAGTGCCGAACCATTCAGTGTGTGGCACAACTCTATCTTTCTTATCCTCTGCATGACGGTAACGACAATGCAAACGGTTCGCTTGATAGCTCTCGAAGTTAGATACACTTGACACCTCCAACCAGCGTTCTTGGGCTGCACTCCATACCTCGAAATCATAGCAGATAGCCGATGTGAAGCTCATATCGCCACCGCAGAGACGAAGGATGTGATAGGGTAATTCGAGCTTTTTCAATAGACCTTCAACATGGTTCAACATCTCATCCAATGACTCATAAGAGTGTTTCTGGCTTATCATGCGCACGATCTCCACCTTTATCAAACTGGTGTAGACGATTCAGTCCACGCACGTCTTTTTCCATAGCTACCAGCCTCTCGACGAAGCAAGCAGGTAAGCACAACGCTTAATCGGAAGCTCTTTCTCGTCAAGAATCTCATCACGGAATATGTTGGTAACAGGCACCTCTGCCGTTGGAATCAAGTATAGATCATCGAGGTTAGCATGGTACATCTGACTCTCTTTATCGAGGCAACTGACCAGTGCCAAGACCAGAGTCTTGATTAACAACCAATGGTGGTTGCACCTAAAGATAGCCGCTCTTTCGTGCCTCATCAAGGAAGAATGCCTCAAGAGCACGTTGGAATCTTGCCATCTTACCGATGTACAATGGGAAGCCAGCACCCGTTATCTTCACACCTAAGTCGAAGTCAACTAGGTTGAACTTCTTCAATAGATCCCAGTGGCATTGGGCGTCAGCTGGGAGGTTAGGCTTCGTTCCGCCCTCCTTAACAACAACGTTGTCGTTAGCGTCCTTGCCCTCTGGAACATCGTCGTTAGGGATGTTTGGAATGGTTAAGAGCACCTCGGTCATCTCCTTCTGGGCATTCTCCATGATCTCCTGGAGTGCTTTGTCGACCGATTTAAGCTCTGCCACCTCTTCTTTTATATTGTTGGCTTCATCCTTCTTACCGTCCTTCATCAGTTGACCAATCTGCTTTGATAGTTGGTTCTGATGCTGTTTATTGGTGTCAAGTTTCTGCTGAGTCTCACGACGCAAGCGGTCATATTCCAATACTTTCTCTACTGCTTCACGTGCACCAGAGAAGTGTTTCTTCTCCAATCCTTTGATGACACGCTCTGTCTCTTCGCTTATAAGCTTTAATGTAAGCATATATCTATATCCTTTTGATTGTTATTTATCTGAGAGCAAAGTTACAAAAATCTTCTATAAGTCAATCATGTTTACCATACTTATTTGTTGTTTAAAACCTCTCCTAACATCCCCCATACCCTCCCAGCATCCCCAAAGGGAGAGAAGGAGCCTCACCCCCAACCCTCTACAGCTCACTTTCCGTCCCTCTCCGAATGGAGAGGGAGTAGGATAGTATTATTTACAAACAAAGAGGGCGTTTCTTCGATGTGAAGAGACGCCCTTTTGACATGGAAGAAACGCCCTCTTCAATGCGAAGGGGCGTTTCTTTCATTTTAAAATGCTATTACTCTGTATCTGTCAGGTATTGGCGTGCACAGTGTAAATGGGAGAGTCACGCCCTCTCCATTCGGAGAGGGAAAGTGAGCTTTCAGGTATAGGACAGACGCCCTCGTCTGTCCGCCAAATCACAGCAAATAAAAAGCCTCCCCTAAGCCTCTCCAAGGAGGGATGTTGCCTAACAGGGATGCCATATAAGGTAAATGGGCGGACGACGAGGCGTCTGTCCCTACTTTGCACGTTCTTCTTTTTGGTCTTGTTGTTCAGCTAACGAGGCATTGCCTCGTTACCTCCGACCAACCTATCCTAACTGGATTCCGTGAGGTGCTCTCTCCTTTCAGGGGAGGCTGGGAAGGTTTTAACATTCGGAGAGGGGACAGGGGGTGAGGCTGCCCTCACCCTTTCTTCAGCACCACTTGCACACTATTGAAGTCGTAGGGCTTTTATCAAGAACGGATAGTATGCTCGACCACTGAGAACGGGTACTGATACTGCTTATATACCTTTCTCGAAAGTTATCAATAGTTTACCATCCTCGACAGGAAGCCTCAAGTAAAGCGAAATAGCACTACTATCTACATTAGAATTGAGCTTTTTGCAAACTCTCGAGACACGCTGTAACCATTAGGGATGGCTAAGCGCACCGTAACAGAGTAGGTTCTGGGGTAAGAATAGATGATATCTACATTGCGCTGACGCTCTGCTCCTCTGTATGCATTTGTTGCCCGACAAGCCGACCGACGGAGATTACAAGGTTGCGACCGGCTTTCTTCACCAGACCGTCCATCTGGTAATCAATAAGGCAAATAAAGGGTTTATCCTTCACCGCATGACAGCACCTTTTAGTTTCATTCCTTTCACTGCTGCGTGGTCGTGATATGCCTTGATCTCATCGCTGAAGTTCTCACGCAATCGACTTCTTATCTTGCTCTGCGCGTTCGCTTGCTCGCTGGTCAGCAACGTTTAGTCCCCTTGTCAAAAGCTGTGCGAACTTTGTCACACCATAGTCGGCTCCCCATGACTCGAGCCATCTGCTCGGCTGAAGTATGGTCCATGATGTTCCCTCCTTGTCGCATCCTGTGGTGGCATCTGACGTTTGATGTTGAGCAAGATACCATCGATTAGTGGCATCAATATCCACCTTCTCTGTGTTATCCTTCGCTTAGCTGCTCTGGCACGGTCACGTTTCTAAAGGGTCCATTTTTGAACTTCTTCTTCGCATTAGTAGCCACTGCGTCCCGGTTCTGATAGATAGAAGGGATGAGTTAGCTGTTGTGCCGTATCGAGTACTCACTGGAAGTAACACTGACCATTATCTAACATGATTCCATCACGTTGCGTTCCAGATATTCGCCACTGCCCACAGGCCTGGTCATGCGGTCGTTACCAACACACGAGAGTATGGAACTTTGAGCTTATCGAGTATGTATGAGAACGCAAGACGCAAAGTTGTTATAATTGAAATAAATATCCACCATGCACCAAGGTTCTCAACATGATGTAGTTGCACATAGTTAGCTCTTTCCGTCAGATCGCTTATCTTCTTCGCATCATCAATCACTTTGTTGAACGCCTTATAGAAGGCTCCACTTGCTGGTAGACGCATTCCAGAGTGTCCAAGCCATCCTCTTGAATAGCCCTTCGCATCGGGGTTTTGCCTGCAAGCCTTTTGGTCTTCATGCGTCTTTGGAATGTGACTCAACGCCACGTTCGCATTGATCGACATAGCATTGTATAAGGGGTCTGCGCCAATGGGTTATAGGCGTAGTCTGGCATCGTCTTATCGATGTTTTTCAGCAGCATCGAGGATAATAGCATCCTTGTCAGTGCTGCTTGGTCTGGAGCACCATTCATCATGCGGTACTGAGTACCAGGTCCTTATCAATAGAGCAATGAATTTGATAGTCAAGGATGGGTATTGACTGCTGAAAAGAATGCCATCAGGTCGATGTCTCCTCTCTTAGCTTGTCAAAGTCAGGTAGAGTAGTCGAGCATCGCCCACTTGGAGGTTCGGAACAGCAAGTTTGGCATGTTTCTTCTCCTTTCCTTCCCTCGTTATCGTCTTGGTAGTCCTTTCCTCTACCTCCTTTACTGGTTCCGTTAGGCTTGATAACGCGCACACGAGCACCGTTGGCGGTCAGTACGCCATAGTCCGTTGTTGAGGGAGTAGTCATGTACGTGAACTCAAAACGTGGAGAACTTATCCAAAGCAGCCTTTATCATTGATCTTAATGAGCTTTCCGGACGAGGTGAGTACCCGTGCATTGCTTCACCTTACCAAGGCTGAGAGGGTTGATGGTTGCTGTAATCAACTCAACCTCCTCATATCTGCCAAGACAACAGCAGACTCTTTATTGTACTTTGCGGTACTGTGCGGTTGTTGATTGTGGTAGATCCTTGTTCCAGACCTCCTTCTTCACTTCACGTGCAAACTGTTTGTAATCCCTCATCGAAGCTATCATCGGAAGAGTTATGGATGGTGAGGAAAAGCAATGCAATGATTTCTTTCATAAGATATGTTTTGAATATTGTTAAGCTACTAGGTGAATGGTCGGATGACCATTTTCGCTCTAAGACAACTTGCTCGTTGCAGGCATCCGTCCACTTCCCTAGGGCGTCATTCCATTGTGGTATGTTCTTTAAAGGTATTCTTCTGTGGTTAATTTGCATCTTCTGATGGCTGTAACGACGTTTCTGTGCTGTAAAAACGGCAAGTAAGCGTTCCTGTGTTGAAGAGTGGCTGAAGCGGGCAGGTAATCAACACGATAACCAGCTGGGATTGTCAATACCGACTGCCTAACAACGTTGCAGCGAACAGGCAACAATAGTCGTGTGCGTTGGTGGTATCAATGCGGGCATCGAAAAAGATTGTTATGAGGGTTCATCTCAATGTAAACCTCACCATCCGCTTGCTGTACAGCAGGCTTGTTTACGACCTTACCCGTAAACTTCCCCCACTCGTGGCGAGCAGGTCATCATCGATCCACTCTAACGTCCGACTACGGTCATATTATGCGCATCCGAGTTAAGGTTGTTAGCAAGGAGATCATCGGTGCGCTGCTCTCTCACACCATCAGAAACCGACATGAACCACTCTTTTCATATCGCCTCGTGTCATATAGGTAGCTGTTCCCGCACGAGCGCATCCCCTTGTAGTTGATAATTGTAAGAGAGGCTATCAATTGATTCATCAGGCTTCCTGACAGGCACAATCTCAGTCTTGGGCGGTCGCCGTGGCTATCATTGCTCTGCGAACCTTGTATTCCTTTGCGGTGTATGGAAGCGTATGGGATATGCTGCAAGCGGCGTCAATAGCAGTCTTACCCTTATATAAGAGCGTACAAATCACGTGATCGGCACTCGCGAGAGTAGGTACATCACTCATTTAAACGGTATCTCTCCGGTACCAATGTCCGTCCAACGTGCATCGAAGCTCTGTGCTTTGGTAAGGTGGTGACAGTAACGCCATTCCCTTACAATCGCCATCAACGCTTGCGGAGCATCTCGGCAGGTGTATCGGGGCGGTGCCCAGCTATCCCGGCTTTGCAGGCTATGTATCTAATATTGTCCTGTACCCCATCGATAAGTGTTGCTGATGCGGTCTCGGGGGTCTTACTTCGTGTTGTTGATCTCGGCTAGAGCGACGGAAGATTCGGTATATTGATCAACATCAGCCATTTTCATCGACCAGCTGTACAATGCGTTGACATCAGCAAAGGGACCAATGATCAAAAGATAAGGATAGACACTTGAAGAAGGAGGCATTTTGCATCCTCTTCATGCGATTGCAATTCAGTCAAAGTATAGCGATAAACGTCATTCGTGGCGGTCGACTCGTGCGCAACCTGTATGTTGATACCCCTCAAAATTCATCTCTTTAGCCTATAACCAGCCAACTTCTTCGGAATAGTGATGGTCAGTGTCTCGTGCTGAATGAAGTATTCTTCGAGCAAGTAAACGCGTGAAGTACTTATTATCCTTGAAGGTGCGCTCGAAGGAGGCACTGCTTGTTTTGCCTTTCTTACTTATCTCACCTGAAGGTGCATGCCTTCGTATCATCAGAGAACACATTTTCAGGCGTAACATTCATATTGCTTCTGACCATGCCCTGAGATGTTATCCAAAGATAAATTCTCCATAAAAGACGGTGGTCTTTGCGGCAGTACTTTTCGCTACTGAAATTGAGATGATAAGTAATCTTTTTCTGTGTTCTTAACAATGGGCTTGTCGCCATCAAAAGTCAATATGTATTGTTCGTCACATTGCGAGACAAGAATCTTATCATCCCATTGTTGCGCCTGAACCTGCACCGTACAGAATATTAATAAAAGGGCTGTAACCAGCGAGCGAAGTGTTTTTAGTAGCTTATCATCTGTTGTTTTTATAGACAAACTATCGTTATATTCTCCTTTGGGTAATGGTTTTATAATGGTAAGAATACCATCTGCAGATAGATAAATATTTTCGAATGACAGACAAAGCCTTATGTTTTTTAATAACTTTGTTAAATGATGTAGTGATTACTCACTCTTTTACCCCCTTAGTGCCCCGTCTTAAAACCTAATCAATGATTCTTTACGATGATAGACATCACACCTTATATAATAGATGATGCTTTTCTAGACAGAGGGAAGATAATGCTACGATATTGAAGTACGCATCTTTATCACAGAAGATATAATGAACAGGGTTGAAATACATATTTCTTTTCTGTTTCAAAACACACCACACAAGTAGGGACAGACGCCCGTCTGGAAACCCCTCCCAGCCTCCCCTAAGGAGGAGTGCCTAACGGAGTTAAAGGAAAGGCTCTTCTTTAATTCAAAATTCAAAGTTCATAATCTCAGAAAATTATGATTACTTTCGAGTGGGACAGTTGATGGGTTAACGAGTAAACAAGTTATTTGTTCTGCACAGAGCACCATCAATCGTAGGGACAGACGCCCTCGTCTGTCCGCCCATTTACCCCTATGTATCATCCCGTCAGGCAACATCTTCTCCTTTTGGAGGGGCTTGGGGAGGTTTTCTGGTTGTAGCTCTGGCGGACAGACGAGGGCGTCTGTCCCTACAGGTTGGCATGTTCTTCAGATAAAGGAACGCCTCTTTTCAATTGAAGAGGCGTTTCTCGCCATGAAAAAGGGCGTCTCTTCACATCGAAGAGAGGCTCTTTGCATGCAAAAGAAAACGCCCTTCATTTGCACTGCAGTTCCTGCTAACGTGAGGTACTGCCTGTTATACCCTGACCGATGCCCCCGCTAACTTTGCTGCCCCTGTTAGGCACCTCTCCTTGGGGGAGGCTGGGAGGGGTTATTCCATTCGGAGAGGGACGGGGTGAGGCTGTAGATAGGATGCGGGTAAATGCTTTCTAAATAAAGCACAAAGATACAGCAAAGATTTCCTTTAATCCAAATATTATCCTCACCTTTTGTCTTGATTTGCGAACGTATGGCTACGTGCAATCAATCAATCATTACTATTCATTTTAACTTGTATCAATATGCTAAGAAAGTGTCTGCTATTGGACTGA
>BNJU01002194.1_pt1 | contig 78204 bp, 97 predicted proteins | sample 8539281 | NCBI WGS metagenome assembly BNJU01 (sample SAMD00202456, study PRJDB9452) | human saliva metagenome | isolation source: human saliva | place: Japan
TCCATAAAAGCATATTCCATTAGCCTATTGGTTTGCTCCATATTTAATTTCTCATGCACCCCCAAAGGAATAACTTTAACACTCGTCGGGACGCGTGTAAGCCATTACACCGCCTGTTATCACCATAAGCAGGTCTGGCTCACGAAGCCGAACTTGCTTTTCTTTAGCATTGTATTGCTGGACCAGACGTTTAATTTCTAAAAGATGTTCAGCTCCTTCCTCTATTTCCCTGCTTCCAAGCTTAAACTCAATGAGTGCATATCTCCCATCTTCTAAATGAAGAACGGCATCTGCTTCTAAATCGTATCGGTCATGATAATAAGAGATATAGCCTCCTAATGCCTGAGAATAAGCCTTCAAGTCGCGAATACACATACACTCGAAAAATAAAGCCAAAGGTCTTCAAGTCCATTAATAATGTTTCTGGAGACATAGATAGGGGCTGCAACGGCAATAGACTGGATCAACAAATTCTCTTTAACACCCCTGACGTATGGCAGATGCCGATCTGACCGCTGGGCTCCATGCTTCTATATCTTGTATGACAAAAAGTTTGGTTAATGCGTTTATATAATCATTCAAAGTGTTTTCTGAACAATTTTCTACATTTGCCCTAATATCCTTCAGCAGACTACTTTTCTTTGCCAATGTTGAAATGTTTCGTGCGTAAGTGCGCAAAATAAGCTGACTAAGTTTTTCGTTGCGTGTAATTCCATCAATGATTGAAATAGTCAATTCTGCAAAGACTATTGATATAGTCTTTTGCAACCTGAAGGCGTGCTTTGTCCGTTTTGCGGATTAATGATGCTGGCCATCCACCTCTGCAAGCAGCAAAACTAAGTCCTCCAACTGCATAGGTGATGTTATCCCATCAATATCTATAAGAGGATTATCAAATAGGTTTTTCAAAGAAACAGCACCTGATGACTCTTTCGATTCAAACAGACTCATAGGCAACATTCCCATAGTTGCAATACGCCCCGTCCCTGAATGTCGAATGGCACTTTTGTCTATAGAATTAGAGCCTGTCAAAATAAACTGACCTACGTCATTTTCGTTCGTCTACCACTGTGCGCACAGAATCCCACAAGACAGGCAATTCTTGCCATTCGTCTATCAAACGAGGTGTTTTTGCCCTGTCAATAATAAAAGATGGTTTGATAGTCTGCGGTAGCAAAATATTGTTCTCGCATATCAGGGTCTTGTAATTTAAGAACACTTGCAGCTTTGTTGTGTAGCTGTTGTTGTCTTTTCCACACCACTTTGGGGACCTTCTATCAATACGCACCTGATGAGTCAAGTGAGATCGGTAAGCAGACTGTCTACCATTCTTTTGTAATACTCCATATACAAAATATTTTTTTGCAAAAGTAACGCTTTTTCGACACATAAAAAGTTATTGATGCTTTTTGTGCTGTTTTTGTTGAGTATTTTTGTGGTAAAACGTTGATGCTTTTTGCGCTATTTTGTTGAGTGTTTTTGTGGTAAAACGTTGATGTTTTTGTGCTGTAATATGTTTTTGTGTGGTGTTGTTATTTACAAGAAAAACAGCTATCCCTATACTGTTATTTAGAAATACTTAGTTGTGCTATGTTTCTTACTTTCTATCTCATCTTATTCCTAAAACGGTTCACCGTAGAAAGCTGATAGCATGGCTATTCTAATAAGTTATAACCATCTTCAATAAAATGTATGCTAACAATTGCTATAGAACGGTATACAAAATAGAATCACAACAGAATTGCAAATAGGGGAGGGTGGTTTGCTCTACTCTTTTGTTTATAATTGTCTATTTGCATTGCTTGTAAACAGCCTTTGTTGCTCTACCAAGCAATCGAAAAGAATATCCAAATGTATAGAAAAATATCTCAGATATCTGTCGTGTTCGTTTCAGATATCTGTCGTGTTTGTTTCAGATATCTGTCAGTTTCGTTTTAGATATCTGTCAGTTTTTTCATTGGGTTCAAAGACTACACAGATAAAGATCAGGGTTGTGCGAGTCGTTTAGTACAGAACTATTAATATTGTTATCCGATAAAGATCGGATTGCATAAAACAAAAAGTCGGTCATTATGATTTCTTGTTTGTCTGACAACAGAAAGAAATCGTAACGACCGATTCTACGTTAAGCTCTAATACAAGCTATATGGCACAATTAGTTTCCTCTTATAATTCTGCTTTTTATGCACATATCCGGTTTTGCCATTGTTTGTAGATACTTTTCCACCATTCGCCATCTGCTTCTAATACACGCACAGGGAGTGTCAGAAGGTATGCGCCCAATTATTCGTGCCGATATGCTGCCTTTTTCGCGCATATTGCAAAAGCCATCAGAGTCGTATATAAAGTGTGTTGCAACCTTATTGTTGCGTCCGTTTGCTTCTTCTGTTTGCTGTACAGAACGAATAGAGGCTACAAGTTCTTTCAGTTTGTTGTTATCATAAAAATTGTGCTTTTTAAGTCGGCTCTCTATATCTGGAAACTGACGAAGAAAATACTCAAGATATTCGAAAGCCTTGCTGCCACGAGGTTCAATAATAGCAGCTCGGTTGTTGTTGTCGTAGTCCATCATAAGTGTAACCAAATAAACCAAACATTGGTCTTTTAAGTCCATATTATATTCCAACACATCAAACGTCCACGAAAACGTAGTAACAATTCGTTCAAAGTCTTTAAAATCGTCTCTGTTATTGGCACATTGGTCGTATATCTGCTTTTATAAGTCGCTTTCTAATACCTCGTTTCTTGTTGTTATAAAACAATATAGCAGAGATAGATGGAATGTCGAAATAACCAGACAGTCGTGCATTTTTTCACGGCAATCTCCATAAGGTTTATATTACCCTCGTAGTCGAATAAGAAGACAGCTTCAGTTGCGTCGCCTAAGTTTTCTTTAAAATATGGCAGAGCTGTAGAGTCGTTGTTAAACAACAGTTTGTTGTATGCTGCAATTCTCTTACCAACCCCCGCCTCGTTATCGTAGAGGTATCTCCTTGCGTCTTCTTTGGTTATGTCTCTATCAATCCATGGTTGGTAGAACAAATTTTCTACCTCAGTGTATATATATCTGCCCAATTCGTTAATGGTATACTCAGTATCTATCGAATTAATAGGTCTGGCAGTATTTTTAGGATTTGCAGGCAAATCTAGTCCGAACAAATATAAACATTTGTCGTGGAAACTCTGTTGCGATGGTTCTTTATAGCCATTCTCTTTCAGGAACGTTCTAATAGTTTCGGTTTGCCATTTGTCTTGGTCGAAAGTCTTTTTGTTATTTGTTTTTCTAACAGTAGCTATATTGCAGCAAGTAGAACTATATGCATTGTTGCAAACACAAAGGGCGCAAAGCATTAGCAGTGAGTAAAATTGATTGTTCATATACAATTACACTTTAATTTCTATTCTAACGCAAAAATAAATATTAAAGTCCGTTCAACAAAAATATCAGCTAAATATTTATGTCGGCACTGCAAAAATAGCATAACGTGAATTCAACAAGCAAGTGCTATAAGCGTAAATGCTTGGTAGAATTTGTTTTCACGAAGAATCTTAAGCACTACGGTTGGTTTATCAACTCAAGAATATGATGTTTTTGAACTGATGTTTGCAAAATAATTATCCTAATAAGATAGAAAGTAATATAATATTCTTAACTTTGTAGTGCTAACATAATCTGAAATAGCTAACAAAAAAACATTTGCTATTAGAAGGTTATGTTTATTTTAAAAGATTATTCATAGATAGAATACAGTAAACAATATTATTTCACCTAAATATCTATTATAAGAGATGCCTGTTAATAAAAATGCATATCTACGTTATCAATATCTAGACATTTGTTTTAGTAATAAACAAAGACGGTTTAATATAGATGAATTAATTGATTTTGTCAGCGAGAAGTTAGGTTATAACGTCAGTATGCGTCAAATTCGTGAGGATATGAGCAATATGCGTTTAGCTCCATATCATGCTCCTATCAAAGCAGTTCCTTATGATGGCAAGAAATGCTATTACCATTATTCCGATCCAGAATTTTCTATCTTTAACAATGAGCTAACGATGGAAGAAGTTACAAACCTTCGTTCTACGATAGAAATGCTTGGCAGATATCGTGGTATACCTGCTAACGCTTGGTTGGAAGAAGTGATATCCAATCTTGAATATCGTTTTGGTTGTAAAAGCAAACTCTGAGAATCTTATCGCCTTTGAACAGAATGATATGCTTAAAGGACTTGAGCATCTTTCTAGAATAATTGATGCTACAATTAGTCATCAAACCTTAGAAATTACTTATCAGTCTTTTCAGGGAGAACCACGTTTATGTATTGTTCACCCGTATTATATAAAGCAATACAATAGTCGATGGTTTTTATTCGGTCTTAACCAAACTAATGAGCGTATAGAAAATTACGCACTGGATCGTATCGAATTTTTTAAATACTCGCAATGCCCTTTTATAAAGAATAGCACTGTAGATTTTGAAACGTATTTTGACGATGTAATAGGCGTTTCTGTTCCTTATGAGGAAACTCCCAAAGAATCTATTGTACTAAGATTCTCTGACAATCGTTTTCCTATGTCGTATCAAAAACCCTTCATAAGTCTCAGAAACTAGGACAAGAGCCTAATACAATTTGTATCAGTGTGAAACCCAACCGTGAACTGTCCCAACAAATCCTCTCCTTCATTCCCGATGTTGAGGTGCTCTCTCCCGAATGGTTACGCAACGAGATAAGAGACAAGCTAAAAGATAATTTGCAGAAATATCTATCAATGCACGAAGACTGCACAGATAATCATTAACTTTGCATCAGATAAGAAATAAAAGAACAAAAAAAGATACTCACGATATGAACAAACAACAACTTGCAAACAAGATTTGGGCAGTCTGCCAATAAGATGCGTTCGAAGATAGATGCCATTGAGTATAAGGATTATATTCTTGGTTTGATATTCTATAAGTTCCTTTCTGATAACGAGGTGAACTATCTTTTTGAAGGCGGGATGGCGAGAAGAAGACTTAGTAAACCTTGTTGAGGACTACGACAACGAGAACGCTAAACTCATTATAGACTACTGTAAGAACAACATAGGCTACTTTATAGCCTACGACCACCTCTTCTCAACATGGATAAAACCCGATAGCGACTTCAATATAGGCGACTTAAGTGTTTCTCTTAATTCGTTCGACCGCTTGGTAAGTCCAAACTATAAGCCTGTCTATGATGGTATCTTCAAGACGTTACAGGCTGGTTTGAGTAAGTTGGGCGACAGTACGGCAAGTCAGACACGTGCCATTAAAGAGCTTATCAAACTGATCAAAGATATCCCAACAGATGGTTCACAGGACTATGATGTCTTAGGTTATGTCTACGAATATCTCATTAGTAATTTCGCAGCAAGTGCGGGAAAGAAGGCAGGCGAGTTCTATACGCCCCACGAGGTGGCTATCCTTATGTCGGAACTTGTGGCAGAGAGTCAGAAGAATAAGTCTCAGATAGAAATCTATGACCCTACTTCTGGGTCTGGTTCACTGTTGATTACAATCGGTAAGTCGGTTGGCAGACACATTGCCGATAAGAACAAAGTGAAGTATTATGCGCAGGAGCTGAAGGAGAACACCTACAACCTCACCCGTATGAACCTTGTAATGCGGGGTATTCAGCCCAGCAATATCTATACACGCTGTGCCGACTCGTTAGACGAGGATTGGCCTTTACAGCAGGTAGGAAGCGAAATCAATCAGCCGCTCTATGTCGATGCCGTTGTGAGCAATCCGCCTTATTCCCAGCATTGGGATCCAACCGACCGCGAGATGGACGCCCGATTTAAGAATTACGGTGTAGCACCTAAAAGCAAAGCCGACTATGCTTTCTTGCTGCATGAGTTACACCATCTGAAGCCAGATGGCATTCTTACAATAGTTCTTCCTCATGGTGTGTTGTTCCGTGGAGGTGAAGAAGAACAGATCAGAACAAACCTTATTGAGAAAAACAACATTGATGCGATTATCGGTCTACCTGCTAACATCTTCTTTGGGACGGGTATTCCTACGCTTATCATGGTCTTAAAGCAACATCGGGAGAATGACAATGTACTGGTGATAGATGCCAGCAAGTGCTTTGTGAAAGATGGAAAACAAAACAAACTGCGGGCTTGTGACATTAAGAAGATTGCTGACACCGTGCGCGACCGTGCCACGGTGAGGGGCTTCTCTCGCACAGTCAGTCGTGATGAGATACGTGAGAATGGGTACAATCTGAATATCCCTCGTTATGTAGATGGCAATGAGGAGACCGAACATTACGATATTTATGCGACAGTCTTTGGGGGTCTTCCTAACGCTGAAATAGACAGTCTGCAACGCTATTGGGAGGCTTTCCCATCTCTGCGAGCCGACTTGTTTGTGGCAGAGGCGGACAAGCCTTATTCTCTTTTGCGCAAGGAGGAGGTAATGCAGACAATAGAAAACAATGCAGATGTGCAGTCGTTTAAAACAGCAGTTCGCCAATGCCTTTGAAGGTTTTTGCCGATGCTATGCACCAAAGATTGATAGACAACACGATGACAGTTCACGAACTCACCGCATTAGACGAGATAGCCACCGACATCTTTAAGCGTGTGGAGAACATAGCACTCGTGGATAAGTATGTTGCTTATCAGGCTTTAGCAGACAATTGGCAGACGATAGTCAACGATATTGAGACCCTGCAGCAAGACGGACTTAACGCTGCTCGTGAGGTGGAGACAGCTTATAAGATGGTGAAGAAGGGCGATGAAGAGATAGAAGTACCTAATGGTGTAAAGGGGCGCATCATTCCTTTTGAGTTTGTTCAGCAGGCGAAGTTCCAAGCAGAACTTACTGCTATTGCCAATATGCAACAGTGCATAGAAGTCATAGCGAGCGAGCTCGACGACCCTACACGACCTCGTTTACAGAGGAAGAGACAGAGAACTATTGCGATGCCGAGAAGGACAATGCCTTCGACAAGGCACCATTAAAGCCAATGCAAAGCCCAAAAGCTGACGTAGAACCAGAGACAAAGGCGAAGCTCGAAAAGATAGTTGCACTCTGGAACGAGCAGACAAAGACGAACAAAGAGATAAAGACAGCGAAGCAGCGGCTTATTGATAAGACCGTAAAAGCTATTGAAAACCTATCCGATGCAGAGGTGGCAACACTCTTACACGAGAAATGGATAGAGCCAGTATGTAACGATATTGATAAAACGCTATCTACAACATTATCAAATCTTGCAAAAGGAGATTAATGCTCTTAAAGTCAAATATGCTAATTCATTTTGGGAAAATAACAACTGAACTAAAGAAAGAGGCTTCAGTTCTATCAGAACTTATAGAAGAACTCAATGGTTCTGAATATGACATTTTCGGCTCTTAAAGAATTTCAATCTATTATTAAGCGTTAGGCAGGTACATGAGTAATAAATATCCTAAATTAAGAAAAGAATAATTCTTGTGACAATTGGCTATTTACAACATTAGGCGATGTTACAAGAGAATATAGGTGTCCAATAAGTATGTACATCATCAAAACCTATTATCTTTAAGTTATGGTAAAATTGTAAAAAGATATTGAGGCAAAAGGATTATTGCGGCATCTTTTTGATACATATCAAATAATCAAAGAGGGTATAATTGTTTTTCGAGTAACTGATTTACAGAATGATAAAAAGAGTTTAAGGGTAGGGCTTTCTTCACAAGAAGGTATTATCACTCCTGCCTATGTATGTGTAGAATGTACGACAGACGAAATCACTCCCATGTACTTGTTTACTCTATTACATTATTATGATTCTATAACAAAAGTAATGTACAATATGGGAAATGGATTACGACAGACTTTGTCTTATTCAGACTTAAAGGGGTTAAATATTCCTATTCCTCCATTAAGTGAACAACATTTTATTACGGATATATTCTTTCATATAGACTCAATTATCTCTGAAGAGGCTTCTCGCCTTGCTTCATTAAAAGCAAGTGAAGGAAGCGAGCCTACAAGTAATGTTCCCACAGAAGGGAGAGACTGTACCCTAAGATTAGGTTCAAAGGGTTTGAAGGAGAGTGGGAAGAAGTATTATTAGGGAGTCTCTTTTCAGAAAGAGTTGAAAATGACGTAACTGCAGAAATACTTTCAGTAACGATGCACGATGGTATTATTAAGGCTAATGAGAATGGAAGATATGATAATTCTAATTCAGATAGTTCTAATTATAAGTTGGTCTTAAAAGATGATATAGCATATAACACGATGCGAATGTGGCAAGGTGCAAGTGGCTGTTCGCCATATAGTAGAGGTATTGTAAGCCCTGCTTATACTGTAATTACACCTAATGTAGGAGTTTGTTCAGTCTTCTTTGCTTTCTATTTCAAGACGAATCTGCGTCCACTGATGCCTAATGCTTATTTTGAAAAAGACAATGATGCCAGTGATGGTACGAAGGGCGACTTCATCTTCCGAGATAGTGAAGATGGTACAGAATACCTATCTATTATGTTTGAAATGAAGAACGAGATGGATACTACAGCCACCAAACATAAGAACGAAGACTTCTTGAAGAAGTTAGATGAGGATAGAAAGAAGAAAGGATGTGAGTATGCCGTATTGGTCAGTTTGTTGGAGGCAGACAGTGAGCTATATAATAGTGGTATTGTGAATAAGAGTCATGTCTACCCGAAGATGTATGTTATTCGTCCACAATTCTTTGTAACTTTCATCACACTGTTGGTGCAGGCATCGAAGAACTCATTAGAATATAAAAAGCAACTCATCTTAGCACAGAGTAAAGAGGTGGATGTAACGAACTTTGAAACAAAGATGGAAGACTTTAAGCAAAAGTTCAGTAGACATTATGAGCTCTATACAAGAAAGTTTGATGATGCAATTAAGGATATAGACGCTACTATATCTAAACTTCAAAAGGTGCGCGCAGAGTTGGTTAGTAGTGAAAATAACCTACGTCTTGCTACTTTCAGGATACAGAAGATCTGACCATTCGTAAACTCACCTATAATAACCCAACGATGAAGGCGAAGTTTGATGAGGCTCGGAATGCACAGGCGGCAGTAGAAATCAAAGACGACGAGGAATAGACGTTGTGTAGTTACTATATAGAATTCTTACCTATTAAATACTTATAAAATGAAAACATTATCTGTAAGACAGCCATGGGCTTCGCTATTGGTGAGCGGGCTGAAAGACATAGAGAATAGAACGTGGGCTCCTAACTATAAGGGCAGAATCTTGATACATGCCTCATCGACGAAGGTTCCAAAGAATTTCGCTGATCGCACCATCTTTAACGTAAACAATGAAATAGAGAACGAACAAATGTTCGGTAATTTCCCAGAGTTTGAAGACTTGGAATACTCAGCAATCATTGGTTATGTAACAGTAAATGGAGATTGCGACCACTCTACTTCGGTTTGGGCAGAACCAGTGGAACATCAATGGCATATAGAAGATGCCTATATCTTTGATGAACCTATTAGGGGTATAAAAGGAAAGTTGCACCTCTTTGAGACACCCGAGATAGACGAGAATAATCTACCACCAGCTCATAAGCTGGTGCGTCGTGCACCACGTTTAGAGGGCGATTGCCTTGTTGTTCCACTAACAGAAAGCAGTTTGGACGATATCATCGAAGATGAAATGCTACATTTAAGTGTTACTGATGAGGTCGTTGTTTTACTGCAAAAATCAATTGATGAGCAAACGACAGCAAGAGATATTTTTAAGGAAGTTTTCACTGTACGCCTTGAATCGCCTACTCGAACAATGACCTTCGAGGTAGCAGAGATGGGTTATTGGGAATATCAATTAGAAGATGGCTCATCTTTGAAAGCAATCAATTGGTATATGGAGGAAATCAATTACTTTGATATGGTCTTCAGGCTAAAGAAGTAAACTTCTGCTATAATAGATGGATAGAAGTCATTAAAAAGAGTAGAACTCTTGTTTGGACGTTTGATATCATACGAACATACAGTCTATGAACATCTATGTTGTCAAATAGTCGCGTGACTTCTTCCACCTGTCTCAAATTTAATATTAGACTGCATTTGCTTGATCTGTTTCTCTATTATAGTGTCTTCTGACTCCACTATTACGTCTTATTTCACGAGACACTGTACTTAGTCCACCCTTAAAAGCCTAATATTCCTCTGATTCATAGTATATTATGTTATAAATTATTTGCTTATATCTGCAAGTTTTTACCTTTACACTATAATTCTTGCAGATATTTATGCTTAAACGTACATCCAAACAGCTCTCTATGTTCTCTTCTTTCGAGGACATGCTTAGTCATCAACATCCCCTTTTCCAACTTAGTAATAAGATTAATTGGGAGAGTTTTGAAAATGCTTTTTCTCCATTGTATTGCAGTACTAACGGTCGCCCGGCTCATCCTATTCGCCTGATGTGTGGTCTTTTAATCTTAAAACATTTGCGTAATGTGTCAGATGAAATGGTTGTTTTTCAATGGAGTGAGAATGCTTACTACCAATACTTCTGTGGTGGACTTGAATTTATGCCCAAACAACCCTGTGACGCTTCCGAGTTAGTTCACTTCAGAAATCGTATAGGTGAGGAAGGTATAGAGTTAATATTAGCAGAAAGTATCCGTGTTAATACCGATCATGATGACGAAGATCATTTTGATACTGCTTTCATTGATTCTACTGTACAGGAGAAGAATATAACCTATCCTACAGATTCGAAGTTACATAAAAAAAGATAATCAAAAAAACGTTCTGAAGATAGTTCATGACAAGAGTCTTCCTCTACGGCAGAGTTATACGCGTACGTTGAAAGGGATTTACCGTTCCCAACGTTTTCGTAATCATCCCAAGAATCGTAAGAAAGCTCTTAAGGCAGATAGACAACTAAGAACCATAGCAGGAAGATTAGTAAGAGAGCTAGAGCGTAATCTTGGGGGAAAGAAAGGGTATGAGAATATGTTTGAGCTATATTACAAAGTTCTTTCTCAGAATCGAAAGTCAAAGAATAAAGTATATTCTCTGCACGAACCAGATGTGGTTTGCGTCAGTAAAGGTAAGGAACATAAGCAATATGAGTTTGGTAATAAAGTCTCTATTCTTCGCTCATGGTCAGGACTTATTCTTGGTGCATGTTCTTTTAGGAATGAATATGATGGGCATACTATCGAAAAGACGTTAGAACAAATCCAAAGGATGACAGGAAGGAAGGTTGATAAGTTAGCAGGAGATAGAGGGTATAGAGGTGTAAAGCAGATTGGGCAGACAAAGATACTCATTCCAGACGTTCCTAAAGCTAAAGACAGCTACCACCAAAAGAAAAAGAAACACAAACTATTTTGTAAACGAGCAGGTATAGAACCAACGATAGGACATCTTAAAGCAGACCATAAATTATCTCGCAACTTTTATAAAGGTGTGAAGGGAGATGCTATCAATGTATTATTAGCTGCGGCAGCATATAACTTCAAAAGAGCAATGAGAGTTCTTTTGTGCCTTATAAAAGAATCAGCATAAAGCTTGTCAGTACAAACTTTATGCTGAAATATAGTTTTTAAGGAATGACTATTTATATTTTTTATGGCAAAGAAATAGTCAAATATTACTTTTTGTTTTAGACATCTGTCAGTTGCATTTCAGATATCTATTATTTATAAGTTAGACATCATAGCGTAAACTGCAATCTTTCTTGTCTTTATTTTTATAATATCGAAAGACCTTTATTGAGATGAATATTATAGATTTCTTCTGTGATGTCTAATATTTCTATTTAGGTATTATTATACAAACAAAGCGAAATATGTTGTTCTAATATTTGTTCTATTGAAGTAGAGATTGTTATAATCGCTATCTTTAAAAAAAATATATTTACTTCTTTCATACTAACCTATAGGAATCTTGCTTCCATAATACAGAGGAAGGAAAAAAATATAGAGATTAAGAAATTTTCTCACCTATTTTTTTACTGCCCCACAATTTCTACACAGTGATTGACACATTTGAAAATCATTATCAAACCATACTCAATTTCTTTGTAAACAGAGCTACGAATGCAAATGCCGAGTCATTCAATGCTAAAGTTAAGGGGTCAGTCCTAAAACCCAGTTGCAAGTCTATTCTCTTAAGCACATAATTTCATAAGTATTTATTACCTTTGCATCATGAAGAGTCTCCAATTATTACGTTGCATCTTTCCAGATGTACTTGCCGACTACTTTGATGTTGTCGATATTCAAGAGAGTGTTACCCAGTTTGATTTTTGGCTTGACGAGCGTAACTTTATGGAAAAAGTCAGACCATAAGTTAGGCACCGTAAGCAGTTATGGTTTTACCAGCGAGCGTGTTATTCAGGACTTCCCCCTTCGTGGCAAAGCTGTTTACCTCCATGTTCGCCGTCGCAAATGGCGTGACAGTTCCAACGGAGAGATATTTACTTATTCATATGATGATTTGACGGCTGAGGGCAGTAGACTATCTCCCGAGTTCGTTTCTTTTTTAAAAGAATAGAATTGAGTCCACTGCAGAGAGCATCGCAAGTATCGGTGCTCACTATGGCGTAAATGGAAAGCTGTTATCCACACAGTACAAGGAACATTTCAGTGATTATCGTAGCTGGGATCAGTTGAGTCATGCTCAAGACTGGCTATTGTTTGAAGACAACATAGGAGAGAATCTAAGTATTGATGAGACCTGTCTAAGTAGTGGCGAGGTTTATACTTTTCTGACCAACAAGGCGGGAAAGGGCAGAAAAGGGACTTTGGTAGCTGTGGTTAAAGGGACCAAGGCTGAGGACGTCATCCAAATTCTCAAGACGATAAACCTTTCTAAACGGGAGACTGTCAAAGAGATAACACTCGATTTATCATCTTCTATGATGCGCATAGCCCGCTCTGTTTTTCCAAAAGCACTTATTACCAATGATAGATTTCATGTGCAGAAACTATATTATGATGCTCTGGATGACATGCGTATCGCTTACCGATGGATGGCAAGAGATAAAGAGAATGAGGAGATAAAAGAAGCTAAAAGTAAGGGTAAGGAATATATACCATTTAGATACAGCAATGGTGACACGCGCAAGCAGTTGCTCGCCAGAGCAAAGTTCTTATTGACCAAGCACAAGACCAAGTGGACTGAAACACAGAAAGGTAGGGCACAAATAATCTTTGAACATTATCCGACACTGAAAAAGGCATATGACTTGGCTATGAAACTTACCGATATTTATAACATCAAGAGTATCAAGGATGCTGCAAGGCTGAAGTTGGCAAAATGGTTTAATGAAGTTGAAGAGCTGGGAGTGGACAATTTCTACACAGTGATTGACACGTTTGAAAATCATTATCAAACCATACTCAATTTCTTTGTAAACAGAGCTACGAATGCAAATGCCGAGTCATTCAATGCTAAAGTCAAGGCTTTCAGGGCACAGTTCAGAGGAGTGACAGATATTCCTTTCTTTTTATATAGGCTTATGAAATTGTGTGCTTAAGAGGATAGGCTTGCAACTGGGTTTTAGGACTGACCCGAAAAAGTGGGGAAAAGTGGGGCACTTTTTAGTATAGATAAATAAAAAGTTCCTAAGTTGTTGTAAATTAGGGACTTAACTCTCTATGCGAAGCGGAGAGAGGCTCTTTCTCTTGAACCTTCAAATAGTGTCATAAACGTTCAATCTGTTGTATAATAGCATTTTAAGTAGAATGTTAATAAAATGAGATTTCATGGAAAATCTTTTGGTAAAAATCAATTTTTGGGTGTAAATTTGGGTGCAGGAATCAAAACACCCTAAAGTATGAACATCAAGCGGAATATTATCTTCACGTTGGAAAGCAGGAAGAAGGACGGAGTTCTCATAGTTGAGAATGTACCTATCCGTATGCGTGTCAATTTTTGCTTCCAAACGAATTGAATTTACAACAGGTTATCGTATTGATGTTGCGAAATGGGATTCTGATAAGCGACGTGTAAGAAACGGTTGCACAAACAAACTGAAACAATCAGCTTCTGAGATCAATGCATCACTCTTGGGCTATTATACCGAGGTGCAGGAAATCTTCAAGAAATTTGAAGTAGAAGAAATAATGCCAACCCCTGAACAAATAAAAGAGGCATTCAATGCGATGCACAAACCTATAGAAGAAGTCAAACAGAGAAAATCAACACCTAATGCTTTCTACAAGGCCTTCGATGAATTTGTGAGAGATTGTGGACGACAGAATGATTGGACTGATTCTACTTACGAGAAGTTTGCTGCTGTGAAAAATCATTTGATGAACTTTCGTACTGAACTTACATTTGATTTCTTTGATGAGAAAGGTCTAAATGATTATGTTACCTATCTTCGTGATGTAAGGAAATGCGCAATTCTACTATAGGCAAGCAATTAAGTTTCTTGAAGTGGTTTTTACGTTGGGCTTTCAAGAAAGGTCTGCATCAGAACAATGCTTACGATAGTTATAAACCTAAACTCAAAAGTACACAGAAGAAAATAATATTCCTTACATGGGAGGAACTGAACAAACTCCGAGAGTTCGAGATACCTGCTGCCAAGCAAGCTTTAGATCGGGTGCGTGATGTATTTCTCTTCCAATGTTTCACGGGCTTGCGCTACTCCGATGTGTTTAATCTTCGTAGAAGTGATATAAAGGGCGACCACATTGAGGTTACAACGGTCAAGACATCTGATAGCCTGATTATCGAGTTGAACAACCATAGTAAAGCGATTCTTGATAAATACAAGGATGTGGCATTTGAAGATGATAAGGTGTTACCTGTTATTACTAATCAGAAAAATGAATGATTATCTTAAAGAATTAGCTGAACTGGCAGGGCATTGACGAGCCTGTACGTCAAACTTATTATAGAGGTAATGAACGCATTGACGAAGTTACACCCTAAATATGCCTTTACTTGGAACACACGCTGGTCGTAGAACGTTTATCTGTAATGCACTTGCATTGGGTATTCCTCCGCAAGTAGTTATGAAATAGACTGGGCATAGCGATTACAAGGCTATGAAACCTTACATAGATATTGCGGACGACATCAAGGCAAATGCTATGAGTAAATTCAATCAATTATAACACCGAAACAATATGAGTCAAGAAATAAATAAAGTAGAAATACAAGATTTATCTCTTGTTGTTCGAGCCATCGGTTCTGACCTCGAGCATACACAAGTACGCATGATAGCCTCTGCAAATGCAGATATGCTTTTCCACTATTGGAAAGTAGGGCATTTTATTCTCTACCTCCAAAAGAAAGAAGGTTGGGGAAGCAAAGTAATAGATAATCTTTCCAAGGCGATACGTTCTAAATATCCTGATAAGAAAGGCTATTCCACTCGTAACCTTATCTATATGTGTCAATTCGCCAAAGCCTATCCTATGGAGATTCTATTAGAAATGGGTAAGGTTGAAAAACAGCTTAATAGTACTTCGGTTGATAATGTATTACAACTTACAAACGAGCTCAATCAATTTACGCAAGAACCTCTTGCGCAAATTCAAGCTATAGGTAATCAAGGAGATATAATTACGCAAGAAGCTCTTGCGCAATTAGGAGAGATATCTGAAACACTGTCTGTCATCTACCAACACGATATAAAGCAGATAGAAGAAATTTTTAAGCAGTCTGCTGTAGTTCGCACTAATTGGGCGAGCCATGTTATTCTGCTTAATAGCAAACTCCCTTTGAGCGAGTGCTATTGGTACATTACGCAAGCAGTTGCTAATGGGTGGAGTCGCAATGTACTGCAAATGCAGATAGAGACCAATCTTTTCGCTCGACAGGTCACGGAAAAGAAAGTGAGTAACTTTTTGGCACGATTACCCAAACCGCAAAGCGACCTTGCCAATTATCTGATGAAAGACCCATATATCTTTGATATGATGGGACAGACAGATAAAATGGCAGAACGAAACATTGAACGGCAATTGGTTTCGCATATCACCAAATATCTTTTGGAAATGGGTAGTGGCTTTGCATTTGTGGCACAGCAGAAGCATTTTGAAGTGGGCGATTCTGATTTTTTTATGCTGACCTTATTCTCTATAACATCAACTGCATGCATACGTTGTTATCGAACTCAAAACCACACCTTTCAAGCCCGAATATATGGGGCAACTTAACTTCTACATCAATGTCAGTGGATGATACTCTTCGTGGTGAGCACGACAATAAGACTATCGGCTTGCTCCTCTGCAATGGTGGCGATAAGGTGGTAGCGCAATATGCCCTTTCAGGTTACGACCAACCAATTGGTGTTAGTGATTACCAACTATCAAAAGCAATCCCTGACAATCTAAAATCTGCTTTACCTACGGTGGAGGAGGTTGAAGAGGAGTTGAGCAAGATTGTAGATAAAAACATATATACAACATTTGATGATGAACCCGTATCAGCACAAACAATCGAATAAACAAAGCAAAACTATTAGAGTTACATCCTCAATGGTTTTAACAACGATAAAAGGAGGGTGTGTGTTTCGTGAAACTCATACCCATTTATCTTGACTAATCCTATCAACAACCTTTTTGAGGGGTTTAGAGATGATGCACTCTTTTATATGAAAGAGAACCACATTAAGTGGCATACGCAATGGGGCAATATGAAATCATCACAAGTAGCTTGTTTCAATCATTTATTCGGAATTCGAAACTGTCAGAAACTTATTCTTGAGATGTTAAATACAGCTCAAAATATTACTACCTTTCAAAGAGTTCTTCCTATTCCGTACGAAGCAGATGAAACTTATATTGCTTTTCGAGGTTGTGAGTAAAAGGTGATTGGTTGGGAGAGGGTATTCCTACAAGAGGTTCAAATTGTACTTCCATTGATGCCTTTATTCTCGCTGAAGACTTTGAGGCAAAAAGATGGCTTATACCTATTGAGTGAAATACACTGAAGCCTATGCTTGTGAAGATAAATCAATAGAAGGGAAAGGACAAGAACGTTTTGAAGGCTCATACAAAGGCAAAACAAGGCTTAATCGATATTCTCACTTGATAGAACAATCAAAGTTCTTGCATAGTGTTCAAGAATATGAAGGAAGCATATACTATCAAGAACCTTTTTATCAACTTATGCGACAGACTCTCTGGGCGGAACAAATTATGAATAAATCTATTTGCGAAGAAGAACTTTCCGCCCAAAGGATGATGCACATCCATATAGTTCCAGAGGAAAACATATTTCTTATACTCCCTTCACAATATCGTAAAGAAAGTATTAGTGCACATTGGAAAAAACAACTGAAACATCCAGAGCTATACATTTGTATTTCACCAAAGAGATTTATGTATTCCATTCTTAGCAAATTGAACGGCAATTTAGGTGAATACTTGCAGTGCAGGTACTGGATTAAATTCTTAGGGCTATAAATTTTGTTGTATTTACCCCAATAAACTGTATAAAACAAGTTCTTGGAGTATTTGTTATTTATTCAAATGTACGTTGTCAAATAAAAGAAACACAACTTGATATCTAATTAAGTTTGGGGTTTTGAGTATGAATTATAAATAAAAGATATATTTGCATAATGACAACAAAAAAAGAATTTTCAGTAAATTCTATTCAAAGTTCTTCAGAATCCTTATTAAAGAATATTCGTAATAACACTAAACATATTTTTCATTGTAAAAAGCTTGAAGCTCATCGAATAAGTCATATACATAAATTGTTGGATAATCTTACACTCCGACACGTATATATAGGACAAGGGTGAAAATCAAGGAAATACGAGAACAATAAAGCGGAATTACCAACATAAAGGTAAATCCGTAAAAGATTTATATGAATTGAGTTTTACCAGATAGCAATAGCTAAGAAATTATAATTAAAAATAAAAAAACTATAATTATAAATCTTATTTTTATAATAATAAACTCAGGGTGTTTATTATTAAAACTTTTCTAACCAGTAATTTCCGTTTCCAAACCATAAGTTTCTTACTGGTATAAGAACTATGCTATATTATTTCCTCTCCAAACAGTATCTCTGTAAGGAAATTTAATATCACGCATATTTATGTCAAACCATTGCATCCGCAGACGCAGGAAAGATAGAACGATATCACAGATCGATGAAAAATGTAATTAAGCTAAATCATTATTTCTGTCCCTCTGAACAGGAAAATACTATTGCTCAATGGGTAGAATGCTATAACGAAAGAAGGTTTTATGAATCGTTGGATAATCTTACACCAAGAAATGTATATTTAGAGCAAGGGAGAAAATCAAAAGATAAGAGAAATAATAACGCAAAATTCAATTAACAAAAAGAATTTTTTGATAATAAAACAATGAAATATCAGAGTAAATAACTATATTTGCAGTTGTCCACTTTTGTTTGACAACGTTACAAGGTGGTAGCACAATATGCTCTCTCTCTGGATACGATCAGCCAATTGGTGTGAGTGATTACCAACTATCAAAGGCAATCCTGACAATCTAAAAATCTGCTTTTACCTACGGTGGAGGAAGTTGAGGAGGAATTTTCTAAAAGCTATAAAGTAGGTAATCTTCATACAAATGAAAGTGCTATTTGTTTTGAATAAGCGATAAGTATATTTATAACTAATTTTACATAATTATGATTCAAAGGTTTTTCATCCAGTAGGACAAGGTGCCTTTTATTCAGAAAATACACATAGATGACAATATTAATATTGTGTATGATTGTGGTACCGAGTACAAGAACAGAGGAAACAAAAGGTACTAAGGAGTAGTTTCTCAAAGTTTTTAGTAAAAATGATGTAATACATTATCTATTCATTTCTCATTTTGATTATGATCATATTTCCTTTGATTCCGATATTAAAAGGAAAGCGTAAAAAGAATTGAGAAAGTTGTTTTGCCACTATTACATGAAGAAACAAAGCTATTCTTATCTGAAATTTATTTAGCTTTAGGAGAAGAAGATTTAGCCACTTTGGTCAGTGACCCAACTCAATACTTTGACCCTGAGACTCAAATTATAGCTGTTAAACCTGGCGAGGGTAATGAAGAAAGATCAAATAAAGAAGACGAATCAGGTAAGGAAGGAAAAATAATAAAGTAGAAATAATTAGCAGTGGAGATATTTTACCTTTTGATACAAAAGATCTGATTGGGTTTTTATTCCTCATAATTATGAGTATAAAAAAACCGTAGTAAAGCGTTTGTTGAGAAAAATACAAGACTCAGTAGTTGATTTTACAAAAACTAAAGAAGGATCCAGAATATGCTACTCAAAAAAAGGATTATTGATAAATTAAAAAGAATCTACAAAGAATTTGATAAAAATATAAACTTAAACTCTATGTTTTTGTATTCAGGACCATTATCATTAGAAAATTCAAATATACATTATTGGAGAGGGAAATGTTGGCGTGACAATATATTCTGTTGGCATTTTGATTATTATGCCCATCGTTATAATACACATAGAGTTGCTTGCCCTATATACTGGGGATGGTGATTTGAATAAAGTGGATATTAGAAAGATATATAGAAGGTATTGGGACTTAATAGGAACTATACAAATACCTCACCATGGAAGTGGTAAATCTTTTAAAGCAACCCCTTTGACGAGGGTGGTTTCTTATGTCCCTATGTCTGTAGGAAACAAAAATTCTTACGGACATCCCTCTCCAATCGTTATTAGTGAGTTATTCTTAAAGAGAAATTTTCCTATACTTGTGACAGAAGATACTACTTTCGAGGAATATATTCACTAATAGCAACAGAAAAACCCTGAATAATAAAATGAGCAAATGATATCACAATCTTTTCGCTAGTTTATTTTTTTCATCTACAATGCCAACAACAATCAGAGAAAGATACTCCAAGAAACTGCACAAAACAATTTCTTGGAGTGTTCACTATTTCTTCAAATGCATCTTTAGTTCTCTTTGTTCTTGCTTTATCTTATCCTGCTGCAACACTAACTCGGCTTAGCGTTGCAAGGCTTGCTCGTAATCAACAACTTTTTGTTGCATCTGTTGAATGGCTTTGGAATTGCGATGTGTTATAAATATGCTGTCAAGATATGCGAAGTCTAAAGTGGAAGCTTTGCCTTTCATACGCAGATAATGGTAACGCAGGTCGTAATCAGAGGCTGTTTGTAGCTTGTTGTGGCTCCCTATAGCGAAGAACCAACAGCTCACAATAACTAGCCCACAAACCAATAAGAGCGAGCATACGCTCGGCTAATTGAGTGCTTGCAAATAGCGAGTAGTTCTTATATTCTACAGGCTTTTTGTTACTTGCTGATGAGCTGGTGCAAAGCTTCAAACTTTGGATTGAGTTTCTTATTCGACTCTGATAGTGCCTCCAAAAACAAAAAGTTGATATTCTTTGATTTTGGTTTGAGTTTCTTTTCGAGAGATGTATTTGCACGGTTTCTTGTGTTTTAACGCTATCTTCCTTTGGATTAGATAGTTGTTCTGCAATAGTAGTGCGCAGTTCTACCTGTGTCTTACTGATGACTTTTGCATTCTTGTTTGAGTTCTTCGAGCATATCGAGAACAGGTGCTATTTCGTTATTCATACTGATATAAATTTGATGTGATTAAATTCTACGTTTGCGATTAGCTCTATTGCGAAGTGGAAGCGGAGCTCATCAACATCTACGCCATTACTTGGTGTTGGCATAGAAAACACTTCACTAATTGCTTCGGATAGGTCGGTAATAAAATTGCTTTCATCTACAGAATGTACCATAGGATCGTTTTGTAGATGAATTTGCTCTTGTTTGCAGAGAATTTTGTTCTATCTCCACTTTGAGGCGAGAGAAAAGAGCACGTTCGGTCTATCTTTGAGCCACTGAAACTACATCCGTCTTTTTCAAAGATGATTCCTTGAACAACATCGGTATTGCCTTTCGTTTTGAAACGAGTGGTAATACCTTGTTGCTCTAATTCTGCAACAAAATCTTTCCAAGTCTTAGATTGGGGTAATATAGAGTTGATGGCGTCGAATATCTCATACCGCAATTTATCCTCTCCTTTCAATCGTGAGCGGTTTACCTCTTGCTTTCCTTCGCCAATGGTTAGACCATAACGCTCAGTCAGTTCTCGGCAAAATCTTTGTGGAGCGGTATTTCTCATTGCGGTCGCTGATGGTCTTGCCATCATTGCCGATACGATTGATACAAATGTGCAAGTGCGGATGCTGGCGGTCACTGTGCCTTACAATAAGGCTCTGTGTGTCGCCATAGCCCATTTCATGAAGATATTCGTTGGCAATCTTCACCATTGTTGCATCTGTCAGTCATTCTGAATCATGTGCCGAGAATGAGAGTATGGTATGACAAACAGGTTTATGTACATTCGGACGCATAGAGGCTTGCAAAGTTGAAGTCGTGTGCAATGTCATTTGGAAAAGAACTGCGCACGCCATTGGCTTGTAAAACCTTGACTTTACCCTCACGCTTGCTAAGCATATAACTGACAACTCCACTGAAGTTTGTTCCTTTAATAATCTTGGCTATCATGGCTTCAATCGTTTCATGAGTTCGTGAATAAGTTGTTTCAGCACATTCAGTTCTTCATTGAGTGCAGAGATGCCGAAAGCATTGAGTCGATGGGCAATCTGGTTAAGATTGTTTGCCATGCCAGAAACTATACGGATGAGTTGCATTTCCTCTAGCTTGATTCGGCTCTTTACTTCTGCATTTATAATGAGCTGCCGTAAAAACTCTGTTCGTGAAATAGAGGCTTCACGTACTTTTCCCAACAAGGTGTAGTACTCATTGTATTAAGCCGAAGAAGCACTTGATATTTCCGTTTCTCTGATAAAGTCTTAGTGGGTCGTCCACCTTTATTTTTCTGTTCCATTTTTTTATTTTTGATGAGACCAACGGGATTTTCACCTCTCAAAGGTGGGAGGCAAGTAGGTTTTGAGATACTCAAAACACAAACTTGCTTCCCCAATAGCTGTTATCTTCTCATACCTCGCTTTCTGTCCTGTGACAAACACTGTTTTGCCTTTGATTTCATCCCGGCGGATGAGGCCATCTGTTGAGGTCTTTGTAGTTTTCGGTACAGAGCAGATTGGTCGATAACTTTCGGGCAGAATTGCTTCAGAACTATCCAATGCTTTTCGTCCGGCTTCATCATTGTCCAAAAACTCTCCACCATTTGATACCCGCCCAGCTGAGGGAGCGACTTTGAGAGTAGTGCCAGAGAGTTCAGTACTACTACATCGCTAATGTCGTTGGGCTTGATTGTCCGCCAAGAGAGGAAGTCCATAAAACCCTCAAAGAGTTGCATGCGTACTGTCCTTGTGCAAAACTCGTCTCCGCTTTCGGAGCGATACACCCTTGAAGAAAGGATTGCGAAGTTCCCAACCGCCCTTGTCGTTTGGGGAAGCCGATAGCGTAGTAAGGGCGACCGTATACGCTGTAATTGATCTCTGAGCAATACTTCCTTGCCACGGAAAGATTTACTGCTCTTTTTGGAAATGTATTCAGACAATTTGGGATGCGTCAGCGGACACACGGAAAGTAACTCGAGAGATGACGCGGGAGAAGAAGTGACCTTGTTTCCGCCAAAAGAAAAATTGGCGGTCCCACGCTCTGCCGAACTGCCGAGATGCTGCATGGCTTCGGAGAAGTTGCAGTGGTTTAGAGTGCAGACAAGGTCTATGATATCCCCGTGCCCACCCGTACCGAAGTCGTACCACAGATTGCGCTCCGTATTGACTTTGAATGAGGGCGTCTGCTCCTGCCGAAATGGGGAGCGATACCAGTGATTGATACTCTTTATCCGTGCAGGTGCATAGCCTTGCTGCTGCAAATAGCCCGTTATGGAAATTTGCCTGATTTGCTGTATGTCCATATTGTTGTCGTTTAATTTTTGTTGAATAAGACTGCTGTCAGTTTGCAACAATCTCGATTGCTTTTTTCTTTGGAGGAAAACAGTCTTCCACCTTTGGTCGGACGGACGTACACCATAGGCACCCCTCTGCGTCCGACCAAGTTCCTTTTTCTTTGGTCGGGTTGGTTCAGGTGTATATAGCCTGCGCCCGTCCGACCAACGTCTCAATAATGATAGTCGCTGTTAAAGCTATATTTGCCTCGATCCTCCTTGATGACCATCCGCTTGTTGAGCAGGAAGCGAAGCAACTCTTTGAGTTTCGTCTGCCCATAGGGTTGTCCCACAACTTCGGCATAAGTCGCTTTGAGGGCTGTTATCAGTTCTCCGTATGGCAACAGTTCTCCGGAAGCGAACGTCTGCTCCAAAGCCTTTCGGTGCTCAGAGTCACTCAACTCTTGGTAGGAGAAGTGGTGAGACTTCCTTGCACAATCCGTATAGGAGAGATCTAACTCCGGAATGCAAATATCATCTGCTGTCTCTGTGAGTCGAAAAGCGAATTTGTCGAAAGGTTTTGAGCGGATGATGGCGGGGGCAACGATGCTCCGTTCGGTAGTGTGCCGTCTTTGGCAATCTGAGCACTGTCTCCGCCTTGTTGTTAAGTTCGGTGCCGATATGTCCTCGTGCGTTGTCGTCGCCTTTATTGAGGTGTAGCACGGTTTGAATGTGGATATTCTGCTCGCTTGTCCACTGCATCAGATCTCCCACAAGTTTGGTTGCTTCCGTGGAGTTGTTGATGTCAAGCATCAAATCACGAATACCATCGATAACCACCAAGCCCACGTTGGGCGTGTTGTAAATGGCATAACGGATGATTTCTCTACGCTCGTTTGGGTCAGCTATCGCTCTAAGGTGACTAAACTTCAAGTGTTCGGGCTCTTTGTCTATCGGCAATCCCTGCCAATCGCAGTATGCGTTGCATCACCAGTTGGCAATGATAGGGGCTTTGCTCCGTGTCAAAATAAAAGGATATTTCTTTTCGATTCGGGGAATGAAGCCTTTATACTCCAGCACTTGCCCATTGACAAGGGTTGCTGCTACAATGGCACTCACATTGAAGGTTTTCTTTGCTTTCGCCTTGCCTGTCGAAACACTGAAGTTGCCCAGCGTGCCGATAATGGCTTCACCTGCTTGTAGCACAATGGGTGGAAGTGAGAATTCATCCGTAACATGGATGAGCGATGCTTTCCAAATGTTTTCGTAATCGGTCGTGTTCATCATCGCCCTCCTGTCTTTCGTCCTGCCAATTCCAGCGCAAGGTCGACATCCACAATTATCTTGCGACCAATTTGTTAATGGCACGATTAATTTTTACCACTTTGCTTGATACGATTAGCCGTAGGGAGGCTACACCCAAAGAGGCGTGCAATGCCAGCCAAGCCGTACACATATCGTCTTTCTTTTTGAGAGGAGGAAGACATTGTCGTTTCTCCACTTGTGGACATAATACCGTGTTGTGCAAGGAAGAGCAATTCTTCACCTGTCATCTGCCACACAGGCTTGTCCAATAATTCATTTATCGTCATAATTCAATTGTTTTGAAATGAATAATTCGCCCTTGCGCATTGGGCATTTGTCAGGTCTGACGATGCAAATGTATAACGCTAAATCAGTGTCTCCAAGCATCATAGATACAGCAGGAACAATAGGGATAAATCGGGAAATTAAGAAGTCTCAAAAACGATTGTAACGCACTTAATAATGGAATAATATCTACAGGTTGGACTGCTCATAGATAATCGTTTTTGAAGCCTTCAGAGGTTCCTTTATTCTCCTTTTTAAGAAAATAGGTTCTCGCAATGTTAAAACCTGCATCTTCTTTCGTCCTACTCAATATAAGTTCATATCTTTTGTAGAAAAATAAGATATACCAAAGCATCATGGCACAGAAGAAAGGACATAGTAACCTCATCAAGGAGCATTTGAAGAAGCGAGGTATCACCCAAACGTGGCTTGCCAAAGAGTTGGGCATGAGCTTCAGCATCACCAACGCCTACGTCTGCAAAACTGAAAGCAACCCAACCTCACTATTATCTTTAGGGTGGCGGATTTGCTTGGTGTGTCACCAAAGGATTTAGTGTTTTAGAATTTATGACAGAGGATAAGGTTAGAGATTTAGCTAGCGTAAATTAGGATTAGAGGATACTGAAACAGCAAAAGCTGGTGTCGGTCAGCTAACCACATTTAATCAGCCTGGCTTCAAAGGAATAAGTGACCGCCCAGATGGTTGGTACCTACCTAACGAAAAAAATGTTCCCGCCATCATTCTTGAAGCGAAAAGTGCAGTTACGCCTTTTGAAAGAACAACAAATAGCGGAATTGCTGAAAAATTGCAAGATTGCATCTTCTCAATATGCCAAAGTGGTAGGTATTCTCTACAACGGCGAAGATATAGTGGTTTTTAAGAATGAGAGAAATTACAAGGCGAAACCGAATTACACAATAAAGAGTATTACCTTAATCTGTTTGCGGAAAATCTGATTGACAAGTCTAAGATTTTTCGATTAACTAAGAGGATTAATGACACGCTTCACTTTAGCTTTGGTATCAAGAATCTAAACCACCGAATGATATTTACTGCTTGTGCCTTGGTGGCAAAAACGTTATGGAGCAGTACTGACCAAAGGAATGAGCTACAATACCTTCCGCCAATCTATTTTTGACACCTTTGTCGAAGTCTTACGAAGAAGCTATTGCTCAGAATTCTAAGCTAAACCTATTGCTGGAGGTATATTCAGAAATCAGAATGAATATTACCGACAATCAAGAGGCAATAGATGATTTTATTGCTTGTGTTGCAGAAATATCGGACAATATCAACTCTGACTTTTGGCAGGGAGAAGATGTTATGGCAATCTTCTTTAACGAATTCAATCGTTACAAGGGAAAATCCGAACAAGGACAAGTTCTTTACCCCTGACCATATCACTTCATTGATGTATCGATTGACTGAGACAAATAAAGATGACATTGTATTAGATGCCGCATGTGGCTCAGGCTCTTTCCTTGTAAAGGCTATGTGTAATATGGTTGACGAAGCTGGTGGTAACCGTACTCATAAAGCCAAACAGATTAAACAAGAACAACTCTACGGGATTGAGTTTGATAGAGAAATTTTCGCATTAGCTTGTGCTAATATGTTGATTCATAAGGATGGAAAGACCAACCTTGAACAGTTAGACACAAGACGAGATGAAGCAAAGAAGTGGATACAATCAAAAGGAATAACAAAAGTCTTGATGAACCCTCCTTTTGAGAACAAATATGGATGTGTCGATATTGTCAAGAACACTTTGGATAGCGTGACCAAGGATGCAACATGTGCTTTTATTATGCCAGATAAGAAAATGGAGAAAGTGCAAAAGGCAAAAAGAATACTGAAGTACCACACTCTTCTCAAAATAATCAAACTCCCTGAAAATATTTTCTCGGAGGGGTTACTACATCTGTGTTCATTTTCAAGTCTGGCACACCTCATGGCAATAGAGAGATTTTTTGCTTGCTACATTGAAGACGATGGGCTTGAAACAGTAAAAAATCAGGGGCGTCAAGATGTTAAAGACCGATGGCAAGAGATTGAGGACTATTGGGTAGACGTAATACAAAAGCAATCGGGAAATGACACTATTCAGTGGATAAAACCCAATGAGCATCTATCATATCAGATGCCAATGAAAGAGTTTGAGATATATGAGGAGGATTTCAATAAAACTGTAATGGATTACCTCATGTTTCAGCAAGGCATAGATGTCAAAACATTTCAAGAAAATCTCATCAATAAAGTGATGTATTCAAGTTCTATTAGTCAAAAACGGAGACGATATAAACATAAGTCTAAAAAAACACAATAATGAAGAATAAAATAGACACTTCTCAGTGGAGAATTTTTAAGGTGAGTGATGTTTTGGCAATCCAACTCGTCCAAAAAGCACGATCAATAAAGCAGTACGAATTGGGTGATATTCCTTTGTTGCTTCTGGAAACTTCAATAATGGAATTGAACTATATGTCGAGCCCTAAAGTAGATGAGCAATTGGATAAAGGTGGTTGTATTTCAATTAGCCCTGTCGGTGGCTTTGCATTCTTTCAAGAAACAGATTTTCTAGGTCGAGCGTGAATTCAACAAGCAAGTGCAAATTTACTTAATTTGTTCGTAAAAGCACTCATGCGGTGTTTTAAATTCTAATTTCTTTCTTGGTCTGATGTTAATTCTCTTTGAATACTTTGTGATTTGTTGATGGCTGACATGTTCAAACGTTTCTGTTTTTGGCACGTATTGCCTAATCAGTCCGTTTGCATTTTTCTATGGCCCCTTTCTGCCATGAAGCGTATGGGTCAGCAAAATAGATGGTGACACCAAGGCTTTTGCCTATCATTTCATGACAAGCGAATTCAGTACCGTTGTCAGTTGTAATAGACTTGACATGCTCTTTAAATGGAGACAGCAAATGTATTACAGTACGTGCCAGCTCTTTGGCATTTTTCCCCTTTTTGAGTTTTCTCATAAACAGCATGTTTGTACTGCGCTCTATCAGTGTCACGATGGCTCCATGGTTTCCTCTTCCAACAATCGTGTCCATCTCGAAGTCCCCAAAGCGTTTTCCGTCAACTTCAGCAGGTCTCTCACTGATGCTTGTTCTGTTGGGTATGGATATGCGCCTGCCACCAACAGGTCTGGCGCGACGCTTCAGCTTGTGACGACAGTGTTTATATAATGTTCCTCCTTCTGCCTTGTCCTTACGTATCATACGGTATATGGTTTCATGGCTAATATACTTGCCGTCCTTGGCCAATACACCGGATATTTGCTCCGGAGACCATTGCTCGGTAACAAGAAGATGCCTTGCCTCTTCCATGACTTCCTTGTTGATTGAATGATTGCCTGGCTTTTTACGCTTTGTTTGTACTGCATTTGCTTGGGCAGTTTCCCAATTATAGCGTCCTCTGACTCCACTATTACGTCTTATTTCACGAGACACTGTACTTGGACTTACATTTATCGCTTTGGCAATCTCTTTTTGTTTCGTTCGATTTTGGAGTAGTACAGAAATTGTGTACCTTTGCTCCGAGGTTAATTGTTTGTACATTGCAATGCAAAATTAATTAATCTTTGGGAGACAGAGGTCTCCTTTTTATTTTTATGCATTGCTTGTTGATTTTTCCACTCATGGGAGCTCCTCCCCAAAAACCCCTCGCGTTTTTCAGGTATAGATTATTAAGCTAAACCTACACTTGGGATTGCAGTTCTATGTTGAACTTGCGGATGGAGATCAAAGACCGAACTGCAAAAAAGTACATTGCATATATGAAAGAGCAGCACATATTGACGCAAGATACAAGTGGAAACTATCAAAAGGAGAACTATGCCATACTAAACGATACTTCAGAAACAGATTGGTGCAAACAATTGTTTGATAAACTAAGAACTGTCGAGAATAAACTCGACCAGCTACTTGTCCTGCAAGAGCAATCCGTCGATACAACTGTCCGTCCACCTTTGAAACCGGAATATCTGGATATCATAGATGTTTCTAAAATCTTGAAAGTTGGTAGTGTCTGAAAAAGTGTAAGTTCTCTCTTTCTTCTCTTTTATTTTTATTCATTTTTCTTCCTTTTGTTTCCAGAATCTCCATTGATAAATTTTCCTTGAATATGTTGTTTTTGTGTCTTCCATGGCAACACTTTGTAGTAAGAAAAGTACTGACTTGTTTGATGGCATTGATGTTCTCTATTTTTATAGTTCTCTTATATTTTCTATTGAGTCTTTCAATCCAATTAGTCGTATATATACACCTTTGCACTTGCACCGGAAAAGTCCATATATGTAAAGTAAGCGATGTTGCGGTCGGCTTTTATACTTTTTTTCAATATTGGTATTTCTTTTCCCATTTGGCTACAAAAGTAATAAATTGTTTTATGCCCCGACAGGATCCTATCTCTTTATTTTCTAAAGTAAATACCTCATTGAGTTCCTCAGCCATCTGTGGTTTATCTTTATGTGAGACACAATTTAGTATTTGTCGCTTGACGTGAGCTACGCAAAACTGATGAGATGCCTGTGGAAAAGCTGCACAAACAGCATTCTCTATTCCTTGAAGTGCATCAGATACTACTAAGTCTATTTGAGTAACTCCTCGTTCTTTCAACGCTTCAAGTTCTTCCTTCCAGCATATAGCCCCTTCAGTGGGGTGATTGACAACACTTAATACCTCTCGGCTTCCATCTTCCAATACTCCTAAAATGGTATAATAAGCCTCTTTAGAAACCTGTTTGTCCCTGCGAGTGGCAATGAAAGTTGCATCGATATAGACAGCCAAATAATGAGAAGATAGCGATCGTTTGAGCCATTTATCAACGTCTTCACGACAACTGTTACTTAAATAAGAAACTTGCTGTTTACTATAAGTGCGACCATAAATAGTTTCAGAAATCTCGCCTATTTGCTCAGTGGTAAGACCTTTGGTGTAAAGAAGATTGAACAACTTTGCACGTTCTTCACTTTCACTACGGATTAAGCCTAAAAGAACAGGATAGAAATTACCACTACGACTACGTGGAATACGAAGAGAAAACTCAAAACCATGACTGTACCAACGACGAGAACGAAAGCCATTACATTGTTCATGTTCAGTATTGGCGACAAATAAATCACGTTCATGTTTCATAAGAGAATTCATTATTAAAGACTGAAGGGTAACAAAACCTTCGCTGCTGCTTGTGTAATTCGAAAGAATTTCCGAAATTTGTAATTGTGTAAGTTCCATTGTTTATTTATTTTGTTATTTTCAAATGCAAAGATAAGAAAAATATGGGCTTACACACTTTTTTAGACACTACCTGAAAGTTGAGCAAAAAGACTATCTATAACTGGGTTTGGGCAGGTAAGATCCCATTTCTCAAAGCTAATGGTAGGTCTGCTGTTTCTTCGTGAAGAGATTGATAGTATACTGCGTAAGCGAGAGTGTAGGTAAATTCTCTCAAAAATTAGATTCTTTCAATATTCTTCTATTGTTCACTATTATTGAACAAAATTAATTTATTGAACAAAAATATTTGGTGGTTTTTGTATTTGTTCATTATCTTTTGCAGTGTTCAATATTATTGAACAAGTAATAAATAATGAACAAGTATGGGAGAAATACATATTATAGAACAGGCAGTAAGTGCAATGAAGCAACAATGGGGAGAAAGTGGACTCAATATCACCTATGATTTAACCCCACAAAGTAATCCTATACTTAAGGGACGAGTTAACATTATAGGAATAGACTTTCCTTGTCTTGTAGAAAACGAGGTGAATAGTATCAACATTGGCCGCATTCAGGATTTGATAAAGGGGTGCTGAACTACAAAAGATACCTATTTTGCTTATAGCACGATATGTTCAACCAGGTGTTTATAACATTTTACGAACGGCAGGCATTAATTTTGTAGATACTGTTGGTAACTATCAAATCCTATATACAAAAGGTAAGAAGTTGATTTTTCAACTTTCTCACACAGGTGAAAAAGCACCTATAGCGCTTAACAAGGCTTATCCAATCTTTCAAGAAGGGCTTAAAAGTCATTTTTTATTTGTTGCAAGATGTAGACAATGTGGGTAAAACTTTTAGGGAAATCAAAGAACAGTGCGATGTTTCGTTAGGTACTATAAAAAATGTACTTGATGAATTAGAAGCTCGAAAGTTTGTATTGACTACTAAAAGAAAGCGTATACTGAAAGACAAACGCAGGTTGCTTGACCTATGGGTGGAAAACTATCATCATGTTCTTAAGCCAAAACTCTTGGTGAAGCATTTTGCTTTTCGAGATGAACAGTCTAAAGCACAATGGGATAAAATAGTGTTGCCCGAAGGAATATGCTGGGGTGGAGAGTGTGCTGCTTATCAAGTAAACGGATATTTAACTCCACAAAAGTTTGAAATATATACCGATGTAGCTTGGGGTAATCTGATGAAAACAGGTGCCATGCGTGCTACAGAAGGAGAAATTACAATGTATCAGAAGTTTTGGAAAGGCAGTACAATGCCAATAATTCTTATTTATGCAGACTTATTAGGTGATGGCAATAGTCGTTCGATAGAAGCTGCAAACAAAATATTGAATGATGAGCTTTCAAATTTCAAGTAATAAGATAGACAATCCACTTTTGGTTGAACTATTAAGAACCGCCAGCGAATGTTTTAAAGAGGTAGGACAAGACTTCTTTGTAATTGGTGCAACTGCACGTGATATATTGATACAGCAATTAGTAGGCATTAGCTCTGGTCGAAAAACGAGAGATTTAGATTTAGCTATTGCTATCCCTAATTGGAAAGCCTTTGACGAAATAAAGCAGATGCTTTTGGCGCATGGTTTCACTAAGGATGAGAAAATGTATCAACGCTTCTATTATGGGGTTTATGAAATGGATATTGTTCCTTACGGAGATGTTGCAAAAGAAGATGGATATATTTATTGGCCACCAGAAGAAGATATTGCCATGTCTGTAAAAGGTTATGAGGAAGTACTAAAAGATGCTATAACCATAAGTGTTGATAATGAATTTGACATCAAGCTAGCATCACTTCACGGACTTTTTATCCTAAAATTTAATGCTTGGTTAGATCGTAACCTGCAAACAAATAAAGATGCTGATGATATGGGGTTTATCATTGAGAACTACTTCATAGCCAACTTAAATAGGAGTGTGTACCAAGAAGTTTTTGATTGGGACGATTTTGATGAGTTTATTGTCGGTGCATATTGGCTTGACAATGACATTGTAGGTTTTCTCCCCATAAAGTATTTATCCTATTATGAAAAATGCCTACAAAAGGAAATCGCAAAAGAAGAGGACAGTAGGCTTCTTCAACAAATACTGGACAGTAACTCAGTTCTTCAGTATGAGCAAGTTTTATATGCTTTTCAAAAAATGATAGAAGTTTTTAATAAGTTTATCCGATGAAAATATGTATTGCTTTTCAAAGCATAGCTGCTAACGAAATGAATGGAGACTTTATTCTTCAGAAGAAAATAGCAGGCGGAACTTTGGTTTTACTTGCTGATGGTATGGGAGGACTAGATTTTCCAGAACAGGCATCGAAAATCGTTTGTGAAGCAATCCTTGATTACTTTGAAAGTTACAATGCGTCTGTCCCCTCAAAGATTATTCAAGAGAGCTTAGAATATGCCGATAAAACCTTACGCAAGGCATGCTACCAAAGAAAGTGTAAGATGGGTACTGCCCTCACGCTTGTGTATCTGACGGATAACTTTCTCTATTATACTTCATTGGGGGATGTTCGTCTATATCATGAACACATTAATGGGACAATCACACTGCTGACGTCCGATGATGTAATCAACATTGGAGGTAAGAGTTACCTTACGGTCTGTATTAATGGAAGAGGGTACAGAACTCCAATAGAAGTATCTCAAATGTCAGTACAAACAGGAGATCGCTTCATACTTTGTAGCGATGGCTTTTACAAACAATATGATGTAAGTGAGTACTTGCAACAGAGAACTTCACCACCTTTACAATGCACGGAAGATGACTGTTCTGTGGTTGATATTAATATAAAATAAAATGTTAGATTTCGACAGCAATATATATACTACCGAAATCTAATCTTCTATATATTGGAGAATTAGTGCCTCCATTTTTGGACGAAAACCTTGTGAACGACCATCCTCACTGTCTTCATGTATCTTAGATAGTTTATTATCTATTTGGTTAGGTAGTCCACTTATGGATATGGAATTGTCTTGTTCTACATCTCCTTTTGCCTCTTTTATTGGTAGAAATTGTCAATGCAATCTTTTCTGTCTAATTCAGCAGCTTCACTTTTGAGTGAGCGAAGCTCGTCCTCTTTCTTCCAAGAACTGTTGGCAATATTAGTATAAACTTCTTTATTTGCCACGACCTTTGCCATTTCCTTCTCATGCGACTCTATCACCTTTGGAATACGCTCCAAGGCGTTAATGAAGTTCTGACACGCAAGTTTCGGGTCCGTAGCCAACTTACCGTTATTGTAAGTGTAGTAGATAGACTCCTGCCCTTTCACAAAGAAGCGGTTTACCGAACAGTCGAACAAGTCCTTGGAAGTACTCTCTGTCTTGACCATTATGGAAAACCCATAAATCTCACCGATTTTGTTGTACTCGCCCTTGGTACGTGCTTTCTCATCAATCTCCTGCAGACGGGCAGCAATGGCCTTGATGTCTGTATTGTCTTCCACACCTTTGATAGTCAGCTTATTGATGGGCTGCCCATCGGCATCACGTTCTACACGCTGCTCAAAGAGAGCTAAGTCAGACTGTGCCTCTTTGATTTTGTCCGTATGAAAGGACATGGAACTGTCAATCTCAGCCAACTTGCCCGTTGCGACATCACGCTCACGGAGGAAGCTCTTGCGCTCTGATTCCAAGGTGGTAATCTTCTTATCCAATCTTGCTTTCTCCAAAAGGTCGGTATTGCCAGAAAGCACCGCTACGTATTCGGAGAAGTTCATGCCGCTGTCCTCATCCATTGAACCCTCATCGATGGTGCGACTGCCAAGCGTGTTTGTCTTTAGCTGATTAATGAAGAGCTGCTTGTTGTGCAGCAGGTTAAACTTGTAGCTATCCAAGGAACGTTCCACGGCATAGATAATCACATCGACTTTGTTGTTCGCAAATTCCTTGGCGATAAGGTTTCCCTTGCGCACCGCTCGTCCGTTACGCTGCTCTAAGTCCGAAGGTCGCCAAGGCGTGTCCAAATGATGGACCGCCACGGCACGTTGCTGAGCATTCACACCAGTACCCAACATGGATGTAGAGCCGAAAATAATACGAATATCTCCACGGTTCATCGCATCTACCATCGCTTTTTTTGCCTTCTCGTTCTTACACTCTTGGATAAAGCGTATTTCGTAGGAAGGGATATGATAGTCCTCTACCAACTTACGCTTTATCTCAGAATAGACGTTCCATTCGCCAGGCTTGTAAGTCCCCAAATCAGAGAAAACAAACTGCGTTCCTTTTTGTGTATCGTACTTTTGATAATAGTCATTGAGCATCTTGGCACAGTGACTTGCCTTGTTGTCGATATGATCTGAGTAAGCATTTTCATCAATCATGCGTAAATCTAAGCTCATCTTGCGCGCGTAATTAGTAGCTAAGAATTAAGGGAAATATAGGGTAACGCAGGGAATGTAACTATTTGAAATAGCATTATTTAGCATTTTCCTGCCATTATGGGGATTAGCAAAAACGAGCATCAAACGGCAGGAGTTCCGTTACCAAATCGTAACCCATCAAGGAAAAAGCAAATAGGGGTTACGAATTGAATGTAAACAACTGTGTCTTAGGTTTTTATTCTTCATCTTTCATTTTTCTGCATCGCTCAGGAATACTTGTTCATCTGTACCTTTGCAAGCAAAGGAAATTTAGAAAAAAACGACAGAAAAAAATGAAAGAAAACAAACTCAAAGTATCGTTCTTCGTTCAGGCGAAACGAACCGACAAGAAAGGACTTGTGCCTGTCATTGGGCGCATCTCCGTTGGCAGAACCCATTCGGGCTTCTCCACCAAGTGTAAGACTCCGCTCGCTCTTTGGGACAGCCGTAAGCAACGGCTCATCGGAAAGAGTGCAATGGCGGTGTCCGTCAATCAGAAACTCGGCGAATGCACCGTACTCATCCACGCACGCTTTCACGAACTCAGTGAAAGAGAAAATTCTTTTACTGCCACCGATGTGAGGGATGCCTATCAGGGGCAAATCCACTGCCAAGCCCTGCTCTTGGAGAGTTTCGAGGAGTATCTTACACAGACTAAGGAGCACATAGGCATCGACCGAGCCCTAAAGACGTTCAAACTTCGTACCTACCAGCTCTCCCTGCTCCGTGAGTATGTGCAGAAAAGCATAAAGTGGCGATATTCCCCTTTCACAGTTGGATAAAGCCTTTATCGTTGGCTTTTGAGTACTATCTCACCATCGACCGCAGACTGAAAACGCAGCAGCATATCGAGTGCCTTGTCCACCTTGCAGACCATCGTCCGCATGGCACAGAAGAAAGGTGTGCTGGACTTCTATCCTTTCTTAGGCTACAGTTACGAGCGACCAAAGGGTGAACCGAGAAGCATCACGAAGGAAGAACTTGAGCGCATCATCGACTTGGAGATTGAATGGACGAACTACCGCGTTGTTCGTGATTTGTTCGTGTTCTCCTGCTTTTTCAGGGCTGGCTATCTCCGATGTCCGTAATCTTCGGGAGGAAAATATCGTCTTGGAAGAGGGCGAACTCTGCATCAAGGGTAGGCGAATGAAGACCAAAACTCCGTATCGTGTACAGGTGCTTCCCCCTGCACTGACTATCATGAATCGTTATAGAGGGATAAGGGCAGGCTTTGTCTTTGACGTTCCAACCACTGACGTTATCCTCAATGGCATGCACTACATACAGAGAAATATCGGTATGGAAACTCCGCTGACCTTTCACATGGCAAGACACACCTTTGCATCGCTTATCACGCTCTCGGCAGGTGTACCTATAGAAACGGTGAGCCGTATGCTCGGACACACCAACCTGAGAACAACACAGGTATATGCAGCGGTTTCCTCCGAGAGAATCCATCGGGACATACAGAAAGTGCAACAACGCATACAAGATACATTCACCTTAAAACTTTGACATTATGGCACGAAGCACATTCAAGACACTCTTCTATATCAATCGCTCCAAAGAGAAGAAGAACGGCAAATGCCCGATTATGGGGCGCATCACCATAGACGGAGAACAGGTACAATACAGCACGGGCAAGGAAATCGCTCCCGAACTTTGGGACAGCCATAAGGGACGATGCAAGGGAACAGGCGAAGAGGTAAAGGAAATCAACCGCTATCTGCAAACCAAAGAGGAACAAGCCAAAGGCAAGTACCAAGAATTGGTTTGGCAACGTGGCTATATCACTGCCGAGTTGTTGAAACGTGAACTCATGGAAGAAGACAAACCCAAAGGTTTTCTTTTGGAGGAAGCCCGACTATTTATTGAGGAAAAGCGTCCTTGTGTGGGAATAACGGTAGCCAAGCCGACCTTTGCCAACTACATCTATTCCACACAGCTCATAGAGGCTTATCTGCGTGAACGCTTGGGGCTGGAGGATATTCGCTACTCTCTGTTGGACTACGGCTTTATCGGGGATGGACTTCTATCTCAAATCAGAGCGCAAGCTTTCTCTTGCTACCATTCAGATAGCAGTCATCTTCCTGCGGAAGCTCATCGGCATCGGTCAGCAGAAGAAATACATACGTATCGATCCGTTTGCGGACTACAAGGCAGAACTGCCACACCGCACAAGGCGTTATCTCACTACGGAGGAACTGCAACGAGTATTGCAAACACCCATCATTGACAAACAATTCGAGCGAGCAAGGCAACTATTCCTTTTCTGCTCCTTCACCGGTTTGGCGCGTGTAGATATGCAACGGCTCAAGCCGAAGCATAATATCCATAATGCAGACGGTACGGAGGAAATCCGCATCAAAAGGCAGAAAACCAATGTGGAAGCGATTATCCCACTTCTGCCCATTGCCAAACAAATCCTTTCGCTCTATATCAAGGATAAGAAAGCGGACGACTTGATATTCCCCAATCTCACAATAAGGAAAGCTATCCTTTGCGTGTGTGAACATCGGGCAGATATGCCGGATAGATAAGGGCTTGACCTTTCACATGGCTCGCCACACATTCTCAACCACGATTTGCCTTTCCAATGGTATTTCGATGGAAACGCTCAGCAAGATGCTCGGACACAGCAATATCGGCACGACACAAATCTACGGAAAGATAACCGACCACAAAATACAGGAGGATATGACTGCACTCACAGACAGGGAGCATACTGTATTTGAGGGTTATTGTGAGTCGATAGCACGGCAGAAAGTGCCACTGCAACAAGCATAAAAGGAAGGAATTACCAAACATTTATTATTCACGATTGAAAACCAAACGATTATGAAAGAGAACAACAAACAGGAACTTTCCTATTTTCGATTGAAATTAAGAAGTTACATGAGTGAGCATCACCCCGAGAGATTGCAAGATACGGAGTTTATCACTGCACGGGCAGATATGGCTCTCACTGTTTACTGCGATGTCGTGGCGCAAGGCTTCACGCACCCCGAAGCGGAGAGTCTGGCAAGTGAGGTCTTGTATCAGGGCTTGCACTTTTCCAAGTATGATACGCTTGTATCCGTGTTGGAAAACGAGTTTGAAAGGGAACTTCCTGCACCGCTCCCAGAGAAACTCGTACCTATACTGTTGTCGAACAAGGCTATTCAAGCCACATTCGACAAATTCGGTTTGACGGACACATTGGCTTCTGACGAGCAATACGGCCGTCTTTACACCGAACTCACAGGCACGATAGTGCTGCTCATCGAGAGCAACAATCTGCCAACGGTCAGACTGACGGAGGAAGCAAGCCCAAAGGCGTTGTAGGCAAAGGCACACGCAAAGTCCCTGATGCCGTTTCTTATCGTGCAAAAGGTACAACGGCGACCTATCTGCCCTGACAAGGTCGAGTCCTGCGGATGGAAGAAGGATCTCCACCGCAGGATTTTTTTCTGTTTCAAGGTGGTATTGCCATTTTTCTATATCCATGCGGTCGTATTCATCTCTCCCAACCTTGCAGGGCTGGACTGCCGTAGAGAGTATAGGCACGACAAGAATACGGCATACTCAGGCTCTTTGGACGCAAGGCGTAACAACTAAAACAGATAGGACTAACGATAGTATTGTCAATCTATTGTTTGTACAATTTGTTGTCATGACTATCTGTTGTCAAAACTATATATCGTCAAAATAATCTATCGATAAAACTATCTCATCGACACTTCGACATCTCGATTTGTCGAACTATCGAATTATCGATAAAACAACAAAATAATAAAAGGAACGAGCCGGCACCTCATCTCATTACCGCAATAGCACAGACGGATTTCCTTTGTTCTTCTATTGCTTTCTCTCTATTTCCCTGCTTATCCTCATTTCTTGCAGCGGTGCTTCCGAGGGTTTACTTTTGCACCCGAGAAGTACGGCAAAGGACTGCATAACAGTTTGTTTGCAGAGTAACAATAAAGTAATCAAAACAAAATTAAGGCAATGAAACTCATTATCATCGACCGCAAAGCGTGGGAGCGACATCGCTCCGAATTTGCAGACTTTATCCATCGTGTGGGGAAACTCATCGGTAATCCTCCTGAGACCGAGCAATGGCTCGACAACGAAGCCGTGTGCAAGCGTTTGGGTATCAGCAAACGTACCCTGCAATTCTATCGGGATACGGGAAAATCCCTTTCTCAATGATTGGACATAAGTGCTATTACAAGGAGAGTGACATCATGGAGATACTGAACTCAAAAAATGAATAAACTATGGCAGAGAACGAAATCATTACACAGCAAGACCCTCAGATGCAGATGTTTGCACAACTGATGGAGGGCATCTTAAAGAAACTGGAGCGTTATTGCGCCACAGCCCGTCCGATGTTGGGTGGAGAGGTTTACCTCACTGGTGAGGAGGTTTGCAGCCAATTACGGCTCAGCACACGTACGCTCCAAGAGTACAGAAATGCAGGAATACTTCCTTTCTACAAAATCGGAGGGAAGATACTTTACAAACAGAGCGACATACAGACTATGCTTGAAAGGCATTATAATCCAATACCGTAAACAGGTAAGTTATGAGTTAAGTTAAGAAATCAGTCGCGACTTAAGTCAAATGGTCAGTTATGACTTTGGTCAAGAAATTAGTTTCGACCTAAGTCAAAATTAACTTTAGTCAAAAATATGTCAGCTTATAAAGTAAGTAAGTCAAGAAATTAGTCAAAACTTATCTCTTGACTTACTTCTTGAACTTTGAACTCTGGTCTATCAAAAGCACCTCTGATAGGTTGCTTCATGGAACATGATAAAATATCTCTTTCTTGATACAGCAAGGTGTGTCTTTGTACCACAAATTGCCATTTGTACCACAAAGACCCTTGCCCCAAAAGGGGATTAAATCACTCCAAAGTCGCGATTAGAAAACAATGAAGAAGCAGAAACAAAAGTATGCCAGACGGCAGATGTGCCACCTGTCCAAGATGGGACAGATGGCACATCTGAATACCTAATTCCGAAGACCAGAAAAAACTCATCGATCTATACCGAAAGTCGAGAGTGAAAACCAAAAGTGACTACGTCAGAGGACGGCTATTGGACATGCCTTTTTAAGGTCATCTCAGAAGATAAATCGTCAGAGCCGTACCTAAGAGAGTTGAGTAACATTATCACTAAATTGAGAATCATCGGTGTGCGTTACAACGAAGCTGTTAAGACGCTCAATAGTTACCACATGGTCGCCACTGCCCAAAGAAAGATACGTCAGTTCGAAATCTACTCCAAAGCAATCTTCAAAGCTACAAGTACAGGTGATACAGCAGACGATGGCATTCGGTAATCGAGAGAAGAAATAGAGGAGGTTTTGAGTAGGAAACTAGGCTCATAATACCATATCATTGTTCAAGGATTCACGATTTTGTCTCTCACTAATTGTAATAATGAATAGGCTCTTTAATGTAAAAAGAGATATGTCAATACCAACATCGCAATAGTTATAACAACTCCATTAAAAGATACGAATGCCATCGCGACATAATAATTATGTGAGCACCTGAAACTTAGCTGTGTTTGTCCACCGAATAGCCCCATTATAATCACCGATTGTTCCTGGTAGAATAACACCTAAGAATACTAGGGAACTCCCACCAATCCTTCCATTAGTCATATCCTCGTTGAGTGGAGAAAAGCTTGCCATTCCGAAAATGATGGTCGCAACTATCTTTACAATCTTACTTGGCATATTATTAATTCGGCATAATGTAACCCTTATCTTCTGCCTTTGCTACAATCTTCAGCAATCGCTTGCATTGTGAGGAAGACGGAAGGTTTCACGTGTAATGTAATCAGCAATTCCCTTGATGAAACTGCAATCACCATAAGACAATACGGTTTTCCTTGACAAGGTCATTGTAAACTTTTCATCCAATACTGTGACCCACGTTTGAATACTTCTACAGAAGCGTCAACGTCTGAATTGAACTTGTGTGCCTTCTTTGCTGATTGGGCAACAGCCTTGTTCTCTGCCATTGATGCGAGTGTCCCAATAAACTTGTCGCTGAGCGTGTACTTGTAATCTTGGAAATTCTTCCAAACTGTCTGGGTACGCGAGATCGTACGCACAATACCACCGTTAGCTTGATCCATAAGGAAGTTGTGGGTTACATAGGCAAGTTTTAACAGTTCTTCTACAAGTTCTGGGTAGAGACTGCTTCTGCCAGATGTAATACCAATCAAGATCACGATCCTTTGGAATAAGAGTCATCAACTTTGAAATTGTATAAGGTACAATCTGTGCCTTGTTACCACCCTTTGGGTACCAAGAAGCCTTCCCGACTAAGCTATCGAGTGAATCAAAACAGAATAACAGAGCTAACACACTTCTTAAAGAAATCTTCGTTAATACTGTCACGTCGCTCTTCATAAATCTTTTTCAATAACCGACGAAAACGACTGAAGTTAATAGCAGAACTCTGGCACACCTGATTAGGATTCATTAAGATGGCATTGTAGCACTTTGCCAGTTTCTCCTTCTTGATAACCTGATTTTTTGGATGCATCTCGCAGAATTTCTTCTTCTGCGCTACTGTCAGTTTCATCTGTTCCTGCTCCCATTTGCCTCGTGAGCGCTCGTAGAACCAAATTGTTTGGAATGGGTTACCATCAACAGGAGGAGCCATAACCTTACGTGACAACTTCTCCATCATAACATGGAATGGATGGTTAGAGAAGAAGTCAGCATCAGAAACTGCATTCTGACTATTGGCACATTGAGAAATGGTCTTTGTAATGGTGTTGTACTGCTCAATTTGCTCTTCGCTCATGTCGTTTTCCACATTGAGTACGGTAAGCTTCATAGGAACAAATAGCGTATCCATACTATAGCGAGCTTCTTTCTTGATAATTGCGTTGGCAAGTGAAGCCGTTGTCTGACCGCCATTGATAATCTGAGGATCCTTGAAATGAACAATACGACTACCATCAGGCGAAAATGCTACGGAATGAGCAACAATAGCAATACCATTGTTGAAAGTAAAGAAATTCTCGGGATGATTTATAATAGTATCACGAATACCCTTGTTTACCTTCCCACGTACACTAAGGAATGCACGAACGTTACCTTGCAGCAACTTACTACCATATTTCAGATAAATATCTGCAAGAAATTTACCTGGGACAATCCCAAGATAAGCGTCATACTCAGAACCTTGTCCAAGGTCTGCCTTCAAACATTGAATACCCTGACAGTCAAAGTCGGCAGTATCGATCTCTATAATCTCGCTGGAGTTTGACGCAAGGTCTGGAAGAAACGTTCAGCGTCCACACATTCAGTTCTACAGGACGTTCAAAGTAAATCAGGTTTGCTGAGATTCTTTACCTGTTTACTCAATGTTGCATTGGAAATAATGAAGAACTTGAAACGGAGAATTTCCGTTGAGAGCATACCCTTACCTATCTTCTTTCTAAATTCGTTCGCTATCAGAAGAGCAGGATCAGAGTCATCACAATACTTACTAATATTGCCTTGTACGCTTTCTTCTACGAAGTTCAACATACGACCGTACAACTCCTCAATACGAGTATTTGTTAGTGTGGGAGCTGTATCACGTTGATTTGTGAAGTCACTTGCAATAAGCACTAATGCGCTATCGGCTTCATCGTAAGCTCGCATCAAATGCCAAAATGCGGTTTCTTGAACCTCGCATTTCCACAGATATTGGAATTGGGTCGTTGAGCTCGCCAACCTCTTCCAAGTCATTAAGGGTTTTCTCTATAAACTGAGTTTCGGGCTCTGTGCCTTCATGTTCCGCATTGAATCTCAGTTCATCAATGAATTGTTGTCTGTATTCTTCAATTTCCATTGTGCCAGCGTTTTTATAGGTTATGACACTTTAAACCTTTCTATTTCTGAGAGTCTAATGTCGTATTGTACTTTTTATAATTGGGTCAGGGAAGCAAATCTCTAGTTACCCTGGGAAATCAGCATTATCTACCCTGTATGACGCTACCGATTTAAGGTCGTAAACGAGATTATCATTCTCTGGCGAGAAATCAAATCCATATAAACTCAGCTTCGTGAAAACGTCTCTTTGTAGTGAGAAGGTCTTATCGTAGCAATTAACTCGTTCACCAAAGCATTCAACTTGATTCCGTTGAATGAAGGACTCATGCGTTCAAGGAGTACACAGTCAGATACCCTTCATTACTACCATCAAGTTGTTCAATAGATGAAATATGAACCGACTCTTTGCCAAAGTTGATAGTCTTTACCTCGTACCAGTCATTGTCAAGTGAGAAATCTTTGTGGGTTTTCTCTGGTCCTATCCAGCTTTCAAGAGCGAGCATCAAGTCCCTTTGTAGAATCATCTCGTCTCTAAGAAAGAGCAACTCACCAATAAGCCCCATCACCTCAATCTCCGTAAGATTGCCATGGTTTGGTTTAAGAGTTGCTTCCATGAGAAGTAACGAGCTCTAAGCGTTTGATAAGCAATTTTCGTCATCGCTTATTACTTGCGTAGAGGTAATCAGGTCTTCACAGAAGGTGCAGAAGTATTCGAGCAACGCAGGCTTCTCTAATGAGAAACGTATAAAGTTCTCACCCCCGCTATTGATGTGAGTAACAGAGATTACCTCAGAACTCTTAGTCCGAGCAACCTTGAATCGACCTCTGAAATCAAAAGCGTAACGCCCCATTTCGTCTTTACCCACATACAAACTAATGTTGTGGTTCTCACCAATCCTAATGAAATGGCTTGCCTTGAAATCTCCAGATAGAAGTGTGTAAATCTTAATCTGTATCATCAACCTCCTCTTCTTCTGCATCTTCTACATTAAGACGTTGGTAGACCTTATTTATTTTGTAATGAACAGCATTTTCTATTCCCTTCACTCCTGGCAAACCGATTGCAAAGGCAATAATATGATCATTACCCAGTTCTTCTCTGAACTTGGTTAGTTTCGGGTTCTCTTCTTTTCCTTCACCTATTTCTGCAGGTACAGGATGAATGGGCATAATGATGAAGATTGGTTTGCGTGTTGGCAAGAATTCAAAGTATGCCTTCAACGGAGTATTCTCACCTCCGCTACCTTTTCTATGTTGATCTTCTGCACACTTTATCTGTTCTTTCGTGAGTGCATATTTTCCTTCCGCACTACCGCTAAGTGCTCTTCGACGTGAGCTTATCTGAACAACATTGCGAGTACCATAATAGATAGAACGCTTGACGCATCTAATATTTTTGCAATTTGTCAAACTGGACATGTTCTTTGCTTTCACCGCCCTCAAATTTACAACATCCCAATTCTCTATACCAGTATTCTCAGCTTCTTTTAGAAACTCAAGAATGTTTGGCACATTGAAATTTCCATTTGCCATCGAACACTTTATCTTTTCAATAAATGCAATGATGGTTTCTTTTGGAACATTCTCGAAGAAACGTGAACTACTATCTGAAGTGTCATTTACATCCTTGGTAGCCTTTCCCACGATGTCCGTATAACGCAATGTATAACCACCCTTAAACAACGTGTCTATAAGAATTGCGGTTTCCTTCAAATTATTACGATTGTGCTCAATGTTAAAAGCTTACGTAGGGGGTATCGTAAATGTTGCTATAGAATGAGTATCGCAAATCCAAACCTCTTGCTGTTCTCATCTTGTTTGAAGCCGTAATTTGCAATTCATTACAGTTATCACGGACCTTTATACCAAAGTCTTTTTTGGGTAAGACGTTGGTCATACATATTCTTGATATTATCTTTTTAGCTCCTGTGATGAGCGTGCAATTTCAGCGTACCATTCTGCGCTTGTCTGGCTTGTCCATATCTGGAAAATATCGTCATAGCCCTTACGATAGCCAAAACCATCTACCCATCTGCATCAGTACGTCAAAGGTAGAGGTGTTCCTGTAGAAATAACTACAAGAAGACCTTCGAGAGTCAAACCACGAGAAAGTGCCAAGCCACCAACTGCAATTACACGAGTGATTTATTGGTTCGATAATCAAGGCTATTGCTTTGCTTAGAGCCATTGACTACCATCACCTTAATCTTCTCAATCGCATCCATGATGATTTGTTTCTGGACAACTCTATCAAAGGTAATGTCTGTTACATGCGAGAAATGCTTCTTCCAGAGCTTCTCGAATATTTGATAGAGAGGTAACTTCCTGTTATCTTTATTATTGTCGGTAAAGTTGAAGCGAATGTCATCAAAGACTTTTTCGTGAATACGCTCTACGTGCTCAGTTATTACACGTTGCACCTTGATGAAACGGCTCATATTTATAAGCATACTTCGAGGTGCTGAACGTTGCCCTCTAAGGTCGCGAATAGCATTTGCCAGATAGAAGCAATAGATGGCATCCGTCAATGAAGCAGGCAATTTGCCATCCCATTCTTTCTTATGCCGATAATAGAAGCCTCCTGAATTCAGGGATTCAATGTCATTATCAACTTGGTCAAGATATTCTTCCGAGGTATAATCAGGCTCTTCAATATCTGTAATGTAGCGCAAGTTGCGATAGTAGGGACCTTCAGGATAAAAATCTGTTGAGCACCTACGTAATTAGAAGGTGCTTCCAAGGCATAAATGAAATGCTCTGGGAACAAATCTGCATTCTTCATGCTGTCCACAGAGTCTGGATCAATGAACACATTTTGCAAATGGTGTAGCGGTAAATCCCACATACGTTGTGTCCTTAAAGAGCGTACAGATCGACGTATCAGCTTGTTTGTCCTTGTAGGGTCAGTTTCGTCGTTCTTTGTGTTGACAGACGCATTGTCTGCTTCATCATCAACCAACAACATCGGAATGTCGATGTAACCCTTCACTGAATCAAGATTTTGGTCTTCAAGCCACCTGTAAAGCCGCTGCAAAATGGAAACGTTCTTCTTAATGACAAATACTACCAAAGACTTCTGTGTGGTCAACGACATTGCAATTTTATCATGATTACCAACGAAATCATTAACGCAGGATATAAATGAAGTCGCTCTGAGCTCCTGGTTATCCTTGCCAACACCAACACGTTGAGAAATCAAATTCTTACGACCTTGCTTCTTGTAGGTAATGCCAATAATACTTTCGTCAATACGTTCTTGTGTTTGCTGACGAAGGCTTTCTGTAATACCGGCAAGCAGTATGACTACTTTGTAGCCCGCATCGGCAGCCTTACAAATTAAACCTGAGTATGTTGCCGTTTTGCCAGATTGTACGTCACCAATGATAAGACCTCTACGGAATCTTTTACCTTCAAACTTGTCATTTGGATTCCCAAGACAGTTCATTATGTTGGGAAGAGTGTCCTCATCTAGAAGATTTATACTCTTTATATTGAAGGATGGATTAGCAAGAAGCAATGCTTTGTATTTATTCCAGAAATAAGGAGTCTTAATGTCCTCATTGGAATACCACTCTTGTCTGCTGTCATAATCATCAAAGATTACATTTCCCTTGGCATGAGTAATTTTGAACTGATACTCCACATCCGTAAAAAGACGTTTTCTTGTCTCTTTATCACAAGTGATAGGGAAAAATTTTGTCGCTCTATTAATGTAGGAGTTGATGTTTTCAAAATTTCACTTCTTTGCCAGCTCCTTTATCTGCATTGATGAAGGCAAATGTTATTTGCTTCAACGAAAGGTATAAATCGTCAGTCATTTGTTTCTTTAAAATTGTCAGTTAGTTTTTCCTTCAACTTTTTGGAACTTGCAGAATGGTTCAGATTTCATCAGGTCGTTAATGATACTTTCTGTAGTACTATTCGTTGCGCTCTTTAATGTACTTACCATTGTTACGGCAATTTGGAAGACATCATCAAAGCGACTATCTGTTTCTTCTACAGTAATTGCTTCATTTGATTTGTCAATGTACATTTGCTGAGTTGGTATATTGTTCTCAATCTCTGTTACCAGCATTTCAAGGTAGTTGAAATCCTCTTCAGACATTTTTTCCTTGACAAACTGAAAGAATTTGCTTTCTCTGTTTATTTGGTAATAGAACATCTGGTTTCGACCTTCTTTTCTATCCCAGATGTAATCTGTGTCATCGTCAATCTTTACAGTTCTTCCTCTGTAAGTTTGCTGATTAACGGATGCTTCGAGTGCATCAAGGACCGTTTTGCGCAACTGATTAAGAATACGCTTAGGGATAGAAGCATTTTGCTTCTTAATGTCAATACCCCATATGACATCCAGAGTATTAGGAATATCAACACGTATTCGAGCGTTCTTTGTCAACTCTGCACGTTGCTTCATGCCAAACCAAGTACCCCAGATAATGAGACGATTATTTCGGTAAACGTAGAATCCTTGCTTTGCTCGCAAGTTTTCTATACCTCCAATCAACTTCTTGTCATTATCAGAAAGATCGGTAGCAAAAGGAAGGACAAATGGTTTTACATGAATCAAACGCTCAACTCCTTCACTATCGTTGATTGCTATGGTTCGTTCCTTCTTTCTTGAAGTTTTTGAATGACGTTCGAGGAATGGATCAAGCGGCTTTACGCCCTGATTGTTTATCTGAATTTCGAGTTTAGCACTACCTGTGGCAGAAAGGAATCTGTGGAAAATAAGTGCGAGAGCTTTGTCGAGTGATTTCTTTAGATCACAAGGGTTTCGTAAACTTGACCATCGCTTGATTTTGACAAAACATCAAAGTCGCTCCAGATAACAAGTGTGCCTTTAGCTTGCTTGGTAATCTGGCGAACGTATGGAAGTTTGTCTATTTCCTGAGACGTAAGCTCTTGGATTATCCATTTCTGTTTTTCTGGATATAAACGTAATCCCAAGTGTAGGCACTTCGTTTTCCTTTACTATAACTTACAACCGTCAAATTTCTACATTGCGAGAGGAAGCGAGCCTTCATGCCCATGCCAAAACGACCAAGGTCATCTTCGTCACGTTCTGCTTCTGATGCCATGCTACCATAACGCATCGCCTCAAACAGTTTTTCATCACTCATTCCTTCACCATCATCCAAAATGCCTACAGCTGTCGGTTCAAGTGGATTGGTTGGAAAGAGTACTTTTACGAATGTAGCATGTGCGCTGATGCTATTATCAACAACATCGGCTACCGCAGATTCAAAGGAATACCCCATCGATCTGAGGGAACCCATTAAGGTTGATGCTACTGGTATGTTTTCTCTATCTTTAGCCATTGTGACGAGACATTTTTATAATTTCATCAAATACTGCTTTTGCAAGTAGTGGTGGTACGGCATTACCTATCTGTTGCTGGATGTGTGAGATTGGTCCTTCAAAATAGAAGTCATCTGGGAAACTCTGCAAACGTGCTGCTTCACGTACAGACAAACCTCTGTCTTGATAAGGGTGAATGAGCATACTCTTTCTGTAGTTAGATATTACCACAGAAGGTTGGTCAGCAATAAGACGTTTGTAAATGCCACTATGAGTGCGTCCTCTGTCTGCATAGTTCTGCATCAGTTCATCTGGGATTGCACGCCAGTTCTGTCCTGGCTTTATGTATTTATAGCGCTGAATTACAAGGTCATTATTACGTGAAACAAGATTCTGAGTTAGGGTAATGAGAATGCTCTCGCATAAACTGAGCGTACTCACTTGCTTCTGAACGAGGGACTTTATATTTGCCCTTTTTCGAGCATCTCGCCATTTTCCAAATCAGGCAAATCTCCAATAGCTTCTTCGACCGTAATCTTCTTCTCAAATGGTTTTGGAAATTCAAACTTTATTCCATGACGATTGCCCACCATGAAGAAACGGTTTCTATTTTGGGGAACACCATAATCAGAAGCCCACAGCACCTGAGAATTTACCTCATAACCTAAAGCTCTGAAACAATCCTCAATCATGTTCTTGGTTTTACCCTCTTCCATGTTGGTTAAGCCCCACACTTTTTCAAGAACGAACCAAGTTGGTTTCAACTCCTGAACAAAACGCACGAACTCCAAGAACAAGAAGTTCTTCTCATTCTGCATATTTCGTGTACAGAGTATTCGAGAGCGAAAAATCCTTGGCAAGGAGGTCCACCCATAATGATGAATACTGGATCATTGCCTTCTTTGAGTTTTGATGGGTCAATGTCTTTGATGTCTCCTTGAAGAACTTTTGCCCCTTTATGATTTCGGATAAATGATTTAGCTGCACTTGGATTTATTTCAATTCCATAGCTGATTTGTATTCCAGCCATTTTCTGCACCAAGGCTCAAACCTCCTGCACCAGAGAAAACATCTATTCCGTATAACATTGTGTCCTTGGTTTAATATAGTACAGCTCTTGAAATAGGAATGGTATCCATATCTGATTGCTGTAAGGAGCCTATCGGTTGTATTTCTCATCCAATATATTCCCGTTCATACCGAGCCTATGCGACCCATCTCTTCACCCTCTGCGTTGTAAGCCGTTGTCAGCATGCTGGGCAGGTCTGTTACGATGCTGTACACCTTGGCATCAGCCTAAGTGGCTTTCGTCCTTCCCTCTATACTATTTGCTATAGCAATAACTTTCACCCCCAACTGTATGGAGCGAAGTCATCATACGGCAAAGCCACAGAGCAAGAAGACGAAAACAGCATACTCTATGCTCAATAACTATAGGGCAAAGATACAACAATAGTAGCTTATAAACGAAAGATTTAGAGAATTATTTAACAGAAGCAAAGATTTTTCTTTGATTTCACTCGTTTTTCATCGGATAATTAGTACCTTTTGCTGTATCAAAACAAGTGTTCATTGAGGCATTGTAAAAGAAAGAAAGGAAAAAGAAACTCGCTCGTTTCCAAGTCGTAACCCTTTTATCCTTTATTCATTCTTATTTTTATTGATTATCAGAAAGATACAGGTTTGTTGAATCTTTTGCGGGCGTAGTCTGTTGCAATCAGCATCTTTGCTCTTTCCTCGCTCTCACTGAGCGGCGCACGTCCCAAAAGCGTGGCATCTCCACTTTTGGCAAACTCCATCAGTTTGCCGATAAAGACTTCCTGCTCGGGTGTCGGTGGTATGTTATGCAGTATCTCATTCTTCTCCGGTCTGTCGATACCGATGTCTTTGGCAGTGCGAAAATCGCATATCTCCGCATAGAAAGCGAGCCAGCTCAGGCACCTTAATGAATGTCCTGAACCGTTCCTTCTGTATGATGTCGTTTGTGATGGAGAACTCGTAGTCGGTAGATTTCTTGGCAAAGACGGCTGCCCATGCATCGAAGCTATTGATACCTTGCTTTTCCAAAGCCTGCGGGCGCAGATACTTGAACAGAAGATACAACTCCGTTAGGCTATTGGAAATAGTCGTTCCCGAAAAGAAATGTTGCTCCCAAATCCTTGCCGGACCTCTCCTGTATGGTACGAATAGCAAATAGCATGTTTAAGGCACGCTGTGAGCCATCTGGATTGCCCAAACCCGACACACGGTCGTGGCGGGTGTTGAACATCAGGTTCTTAAATTGGTGGCTTTCATCCACGAACAAATGGTCAATACCCATCATCTTGAAATCTACGGCATCGTCCTTACGCTCGGTGATACTGTCCTGTATGTTCTGCAACTTGGCTTCAAGTGTCTGCTTGCGCTTCTCCAAGCCTTTGAGCATACCACGGGAGATGTCTCTTCCTTGTTGTCGCAACACTTCGAGATTCTCTTCCACGGAGTCCAGTTCCTTTTGCATAATCGCCTCCTGTATCTCTAAGGCCTGCGGTATCATGCCGAACTGTTCATGCGTCAAGATAATACAGTCCCAGTCGTTGTTCTTGATGTCGTTGAAAATACGCTGTCGATTCTGTTTATTAAAATCGTTCTTGCCCGGATAGAGCACCTTGGCATTGGGATAAGCTTTCCTAAAGGTATCAGCAATGTCGAACACGTTTGCCTTCAGACCGATAATCATCGGCTTGTTTGCCAGTCCCAATCGCTTCATCTCGTAGGCAGCCGTACACATGATGAGTGTCTTTCCCGCTCCCACCTCGTGGTCGCAGATGCCGCCACCGTTGGTCTTGAGCATCCATACGGCATCTTTCTGGCTTTTGTAGAGGTCGGCAATGCCCAATCGTCTGAGGTCAAGGTCGGGAAACGTCTGGTGCATGCCGTCAAAGTTGGGTCGCACAAAACAGTTGAAAAGACGATTATAACGGTCAGAGAGTTGTTGCTTGAACGTCTCAGGTGTACGTCCGAGCCAATCAACAAAGCCCTGCCTGATTTCCTCAATCTTGGCATTTGCCATCTGGATGGCATGTCCGTCCCTTACTTTGATAGTTTTCGTCTCTCCCGTAACCTTGTCCGTCACCTCCTTGCTCTTGTTGATGTCGGGAATAGTATTGTGTAGGGCATGCTTGAGGAGATTGATGCCATCATAACGGCGGAACTCACCCTGTACGGCATACTTGTGCCAGATATTAGCATTCTTTCGGTCGCAGACAATGGAATACTCGTCCATGTTGGAATGGTAGGATACGCCAATATCCGTCTCGAAGAACTCCGAGGCGAACCTGCCATAGACCTTGGCAGGTATCCAGCGTTCACCGAGATTAAAGTCAAGGTCTGCAAATGGAATGGGTGTTGGCGTGGCTGCACGCAGGGCAGCAAGGCTCTGTTTTGCTTCTTCGTGTTCGGGATGGTCCAAGAGCCACGACTCGATACGCTCCGCCTTCTCTATTACATTGCCCGAAATGAACTTATCCGCAACCTCATAAGCATTTTCTTCGGGATTGAAATAGATGCGACCTTCCAAGGAAGAAATGATGTCGCTTTCCTCCATATCAGGTAAAAGCGAACTCATATAGTCAAGTTCCACCGTACCGTACTTGTTGAGCGATGCACCCAGTGCCTCCATTGGGTCTGCGGCAACGGTCAGTTCCGTAGTAGAAAATGCTGTAGGATGGTCAAAGATGTCCGCCTTGATGTACCTGCCGTTCTCGGAGCGTTCCAAGAAGAGCATTTCCACGCCTGTAGCATCCATTTTGATGATGTCGGTGTTCGCCTTTTGGTTAAAGTAGCCCCAGCGTGCAACATAGTTATCATAAAGGTGGTTGAGTCTGCTACGGTCTTCCCTGTCTTCTGCATGGTTCTCTGCCTCGTAGTCATAGAGACGATGATAGCACTCCCGTATCTCAATATAGCTTTTTAGACGGGAAAGCTGGGCATACGGCAAGTCCATCAGGGTTAAAGGTTGGATGTCGCTTTAAGTCAGAAAGAAACCCTACCTGCCCTTTCTGCACGACAATGGAGCCGTCTCTCAGGTGAGAGTCCGGTGAAGAGAGAAAAGGGCGTGGGGAAGCGTCAAACTCCTTTCTGACTTCCGCTATCGGCTGCGGCTTGCGCTCCTCGGCTTCGTTCATGAAGTCGAAAAGCGATGGCTCACGTGAAGAGGAAGAAGCCGCTTTCCTGCGCCACGGGTACGCCGTTGAGGAATGGTCACTGCCTTTTGTATCTTGGACTCCGATGATTTCTGGGGAGCAGTTTGAGTTATAGGATGGCGCACCTGTGAAGTTCCTGAATTATCCTTGATTTCATGGTTCACACGGGTAACTTCTCTTGTCCAAAGACTGTATTCCTCCGGGGCAAATAGTGACAGTTGCTCCGGTTGTCCGATGTCTTCCATGTTATTGTCCACCACCGGCTGATGATCGTCGTCAAAGAATATCGTCTGCCCGTTCATCTCTCTTGGGGCTTCAATATCCGTACGGATTTCCCGTTGTTCCTGCTCGTATTGATGATGAAGTGTCAAGGCGGGTACGCCTTCGGGAGCAGGTTCTATAGTCATGGAAGGCTGTTCTGATACGAATTGTTGTGGGGCAGACTCTGATGATGACGGCTGTGATGGAATTGTCTCTCCGCCAGGAACGGTATCTTCCATTATCTGCGTATCGTTCTCAGAAGCAACGGCCACAGTTTCCTTAACCTTATTCTCTGTTTCTGTCTTTGTTACCACTTCTTCCTTGATTTCCTCTGCCACCATTTCTTCTTTAGTATATTGTCCCCTGACAATTTCTTCCAGTTCGGCTATCTCGTGCAATTTCTTAGGAGAGAAGTACAGGTCACGTTCAATCCCCAATCCTCTTACCTTCACGCCTTCCATCTCATCGAGGGACATATTGCCAAGCTCCCAGCCGTAACCCATCGTGACAGCACCAAAACCAATGCGGCTCTTAGGGTCATATTCCAGAAGGTAGGCTGTGTATGCTCCCATAGGGAAGAAATAGCGTGCATAGGCAACCTTATCTCCAATGAGTTCCTTTTCCGTGCTGTAAAGTTTAGGCAGTTGCTTTCTGATACTGTCGGGCATGAGGTTATAGGCATCGTTTATGCCCTTGTCTTCAGTCTTTGTCTTCTCTGTTTCTTCTTCCCGACTTATGGTAATACCTAACTTGCGAAGCTGTTTCTCTGCTTCTGCCTCTCGCTCTACCTCTGTCATTGGTATACCTGTTTCATATAGTTTACGGTCGATACGTTGTCCCATTTCAAGGGAGAGCCGTGTTCGGAGACTTTCTGCCATTTCCTCAATCCCTCCCGTGAATCGATACTCCCATGTTGGTCTTCCATAAGGGTCTGTACCCATTATGCGCTCTGTGGCAATGGTGCGATGAGATATGTCCTTCCAATCTCCTACAAAAAGAGAGTTATGCTTGAAGACGAAAGAAGAGCCTTCTTCCTTGGGGACGGAAACGGTTTCTAAGAACTGCTGCTCGATGCCTTCGCTGATTTCTTTACCTGTCTGCTTCTGTAGTACGATGAGGGTCACTGCCTACGTCCGTTCCTGCATTGTCTGAAAACATACCCGATGGCAGTCGGAGAGCGGAGATAAGGCGGCTGTTCTGCATGAGGTAACGGCGTATGGCTTCATTGCGGGGACTGTCTAATACGCCCTGTGAGGTGATGAATGCCAAAATTCCACCTTCCTTGATGCAGTCCAGACCTTTCACGAAGAAGTAATTGTGAATGGCACGTGTGGACTCACGTTTAAGAGTGTCCTTACCTTTTGCTGTATTCTCGGTCATAGACCATGAAATCTCCAAAAGGGATGTTACTTGTAACAAGGTCGTATTTGTCCTTGTCTTCCAGTTCTCCAATGGCTTCAAAAGGCTCGTTTTGAACGAAGATATTGCCTTTTCCATAAGGGTGCAGGGCTTGGCTGATACGGGCAGTGAGCAGGTCCTTTTCCATTGCATCTACAACACCCGCTTGCTTTGCAAAGGTCTCGGCAAAGGCACCCATACCCATAGAAGGGTCTAAACATCGTCTTATCTGCAGGTTTGTGGAGGCAAGTGCGTCCGATATAGCAGACACGATACGGGTATCGGTATAGAAGGAGGTCAGTACGCTTGCCTTGATGCCCTCCCAATACCGCTTGGCGGTGTTGGCTTCTACGACTTCACGATAAATCATCTGCTTGAGCTGTTGGGTTGGTTCAAAGAGATTCTGTTCAGACTTGCTCCAATATCGTATATCATCGGGGTTGTCTGTGCGGTTGAGTACACATTTCAAGCCACCGAAGCCCTGATAGTTCCGTAAGATACTTTTCTCAGCTTCGGTGGCTTCACGGCGTTCCTTTTCTAAGCGCAAGACCACATGGATGGCTTCCGTGTTGGCTTGCAGGACTTCTTTCTTATTGTATGCCATAGTGTTTTCTTTTAATAAGTGGAGGTAAAAAGGTCGGGAGGCAATACTTGTATCTCCCAACCTATATCTGTTCCTCGTTGTTTCTGTCGGGATTATCTCCCTCTTTGTTTTCCTTTCTTGTTCTCAAACTCAAAGGAAGTGATGTAATCTTCGCCCAGAACAAGTCGGGCATTGAACTTCTTGCCTGCCTTGCTGGTTAGCTCTTTAAGGATAGGCGTACGACCGGAGCTTATCAAGTCACGGATATTATCTTCAGAGAGATGTATGCCGCAGACTTCACGAAATACGTGAAAACCACAGGTTTCATGCCTGCACTTGGCTACCTTGGCATAGATGCCGACACTCTGCTGTCCGCATTTTGGGCAGCGGTAGACAGGATAGGACTTCTGCTCAGAAGAATGTGAGAGGAGTTCCTCGCAGATTGTTTCCACGTATGAATTGATACCCTGTGCGAACTTATCAGATGGCATCTTTCCTGCTTCGATAGCAGCAAGGGCAAGTTCCCAACTGCCTGTCATCTCAGCATTGGCAATCTTCTTGTCCTTGACAATCTCATAGACTGCCAAGCCTTTCTCGGTAGGTATGATGGATTTCTTGTCCCTTCGGATATAATCACGGAGAATCAACGTTTCGATGATGTTGGCACGGGTGGCTGGTGTTCCAATACCACACTCTGCCATTACCTTGCGCTTATCGTCTTCCGTCACTTCCTTGCCTGCGTTTTCCATCGCAGAAAGCAGTGTTGCTTCTGTATAGAGAGGTTTAGGTTTGGTCTTATGCTCGGTGATTTCGGCAGAAACAAGTGGCAAAACCTCTCCCTCTGTCAAATCAGGCAATGAAGGTAAAACCTGTTCATTGTCGTTTTCCTTTTCCTTTTTCTCTGCATCAGTAACCTGCTCTTTCTGCACGACTTTCCATCCCAAGGAAATCTGTCTACATGCTTTCCAAGTAAAGATGTTGGTACCGTCAGTGAATCGCACCTGCATACGCTCTTCCTCGGAATCGGGAGAAAAGGCTTCTGTGAAGCGATTAACTACCATTTGATAGATAGTTGTTTCATCTGCCGACAATCCTAAGGGTGTTTCACCTGTTGGAATAATGGCGTGGTGGTCGGTAACTTTGGTATTGTCCACCGAGTGGCGGTTAAGCGGATTGGACAGCGTCTTGCCTATCTTGCGTAGCAGGGCGGGGATTTCATCGAAGATATCCTCGCTGATGTATCGGCTGCCAGTACGGGGATAGGTCATGATTTTTTTCTCATAGAGGCTCTGAGCTATCGAGAGGGTTTTGTCTGCAGAAAAGCCGTGGCGTCTGTTGGTATCTTTCTGCAAGGCAGTAAGGTCGTACAAGAGTGGTGGCGGTGTGCCAGCCACCTTTCTTACGACCGATTCCACTGTAAGCTGGCTCTGACTGCGAAGTGCAGCGAGAGCAGTCTGTGCCGATGCTTCACTCTCATAGTCTGTAATGCCAATGGCTTTCAGCGACACACCCTCTTTTTCTGTAAGGACGGATAATTTCCAATAGGGCACGGAAGAAAAATCACGATTCTCGATGTACCGACGGCAGACCATAGCAAGTGTTGGGGTCTGTACCCGTCCCAAAGAATAGCCTCCCTTGCGGGCAATAGACAGGGCACGGCTTGCATTGATACCTACCAGCCAGTCGGCTTCGCTTCTTGCCTTGGCAGAATGATAGAGATTGTCGTAATGGCTTCCAGGCTTGAGATTAGAAAGCCCCTCACGGATGGCTTTGTCTGTGAGTGAACTTATCCAAAGTCTTTCGAAAGTCTTTTTACAATCAAGATATTGATAGATGTAGCGAAAGATGAGCTCACCCTCTCGCCCGGCATCGGTGGCGACAATGATACGATCAGCCTTGTCAAAGCAGGAGCGTATCACCTTGAGCTGTTTTAGTGCTGCTGGGTCTGATATATACTCCTTGTCCTTACGGACTTGGCGGACAATAAGTTGGAAAAGGATTGGGACGAATGGGCAGGGTCTTCAGCTTTGTAGGCAGAAAAACCGTGAGGCTTCAGGCATGGCAAGGGCGATGAGGTGTCCCATTGCCCAAGTAACGACATAGCCGCAGCCTTCCATATATCCGTCTTGCTTGCTCGTTGCTCCTACGATTCGGGCAATATCTCTGGCTACCGAGGGTTTCTCGGCAATAATACAAGTTGTCATAGTGCTGAATGGTTTTAAGGTTACATTCTACGTCCACGGGACTTTTTCTGCTTGTTTTCGTCCTGCTTTTGTTTTTGGGCAGCAGTAAGCTGTGTCTGTCCAGTCTTCAGAGGCTCTTTCACATTCTTCGTGGCTTCATTCGTCTTGCCGTGGTTATTCACGGCTACCTGCGTTTTGTGTTCTTCGGCTGCGGCAACCACCTTTTCTTTGCCAGTTTCCTGCTTCTTATCAGGATTCCACTTGTAAAAACGTGGTCTATTCTGTTCCTTGTCCATGCGAACGTATGCGTTGAAAGGTTGTCCCTGTTTGTCCACCATATTCTTTAGATATAGTGTACGACCGCTATCCAAGGCTTCACGCTGTTTATCTGATAACTCTAAGCCGCAAAGCTTATGTGGGACGCCTTGCTGCAGTGTCTGTTTGTGTTCCTGTCGTTCTCTTAAACTCTTGTTGTCGCCAAAGATAAACTCAATGCCTTTCTTCTCGGCATTGACCTGCAGGGTGGCATTGAATATCTTACCACTCTTGGCAGTCATTCCTTCCACTTTCACGGCTTTACCTTCACAAGGTCTTTGTACTGGACATCAGAAAAGGGTTACACCCTTGATTTCCCTTGAGGGATGTTTACACGGTCAGCACGCAGGGCTATGATTTCATTCGTCTGCGGATCGATAGATACGTAGGCAGAGAAAGGCTCTCCGTTCTTAGGTGTTACCTCAATGGTCTTGCCAAGATTACCCGTAGCAAGGATTTGCTCCTTTTCTTCGGGAGAGAACTTGTAGCCCATATAGGGAAAGTCAAGCTGTGGCTCTTTTCTCAGAGGATGAATAGCCAAACCGATATTACCGCTATCGTCCGTACGAAACGCTAGACGTGCTTCAGTGTAGATGGTGGTGCCGCCGATAGGAACAGCAATTGTGATGAGATTGCTCTTCTGCCAGTTGAGCATTTTTTCTAATTCTCCACTCTGCTCCAATCGCTCACGGGAAAGACCAAGATTATCGAGTTGCTTCCAATCAACCTTCGACTCATCGATGGCAGTAGCATTCTTCTGCTGGGGCAGGTAATCCTCAAAGGGCACTCCTATCTCTGCCAGTTGCTGTTTGCTTTCGAGCTTTTCACGGCTTTGGAGCATGGTGCGCAGGTTGTCCACGCCCTGCTCCACATTGTCTGCCACGACCTTGTACAATCCGAAATGAGTCGGGTTGTTGAACTGTTTGAGGAAGTTGGTCATGAAGTTCTTCAGAAGTCCGTCCTTGTTGTTGAACTTCAAGAATGCCGCTTGGTTAGCAGCGATGGCTTCAGTTGTTTTAAGGTTTCCCTTGTCATCAATACCAGAAATTACGGAGAGTTTTCCTGTTTCTTTTTTTTTCTTCACTTCCGTGCGGTCTTCCAAGACCAGCACATAGTTGTCATTGCTGTTTGATTCCATAATTATTTGTTGTTGAATGATTAAATTATTATCAATCAGCAAATATACAAAGACAAAACCATGTAAAATACGATCTTGCGGATGAGATCAGGAAATAGAAGGATATAAAAGGATGTAAAGTATCATAAAAACATTTTTAAGAATTATTTGTTTATACAACTAAAAGTTTCTACCTTTGTACAGCATCTAATACATATAGATGTGTTAATTATCACCAGAATATGGTGAATAAAACAAATAATAAGAATCAGAATCGAATCGTGTAATACATCATATGCAGTTTAAACAGACTGAGCTACTGAACTGCAAATTTATATGTCAAAATAATTTTTTTATTCACTATGTGGCCATTTAATTACTTTAAAAAGAAGCGAGAGGAAGTGGAAAGAGAGCATCTTTGTCAAAAAGAAGAGGCTCCTCTTCACAAGTTGAATCAAGAGAGCATAGCTGTGAAAGAGCTGATCTGGCTGACGAGAATCATAGTAAAACTTCAAGGACAGAACGGGCGGAAGCAGAATTTCTCCAACCATTTACCTTTAAATCGAATTGCCATCAGCGATACGAAAATGGTTCTCCTGTAAAAGGGGAACAAGAGTGTTCTCGGACTGTTTCTGTAATTAAAAACACGAATGGACATCCAAGCTACAGATTAGAGCCAGGAATTGGTTATATCGTTAAGATATACAATGATGACCTTGGCAAGCCTAATATGTCTGATAAACCAATGAAAGTTATTCGTAAGACAGAGGCTTTCATAGAACTTCGCGGCTTTTCCTATCGATGCACAATCTCCTTTTTGGATGGCAGGAAGTGGATTATAGCGACTATGGCTTTTATTGTGTATTACAAGAATGGGCAAGTTGAAAAATGCGTCTTACATATGTATGATAGAAATATCCGAATCGAATATTATAAGAAAGAAATTTCTTATCAAAAAGAACAAAAACAGAGAAAAAAACATAGCTCCATCTAAAATAGAACAATCAAACGAAATTACTGAATCAGAAATGTTTGTGATGGAAGCATTGCTGCAATTATCAGTAGGAAATGATGGAGATGCAACATATCATCCATTGTTTAAAAGCATGGCGTTCTTTCCAAAGAGATCCTGAGCAACTCAAGAAAATAAAAGGATTGGGAAAAAAATTTGGAATGGGATTGATGATATTCCTTTCTTATGGCACAGTCTCTGATATTGATGACAAACAGCGGCTGGCAAGTGTGGCGTATCTGTTCCTTAGTAAAGCAATAAAAGAAATCACCACAAAATATCAATCTTTATAAAAATAGACTAATTCTGATAATTTCAAACCGTGAAGCATTTGAATATACAGTCTCTTCTGTTATTAATAAAGATGATGGCTTAATGTTTATGAATTCATTTCCTTTTAAAGCTCGTGATGCAATGTTCAAAATGGAATTTGCGGACCTCCTAAGAGATTCAAAATTATTAGGCATAAATATACTGGAGCATAGATACCTAGATTTTAAAAAAATAAGATTTTCAGTGGTTTCTTTGGTCCTAACCAAGATGATACAACAGTGCGAAACGAGGGAAATGGGATTACATCAAGAAATTCTTGAATTTCTTGAAAAATAAAGTTATTGAAAATGGTGATATAGACTTCTAAACATGGCATCTTGGAAGGATACAGATATTATTATTGATGGGAAGCCTGTGAAGGCACAGGCTCCCATTATCATATCTGCAGTAGAAGTACGGATATTCCAGCTTTCTATGCAGAATGGTTCTTCGACCGATTAGAGAGGGATATTCCGCATGGACAAACCCTTTTAATGGTGTTAAGTCGTATGTTTCTTACGAGAATACACGCTTTATTGTGTTCTGGTCGAAGAATCCACGCCCTTTATTGCCATACTTGCATATACTGAAGGAGCGTAACATTAAATGTTACATTCAATATACGCTGAATGATTATGAAGGTAATCATTTAGAGAAAGTTCCTCCTCTCTCCAACCGCATTGAGACTTTTTAAGTTATTAGTTAAGGAATTAGGAGTTGGAAGTATTGTTTGGAGATTCGACCCAATGATTCTAACAGATGATATTTCCATAGAGACCTTACTTGATAAAGTAAAAGGTATAGGCGACTCTTTATTGGGTTATACAGAGAAACTTGTGTTCTCTTATGCAGACATTACGACCTACAAGAAAGTTAAATACAACTTAGAGAAAAGCGGTGTTCCCTATCATGAGTGGACAGTGGAGCAGATGCAGGAGTTTGCTGCAAAACTCTCTGAAATGAATAGAGAACGTGGCTGGAATTACCAGCTGGCAACCTGCAGTGAGAAGATTGATATTGAGAGATATGGTATTCTCCATAACCGTTGTATTGATGCTGACCCTCATAACTCGGTTAGCATGGGATGATAAAAGGCTGATGGACTTTATGAAGGTAAAGGTTAAGCCAATGCCTTCCCCTCCTTGTTTGACGATGCAGATGATTTGCTTCCTGAAGGAGCCATTTGTCTTCCTCATAATCAATACTTTATTAGTGTGCATAAGAAAGATCCTGGTCAAAGGGCTTTATGCGGTTGTATGGCAGCAAAGGATATCGGTGAGTATAACACTTGTCCACATCTTTGTGAATATTGTTATGCCAATACAACCAAGGAACGTGCTATAGAAAAACTGGAAGAGACATCAACAAAATAGGAACGCAGATACAATTACAGGTAAATAATTATGTCCGACTTTATACGATTGTTTAAGGAAAAAGGTAATTTATCATTCATAGGAATGAGAGAAACTGCGGAGTCTCTCCTTCCTGTGGAACGGGTTGAACGTGACAAACTTTACCACGATTTAGACAGGGGTAAAGGGATTTTTGGACGATGAAGCCCACCTGAATATGTATTTGCATAGCTTTGGAAAGATGCACAAAGCTAAGCTTGATGCTGCATTTGATGCTATACCCAATTTTGCGCAACTACTAACAGAAGACTTTGAAATCTATGACTGGGGTTGTGGGCAAGGTACGGCAACTATATGTCTTTTAGATTTTCTATCTTCTTGTAATATTACACCAAAGTTATTGAACATTAATCTGATAGAACCATCTAAAGTCGCTGTTAAACGTGCATCAGACGTTATAGCTTGTATTAATTCTAATTATACTGTCAAGACCATCACGAAAGATTTTGATAGTCTATGTGTGGATGACTTTGAGAAATCTAATCATAGAAAGATTCATTTATTCAGTAATATCTTGGATGTAGAGGGCTTTGACTTAGCTAAATTCATCCTTCTTTTTCAACAATCGTTTAATGCAGCCAATACATTCATCTGTATTGGTCCCTATTACTCAAACTCCCGAAGGATTAGCGAGTTCATTGCTGCAACTGATCCTGACGAGATGTTTGCGATAATGGACAAGGATAGAGGAGAATGGTTAAACCAATGGACAATCTCTTTGCGTATATTTGATAAGGCATTCGAGCGTGTAGAGGCTATTAGGGATATTAGAAAACGTATTGAGGAGTCCCACAAACAAGATCAGTTCTTTGCGGGTTACGTATTGGATGCGGTAGCCGAAGAATATCAAGATACTCAAGACTCTAACGAGGCGGAGAGTCTTTATCGTTCATTATCCGTATTCGATGTAAAATCAAATATCCAGTTGGGTGTATATGATAAGTGTGATGCTCAATTGGCAGTACTGGCAAATATTGTTTCTCGTGGCCTTCCGACGAAGTCTCCTTTTATTAGTAGAGGACACGTTCTCAAGCTTATTTGGTATCTCACAAAAAAACTGTAGAAGGGCGATACTTAATTATGAATCAACTCATTCTATTTCTTCTCAACAAATCTATGAAGCCTTACATTATAGACCCACGTTTTAATACTGAATACTATAATGGGGATATGTTGGAAAGTAGCTTTGAAAAAGGCTTCATTGAGCATTCCTTAAAGAACAGTGAAAACGAGTATTTGATACAGGTTCTTGAACCTCATCGTCCTCTTTCGACAATTGTTGACATTCCTGACAGCAACTTTCACAAAGAACAATGTGTGGACTTTGCTATGAATATACCGTATGGTAACCCTCGTACAGGCTTTATAATAGAGAAAGGCGGTAAGCTCTATCACAGTAATATCTTCCAACGGCATCGTGATGAACAGCAGGAGGAGAAATCTACAACACAAGGCGAGAGGACATACAACATAAAAGAGTTGAAGGCTAATTCTTTCCTTCACAGCTGGAGAAAAGAGGAATCAACGGGTCGGTATCTGCAGATATTAGAGGCAAATTGCAGAAAAGAATTGTCTGGGACGTGGAATGAGACCCTACAGATTGTGCTTTGTCCGTTGGCAATAGCAAGACTTGAACGAGTCCTAATAGAGGCTTTAATGGCAGGATGTCTTAAGAAAGACGCTACAGAGTGGAATGTTGCTGTTGTAGAACGCGACCTACCTTGTGCAGCGATAGCCGTAAAGGTTTTGCAAGAAAAGATTAGGAACATCTATTCTCTATCAGGGAAGAGCAATCCTTTGCCCAGCATTAATCTTTGTGTTGTCTCTACTGCTGAGTTTGCTGAGTCACCCTTACACTTGGAGCAGACGGTTAATTTGGAGATACCCCACAAACATTTTGATGTTTGCGTGGATATCTCTATGTTATTGCGTGATAATATTGATGCCCTTCCACTTACTATCAAGGCTGATGCTGTTTATATCGTTCGTTCCTCTCACTATCAGAAGAGACATCGAACTATCTGTTCTGCAAAGAACATTCAATATCCTCCGTTGGTGGTTAAAGATACTACTGGTAAATATGTTAACATACCAGAGCGTGAAAATGTCTTGACTTATTTCCTACGTGACATCTTCCGTAAACCTTCCTTCCGACCAGGCCAGTTGCCGATTATCAGTCATTCTTTGGCAGACAAAACGACTATCGGACTACTTCCTACGGGTGGTGGAAAATCTCTGACTTATCAGATTTCATGTATATTACAACCCGGTGTATCGATTATAGTTGACCCATTAGTATCATTGATGGTCGACCAAGTCAGGGGCTTACGCAGTGTTAGAATAGATGCCTGCGAATGCGTTAACAGTGGTATGAGTAGTAGGGAAAAAGCCGAAAAGCTGAATATGTTGCAGCGGGGAGCCGTACTATTTATGTTGCTATCTCCTGAGCGGTTTATGATGCCAAACTTCGAGAAAGTTTAGTCTCTATGACCGAGAAGAACCATGTCTATTTCTCTTATGGTATCATAGACGAGGTGCATTGTGTCTCAGAGTGGGGGCATGACTTCCGCACATCCTATCTTCATTTGGGTAGGAATATGATTAACTTCATGCACACTAAGTCCAAACGCCCATTGTCTATCATCGGACTTACTGCAACGGCCTCTTTTGATGTGTTAGCCGATGTCGAGCGGGAACTTACATTAGGGGTAATTTGACAATTGACAGTGAAGCGATTGTCCGCCCAGAGAATGATGCACGCCCAGAATTGACCTATCGTATCATAGAGGTAAAAGCAAACTTTGACTCGATAAAAGAAGATGAAAATCCTTATTTACTGAATGCGAATGTTGATGAGTGGAAACTCAGAGATATCGTAGCTGACGCTAAGATAAAAGAGATGTCTGTGCTTCTCGATACCATACCTTCGCAACTCGAGGAAATGAACAGACACAACTCGGAATGTGCGCTGGATTGTTTCGATAAAGAGAGCTTCTATAATTCCGACGTAGAAAACAAATACCCTTATGCAGGAATCATTTTCTGTCCTCACGCTAAGGGTACCTTTGGAGTAAACGATAATGATTGGGGGACCTCGACCAGGTATCTCTACTGTCCTAAAGTCAAAAAAGGAGAAATTAAAGATTGGTACTTTCGTGGGAGGTGACAAACCTTCTGGTGATATGGCGTCATTCAATAAGAATGACATGAATGTTATGGTAGCCACAAAGGCCTTTGGTATGGGTATTGACAAACCAAATATCCGCTTTACTATTAATGTTAACCATCCTTCGTCTATAGAAAGTTATGTCCAAGAAGCCGGACGTGGGGGACGCGACAAGAAGAATGCTATTTCTTATATTCTTTACGAACCTACGGAATTTATCCATCTGACCATGGATAAAATAAATGACATCCGCTTCTATATGGGAGAGGATGACCCACTTTGGCTTTGGAATTATAATAATCGATATGTTCTGTCCGATGATTTCACTTCCTTTTTGTAAGGAGGCAGGGGAACGGACGAACAGGTTAAGAAGCTTGTCGACATAGTCCATAGGAATGGTTATCTTGAGAATGTAGATAAAGGTATCGACCTGTGGTTCCATAATAATTCATTCAGAGGCTTGTTGAAGGAGAAAGTTATTCTCCATGAGCTGACTGATCGCATCTTGAATATAAAGCCAACTTATGTCGTGGAGATTCAAGGGAAGCTACGTGAAATGATGGGTAATGACGACATCTGCTTGAAGGTTAATCTGTCGAAGGATACTATAACTATTTTCTCTAAGGAAGATAGTAAAAAACAGTATGGCTATGTCTTCTTGAATTCGTTGTGTCCGTCATACAATTATATCGGCTTTGAAGATGAGATCTGTTCGAAAATTACAAATGCACTTATTAACATCCTTAAAACTTACTCAAACCATTCTGCTAAAGGGCTTCTCACACCATTGGATGGTGGAAGCAATCTAATGGCTGGTATTTACCACGCTATGTCTCAGGCTGACAAAGATGGGTATGTCTATGTAACGGTATCGTGGGAAAATCAAATAAAACAAGCCCCAGATAATTTCGATGCAATGTTGAAAACTGAAATTACAAATATTGCTAAGAAACAAAACTGGAAAGACATAGATGAAAAAAAGATATGGAGAACTACAAACAAATAAGATAGGAGACTTCAACGATTTGCTTACGCAGATTGCAAAACGTTCCAACGATCCAAGATGGTTATGTTATCATGCTGACAAGGCTACATATCAGAATTTAAAGTTCATTTTTACCAGAAACGAGACAAAGATGATACCGACAAGGCCATCTATCGACTTTGTTGTATAGGTCTGGTGGAGGACGTTACTATAGACTATCTGTCAGAAACTTATGAGCTTAAAATTCGTAATCGTTCAGACCAAGAGTTCCAACAGTGTATGCTTGATTTCTTCAAGAAATATTACTCTTTGGAGCAAGCTGAGAAGAAAGTTGCTGAAATCGACAATCAGAAAGGACGTAACTACCTCGATAAGTGTTTAGGGTATTTGACGGCTTTTTGTCTATACTAACTTGGAGAAGAAGCGTTATCGTGCCATTGATGATATGCGTATTGCCTGCAGAAGATAGTATCACCGAGAGACATAATAGTGGCAATGATGAATGGCTGAAGGAGTTCATTCATCTGTACTTTAACTCTAAATATGCACGCAAAGGCTACAAGTTTGGGAATAGGCATTATTCGCTTATGGAAGATACTGACGAACAGGGACTGGATGGCTTTGACGTCGTAGAGAAATATATACGGGCCATGACGGAGGATGGATCTGGCAGCGAGGTCGATAATGTCAAACATCTCTATGGTGCAACATTACTTTTGCCTGCGTGCTCATCCTGAAAATGCTGCACTGCAGTTATTGCTTACTTATTGTATCACATTCCTTGGTGCTGGAAACAATGAAACATTAAAAACAACGGCCTATAACAGTTATATAGAAGGTTTTATGTCACTTTATGGGACTATGGGATATGATATGTGGAACGTACTGGAAGTATTCAATGAAAAACTTTTTGCAAAAGTACATGATGCTTACATTCAGGAAGAAATCCTGAATAAAGGTAAAGATGCAATAATGCTTTTCATTCATGAAGAGAATTTTTAATAAGATAACGAAGAAATATTTAAATAAATAACTATGGCATACGATATAAACCTTGCATTGGAGCGACTCGAAAAGAATCTCCAGGACATTAACTCTGCAAAGAAACAGGTTGAAGACACAATCAATGCAAGTTCACAACTTCAGAATGTAGTAAATGGTTATGTTACTTCTGTAAATACTGTTTTACAGGAGATCTATCCTTTGAAAGAGGAAATTGGCAAAAATGAAAAACCAGAAGGTTACTGAAGTGAAGGAAGCTGTAGCTGCAATAGAGGCTTCTTGCACTGCTATCATTTCTACTTTCAAGGAGGACACCTCCAGTATACTTGCAGATTTAAGCTCAGAGAACGACAGACTTACAAAGAGTAATGAATTTTTAAGAGTTTTTCCAAACTAAGTTGGAACAATCGATAGAAATAACCTCTGTATTAAAGACCAAACAGGACAAGGTTTCTGCGGATGTGCTTTCCATTCATAATAGTCAGCAGGAGGCTACTGAAAATATTTCCAAGCAGTACGACCAACTTTCACAAAGAATGGATACAAGTATAACTGTACTCACTGATTCTATGGACAAAGACTTTGGTAAGCTCTCTAAACAAACAGAAGAGCTACACCGAGCAGTAACTAAAACCCAGATGACCATAGAAGATTTAGGTAAGCAGGTTTCTGATCAACATGTGACAAATCTTAAGAATATCAATATTAATCGCTGGATACTGATTATAGGTATTCTCCTCATAGTCGCTCTACAGTTCGTTATTAAATAGCCATCTCCAAGTTTTTAATGAGCTAACAGACATTAATAAAAAGCCCATTCGTAAATATTATTGTAGATGTTTAAAATCAGTCTATTATGACCACCTGCGACAATTGGTACTTATTTGAACGTCAAGTCAGCATCAATTACGTCGTAAGTAAAGGCCTAATTACAATGCAAGTAAAGGCTTATTTTTGATTAGGTTAGTTACATGAATAGGTTTTACAGATATATAAAAAGAAAATGGAAGCAACAAATAGAATTAAAGCTGTGTTGGCAGAAAAGCGACTAACAAGTAAGTGGCTTTCACTAAGACTGGGGAAATCGGAGAATACTATTTCGAGATGGTGTTCTAACAAGGTGCAACCTACATTAGACAATCTGTACGAAGTCGCAGAAATTTTAGATATTGAGGTGCGCTGCTTAATTGCACCAACCAAACAAACGACTTTTTTAAAAGTACTTTATGGCAAAAGAAAAGAAAAACACAGGAAACAGGTTCGCTGAGCCTTGAAACAATATTGTTCAACTGTCGTGAATACCTCCGCAGTAACGCTTCTCTCAACGACAAGCGTGACTTACTGCTTACGCTGGTATTCTTGCGCTTTATTGGTGAGAAGTTTGAAGACGAACAACAGAAGCTTCGTCAGCAATGTATCGACAACGGACTGACCGATGAAGATATGATACAGGCTTATCTCGATCAGCCCGGAATGTACAGCGGTATTGCTTTCGTTCCTCTGGAGGCACGCTGGGACTATCTTATGTTGCAACCTGCCAACAAACTGAACGGTGCCCTCGACGATGCTTTGCAGGCACTGGAGAACGGTGGCGGTTCACTGAAATGCTGTGTGCGGTTGGGACTCTTCAGTAGTATCAACCTCGAAGCGAATGTCATCAAGAAGGTGATGGACGAGGTGAACAAGATTTCTCATAAGGTTTTCGGAACAGAACGCGACCTCATCGGACGAGTGTACGAATACTTCCTGAAGTCGTTTGCCATCAATGCCACGAAGGAGGAAGGCGAGTTCTATACCCCTCACGACATCGTAGAGCTGATTGCTGCCTTCATCGAACCCTTTGACGGAACGCTCTACGATCCGTGCTGCGGTTCGGGCGGTATGTTTGTGCAGTGTGCCGAGTATGTCGAGGAGAAGCAGGGCGACATTATGCAGGTCAATGTCTATGGACAGGAGACCGACCCAGCCACCTATCGTCTGGCAAAGATGAATCTGGCTATGCGTGGCATCTCTCATCATCTGGGCGAGAAGAACGCTTCTACCTTTACCAATGATATGCACCGTGGGTTGGTGTTCGACTATATAATGGCTAATCCACCCTTCAACCTCAAGAAGTGGTATGACGGTTCCTTGAGCCACGATGCACGCTGGGCAGACTATGGATTGCCACCAGAGGGCAATGCTAACTATGCTTGGATTCTGCATATCCTCTCCAAGCTAAAGGCGGGACGTGGTGTGGCAGGATTCCTCCTTGCCAATGGTGCACTGGGTGATAGCGATGCTGGAAATCAGACAGAAACTTATAGAGAAAGATAAGGTTGAAGCAATCATCGTCCTTCCACGTGAACTCTTCTATACCACGGATATCTCCCGTGACACTGTGGATTCTCAACCAGAAGAAGGAAGGCGGAATGTGGCACGGACGAAAAACTGCGTAACCGTAAAAGGTGAGATTCTCTTTTATGGACCTACGCCAGTGGAACGAGAATGCTATTATAGGGCGAGCAGAAGAAGAAAGTGCGAGCTTGTCAAAGAGCAGGTAGAGCGTGCCACAGACATCTACTTCCCGCTGGCAGAGTGAGGGAACGGACGGCAAAAACTTTGCTGAGCCAGAGCTTTACCGCTCTGTTGGGCTTGACGAACTGCGAGAAAACGACTTCTCGCTGGTGCCAAGCCGTTATATCGAGTTTGTCGACCGTGACAGTAATATCGACTATCATCAAGTTCTTACCGATACCGCTGCTACTGTCAAAGACCTCCTGCGCCGTCAGAAACAGAACGACATAACCTTGCGAAACGCTTTAAAACAGTTGGGATATGAGTGTGAATAAGACCAAATGGGTAAGGCTGGGGGAGTATATTGAACTCTGTGAGGAAAGAAATAGCGAAGACGGAAACTACCCTTTTTGTGGAATAAATAAGGATAAAGTGTTTATGCCAACAGTGGCTGACACTAATAACTTGATAGAACAAAATACAAGTTAGTTCAGAAAGGAACATTTGTATTTAGTGGTATGCAGACAGGGCGTGATGTGTGTATTCGTATAGCAATGCAAGATAAAGATGAAACATTACTGGTTTCACCTGCATATTCTACGTTTACAATAAAAGATACTTCTAAATTGAACCCTCAATACTTATATATGCAATTTATAAGATTTGAGATGGATAGATATGGATGGTTTTTGAGTGATGGTAGTATCCGTTCAAATCTTGATTGGGAAAGGTTTTGTGATATTCAAATCCCTCTTCCCTCTATTTCCATTCAGCGTGAATTGGTAAACACCTATAACGGTTTAAAGTCGTTAGCAGAGAACAATGAAGCCCTTATCGCGCCCCTTACACAAGCGTGCGAAGCCCTCGTCGTGGATTGTAAAAGAAAATATGATGAAGTTGCTTTGGGGGAGTATATTGTCTCTTGCGACGAAAGGAATAGCGAGGGAAATATACGGTAGATGATGTAAAGGGTATCAGTACAGACAAGAAGTTTATCCCAACAAAAGCTAATATGGATGGTGTCTCTGTATCATCTTATAAAGTTGTGGCACCATTTATGTTTGCTTATGTAGCAGACACTTCACGTCGTGGTGACAAAATTGCTTTGGCATTGAACTCCTCTGAAGAATCATATCTGGTTTCTTCTATATATACAGTGTTCAAAACGTGCGAACACCTTTTACCCCAATATCTTTATATGCACTTGGGGCGTACAGAGTTTGACCGCTATTCACGATTTAACTCTTGGGGTAGTGCACGTGAAACCTTTGATTGGAGTGAGCTATGCTGAGTAAAAATCCCTCCCTCCTCCCGATGTCCAGCAATCTATTGTAAACCTATATCATTGCATAGAAGAGGCGAAGCGGATTGCGGCAGAAGCCCGTGAGCAGATGCGCACACTCTGCCCAGCATTGATACAAAAAGCCATACATTCTTAAATAAACACACATGAGACATAATGCGAAATTCTACGAAAGTGAGTACGAAGAAGCCCTTATTGACCTGTTAACCGACGGTACAGGCTGGCAATATACGTATGGAGGTAATATTCATCGGAAAAAACGTGAAGTTCTTCTGACAGACGACCTGAGCACCTATCTGAAGGACCAGTACAAGGAACTGACAGATAATGACGTGGATGAGGGTTATCAACCATCTGCGTCACGTCGGTGGACAAAGCCATTTCGAGCAGTTGCTTATCACGTATAAGCTAATACGCGATGGCTACCGCTATGTGCGGCACGGAGATAATAAGCCTTTCGACATCAGCTATGTTGACTTTGAAGAGACTGCGAATAACATCTTCCGTGTGGTCAACCAGTTTGAAGTGGGCTATGGCATGCAGACGGATGTCCGTATTCCTGACGTACTTCTCTTTGTCAATGGTATTCCGCTCTGTATCTTTGAGCTGAAGAATCCTGCTGACGAAAAATGCCACCATTACTGACGCCTACGAACAGATACACACCCGCTATCTGCGTGACATTCCGCACCTGCTGCGCTATTGCCCGCTGTCGTGTATCAGTGATGCTACGAAGAACAATACAAAGCTGGGAACAACCTATACGCCTTATGAACACTACTATGCCTGGAAGAAGGTAAAGAACGAAGACCCTGTGGCAGAGAAAGGGTTAGACCAAGTGCACACTATCGTCGGAGGTGTCTATGAGCCGAGTCGCTTTTTGGAGATTGTGCGAGATTACGTCTACTTCCCTGATGCCAAATCAGGGAAGGAACAAGAGGTGGTATGCCGCTATCCTCAGTTCTTTGCCACACGTATGCTGCGCGACAATGTCCTGAAAGCCTTTGCCAATAACGACAGGAAGGGCGGTACTTACTTTGGTGCCACAGGCTGTGGAAAAACCTATACGATGATGTTTCTGGCTCGTCAGCTCTCTTTGCGCTGCCCAGAGTTAGAGTCGCCGACCATTGTGATGATTGTCGACCGTGATGACTTGCAGACACAGGCAGGCGACCTCTTCCTGCAATCAGAAGACTTCCTTTCCTTAGGTACAGCCCAGAAGATAGAAAGCCGAAAAGCACTCGGAGAGGAGATGGGCTCACGCAAGTCGGGTGGTTTCTTTATCTGTACGATACAGAAGTTCTGCGAAGAAACAGGACTGCTCAATGATCGACATAACATCGTTTGCTTCTCGGACGAGGCTCACTGCACGCAGGTTCACCTTGACACACATCTGAAGGTGAAAAGGGCTTGAAAAAGGAAAAAGACATCACGGAGGACGACCAAGACAAGATAGGGTGCTTTCGTGACAAAGCCTTATGCCGAACTACTTCGTACGGCTTTCCGAACGCAACGTTCGTGGGCTTTACAGGTACGCCGATAGACGACACTATACAGGTGTTCGGACAGATTGTGAGACAGTTATACGATGCGGCAGGCTGTTGAAGACGGTATTACACGTGACATCAAGTATATCCCTCGTATTGCAAAGGTAACACTCGACACGGAGAAGGTGAAGGAGATAGACGCCTACTACAAGCAATGTGGTGAGGAAGGAGCAACGGAAGACGATATAGAGAAGAGCAAGAGATCTATGAGTGCCATGGAGATTATCTTGGGTGATGACGAACGATTGGGACGATTAGCAACAGATATTGTCAATCATTACGAAAAAGTATGTGACAATAAAGTGGATGTCGTACAAAAGGCAATGATCGTATGTAGCAAGCGTCCTATCGCTTATCGGTTATTGCAGAAGTTCAAGGCGTTACGCCCTGACTGGTTTGTTGAAAGGAAATCGCCTGATGACAGCAAGCTCACAAGAGAGGAAATCAATCAGCTGAAGCCTCTACCTACTATCGCTATGGTGGCAACCCGAGGTGCCAACGATCCTAAGGAGATGTGGGACTATTTAGGTGATAAGGCACGGATAAGAATGCTGGACAACGCCTTTAAGAACGAGAACAGCAACTTCCGCATTGTTATCGTTGTGATATGTGGATTACGGGCTTTTGACGTTCCTTGTCTGACCTATCTCTATAATGACAAGCCGCTACAGAAGCAAACCTTGATACAGACCATCAGCCGTGTCAATCGTAACTATCCTGGAAAAGAGTTTGGCTATGTGATTGACTATATCGGTATTCATAAAAACATGATGGAAGCGATGAAGCTCTTTGGCGGTGATGGCTTCGGTCCGAGTGATGACGACGTGGAGCAGACGTTGGAGATATTGCGGACAGAATTGGCGATTATCAAACAGCTCTTTTGCAGGCTTTGACCCTCAGTCCCTTTACAGAATAAGGACGTGAAACCATTGGATGCGTCTGGAATGTCTGTCGGCAGCGGCTGAGTATATTATGTCAAAGAATGAGGTCCTGAATGTAGACAAGTTGAGGGCGTTGCCACAGAAGGTCGGTGCTAAGACCTACTTCCTTTCGCACGTGAAGAACCTGCGTACGGCATACGATATCTGTCAGCCGTCGGGCGTGTTGAGCTATGAGGAACTCTCGTTGTCACAATGTTATATGGCAGTGGCATCCTATGTTCGTAAGACATCTGGCGAGAAACACGATGTTGAGAGTATGAACAGAGCGGTAGAACGAATGGTTGAGGAGGCTTTGAAGTGTAATGCCGTAGTGAGTATCCTGGATACTGACGTCGAGGAACAGATTTTTAGTGCAGAGTTTACTGCACGTCTGGAAGGCGTGAAACTACCTGCAACGAAGCTGGAACTGCTTGTGAAATTGCTACGTAAGACAATTAAGGAATATAAGAAGGTCAATAAGATTGCTGCAGAGAAGTATGAGGATTTGTTGCGCAAGACACTCGACGAATACCACAAGCGTCGTGATGCACTATCGGCTGACGAGGCTACGGTGACACAGAATGAGGCGGTGACTGCCATCATTGATGAAGCCACAAAGCAGGCGTTAGACCTACTGAATGCGTTGGGCGAAGAGAAGGAGAGCTTCCGAGGGCTGGGATTGAGCTTTGAGGAAAAGGCTTTCTATGATATCTTGCTGCACCTCAGAGATAAGTATAACTTCGAGTATGGCGAGGATAAGAAGGTGGGGGCACTGGTTTGTCAACGAAAAGTGTAAGGTCTTGGCAAAAGAAGATTAAAGAACTGATAGACGTTCAGTCTACCTTTTTACCGACTGGCTAAACAACAGTAAGATACGTGCCGACCTGAACCAAAGAATCTTCTTCTGCCTATACGAGAATGGCTATCCTCCACAGTATAACAAAGAAGTGTTTGACCAGGTAATGGAGCAGGTGGAGAACTTTTAAGAGCTGTGGGGAGTAATAACTGACTCTTATAATATTCTTTCTTATTAAGTAATCACAAAATCAATTTATAAACTATAGAAATTTAATAATATTATAAATTATGATGAACGCTATTAATCCTCAAGAAGTCCTTGGACAAGGAGGAAATGTGATAAAGACAAGAGATGACCGCGATTTGATCCTTTTGATTCTAACGATAAGGTTCTCAATGCTGATGATTGTAATGGGTCTCTAATGACGTGATAGCGCTGTAAATAACAATATATTTCGCTCGCGCATAGAACCTGGCTAACCTCACTTTTTCAGTCTGAACATTTGTCCCTATTGTGCGGGTCTGGAATAACAAATGCAATCAGTATATTATCTGGAGCAGGAAGTGGAACAACGATGGGTGGAACTACATTCTCCAACTATAAAGATGAGATTGAAGCTGCAGCAAAAGCTTCTGCAAAAGCAAGTGGTCGTGAAGATGGTAATATTGAAGATCAGATACGAACAGCCAATGATTTACTCCGAGGGCTAAAGATATTAGGAGAAACTAACAAAGCAAAACACATTGGAAAAAGAACTGAATTTAATCATTTCAGGTTTGCTAACTCCATACTTAAGTCTGAGAAAGGAATTGCAAGTGCTGAAAAAAAGTAAACGAAAGAATGCATATCGTATACTGATAAATTTTCTTCTAAGCTTTGCAAGTCGTACAGGTAATAAAGAACGATTAAACATATTTACGACCAATTATGATCGTCTTATTGAAGTTGGGGCAGAGTTGGCAGGAATCCACCTTATGGATAGATTTGTTGGAACAATGATGCCAATATTCCGCTCTTCAAGACTTCAATTAGATGTTCACTACAATCCTCCAGGGATTAGAGGGGAACCTCGTTATTTGGAAGGTGTAGTACGTTTAACTAAACTTCATGGTTCTGTTGATTGGATACAGAATGGTGGAGAGATACGACGTATAGGACTTCCGTTTGGCGCAGACAATATAGATTCTTATCTACACGCTCCAGGGCTTTATGGAACAAATGCAATGGGGTTGATGATATATCCAAATTCTGCAAAAAGATAGGAAACTGCAGAATATCCCTATGTAGAATTATTTCGAGATTTTGCAGTTTCTATTTGCCGCCCAAATAGTACTTTGGTAACTTATATATAGCTTTTGGAGATGAACACATAAATCGTGTTCTCAATGATATGCTTACAATTCCTTCAACTCATATAGTTATTATATCATATAATGATCCTATAGGTCGTATCTTAAAAATTTTTATAATGAGTCGCCAAATAAAAGCTCAAATCTCTATAATGATAGGGAGTAATTTGGGAGATATTTCGAATTTAGCCAATGATTATCTTCCTAAATCGGCTATTGATAGGACAACAATTAGACTGGCAGAGCTACTACAAAACCGTATGGGGGCTAGCTCAGATATAGCCAAAGCCTACTGCACCTGCTTTAGATATACCCTTCCAACTACAAATGAAACAGCTAAAGAAGCAATTATTAATTCAGAAAATTAATAGCATATTTTTATGTCTACAACTCCAATTGAATATTTATCTTCATTACGTATAGGTACAGTAGAATATATTTCTCCAGATAGGATAGAAGTACAACTTGACATAGAAGCACCAGAAAGTGTTGCATTAAATGCAGGGACACCAAGAAATTTTCCACGCGTCAATGGCTATGTTATGATACCCGTTGATTTAGGATTTCTTGTAGGACAGGTGTCATGGATTACTATTCAACGTTCTCCTTATCCTAAGCGAAGAGGATTTCAAGATTTTGGTTTAATTGACTTACCATTCCCCTTAAGAAAAATGGAAGTTCAACCTGTAGGTAGCCTTCGCTCTATTAAGGATGGTTATAAGTTTAAACGAGGTATCGAGTCTTTCCCTTCTGTTGGTGATATCGTTATATTGCCTACAGATGAGCAATTGCGCTGTATCATAGAATCCGGAGATAATAGAAGAGTTTATATAGGGAATAGTCCTTTAGTGGGCAATGCTAAGGTTATGATTGACCCAGATAGATTATTTGGACGCCATCTTGCTGTACTGGGAAATACTGGAAGTGGAAAATCTTGTTCTGTGGCAGGATTAATAAGATGGTCTATTGAAAGTGCCAGAGAGAAACTTGTTGATATGGAAGGGAACGTAAATAGTCGCTTTATTGTATTAGATCCGAATGGGGAGTATAGCAAAGCTTTTGCGGATAAGCCTAATGCAAATATCTACACGGTAAATGTAGAAGGAAGGCTGAAAAACAACTTGAAGTTCCACTGTGGTTTTGGAATACAGACGAATGGTGTGGATTTACCAAAGCATCGCCAAAAACACATAGGACGACTATTGTTCATGCGCTGAAGTCGGTAAGAAGTGGGAATGCTTTTGAAGGGCAGACACAAGAGCGAGAGCTGGCAAACTATACTCGTATCATCATCCAAGCTCTACAAATTGAAGTAAAGGAAGGAACCCCATTTGTTAAAAAACCGGCTTATGGGTTTCATCCATCTTTGATGAAGTGGGGTGAAGGGTTTAGTATCGAAGACGATTTTTCAAATGATTTAAAAAAGGCAATAAATGCGCTTAAAGAGAAGATGACAGAATTTCAGAATAATCGTTCTGGAGGCGGATACATTGACTATACCTATTCAAGAGATGAAATTCAAGAGGTAATTGAGCTATTGAATCAAGTTTTCTCAAAAGCAGGAGGGAGCGAAGAAGAGTTTTTGCCTACAGATGAAGATAGTCCTATCCCTTTCACTGGTGAGAATTTTGTACGTTCCATAGAGGCAAATGCAGAAATACTCAAAACAACAGATTATATCGTGACTTTAATGCCTCGTATCAAAACATTACTGACAGATGTACGCGTTAAGAAAGTCATTGATAATGATACTCTTCAGTTAAGTAAATGGCTGAGATAACTATATAGAGCAAACAATAAAGAATCGTGACAATAATTGACTTATCTCTACTCCATCTGATGTGACAAGTATTATTACGGCAGTTATTGCTCGCATGGTATTTGAAACAGCAACAGCGTTATCTTAAACTGAATAAGCAGTGTCTCCCAACAGTATTGGTTATGGAAGAAGCTCACTATTTCATTAAACGATACAATGATGATGCTGAAAACTTTGGAGCAAGTATTCAATGTTGCAAGATATTTGAAAAGATTGCCAGAGAGGGGAGAAAGTTTGGACTAGGACTTGTTTTGTCATCACAAAGACCATCTGAATTGTCTCCCTACCGTTTTTGTCTCAATGTAATTCTTTTTGTTACATCGTATATCTAATGACCGAGATCAAGAATTAATTCATCGTTTATTACCTGATAATATGAGAGGTATTCTGCGTGAAATGCCATCGCTCCCTCTCAATATGCAGTGTTATTAGGATGGGCATCAGAGTTGCCCGTCATGGTAAAAATGCAGAACTTTACGTAAAGAACAATGCCCTCAGTCTAATGATCCTGATTACTGGGATGTTTGGACAGGAAAGGAAAAAAACGAGATATTGACTGGAGTAAAATTACTGATGGATAGTAATACTCCTTAGAATTAATCTTATAACACTTTAATATTAAAGAGGGGGACAGATTATTTTACTCCTTAATCAGATGCCTTAAAATAGGGTTACTCTTAATTCGTTCAAGCTCTTTAGTAACAAGGCTTAGAATGTCTTGCTTTATACACTTATAGTTGGCTTCGATACCTCTTTGAGATTATCGGAGCCATCTTTATTTATGTAAAGTCTACTATTACAGGTATGGGCTGATATGCTTTCATTTCAGCAGAGACTTTTGCACTATTCACGATAATCTCCGCATGGAAGATCTTTTGTTCGATTCGCTCATCAAAATTGTCGGACACAGCACCAACAAACATTCCCTGTGTAAGGTTGCTGGATTTTGGAAGCAGGGATAAGGCTGTCCATCTGCGTGGAAAAGGAGGTGGACTTATCGTTGTGATTGATGGTCATGGACTGTCGCTGTTGGAGAACCTTGCCGAAACGTTCTGAGAGAGTCTTGGCTGTTTTCCCAACTACCTGCCCGGAAAAGACATTGCCCACAGTGTTCTGTATCACCTGACTCTCTTTGTCGCCATAATCACGGGTAAGTTGTGAGAAGTCCTGAAAGCCCAAACATACGGCAACCTTATTGCTTCGTGCAGTAGCTATGAGGTTGTCAAGCCCACGAAAGTAGATAGTCGGCAACTCATCGATAATCACTGAGGATTTGAGTTGCTTCTTCTTGTTGATGAGCTTCACGATACGACTGTTATATAGACCAAGTGCTGCAGAATAGATATTCTGACGGTCGGGGTTGTTACCCACGACAAGGACTTTCGGCTCATTAGGGTTATTGATATCAAGCGAGAAATCATCACCCGTCATCACCCAATAAAGGGCAGGGCTTATCATACGAGACAGCGGTATCTTGGCACTGGCAATCTGTCCCTGCAACTGGTCCTGCGCTCCTCCCTCCCAAGCGTCCATAAAAGGAGAAAGGTAGTTGGCAAGTTCATCGTAAGAAGTGAGTATCGGGAATATCTGTGCGTAGGGACGGTTCAGGAACTCAATGGCATGAGGAAAGGTGCAATACTTTCCGTTCTCATAAATTTTCAGGAACCAGATGATGGCTGCCAATAGAATAATAGGCGATTCCACAAAGAAATCACCCTGCTTCTGAATCCACGAACGGTTGAGGTTGAGCATAATGGTATAAGTACTCTCATAGGCATCTGATATATCCGTCTTGCTTACTCGTTGCTCCTACGATGCGGGCAATATCTCTGGCTACCGAGGGTTTCTCGGCAATAATACAAGTTGTCATAGTCGATAATAGATTTAAAGGTTACATCTTTACGTCCACGGGACTTCTTCTGTTTGTTCTCGTCCTGCTTTTGCTTATGCTCAGCTGTAGGTTGAGTCTGTCCCGTTTTGAGTGATCTTTCACGTTCTTGCTGGCTTCATTCGTCTTGCGTGGTTATTCACGGCTACCTGTGTTTTGTGTTCTTCGGCTACGGCAACCACCTTTTTCTTTGCCGGTTTCCTGCTTCTTGTCAGGATTCCATTTATAAAAGCGTGGGCGGTTCTGTTCCTTGTCCATGCGAACGTATGCGTTGAAAGGTTGTCCCTGCTTGTCCACCATATTCTTTAGATATAGTGTGCGACCGCTATCCAATGCTTCACGCTGTTTATCTGATAACTCTAAACCGCAAAGCTTATGTGGGACACCTTGCTGCCGTGTCGGCTGCTGGTGTTCCTTAAATCCACGATTATTGTCAGATGAACCTGATGCCTTTTCGATCGGCATTGACTTGCAAAGTTGCATCAAAGGTCTTACCACTCTTGGCAGTCATACCTTCCACCTTCACGGCTTTACCTTCCACAAGGTCTTTGTACTGTGCATCAGAAAGTGTCACGCCCTTGATTTCCTGGGGATATTCACAATGGTCGGCACTGCAGGACTAGTAATTTCGTTGGTCTGCGGATCGATAGAGACGTGCAGAAAGGTTCAGCGTTCTGGGAGCAACTCTCGATAGTTTTACCGAGATTGCCCGTAGTGAGAAGTGCCTCCTTTTCTTCGGGAGAGAACTTATAGGCCATATAGGGAAAGTCAGCTGGGCTCTTTTCTCAAAGGATGAATTGCTAAACCGATATTACCGCTATCGTCCGTGCGGAAGCAAGTTCTCGGTGTAGATAGTAGTGTCTGCGTGCGGTACGGCAATCGTCAAGAGATTGCTCTTCTGCCAATTGAGCATCTTTTTCCACTCTCCACTCTGTTCCAATCTTTCACGGGAAAGACCGAGATCGTCGAGTTGCTTCCAATCAATCTTCGACTCATCGATGGCAGTAGCATTCT
>BNJU01003689.1_pt1 | contig 78194 bp, 102 predicted proteins | sample 8539281 | NCBI WGS metagenome assembly BNJU01 (sample SAMD00202456, study PRJDB9452) | human saliva metagenome | isolation source: human saliva | place: Japan
TAAAAGAAACGAAGGCAAAAAGCTTTTACACTGGTAGAAATGAGGGATAGTAAAATTCTCTCTATATTCTCCACTTGATGACAATGCTTTCAGCTGTGACTTGTACTTTCTTGATTAAGGCTCTAACTATGTCCCTCTGAGCCTCATAGTCCATCTTTGAGATGTCTCCCTTGCTCAATTCACACTTGATTGTATCCTTAGACTCCTCTTGTTTAAGAGCTGGGTCATTCTCTAGCTCTTTTTCTAGTAAGGTTCTCATGCTTAGAAATTCGCTTGACTTGCTCTGTAATTCTTCCAGGGTAATTCTGTCATCTATGTAGAGGTCATTGAGCCTGCTCAGTTTCTTAGACAGCTCTCTAATCTGTTTCTGATAGCTTTCACGGTCTATGGCCTCTTTGCGATTATCTGAGAAGATTGTCTCTAAGTATTCAGAGTCATGTTGTAGCTTATTGACCTCTTTTAAGACAAAGGCCTCAAGGTCATCCTTGAGATAAAAACCTGAGTCACATTTCTTGTTATCATTGTAGGTAGTAACGCCTCTCAACTTTCTAGGGTGTCTTTGATGACACTCATATTTTACAAGTCTTGTTCCATCTTTTCGATACATCCCCATAAGTATCTTTAGAGGTGCGAGGCAGTAGCCACACTGGACGATACCTGAGAGCATATACTTTGACTGGAATGGTCTAGGGTTAACATTCTCAGCTGCAGTCCTTTGCCTGATTTTGAGTTCTTTCTGAGTTTTGTCAAAATCCTCTTTGGAGATGATAGGCTCATGATTGCCCTTGTAGATTTCTCCCATAAATTGATTATATCCACAATATACAGGGTTTCCTAAAATCCCCCTGACTGCTCTGTAGTTCCAGGGTTTTTCTTTTGGAAATTTCTCATTAAGGTCATCCCTGAGCTTAGTGATAGAGCGCCCTGATAGATAGCTCTCAAAGATGAATTTGATAGCTAGTGACTGGACTGGGTTGATGGTCATGGTGCCTGTTTCTTTGTGGTAGTCATATCCGTAAGAGGTCTTAGCCCACATCATAGATTTCCCAGCTTTAGCACGCCCTAGCTTACCCAGTTGCATTCTTTCCTTGATTTGCTCCCTCTCAAGTTGAGCAAATACGCTCAAAAGTCCTATCATAGCCTTACCAAAAGGCGTAGAGGTGTCAAAATTCTCTTGCAAGCTCAAAAATTCAATCCCATTCTTGATGAATACATCCTCAATCAGGAATAGTGTATCTTTTTGACTACGACTGAGGCGGTCTAGCTTATAGACTAGGACTGTGTCAAATTTCTTTTTGTCAGCGTCTTTGATAAGTTTCTCTAGTGCTGGTCTTTCAGTGTTGGATCCTGAGAAACCTCCATCAGTATATACTTTGTAAACCGTCCAGTCCTTAATTTTGCAGTAGGACTCTAATTTGTCTATCTGCTCCTCTATTGAGTATCCCTCCTCAGCCTGTGAGGTAGTGGATACTCTGACATATATTGCCACCTTATTTGTTGATTTCATTGCTTTTGTACCCCCTTTTTGATAAAATAGGTACAAGAAAAGACATCATGAGAGGTTATCTCCATGACAATCTTTTCCTGACACATGCCTCACGCTCAGACTCGCCAAAGTTTGAGAGCGTGGGGCTTTTTTGTTTGTTACATATTATCATCTACTCTGTCTTGTAAGATGATCAATTTTTCTTTCAAGTCATTTACTCTTGCTAAATTACTATTCATTTCATTTATGTAGTAATTGATTTCATTGTGAATTTCTAAAGCGCTCGTTGGTGCATTTAGGGAGTTGAAATAATTAACTAATTCTTTGCAAAATTTAGCGTACTCACTATGATACCTTATTTGAATTTGACACATCATTAAATCAAATTTATTTTTGTCCCATGTTGGGAAATCAATGTCAAGATTTGTGGGGTATTCTTTAGCTGAGTGTATCTCCCATAGTGACGAATATTTGTCAGCAATAACTGTCCCTTTCTCGGTTAACAGTGTTTTGCCTCCATCATCATAAAGTAAGTCTTTATCTTTGAATTTTCTTGTTATTTTTTCAGCGTTGAGATTGTAATCATGAAAAAAATATTTAGGAATTGATATAGTTGATTTCCTACCACTTTTTGTTTTCCCCCACCAAACCAAGAGTAGCAACTCTCTGAGAGGGTATCCCTCTTGAGTTATAAAGCTATCGTTGTATTTTGGAAAATCAAAACTTCTACCATAAATTTCATGCATATTAGGTCTTGAGTTTAGTATCCTGAAATATTCAGGCCGATAGTAGTCAAAATCTTTAGGTTGAGCAACAGTAACAGAAATTTGTTGCGACTCGTTCTGTTTTTTACTTCCAAATAAAAAATTAAATATTCCCATTTAAAAACCCTCTCTAACGATTAACTATACCTCTAATTACCTAAAGGCATAAAATTACCAACAATTTTTCCAATAATGCGAGGATCCTCGTCGTAAGGTGCAAACCTATCTTTATATTTTGGATTAAGAGAGACTAAACGCAATCCATCAGGTTCACGATAAACCTTTTTAATATACGTTTGACCGTCCCAATCAACGGCATAGACCGCTCCGTCATAATCAAAACCAGTCTCTTTTATGAGGACAACCTCTCCATTTTGGAATTTAGGTTCCATAGAGTCACCAAAAACCCAAGAGGCAAAATCATGATCTAAATCTTTATTATAAAAAACAGTATCATAGTTTCCGTCGTTAAAATAAGAGTATCCATTACCAGCTGCCAATTTTTCAAAAACACGGTATTCAAAAAGCTTTTCCTCAATTGTGATTACTTTATTATTTTGCTCTTTTAATTGTTCGTTAGCGTAATTAAGTACCTTTTGTTTTCTTGGGGTTGATAGCTTGACAACTTTTTCAGTGATTTTATGAACCAACGGAGATGTGGGGATTTTTAGCTCTTTTACTTCCTGAGCTTTATCCTCTATCAAGTCTGATTTATTAACTCCAAAATAGTCCGCAAGTAATTCGATCTTTCCTATCCGAGGATAAGTTATTCCTTTTAACCAATCTCTTACAGTAGTGTACTTCAATCCGAGATCAGAACAGAGCTTATTTCTATCAATCCCTCTGCTAGTCATCAAATTTTCCAGGTTCGCAGAAAAAATTTCTTTACTTTTGTTGTTGCCCATTTTTATCACTCCTTTATATAGTATATATTACGGCAAAAACGCAAAAAAGTAAAGAAAAAAATAAAAAAATACGAAAAAAACGCAAAAAAATACTTGACATTGCGGTTTAACCGCATTATAATATAGTCATAGTTGAGTCAGTCAATTATAAAAAAAACGATAGAAAGGACAGCAACATGCCAAAAATGACTCTTAAAACATTGCGAACGCTAAAGAACTGGCGACAAGTGGACGCGGCTAAGGCCCTTGATGTCTCTGCTGACACTTGGGGAAATTGGGAACGAGGCAAAACAGAGCCTACCGTGACGCAGGCTTATCAAATCGCTACTGCTTTTGATGTGTCTATTGATGACATTATTTTTTTACATAAAGTTGCGGTTTAACCGCAAAAGAAAGGAGTAAACATGAATGAACTCATCAACGTAACACTAAATGATAACCATGAGCCAGTAGTGTCAGGTAGACAACTACATGAGGCTTTAGATGTCAAAACAAAATATGCCGACTGGTTCAATCGAATGATTGACTATGGCTTTGCAGAAAATCAAGATTTTTTGCTTCTCAAAAATGAGCAGCAAACAGGGCGAGGAGGTCACAACAGAGTAGACCACATCATCAAGCTAGACATGGCCAAAGAAATTGCTATGATCCAGCGAACGGAGCGAGGCAAGCAAGTCCGACAATACTTTATACAAGTAGAGAAAGACTTTAATAGCCCCGAGAAAATCATGGCAAGAGCATTGCTCATGGCTGATCAGAAAGTCCACAAGCTGGAGGCTAAAATTGAGGCCGACCGTCCCAAAGTACTCTTTGCCGAGGCAGTCAGTGCAAGTCACACATCTATCTTAGTTGGAGAGCTTGCTAAACTACTCAAGCAAAATGGGGTAGATATGGGAGCTAATCGCTTGTTTAATTGGCTCAGAGCTCATGGTTATCTCATCAAGCGCAATGGGCGTGACTGGAACATGCCTACACAAAAAAGCGTAGAGATGGGACTCATCAGAGTCAAAGAAACCAGTATCACACACGCTGACGGCCACATCACAGTTAGCAAGACACCGCTTGTCACTGGTAAGGGCCAACAGTACTTTATCAACAAGTTCCTTGATCAGGAATACTTGACAGGATAAAAACAAAAAGCCCCTCTGGAACGGCAATTCCATTGAGGGACTAAGCAAAATACTTTACGAGGTAATTATATCATGAAAACAGTAAAAAAGGAATGGGAGCCACGGATTGTAAACATCATGGCAGATGGTTCTCAAGTTGACGATCTGACAGGATATGTCATCCCTGCTAGTCATTCCTACTATGACATCGTTTTAGGAATGCACAAGCGAGAGTTACAGAAAGGGGCTTAAATATGAGGTATGCAGTACATAATCAGGAATACCAACGAGAACTACACTCAACTGAACAACCACTCAGCTCAAAACTCAAATCTGAGCTTACAAGCTAAAGGATTGTTATTGGTACTGATGTCTAATAAGGATACATGGCGCCCTTACATTGATGAGCTTTCCAAACGCTCCAGGAATGGGCGTGACGCTCACAGGGCAGCTTTTGACGAGCTGAAAGAGGCTGGATATATCCGTATCTATCGCAAGAGTTTTGGCCGTGGTAAAGGTATCCAGAACTTTCCTTTAGTCCAAGACGTACCAATTTCAGATAGTTATTGGGAGTATTGGGTAAGTAATCTTGAAAAAGAGTTATCCACAGAATAGTAAAAGGGTTTATTTACAACTTACTGATTTTACAAAGTTGAAAAGTTCAAAAGTTGAATTTTACAAAGTTGAAAAAGTTCAAAAGTTGAAAAAAATCCGACACTAATAATAACTAATAAATAATAATAACTAATTTAATAATAATCTAAGCCTTACGGCACTAATTTAGTAATAACTACTAACTACAACAAACTACTACTAATATAAATAAAAAAGAAAAGAGTAAAAAAATCATGACTGATAAAGAACTCATCAAACAACAACAAGAAAAGATTGAACGTATCGAACAGCTACAAGAGGAGCTACATAAGCTATCCATGTTTGGATTGTTAACCATTGATTTGTTGAATTTACCTAATGAGCTAAGAACTCCAACAAAGGCTCTTCATGATGTCTCACATGTTATCAAGGATGTATTGAATGGAATGAGTCCAAGAGAGGCTATTGAGAAGAACATGACGGAAGATGACGAGGAGTAAGAGCTATGTGGAATAAATTAAAAGAATTTCTAGGACTAGATGAAATCTTGGCAGATGAGCCAATCCAAGAACCAAAACAAGAAAAGAGCAATCTAATTGATGTGAGAGCCTTGCAAATTGAAAATCAACTACTGAGAGAAGAAATCAAACTCAAAAACGAGCTACTAAATGAGCTATCACAGGATAACATGGCTCTAGGTAGACAATGTCAAGGATATTCTGAAAAAATTTTTGAGCAACAGAAACTAATTCAGGTCTATCAAGAGATGGCTAACTAGGAGGCACTCAATGGATAGAGGACTCTTTGGAACTTTCGACTATGACAGAGACTACTTACAACCTACAGAGCCTCAGGATGAGCTTGACCCTGCTGATTATGTATTCAGTGCTGGTCAGTGGATATATGTAGGAGATTGTTAGCTTATGGATAGAGAACACTATGAGGACAATGCTTACTGGAGAAAGAGGCACTTTGAGACTTGCTGTGAACTAGGAGCTATTATCAATGAGCAACAGGACAAGATAGTCTCACTTATGAACGAAAACAACCGCTTAAAGCGCGAAAATTGGAATTTAAAACACAATAGAGGTAAAAGGAAATGACAACTAATCAAATGACAACACAGACAAAGCGTGACATCTCTGTAGATACTAGTGTATGGACTTTTCAAGATGTCAAGCGATATTTTGACCCACAAAACCTACTGACAGAGAAACAAGTAGGACAAGCCTTGTCTCTAATCAAGGGACGCAATCTAAACCCACTAGCCAATGAGGTCTACATCGTAGCATACAAGAATAAATCAGGGGGGACAGAGTTTAGTCTCATCGTGTCCAAAGAGGCATTTTTGAAACGTGCAGCACAAAATCCAAATTATGAGGGCTTTGAGGCTGGAGTGGTCACTGTAGATGATGAGGGCGTAATGCACGAACGCAAAGGCGCAATCATGCTCCCTGGGGATACTCTTGTTGGTGGATGGGCTAGAGTTTACCGAAAAAATTTCAAGGTACCAGTGGAAATCTTTGTCAGCCGTGAGGAATATGACAAGAAAAAAAGCACATGGAACAGCATGCCAGCTACCATGATTAGAAAGACAGCTCTAGTCAATGCTCTCAGAGAGGCATTTCCTGAGGATTTAGGGAATATGTACACAGAAGATGATGGAGGGGGAAACTTTTGACCGTATCAAGGATGTCACTCCTCAAGTACCTCAAGAGAGCCGTGAGGATGTAGTAGCACGCAAAATGGCTCAGATTGAGCAATTTAACAGAGAACAAGAGGCAAGCTCTGTAGTCCCTGAGATGGAGCCTGAGGCACCTCATGAACCAATCCAAGGCGAGCTACTAGATGATAATGAGCTTGAATTTTAAAAAAAGGGGACAACATGCAAGAATTACAAGTAAAAATCACACAGGCACAGGTTGAAATCATTGACCGTGAGAAATTTGAACAGAATATCAATGAGGTAGTGACTAAGTATCAAAATTACACAGTCACAGCCTCAACCATCAAGGATGACAAGCAAGTCCTTGCCAATCTACGCAAACTAGACAAGCAAGTCTCTGATGAGCGTATCCGAAATAAAAAACTATTGTCAGAGCCTGCTGATGAGTTTGATAAGTACATCAAGCAAGCCATCCAGCCCTTAAAGGACATCATTGATAAGATTGATGTGGATGTCAAAGAGTTTGAGGCTCATCAAAAGATGGTCAGACTGGATACAGTCAAGGCCTACATCTCAAATAAGTCAGCTGAGTACATGATAGACCCTAGAGTCTTTGATGAAAAGGCTACAGAATACATCAAGGCTAGTGATTTCATGGCAGATGGGATGACCCTCAAAAAAGCCACAATGAAAAGCCTTGATGACATGGTTACGTTTGAATTTCAAAAACAGCAAGAGCTTGAAAAATCTAAATCAGCTATCTCAGGCCTCTGTGCTGAGTATGGGATGACTGACTCTCCTTACATTCGGATGTTAAGAGACTTGACCCTTGCTGAGGTCTTTGAACAGATTAAAGCTGATTATGCTTTTCAGAAACAAAAGCAAGAGCTAGAACGTGCAAGACAAGAACTTGAGCAAGCAAGTCAGCCAAAATCAACAGAGACCCCAAAATTTGACCCTGAGACAGGCGAAATCTTGGACGGTGGGGAATTATCCCAAAACGAGCCAAACACTCTCAGAGAGGCTGAGAATGGCTTAAAACGATATACCCAAAAAATGACAGTTGAGGTGTATCTTGCAGACACAGCTGAAAAAGACCGTTTCAAAGCTACGCTAGAACAGGCAGGGTTTAAAGTCAAGCATAACTACAAGGTCAGTGGTTATCAACGTATAGAGCCTTTGACTCAGGATGAGCTAAATGAGCAGAATGGGTGGTAAAAATGGAAATTAGAAAAGTATCTGATAGCATATCAATCTATTCAGACGGCAAGAGATTGCAAGTCATCCATGACTTAGGAGATGAGTTTATCCTAGATGTGAGTGTAAAGGAGAACACGGCTTACAATGTGGATAATTTCACTCAGTTTATGGACATAGAACTTGAACCAGTATTTAAAATTTGTGGCTTTTGCTCAAAAGCTGGAGAGGGTATGCACAGATTAAGATGGGCTATCCTACAATTTGAGGAATTTGAACGCTATATCAAAGCCAATCATGATGACCTGGTTGAATGGTTGGAAAATCCAGGGAGGAAAGTAAATGATAAATAATGTCACACTGGTTGGGAGGCTTGTAGCGCCTCCTGAGTTAAAGAAAACGCCTAATAATGTATCAGTATTACAGGGCACACTTGCAGTCAATCGCAATTTTAAAAATGAAAATGGAGAGCGTGAGGCTGATTTCATCAACTTTCAAGCATGGAGAGGCACAGCTGACATCATTGCTCAGTATTGCAACAAGGGCTCACTTATTGGTCTCACAGGATGTATACAAGTGAGGTCTTATGAAAAAGACGGTCAGCGCAGATATGTGACTGAGGTAGTCGCTGAGAGTGTCGCTTTATTAGAGAGTCGCAACAAACAACAGGAACAGGCTCCAGCTCAAACAAGCAACAACTACACAGGGAATAGCAACCCATTCAGTCAGCTTGACCCATTCAGTATCTCTGATGATGATTTGCCATTTTAGGGGGTATCAATGTCAGATAGAAAAATGACTGTCTGGGCGTTATTCGATAGTGGGAATGGCAGCTATACAAAAGGCATAAACACCTTGAATAGTTCGGGGGGGGGCGAACATTGACATCTACCCAATAGGGATAGATATTGAAAAAAAGAATAGTCATTTTATCAATCTAAATCTTGCTGATTATGGGCGATTGTTTGGAGACAGCACCCTTTTTGATACACTTGACAAATTGCCAAGGCCTGACCTTATAATAGCTAGCCCACCATGCGAAAGTTGGAGCGTTGCGAGCGCAATGGATAGAGGAAACGCTTGTTGGAAACAAGAGCAAGGAGATGGATTATTTGAACCACAAATACCGTTGTCAAGATTTACGATTAGATACGCTAGCGATTTTGATAACTATCAATACTATCCCGATAAACAACTAATGAAACGCATAAATGGAGAATTATGTGCGTTCAATACAGTAGAAATCATAAAACGCTACAAGCCCAAATTTTGGATAATTGAAAATCCTGCTTATGGAAGATTGTGGGAGTATATCGAGGTTGTACTTGGATTTGAACTACCTTATGAAATCATACAAGATACAATAATTATGATTATCCTATAAGCAAGCCTACACGGTTTAGTGGAAACATTGATTTGAAATTAAAAAACGAGAAAATACCGAATGAATTGGATTTTAAAAGAGAATTTTCTGGTTCATACAATGAACGCTCAAACATCCCACAAAAGCTAGTAATAGAGATTTTCTCTAAAGTTTATAATGAATTTTTATATTGTCTTTAAAGATGATGGTCAGATAGCGCTATATGATGTAGGCAAATTTTACAGCTTAAATCCTAGGATAGAGGTAGAAATTGAGGAGATAAAATGGAATGGCTAACAGATAATATAGACCACCCCATTATATGTATTGTGTTTTTCTTGGCTGGACTTATTTTAGGTAACATAGAACCATTAAAAAAACAACCTGAGACCAATAAACAACCTATAATCATTTATAAAGTTGATAATGCTGGCTCAGGAATACATGGAAAAATCAGTGATAAAGAAATCATAGAGGGGCGCTATACTGTCACAGTGCCCTCTTATGGAAAATTTCTAGTGACAAAGGAACAATATGAGAGTATCAGAGTAGGTGATGACATGCCTACATATTTGAAATAAAGGAGCAAAAAATGGACTATAAAAAACGGCTAACAGAAAAACAACGTGAGCGTTTTGCTTTTATGCTCAGACAGAAACGACTAGATATGGGTTTGACAATCAGTGACCTGGCATATAAATTGGGTTATTCAGAGTCAAGTATCTCATGCTGGGAGAATAAGAAGAAAAAGCCCAATTTATACAAAGTGGAGGATGTGGCTAGTTTCTTTGAAGTCCCACTAAATATCATGATAGGTGAGGAATAAGGAGATAGAGGAATGACTACACAGGAATTGATTGAGAAATATGAAGACAAGCTGAAAGATGTCCAATTAAAATTTGGAGCAAGTTTTAAAACTAAAGTCTATGAAGAACTTATAGAAGATTTAAAACAACTAGACAAACCGCAGAAAGTCAAAATCCCGCAATTTGTGGCGGATGTAATTGAGGATGTAAGAGAAGATAGTTCAGAACTAGAGCAAGCATTTCAGTCTGCTTGGTGGCATGAAAGTGATGAATTTACAGAATGGTATAAAAAGAAATCAAACAGAAATGTCTTCGGCCTAGCCTGGCTTGGCGGCTACGAGGTCGAGAAAGAACCGAAGTATATTGTGAAGTTGAAAGGTGTATATCATGGAGATTTAGGTTATGCTGAAAATTTCAATGGATATTCTTTTTATAACAAAGATAGAAACCCAAGCGGTATTAAGTATGAACACACCCGCAAAGAACTAGAAGAAGCTGGTTTCGGCTGGGTGTTCGATTGCGAGGGGATTGAAGTTGAGGAGGTAACGGAATGATACCAAAATTTAGAGCGTGGCATAATGAACTTGGTAGAATGATGTCAATATCAGATATGTGGTTCAATGTTGATTCGTTAGGAGAAATTGGATTGAATGACGCAGTCATGAATGATTATATTACAGTATCTCCTGATGAAATCAAACTCATGCAAACAACAGGCCTTTTGGATAAAAATGGCAAGGAAATCTTTGAGGGGGACATACTAACTTCACAAAATTATCCAGTAAAGGGCGTAGTAGAATTTAGGACAGATTTAGGATTGTGGGTGCATTATCTGAAAGGATATAATTATTTTGAATATTTGGGTAACGTAGCTGGTAGTAAAGAAATTATCGGCAATATCTACGAAAATCCTGAACTTTTGGAGGATAAGGGATGAACCAACTGAAAAAAAGATTTTTATTTTTAGCTATCAATAATTTAAAAATTGATATTATAAAAAGCTCAGATAATCTAGACAGCTATGAGTTAGGAAGCATCAAGAATCATGCAAGGGATTTATATGAGAGCCTTGTGTGGCTACAGTGTATGGCAGAAGAGGTGAGATTATGATACCGAAGTTTAGAGTATGGCTCAAAAAGAAAAAGAAAATGGTTGCAACTGATGACCTTGTTAATATCAGTTTTGAAGACGAAGAAATTTGTGTTCAGACGTTATATTTTGAGGAAGGTCTGATAAGTGAAAGAGACTTAGATTATTATAATTTTGACGAAATCGAATTAATGCAGTCAACAGGCCTCAAAGGGAAGAACGGTAAGGAAATCTTTGAGGGGGATATAATCCAAACAAGCGCTTTCACTTGTATAGTAGGTTTTGGTAAGTATACCTACATTGGCGATAGAAACACACTAGAAACAGAAATTGGATTTTACTTATCATTTTTGAACATCAAACCAGCAACTTATGCACCTTTTGACAAGTATTATTGGGATAATTGCGAAGTGATAGGAAATATTTATCAAAATGAATTAGATTTGATTGTGTATGAGGCTTGGAAATTCAATAAGGAGATAGAAGAATGAGACCTAAAAAATATCCGTATTCAAGGGCTGTAAAAGCAAAGAAAACAACTAAAGAAGATAAGCTAGAGCTTGTAGTCTTTCCTAATATAGCGATTAGAAAAGAATGGCTCAAACACATTTTTTCAGTTATCAAAAATCATGATAATTCAACTATCATTTATTTCAGACTTCCAAGAAATTTTGGACTTAGTTATGAAGAACAAAATGTAAAGGTCAATCTGAAATATGAGGAGACTTTGAAAATTTTGAATGAGTTTATTTAAAAGGAGTAATGAGAGTGGATAGAGCAACAGAGCTCTTAAAAGAGCTACAGCATTTAGACTTAGATATCCAGAGCCGTATAGATGAAATCAATGAGCTTGAGGCTGGTCTACTCTCAAGCCCTAAGTGGACAGATGTCAAAGTCCAAAGTGGCAAGGTCAGAAAGATTGATGACGTCTATACTCAACTAATCACAATGAAAGATGAGATAGAGAAAGACACCAAAGTCATCATAGACAGAAAGCTAGAACTAAGTAGACTCATCAATAAGTTGCCAAACCCTAAACATCGGACAATCCTGAGGATGACATACATCAATAAGGGCACAGCTGATAGTATTTGTTATGATTTAAAGATGAGCCGTACGACTTATTACAGATTAAAAAACGAGGCAATTTCAGCCTTAGGGAAAGTCATCTGATGTCATAGTGTCAAAGTGGGACTAATTGGGACAGCACGGTTTTAAAAATCTGATAAAATGATAGTATCAAATGCTGAAAAGGTTTGATGTTTTATCTTCTTATAATTTGAGGCGCAAGCCTCTTTGAGGTAGTGATACGGATGACAGGCTCTTTCTCTATGTTTCTGTTGTTCCTTTGGAGGCTGTCCCTGGTTCGAGCCCAGGCACTACCATTTTTAAAAGCTACAAAAAAATAAAAATGTAAAGGTAACAATATACTATTGGTTCTAATTGAGGTTAGTAGCTCCTCAGATTAAGTCACTCATTGAGTGGCTTTTTTTATATTTCAAAACAAATAAACAGCAGGAGGTTTAGGCTTGGGTAGAGCAAGAGACCCCAACCGAGACAAAGCATTTGAAATCTATTCAGAGCACAATGGCAACATTGAACTGATTGAGATTGCTGAGCGTTTGGGTGTTTCATCTGGCACTGTCCGAGGTTGGAAAAGTAAAGATAAATGGGAACCTAAAATAAAAGGAACGCTCCAAAAGAAAAATAAGGAACGCTCCAAAAAACCAAGAGGCGCTCCCAAAGGTAGCAAAAACGCTCTAGGGCATGGAGCACCTAAGGGAAACACTAACGCCATTAAACATGGTTTATTTTCTAGGTATCTCCCTCAAGAGGTATATGAGATAGCTCAGGAACTGTCAGAGAAACAGCCTATTGACATCCTATGGGAAAATATCACGCTGACTTATGCTAATCTTTTACACGCTCAGCGTATTTTGTATGTGCAAGATGTTGATGATACTACAAGTATAATGATAGCTACTACGGCTAAAGGAGGCTCTAGCTATGAAATCCACACGGCATGGGATAAGCAAGGCAAGGCATTAGCTGCAATAGCAAGAGCACAGGCTGAACTTAGAGGCATGATAAAGACCTATGACGAGCTTACACGCTCTCCACTTGTTACAGAGGAGCAGCGCCTTAGAATTGAAAACCTCAAAGCACAGCTTGGCTCCAATGATGAGGATGATACAGTCATAACTGGATTTACATTTGATAGGAGTGAGTACAATGGTAACACTGAACCCTAGCCAAATTGATTAACCCAGTATTTGATGATGTCCTATACACTGATAAGAGCCATGTAGTGCTCAAGGGTGGCCGTGCCTCTACTAAGTCATCAGTGGTCTCTATTGACCTTGTCAATGACTTTATCAATGACCCTAATGGGAATGTGGTAGTCTTGAGAAAAGTAGGCAAGTACTTGAGAATGTCAGTATATGAGCAGATTAGATGGGCTATCTATGAGATGGGTTTAGCTAACCAGTTTAAATTTGGCAAATCTCCCTTACAGATAACTCATATCAAGACAGGAACAGCCTTTTATTTCTATGGGGTTGATGACCCTATGAAACTCAAGTCACAAAAGATAGCTAAAGGCTATGTCATGGCTGTATGGTTTGAGGAGCTTGCTGAGTTTGCAGGCCGTGAGGATATTGACATAGTTGAGGATACTTTCATCCGTCAAGAATTACCAAACGGCAAAGAGGTCAAAGTCTATTTCACATACAACCCTCCACGCAATCCCTATGACTGGATAAATGAGTGGGTGGCTGAGAAAGCTAGTGACCCTACATATATGATACATCATAGCACCTACCTTGATGATAGACTAGGTTTTTTGTCTAGGCAGATGATTGAGAAGATAGAGCGCTATAAAGAGACTGACCCTGACTATTACAGATGGATGTATCTAGGTGAGGTAATCGGTCTTGGTAATCATGTCTATAACATGAGCTATTTCAAACCACTAGAGAGCCTCCCTGAGGATGATAAGCTAATAGGCATATCATTTGCTATGGATACTGGACACCAGCAATCAGCGACAACCTGTGGAGCTTATGGGCTTACTGCAAAGGGTAAGGTCATCCTATTAGACACTTTCTACTATAGCCCAGCTGGAAAGACTGTCAAAAAGGCACCTAGTGAGCTCTCTGCCATGATACATGATTTTATAGACAAGGTCATGAAACAGTACAGAGTACCTAAGCTAAAAATGACTATTGATAGTGCGGAGGGAGCTTTGAGAAACCAATATTTCAGAGATTATGGAGAACGCTGGCACCCAGTTGCTAAGAAGAAAAATCAGACTATGATAGACATGGTCATCAGCTTACTAGCTGAGGGGCGTTTCTACTACCTTGACACTGAAAATAACAGGGTATTCATAGAGGAGCATAAGATGTACCGATATGATGACAAGACCATCAATACAGATGACCCTAAAGTCATCAAGGAAGATGACCACACAGTCGATGGTTTCAAGTATTTTGTCTTAGACAACGCTAGGGAACTTGATTTAAAAGCCTAAAGGAGCAGAAATGGGAATAGTCCAAACAATTAAAGATATTTTTAAAAGGAGTAAGTATGTGATGACAGCGCAAAATTTAACTAATATCACTGACCATCCGAAGATAGCAGTGTCATCCGCAGAGTATGACCGTATCAGAGAAAACGTCAGATATTTTTCAGGCCGTTATCCACAGGTTGAATACTTGGATAGCAACGGCACCAAAAATAAAAGAGATTTCAATCATTTGCCTGTAGGGCGTACCGCTGCCAAGAAGATTGCAAGCCTGGTGTTTAATGAACAGGCAGAAATCAAGCTAAATGATGAGCAAGCTGACAAGTTTATCAAGGCTCAGCTACTAAATGATAGGTTTACAAAGAACTTTGAGCGCTACCTTGAGAGCTGTCTTGCTCTTGGAGGTCTTGCTATGAGACCTTATGTAGATGATGACCGTGTCCGAGTGTCATTCATTCAGGCGCCTGTCTTTTTGCCTCTGCAATCTAACACTCAAGATGTGTCTAGTGCTGCAATCGTGACCAAGACCATCAAAGCAGATGGAAACAAGCAAAGATATTACACGCTGATTGAGTTTCATGAGTGGTCAAAAGATGATTACACGGTCACAAATGAGCTATACAAGTCTGACAACCAGAATGTAGTAGGCTCAAGAGTGCTGCTCTCAGAGCTTTATGAGGATTTAGAGGAAGTGGTAGAGCTAAATGGCTTGAGTCGCCCACTATTCACTTACCTCAAGACTCCAGGGATGAATAACAAAGATATTAACAGCCCACTAGGTTTGTCTATCTTTGACAATGCCAAGACTACAATAGACTTTCTTAATACCACTTATGATGAGTTCATGTGGGAGGTCAAGATGGGTCAGCGTAGAGTGGCAGTCCCTACTCAAATGATTAAAACAGAATATAATCAAAATGGAGATAAGGTCACGGTCAAGCGTGAGTTTGAGGCTGGTCACAATGTCTATGAGCAATTTGACTCAGGGGATATGGATAAAGGCATAGGTATCACAGACCTTACTACACCAATACGCTCAGATGACTACATCAAGGCAATCAACAAAGGTCTAAGCCTTTTTGAAATGCAGATAGGCGTATCAGCTGGTATGTTTAGTTTTGACGGCAAGTCAATGAAAACAGCCACAGAGATTGTCTCTGAGAATAGTGACACCTACCAGATGAGAAATAGTATTGTCTCACTGGTTGAGCAATCACTGAAAGAGCTCATCATCTCAATGCTAGAGCTTGCTAAGGCTTACAAGCTATACTCAGGCAATATCCCTGAGATGGACAAGATTAGTGTCAATCTTGATGATGGTGTTTTCACTGACAGAAATGCTGAGCTTGAGTATTGGATAAAGTAGTTAATGCTGGCTTTGGTACTGATACAATGGCTATTGAAAAAGTCCTAAACGTGACGCCTGAAAAAGCCAAAAAGATTAAGGCTGAGATTGATGGTAATGTCATTGATGATGTAAATGATGAGCGTAGCTCTGAGGATGTCTCAACTTATGGAGAGTGATTAGATGGCTGATGTCAAAAAGAAACCAATCAAGCTAAATGATGAGCAGCTCATGCTTGACGCAAGTCATGTAGCAGACATCTACCATCAGCTAACTCTTGACCTTTTTGACCAAGTAATAGACCGTATCAAAGAGCGTGGCTCTGCTAGTCTTAATGATAACCCTTATATCTGGCAGCTTGAGAAAATGAATGAGATGGGGCTACTCAATGATGACAATGTCAGTCTTATCTCAGAGCGCTCAGGAATTGCTGAGGAACAGCTCAGGTATGTCATCCAAAATGAGGGCTACAAGGTCTATAAAGACACCAAAGAGCAGCTACTAGAGTCCATGGGGGGTGAATTTACTAACAACTCACTCATTCAGACCAATTTAGCTGCTTATGTCAATCAGACCATGGGAGACATAGATAACCTTATCAATACCACTCTACCAATGAGTGTCAGAAAGGTCTATCAGTCTATCATTGAGGAAAGTGTAGCCAAAGTAGTCACAGGGCTTACAACATCAGATAAAGCCATCTCTGATACAGTTATGAAATGGGCTGAAAAGGGATTTTACGGCTTTACTGATAGTCAAGGCAAGAGGTGGAAAGCTGACACGTATGCTAGACAAGTCATAAAGTCAACGGCTTGGAGAGTCTATCGTGAGGCAAGAATGGCTCCAGCTGATGAAATGGGGATAGATACCTTTTATTATCACAAGAAAGCCACAGCAAGAGAGATGTGTGCTCCTTTACAACATCAGATAGTAACTACTGGAGTTGCTAGGACTGAGGCTGGAGAGCGTATCCTTGCTTTAGCTGATTATGGCTACGGTCATCCTGCTGGATGTCAGGGTATAAATTGCACCCATGAGATGACACCATACATCCCAGGGGTCAATTACAAGCCTGATTTGCCCGATTATTTGAAAGACCTAACACCTGAGGAGGCTATAGCAAATGCAAACGTACAGGCTAAGCAGAGAGCCCTAGAGAGGTCTATCAGGAGGTCTAAGGAGCTTTTGCATGTTGCAGAAAGCTAGGAGACAGTGAGCTAATATCTAAGTATAAGAGCAAGGTTAGGATGAAACAGGGAGCTATGAGAGGCTTTTTGAGTCAACACCCTTATCTACATAGAGATTATGCTAGAGAGAAATATTATGATGACCCATTTTCTCAAGCTCAAAAAGAAGTAAAACTCAGGAAGAAGATGTCAGAACATCACTACATCAAAGAGAATGAAATACCTGCATTTAAGAAAGTGGGCGGAAAAATCACTAAAGCAGAGCGTAAAGTATTGTATGCTGCTGAAAACCCTCAAGGTTTGGGCTATATCGGTACAGCTCATAGCTTTACTATCAATAAAATCCTGAGAGATAAGAATGCAATGCCTCCTGAATATCAGAAGATTGTAAATACTCTTGATGGAGTAGTTGAGAAAAACAAAATCTTGAAGAATACCAAAGTCAATAGGTTTGATGATAATGTCTATCTGAAATCAGTAGTTGAGCAAAATCAGCACCTATTGAAAGACTATGATAACTTTATGGACATGTTGAACTCAGGTAAAGCCAAATATAGCAATGATGGGTATACCTCAACAAGCTATATTCCTAAGTACAATTACTTTAAGAATAGGCCTGTCAAAACAATCATCAACATTCCTAAAAATCATCAAATATATTTCACAGATAATGATGATGAAAGTGAGATTATTTTACCAAGAGGCACTAAATATGATATAATTAGTGTGAAAGAAAACAAGGGCGGCATAGTCCTTGAAATGAATGTCAGAAAGGAAGAGTAAAAATGAACTTATCAGAGGCCTTTTCTCAGATTGACTCAATGGGATTGAGTTCTCCTAAGCTCGTCCCGTCTGAGATGACAGATGAAGAGTTATCACATTTGAGGTTTACTACATTTTCTAAAGAAGATGAGGAGGCCATCATGGCTGAACTCAAAAAACGTAACTTAGCGCTTGGTTTTATCTAGGCGCTTTTTTCATACAATAAACTACTATAAACCTATGGGAGTCCATCAGGTTTTTTCTTTTGCCCTGGAGCATGGCGTAAAACTGTCTTAATTTGTCCATGTGACGTAAAAAGGAGGATTAAGACATGAGTCTTAAACGTGAAATGTTAGTTGAGGCAGGTATTGAGGATAAGTCAGTGATTGACAATATCATGCAAGCGTACGGTGCAGGTATTGAGAATGCAAAATCACAGGCTAAATCTGAGCTACAAGCTGAAAATGAGACATTAAAGCAACAACTTGAGCAACAGACTCAAGCTATCCAAGACTTACAAGCCAAAGAGGGTGCTAGTGAGGAAAGCAAGCAACAGCTTGAACAACTCAAGGCACAATTTGAGCAGTATAAGCTGGATAGTGAGGCAAACCTTGCTCAGGTAACCAAAACCAATGCTATTGCCCTTGCTTTGAAAGATGTAGGTGCATACAACTCTGATGACTTGATGAAATTCATCAACTAGACAGTATCGAACTAGGGGAAGATGGAAAACCTCAATTAGAGGACACAATTAACTCACTCAGAGAGTCAAGCCCTTACCTTTTCCAAACAGTGCAAGAGCAACCAAACCCTAATATCTCTGTCCCAGGCAATCCATCAGCAAGTAATGCAGATGACGGCTTGAGTGCAGAGGACAAAGCCCTTTTTGCAGGCTTTGACAGCGTATAATACTAAAAAAGAAAAGAGGAAAATATAAATGACAGTAAACTACGCAGAAAAATTCAGTCAGAAAGTAGATGAGCGCTTTACAAAAGAGGCTCTTACTACTAATACTATTAACCAGGATTTTGATTTCATTGACGCTGAGACAGTCAAAGTCTACACAGTAGCTACATCAGGAATGAATGACTACCAGACTACTGGTCAAAATCGCTACGGTACAGCTGATGAGCTTGGCAATACAGTCCAAACTATGACGCTCTCTAAAGACCGCTCATTTACATTCACGATTGACAAGAAATCAGAGCAAGGAACAAATGGTGTCATGGAGGCAGGTAAATCTCTAGCACGCCAAATCTCAGAGGTAGTCATCCCTGAGGTTGATAAGTACCGTCTATCAGCAATGGTTTCAGGTGCTGATACTGGACACGTTGCAACAGGCGCAGTCACTAAAACTAATGCTTATGAGCTTGTACTTGAGGGACAATCTAAATTGTCAGACGCTCTAGTTCCTGTGGCTGGCCGTATCTTGCATGTATCTCCTAAATTCTACAAGTTGATTAAACTTGATGACACATTCATCAAAAACTCAGACCTTGCTCAAGAAATCACTATCAAGGGTCAAGTGGGTATGATTGACGGTATGCCAGTAGTATTGACACCATCAACATATATGCCTACAGGTGTTGAGTTTATTATCGCTCACCCAGCAGCTACTACATCACCTGTTAAGTTGGAAGATTACAAAATCCATGACAACCCACCAGGTATCAACGGTAAACTTGTTGAGGGTCGTATCCGTTATGACGCTTTCGTTTTGGACGCTAAGAAAAAGGCTATTTATGTCCACAAAACAGCCTAAGGAGGTAATCAATGGCTAATGATAACACAGTAGATGAAGTGGTAGAGGTTAAAACTGAGGTCACTTTGACAAAGGATGGGGTATCATTTACCCTGTCTGACCCTATCATGGTATCAGCTTTTGAAAACAATGGCTATAAAGTGGAGGAATAAACCAAATGGCTCAGTTTAAAGCAACAAGTAATGTTGTTTTTAATGTCAACGGCAAAGAGCAAAGTTATAACAAGGATGTAGTGTATGACATGGATGTCAAAGTAGCTGAGGGCTTAAATGCTCAAGGCAAACAGTCACATCCTGAGTTGAGCCCATTCTTTGAGCTAGTTGACGAAAAAGAAGAAACTAAAGAGGCAGGTAAGTAGTACCACCTCTTTTTTATTGGAGGTGATTACTATCGCTTATTTGACACAAGATGAGTTTAATGAATTAGGATTTGATGAAGTAGATGACTTTGAAAAATTATTGATGAGGGCAGAGGTTGCAATCAATCTCTTTCTTGATGGCTTTTATGGTGTTAAGGATTTTGAGACTGATTTTGAGACCAGAAAGAAAGCTGTCAAACTTGCTACGGCTTACCAAGTGGTTTATTTAGACGCCAGTGGTATTGCTACGGCTGATGATAAGCAAGCAGTCTCTACTGTGATACTTGGTAGGACTCATGTGAGCTATCGTAACGGCACTGGGAGGCCGTTTGAAAGTGACAGGTATAATCTATCACTTGACGCCTTAAATGTGCTAAAAACAGCAGGCTTTGGCTATAGAGGGGTTGGCTATGATAGATAAACGGCTATTGATTGATACTGTAACAATTCAGAAAATCACAGGAGAAAAAGACGGATGGGGAAAAGATATGATGGAAAGCCCAGTGACCCTTAAACCTGTTAGATTTGATAGACAGTACCAAGTGCAAGGTACGAAGAACAACCGTAAAGAGTCTAAACCTAGCACCTTATTTGTGTACCCTAAACATTGTCCAGTCACTTTAGATGATACTTACATCAATGCCGTTATAAATGATGGTCAGCATGAGTACAGAGTGCTCTCAGTCACACCTGTCAGTTATCCACATAAACAGAAAATATTTTGTTATGAGGTTGAGTGTATCTGATGGGAACTAGCGTATCTGTCAAAATTGACCTCAAAGGGATTGAAAATAAGGTATCTCCAACAGCCTTAGCAAAGGTAAATTAGCCATAGCTAACCAAATGCTAACAGACATGAGCCCTTTTGTTCCTAGAAAAAGTGGTGACCTCAGTGGAAGTGGCCAAGCTACTAAAGATGGGGTCAGGTACCCTGGGCCTTATGCCAGAGCCCAATTTTACGGATCTAGCTACAACAAGGCTAGGGTTTTTTATTTCAGTAAATACACCACGCCAGGAACTGGTAAACGCTGGGACTTGAAAGCTACAGCGTTACACCTTAAAGACTGGGAGAAAGTAGGAATAAAAGCAATGGGAGTAAAAGCATGAATAACAATGATTTTTCCGAAGTCCTCAGAGACTTTATCAACACACTAAACCTCTCTCTGACTTGTAGGCTTGACTACTTATCAGAGAAAGAGGATTTAGTCCTATATCCTTTGCCAGGTGGCAAAATTTTAAAAGAGTACATGGACGGTAAGCAAGACATCAGCCTTATTTTTGAGGTGGCTATCAAGACACTTGATCATCAAAGAACAAGCTCTATTTTGTGGGCTATCAATCATGCTCTTGCTAATTTTGATTTAGAACTACCTAGCAAGAATAACTCATATCAATTCAGAGGCCTTGAAGTCTCACAGCCATTCCTTAATGACCGTGATGATCAAGGCTTTTATATTTACATGTTAGATGTGACGGCAGAAATTGAAGTAAATGGAGGAAATTAAATGCCAAAATTAAAAAAACGCCAAGCGCAAACACTATGTAGCGCCTTGGTCAGCAGAAAATGCAGCAACAGAGCCAACAAGTGACGCTTGGAAATGGCTTGCAGATGGAGTGACAACCGCTGAGGTTGAGAATGACGAGGAGACAGATGACACAGCTTACTACAATGGTGATGGAACACCTGAAACAGTAGTGAAATCTGTAAAATACGGTTTCTCATTTGAGGGGGACTACATCAAAGAGGATGAGGCGCAGGCTATCATTGCTGGCATGCGTTTTAAAGTCGGTGATGGGCGTAAATTGTGGTTTAAAGTTGTTGACGCTGATGGCAAAAACAATATGTGGGCGTAGCTACAGCCTCTGGCATTAAAATTGGAGGCGGTGAGGCGTCTGAGTTTGAAAGCTTTGAGTGTACTATTAGCTGGAACTCAGCACCTAAGGAGTCCGCTGTAGTCGGATAATGTATTTAGGGGGAGTGGTAAAACTCCCCTTTTTATTTTTGATTAAAAATTAGTAGGAGAAAGAAACAATGGTAGTAATTAAGAAACGTGATAATGTCATCCCTGTAGAATTTGGAGAGTTTACTCTTGAATTTATCGGAAATGACCAAAATATCCACAAAATGGAAAAACTTGGCAAAATCCTCAAAGATGAGGGTGAAAAAGTAGCCAATGCAGATGATGACAAAGCATTTGAGGCTTTACAAGACATGGTTAAGAACTCATGGACAGAGTTATTTGACGCTGAGGCTTATCAAAAAGTCTACGATTTCTCAAATGGGTCTACTGTAGACTCAATGGCCTACTTACTTGAGACTATCAATGGTGTCATCTCAGAATGGGAGAAACGTAACAACACAGACGCTCTCAAGAAATATTTAGGAGACTAACATGCTAGATTTATCAAGGAAATTGACTGATGAGTTAGTCCTTGGTGATGATGTGTACCCTATGAACATCTCTTTTAACAAGGTCTTGAAAGTCATTGAACTTATCAATGATGATGAAATTGATGAGATTTACAAGCCCTATCTTGCTTTACAGATTTTTACTGATGTTGATTTCACTCAGGCTCTTACACCTGAGGAGGCCACTGGTATCTTTAAGATGGTTTTTGAGGAGCACATCAGGCTTATTCCAGCTAGAGATACAGCACCAGTGCTAGACCTAGCAGGCAATCCGATTAAGAGTAAGATACGCTCTAGGAGTCAATCAGAGACTAGTGCCCGTCTATTTAGCTTGAAGTATGACGCTGAGTATATTTACTCATCATTCATGCAAGCATACGGTATTGATCTTATTGACTCTCAGAATAGTTTGCACTGGAAAAAATTTAATGCTCTATTAAATGGCTTACCTAGTGATACAAAATTCTCTGAGGTTATCAAGATAAGAGCTTATAAGCCTCAAAAGGGAGACAGTAAGAAGTACAGAGAGAGCATGAAAGAACTCAAAAAAGAGTACGCTCTACCTAAAGATTTTGACTACTAATTAGAAAGGAGGGAATAAATGGCAGATGGTTCAGTAACTATCAAGGTTGATATGGATGGCTCAGGTGCTCAGGCTGGAGTCAGCAAGCTTAAGTCTCTTTTTGGAGGCCTTGAGAGTACAGGGCAAAAAGTAGGCTCTGTATTCAAATCTGTACTGGGAGCTAATTTGATTGGCTCAGCCTTGTCAAGTGGGGTCAGCGCAGTTACTGGGGGTATCCGTGAGATGGCCTCTGAGCTCAATAGCTCACAAAAAGCCTGGAAAACATTTGAGGGAAACCTCCAAGCATTCGGACGCTCATCTGAGGAAATCAAGGCAGCTAAGACCGAAATGCAGGACTTTGCAACCAAGACCATCTACTCAGCCTCTGACATGGCTAATACTTACTCACAGCTTGACGCTGTAGGTACAAAAAATGTAGGTAGCTTAGTTAAGGCTTTTGGTGGACTTGCAGCCTCAGCAGAGAACCCAGCTCAAGCTATGAAATCATTATCAACTCAAGCAACACAGATGGCAAGTAAACCCAAAGTAGCTTGGATGGACTTTAAGATCATGATGGAACAAGCGCCAGCTGGGATGGCTGCAGTAGCAAAAGAGATGGGAATGTCTACGGCTGATCTTGTAAAAGCTGTGCAAGATGGGAAAGTTAAGACTGAGGATTTCTTTGACGCTATGAACAAAGCAGGGAACTCAGACGCTTTCCAAAAAATGGCCACAGAATTTAAAACGGTTGACCAAGCCATAGATGGTGCTAAAGAAAGCCTCTCTAATAAGCTCATGCCAGCCTTTGACAAACTCAATTCGTTTGGAATTAAGGCAGTCAATGCAGTTTCAGACGCTTAGAAAAAATCAATTTTGATAGTTTAGCCGATAAATTAGGAGGATTTTTAGAGGGTATCAACATTGATGGCATTATTTCAAATATCAGTACATCAATCTCTAATTTTGTTGGTAAAATTAAAACTTTCTGGCAAGCATTCTCAAACACTGGGGCAGTTAGTGCATTTACTAGCGCCATTAAGAGTATAGCTGGAGCTCTGAAAAATGTCTGGGATAGTTTAACTACATCAGAAGTCTTGTCAACTTTAGGTAGTGTATTAGGCAATATTGTCAAATGGCTTTCACAGGCTGCTACAGTAGCTGGTAACTTTATCAGCTCATTGCCTACTGGAGTCATTCAAGCGATCACTGTAGGTTTACTTGGTTTAGTAACTGGTTTCAAAGCGTTTAACTTTTTAAAATCGTTCAATCCTTTTGGCTTATTTAAGAGTAACGCTACATCAGCACTAAGTGGCACCACATCAACAGTATCCTCAATAGGCTCACAAATCGTGGCAGTCATCCGTAGTTTAGGAGAGAGTGTAGCTACAATTGCTAAAGGAATTGGCGAGGGTATAGGCTCTGCTTTTCGTGGAATTGGTCAAGGTTTATCTATGATTAACCCAGTAACTATTGCAGCATTAGCTGTGCCTATTTTAGCTTTAGGAGCAGCATTTGCTTTAATGGGAACTCAAGGCCAAGGTTTAGCAACTATCTTGCAAGCTATCGGTGATGTGGTGGTCAGCGTAGGCACAGCCATAGGTACTATCCTAAACATGGCTATCCAAGGCTTAGCACAAGCTCTTGTAATTGTAGCACCTGTACTACCTACTATAGCCTCATCATTTGCAATGATGTCCCCAGTGATTTTAGCTGTGGGAACAGCAATCAGCTCCATCATCAGCTCATTTAGTGGATTAGCGCCTGTTATTACAGCGCTAGGCTCAGCTATCAGTGAGGTAGTAACATCTATCAGCTCAGGTATTGCCAATGTAGCTACAGCCATTACACCTATTGTTGAAATTATTTCAAATACATTTGTCCAAGTGGTTAGCATTGTCACTGAGGCAGTTGTCCAAATCGTCCAAGCAGTCGCTCCATTTGTGCCAGCGATTACTGAGATGGTGACCTCAACAGCTCCTATTATCCAGTCACTTATTGAGTCATTTAATAACCTTGTCAATCAAATTAGTCCTATCATTGACAGCTTGACCAATTTAATTAAGACATTTGGTGAACAAGTTAAGTCTATCCTTTGACAGCGCAAAAGGCGTAGTAGAGTCATTTGGATCAGCTATCAGGAATGTACTTGATGGTGTCGCTGGTATCTTTGAGAGTATGGGTAACGCTGCTAAAAATGCTGGTGTAGGCGTAAAGTTGATGGCTCAAGGGATAAAAATGTTAGTAGACCTTAACCTAGGCGATTTAGTAGCTACTCTGACAGCAACAGCTGCAGGATTGGCAGCAATCGCTAACTCAGGTATCACTACAGCAGGGGCTGGTTTGCAACAAGCAGGAACAGGCCTAATGTTGATAGCTACATCAGCACAAGTTGCAAGCGTAGCTATTCAGACACTACCAACAGCATTGAGCTCATTGAGCACAAGTATTAACCAATTACCAAGCTCTCTGACAGCAGCAGGAACAGCCATGAGCACATTTGCTACATCAGCAGTGGCCTCATTTGGTGGCTTGTCTGGTGCTGTATCAGGCATTACTGTCTTACAAAGTGCCCTTGTTGGTTTATCAAGTGCCTTAATGGCTACTATGTCAGCTACATCAGCAATGACATCAGGATTTTCTGCAGTGACTGGAGTTATCAGCTCACTAGGTGGGGTGCTAAGCACAATCCCTAGCCTATTCTCAGCGATTTCAACCTCAGCCATGACAGCTAACACATCTATCATGCAATTAGCGACATCAGCCCCTACAGTGGCCTCTAGTTTTGCAAACATCTCTAGCTCTGCTGTATCAGCTATGTCTCAGCTTAATTCAGTGATTAGTTCAGCAATGGCACAAGCTGTCTCACAGATGAGCTCAAGCATGCAACAGATGACTAATGTGGTAAGACAATCAGCAAGCCAAATGACTCAAGCAGGTCAACAGGCAGGGCGTGGAGTTTCAACAGGAATAACAAACGGTATACGCTCAGGGGTTGGCTCAGCTACATCAGCAATGTCATCAATGGTCAACTCAATCCAAGCAACAGGGATGAGAGGTGTATCTACTATGCAATATGTAGGCTCTATGATCGGCCAAGGTTTAGCAAACGGTCTCTATTCTGCTTTGTGGACAGTAACAGCTGCAGCTAATGCCCTTGTCGCTCAAGCTGAAAGAGCTGCAAGAGCTAAAGCAAGAATACACTCACCATCAAGATTATTTAGAGACAATGTAGGTAAATACATTGCTCAAGGTATCGCTGTAGGTATTGAACAAAATACCTCAGATGTTACTGATAGTCTTGCCTATGTCCAGAAAGAGATGTCAGCTTTTAAATTCGGTGCTGAGGACTTGCTTGGACTTGGTAATAACACACTAAGTCAGTCATTAAATGACTCTAGGAGCCTCACAGGCTAAAGCAGAGAAAGCTGACTCAGGCACTAATGCAGAAATTAACAACCAGTATACTTTTAATTACAACGGCAATAAAGTAGATGAGACTGAGAAACGTGACATACAACACCTCATGAAAGAGATGGCATGGTACACAAATAGAGAACAAGAGAGATTAGGAGGTATTTAATGAGCACATTTATTAAATTTGATGGCAAGAAATCTAGTGATTTTGGGTTAAAAATTATAAATGATATTGAGTTTAGCTCTACCTCCTATGATGTTGAGACTATTGAGGTGCCAGGACGTGATGGGGTGCTTTTGAAAGACAATCAAAGGCTTAAACCTGTCAAGCGTGAATTTCCTATGAAAATCAACACGGTTGAGAGATTATCAACATCAGAGGTAGCTATAAGTGACTGGCTCAATGTCAAGGGATGGAAAGAGTTGGAGCTCTCATGGGACTCTGATTATATCTATCTTGCTACATTTATTGAGTCATTTAGTGTCAAGGAATTGCTCAGGAATTTTGGTGAGGTGAAATTAAATTTTTTAATTCACCCTATCAAATTCTTAAAAACTGGGCGCAATGAAATCCCATTAACAAACGGGATGACCCTTAAAAATCTTGGCAATGTACAATCTAAGCCACTAATTAAGATTAGAGGTAATGGTAATGGTATTTTGACCATCAATGGCTACCAGTTATCACTTGAGAGCGTCCAAAATGAGCTCATAATTGACATGCAGAAACATCTTGTATATAGTGGCAATCTGTCAGCCTGGGACAAAATCACAAGGAACGGCAAGCACAGAATGCCTCTTTTTGATGTCGGGAATAATCGGATTTCATGGACTGGTAACTTTACCATGACAGCCGTGCCAAATTGGGGGGTTAAACTATGAACCCAGTATTATATAGAGCTGATGAACGCTCATTTAGAACATTTGGGCTGGGTGAGATTTCAGACGCTTATAAGGTCACTGTTACTAGAGAAAGAAATGGTAATTATGACTTATACATCAAATATCCAGTAAATGGCCACTTTGCCTCTATTTAAAGAGGAAATGAAAATCAAGGCTGACGCTGGTAAGAGAACCAAATGGCAAACCTTTGAGATTAACCGTATAGTCAAGAATAGCAGTGAACACATTGAAATTTATGCCCGTCATATCTCAATGAGAACCTCAGACCTTGCTCTAAAACCTATTGTGAGATCCTCACAGGTAAACGCTGAGACGGCTCTTAGACTTTGGAAAGAGAGCCTAGTAGGGGATGATGTGTTTGATGTTAGCTCAGACATCCAAACTATAGGTAGTATTTCATGGGATATAGACAAAATAGGGAACGCTAGGAAAGCATTAGGTGGCGCCTCAGGCTCCATCCTTGATGTTTTCGGTGGTGAGTATGAATTTGATAACAACCTAATTATCTTGCATAAGCAGATGGGGCGTAAGGCTCCAACAGTGCTAGAGTATGGGCGTAATTTGCTTAGTGTAGAGGAGGAGAGACTCCTAGACGGAAACTACACCTCTATCTATCCATTTGCACGTTACACACCAAGCGGAGAGGAGTCACATGAGGTCTTAGTCACATTGCCTGAGCACATCCTAGATAGTCCTTATTTGAGATTATACGCTCAGAGAAGAATATCTCTAGTAGATTTCTCAGGCAAATTTGATGACAAGCACCCTCCAACAGCTGAAAAATTGAGGTCACTAGGTCAGTCTTACATCAAGAGCAATAACATTGGAGCTCCTAAAATTTCTACTGAGGTCTCTTATGTGGATTTGTCACAGACTTTGGACTATCAAGATTTGAGGTCATGGAGGAAGTTGAGCTCTGTGACATCATCCCTCTCTACTATCCACAATTTGACATCACTACAACCACTGAGAAAGTAGTCAAGGTGGTCTATGATGTCTACACTGACTCTAATGAGGAGATAACGCTAGGCGCTATCGGACAGTCACTGTCATCTAGCATGACTGCAGGAATTGCTGACCGTTTATCAGTAATTGAGGAGAGACAGGCCTCTATTGAGGGTGCTCTACCTCAATATCTCATCAGTGGCACTGGTAATAAAATTTGGTATGAAACACCATCCAAAAATGTTGAGCACAAAATAGGTGATACATGGTTTGAAAAAAATGGCCAGTATCAGCGTATGTACATTTGGAATGGTAGCATGTGGGAAAAGGTTCTTGACACTGAGGATGTTGACCGTGTCAAGAAAGAGGTAGATAAGCAATTTGAGGCAGTCAATACTAAGATGGCTGGGATTGAGGCTAAGCATGACCAGAAAGTATCTGATTTACTTAAAAAGTCAAATGCTACTCAAGAATTAGCCGAGGCCTCTAAAAGACTTGCTCAAGAGGCTAAAAATGCCTCTAGCTCAACAGGTCAAGAGTTATCACGATACAAGCAAGACAATGAACGTAATTTGTCTGTTTTGAGAAATCAGGCCACTCAAATTGACGGTAAGGCAGTACAGGCTCTAAATAAGGCTAATCAAACAGCCGCAGAGACCACTAGCTTAATTGCTAATTTGAGGACTGACTTGGATGGCAAGGTATCTCTTGCTGATTTCCAGTCAGTTAGAGAGACATCTAAACTCTATGAACGTATCTTAGGTGGCGCTGAAAATGATATATCAAACAACGTTTCACGTTTGGTTATGACTAACGAGATTTTCCAGACGGAAGTCGGAAAGTATTCAACGCAAGGCGGACCAAATATGCTCCGAAATTCACGGGCAGATGATGAGTTGAAATATTGGACGGAAGCGAACGGTCGCTTAGGATTTACAGCGCATAAGTTCTATTTCAACGGTCAAAAGCGTATGTTTGAGTTGAGACCGGGCGCAGTTGTTAAGAGTCCACGGTTCATTGTCAAACGTAGCGCTGACTACACATTGAACATTTTAGGATTTGACAATAATTCAAAGTATTTTAGAGTGTATTTTTGTAAACGTAAAAAAGGCTCAAATGCAGATTTTGAAGAAAAACAATTGATATTTGACGGAACACCTCAATGGACAAATGGACCAGTGTTTAATAACGAGAAAAATGTTAAAAAAACCTTCAAATTCAATGTTGGGGATTTTGATGACGGTTATCTGCAATTTGAATATGACCGAAACAATCCTAACAAATGGGGCGGTCTATTCATGACCGAACTTGACTTTTACGAAGGCTCAAATGATCGCAAATGGCAACCGGCACCCGAAGACTCAGCAGAGCCTATCGAAGCAGTTAGAACACAAGTCACACAGCTTGCGGGATCGTATTCAATCCGAAATTTAAACAGTCCTGGGGACGTGATGGGCGCTATCAACCTAAACCCTGACGGCTCAGTTAAAATCAATGAGGGATTGATTTCAGTAGGTGAGAAAACCTACATCAAAGACGGTGTGATTAAAAAATCCATGATTGGCAATGCTCAAATCGGCACGGCACACATCGGAGAAATTGACGCTAGCCAAGCTAGAATTATCAATATTTCAGCAAAGAATGTTGTTGCAGATGGTTTGACGGGAAACATTATCCGAGGTGGGAAGCTAACTTCATTAAATGGCGTTACGGATTTTGACTTACAGACAGGCTGGATTGATATGAATGGTTTTGGTGTGGGTATTAAAAACCAATTTCCTAACAGACCTTTACAATATCTAGTTTTTGGTGCTGGTAATATCAATGGTGTTGAGGGTTCATACACGGCCTTGCTAAGTAATCGAAATGGATTGCAACAAATGGACCACACATCGGCAGGCCTTCAAATCTGGAATGGTAGAACAGGAAACAGCATTCAAAGTGCTATCAACATGTATGGACGAAGGATAACATTTAACCAGAGCGCCCAAGCTGGCTTGAGAGAACTAGCTATTGAAACGGATACTAACACTATTTCAGGCGTTGATGAAATCCTTATCCAAGGTGTCCGATTGTCATATATTTTAAATGATATTTACGACAATTTCCGAAATCTTGCAGCAGTACCCGGAAATTATAGTAGAGGTTATTATTCAAAATGGAAATAAGAAAGGTCAAAAATGAACACACAAGACAAAGTTATTAACAATTTAGGTATTCAACTAGCTAATAAAATTATCTCAGAGGCTTTACTCTTACTGAGCGTGATGAGGCGCTGGCTGAATTGCAACAAGTCAAGGATGAGCGTGATGAGGCGCTTGCTGACTTTAAAAATATCAAGGCAAGTTTTGAAAAAATCAATGAGATTTTACAATCTGATGAACGACTTAAAAACCTTTATGAAGAAGTTAAAGCTAAAAGAAATGAGAAAGGATAATATTTATGGAATTTAAAGTAATTAGCAAGTATTTGCAAGATAGTAATAGAACTTTTGTAGCTATCCGACAAGAGGCACCCTACACAGCCTTTGACCGTGTATTGAGTGGAGACCGTACAAATGAGTCTGATAGTGCGTTGATTGAGGCTGTGCTTGGATTGGTAGCCACAGAGTTTAACCCTGCTGAGGGTGTCAAACAGCTACAAGAGGAATTAAAAACCCAAGAGCGAACTTATGACAAGAAACTTGAGGAAAAAGACAATGATATTAACGCTGTTAAGGCCATTGCTAACTGGGCTGTACTTGCAAGAGTGACAGATGTGGACAATCCACTAGACCCTACTGTATTCAAGCGTGGTCTTGAATTAGTAGACCTTGGCCAAGTTGGGAAAGTCTATCAACCTCAAGATATTTTCACGATTGAAAACCCTGAACACGGTGAGCAATTCCAGGAAGGCAAACGTGTCATGGTTCAAGTCAACGAGCCATTCACTTATCAAGGTCAGACAGTAAAAGAACTAGCAGACCTTGAGAGAAATGGTAAGTTAGGTATTTGGAAATGGGAGCCACCAAAAGAAAACACTCCAACATCAAGCACAGAGCTAAATACTGAGGCAGTGCCACAATAAGAAAGGGGGGGGCAAGCGTGACTATATCAGATTTAATAGCACATCTAGCCCCTACTGTTGGTGTTATTGCTACTGGATGGTTTGGGCTTACAGCAAGCAAGTCAGCCAATTTGAATAAGCAGCAATTCAATGAACTCAAAAACGAGTTAGGCACTATTCAACATACAGTAGAGACTGTGCAAGACCTAGGGCACTCAAATAATGAAATGCTTTTAGATGTCAATAAAAAATTGCTGGTGCATGATGAGGCTCATCTAGTCACTATGTATCTGAGACTAGAGAGAGACATGACCACAGCTATTAACCGTGGATATACTACAGTACATGAGTCTGATATCATCCACAAAATGCACAAGAGCTATAAAAATTTAGGCGGTAATGGCTATATAGATAGTCTTTACCAAAAATACAACATTTTAGAAGTGAGGAATTAACATGAAAATTAACTGGTTAGTACGTTTTAAGAACAAAGCATTTATCATCCGCCTTTTACTAGCTATCATCCTACCTATTTTGACCTACTTTGGGTTAAAATTTGAGGATTTGACTAGCTGGGCTGGGGTTTATGAGTTGCTTTTGAAATTTCTGTCAAACCCTTATCTTATCGGTTTATCGGTCTTTAGTGCCCTAAACATTGTCCCTGACCCTACTACAGCAGGGTTATCAGATAGCTCAAGAGCTCTAACATATACAGAGCCTAGCGAAGATTAAGCATGGAGAGCCTACTAGGCTCTCTTTTTTATTAGAAAGGAGGGCAAAAATTGGAAAAAATTATCAGCAAAAATATAGAGCTGACAAGCAATATTAGAGGAATTGATAAGCTCCAGCATGAGCTCTATAGTAAAGATAAAGAGATAGCTGAGTTTCAATTTACTATGAATGAGTTGACAGCTGAGAAAGTCATCTGTCTCTTCATTTTAATGGCACCAAGCGCTATAAAGAGGTAGAGGCAACCACAGAGGGCAATAACTTTACAGTCAAGTTTGACAATTCTTTGATAATTGCAAGTGAGACAGTGGTAGGGTACATCTATTTTGAAAAAGTTGAAAAATCAGCTGATGTATATGCTTTCTCTTTCCATGTGAAAGTTAGTGAGATTGACAAGGCTGCTCAGGCACCTGTCATGGAACAAAAGACAAAGCGTGTCATAGATGTCAAGGATATTGTGACAAAGGATGAGCTTGAGAGCTTGTTGCCTAAAAATAACGCTCCAGGCGTAGCCTATGATGACAGTGAGCTGAGGGCAGAGCTTGCAAGTAAAGCTAATCAGAGCGAAATAGCCCATATTTTGGACGACATTGAGCGTTTAAAGGCCAAGCCTGACAATGACACCATCTATAATGACAAGCCTCTTGTAGGACGTGTAGAGGCTTTAGAGAATAAGCCAAGTGTGGACACTAGCAACTTAGTGACAAGGTCAGAATTAGATGGCAAAGGGTACTTGACTCAACATCAGAGCCTAGATGGCTACGTTAAACACTCAGAGCTCCCTCAGTCCTACAATGATACGGAGCTAAAGAAACGAGTTGAGACTCTTGAAAATAAAAAAGAGGTAGACACCTCAAAATTTTTAACAGAGGAGGCTCTTGATGAAAAGGGCTACCTTACTCAACATCAAAATTTAGATGAGTATGCTAAAAAATCAGAAATCCCTCAGCCATACAATGACAGTGGAGTTAAACAAAGACTTTCGCTCATTGAACAAAAAGAGCCTCAAAGACTCAACCTTAACGGCACCACTCTTAGCTTGTCTGGTGGTGGTGGCAGTGTTGTCTTGCCAAGTGCTCCAACTAATACAGGTGGACAAGTCAATGAGTATGAAATCCACGGTCAAGGCATGCCTAATGGCAAGGTTGTAGCACCAGTCGGGACGACCTATGTGGATACTGCTGTAACCAATGGCGCTCTGAAATGGATAAAACGAAAAGGAAACGACACTCAAGGCTGGGAAGTCTTGATTGGAGACACTGGTTGGCGTACTCTCCCTATTGTTTCCAAACTTGGTAGCTCATATTTAAAGGTGCGACGAAAAAATGACACGGTTACATACCAGTTTGGTGGGCTCACTTGGGGCTGGTTTGGTATCGTGCGCAGAGGTGGCGCAGGTTATCAATTGCAACCTAGTGACCGTGAGCGTAACTGCTTTATTTTAGGACTAGGTGGAATTCCTTACGGCTTTCGCTCTGAGGCGTCCTTAATAGGAGGTATTTACAATGATAAAGGCGTGCCTTATGGAACATGGTATTTAGGAGGACAAGGAGATAGTAATATGTTACGTTTCCAATTCACTGACCCTGTACCTACTGACCGAGACATCGGAGATATTCGGGTAAGTTCAATCTCTTACTTAACAAGTGACCCATGGCCTGGCGCTTTACCATAATTTGAAAGGAAAAATATAAATGACAATCAATATTGAAAATGCTATTGCTTGGATGAGAGCTAGAGAGGGCAAAGTATCCTATAGCATGGAATACAGAGACGGCTCAGACTCTTATGATTGCTCTAGCTCAGTCTACTATGCCCTGAGAAGTGCTGGAGCAGTGTCTGCTGGTTGGGCAGTAAATACAGAGTATGAGCATGACTGGCTTATTAAAAATGGTTATGAGCTTATCGCTGAAAATACAGAGTGTGAAGCCCAGCGTGGAGATGTCTTTATTTGGGGGCGCAAAGGAGCCTCAGCTGGTGCTGGAGGGCATACAGGAATTTTTGTAGACTCTGACAACATCATCCATTGCAACTATCGCTATGACGGTATCACGGTCAACAGTCATGACTATATCTGGGCTCTTGCTGGACAACCTTATTTCTATATCTACCGCTTGACCAATCCAGGCGCTCAACCTGAGGTGCCTAAAAAAGGCTGGCAAAAAGATGATAAAGGGTACTGGTACGCTAGAGCAAATGGCTCTTATCCTAAGAGTGAATTTGAGTACATTGAGGAAAATAGATCATGGTTCTATTTTGACGATAAAGGCTATGCTTATGCTGATAAATGGCTCAAACACACAGATGGCCACTGGTACTATTTTGACAAAGATGGCTACATGGCCACATCCTGGAAGAAAATAAATGAAAAGTGGTACTATTTCAACCGAGATGGTGCAATGGCTACAGGATGGGTCAAATGGTATGAGAAATGGTACTATCTTGACTCAGAAAATGGGGACATGAAATCTGACTGTTTCATTAAATACAATGACGGTTGGTACTTACTACTCCCAGACGGGCGTATGGCTGACAAACCTGAGTTCACTGTAGAGCCTGATGGGCTCATTACAGCAAAATAAAAATAAAGCATAGAAAGACTTTCAAAATTTAATTACACTAAAACCGCTCAGTTTTTGAGCGGTCTTTTTTGTTTTCTCTGAAATGTTATTGCTTAAAAGTGCGTTACTATCAGTTTTGTTGACGTCAACAAAATTGGTCTGAAAGTACTTTCTAACAAGTAATTTTACTATCCCTTATTGAAATGTTGGTGGTGTTGCTTATCATTAGCGTCCTACTCTTGCTGTTTGTGCCAAATCTTACTAAGCAAAAGGATGCAGTCAATGATAAGGGGAAAGCAGCTGTCGTCAAGGTGGTAGAAAGCCAAGCAGAACTCTATAGTCTGGATAAAAATGAAGATGCTAGTCTAAGCAAATTACAGGCAGATGGACGTATCACTGCTGAGCAAGCAAAAGCCTATAAGGAATATCATGCAAAACAAAAGACAAGTCAAACAGTTTCGGATTAGGGCTTTTACTATGCTAGAAAGTTTATTGGTCTTAGGAATAGTTAGCCTGTTAGCCTTGGGTTTGTCAAGTTCAGTTAAATCAACTTTTGCAGCTGTGGAAGAACAGATTTTCTTTATGGAGTTTGAGGAACTTTATCGAGAAACCCAGAAGCGAAGTCTGGCTAGTCAGCAAAAGATGAACTTAATGCTAGAAGAGAGAAGTATTGGAAATGGCTATCAGAAATTGGCTATTCCTAAAGGAGTTCAACTGCAGTCCAATCAGTCAATTACCTTTGATAAGGCTGGAGGTAATTCGTCTCTAGCTAGCGTGAGATTTCAAACAAGGAAAGAAGTGGTTCGCTACCAACTATATCTAGGAAATGGAAAAATTAAACGTATTCAAGAAGCAAAAAATTAAGGCTGTTATTTTACTAGAGGCAGTGATTTCGCTAGCCATTTTTGCCAGTATTGCAACCCTCTTGCTAGGACAAATTCAAGAAAGTAGAAAAAGAGAAGTAGAACTTCTAAAACAGGAAGAAGTTTTGCGAGTGGCCCGTATGGCTTTGCAGACTGGACAAAAGCAGTTGACTGTCAATGGCCTTACGGTTCGTGTTGTCTCGAATGAGCGAGGTTTGGAGGTATACCATGGAACGGAGAAATTACTGGCGATTCAAGACAAGTAGGGTCAGAGCTTTTACACTTTTAGAATCCTTGGTTGCCCTTATCGTTATTAGTGGTAGCTTGCTTCTTTTTCAATCTATGAGCCGACTCTTGGTTTCAGAAGTTCGCTATCAGCAGAGAAGTGAGCAAAAAGAATGGCTTTTATTTGTGGATCAGCTGGAAGCAGAGCTGAATAGAGCCCAATTTGAAAAAGTGGAGAATGATAGGATTTACCTCAAACAGGAAGGGAAACCCATTTCCATGGGTAAATCAAAGTCAAATGATTTTCGGAAAACAGATGCTAGTGGACGTGGCTATCAACCCATGGTCTACGGTCTGAAATCAGCTCGAATTCAAGAAAAAGGGCAGGAACTGCACTTTCACTTTCAGTTTGAAAAGGGACTAGAGAGGGAATTTATCTATCGTGTTGAAAAAGAAAAAAGTTAGAGCTGGCGTTCTTCTTTATGCCCTTGTAATGGCAGGTATTTTTAGTCTTCTGTTGCAATTTTATCTGAACCGACAAGTAGCTCATCATCAGGATTATGTCTTAAATAAAGAGAAACTGGTGGCTTATGCGATGGCTAAGAGAACCTATGAAAGAGCTTCTTCTGAAAATGGAGAGCAGTCATTTAATGTAGGGAAGTCAACTTATCGAAATGACGAAAAATTCTTCACAACGACTATTGACACAGGAAAAAATAAGTTTGAATTTCACTTTTCTCCTTTAAAAAAGACCGGTCAAAAATCTGAGAAAACAGAAAACAAGTCCAAAGAAGGAAATGAGGAGAAAACAGAAGAAGTGAGCAAAAAAGAGACTGCTAGGTCTTCAAAATTAGCACCTTCAAAGAACGGCACAGAGTAGTTTGGACGAGGTTTTTACCTGAAATCATGCTATAATAGATACATATGGAGGACCAAAAATGGCAAGTGTAAAATTGTATCTAGTGCGTCATGGGAAAACAATGTTTAATACGATTGGGCGTGCTCAAGGCTGGAGTGATACTCCTTTAACAGCTGAAGGTGAGCGAGGTATTCACGAATTGGGAATTGGTTTGCGTGAGTCAGGCTTAAAGTTTGAGAGTGCTTACTCGAGTGACTCAGGACGTACCATCCAAACTATGGGAATTATCCTTGAGGAACTAGGTCTGACAGGTCAAATTCCTTATCGTATGGATAAGCGAATCCGTGAATGGTGCTTGGTAGTTTTGATGGTGCTTATGATGGGGACTTATTTATGGGGATTATTCCTCGTATCTTTAATGTCGATCATGTGCATCGTTTGTCCTATGCTGAGCTGGCTGAAGGTCTGGTAGAAGTAGACACAGCAGGTTGGGCTGAAGGATGGGAAAAGCTAAGTGGCCGTATCTGGGAAGGCTTTGAAGCCATTGCCAAGGAAATGGAAGCCAATGGTGGAGGAAATGCTCTCGTTGTCAGTCATGGAATGACTATTGGTACCATTGTTTACCTCATTAACGGCATGCATCCACATGGTCTTGATAACGGAAGTGTGACGATTCTTGAGTACGAAGATGGTCAGTTTTCAGTCAAGATTGTTGGGGACTGTAGCTACCGTGAAATTGGACGAGCTCAATTAGACGAGCAAGCTAGTTCAGAACAATAAAATTCAGTACTAAATTAGAAGAATTTTTAAAGGATTGATAGAATGCTAATGTCGTGTTTGCACAAGCTTGAGAGAGCTGAGTGCTTTGACAATAGCATTCTTTTTTGTTAGAATAGTATCAACATAAAAGCATAAGAAGGGACTGACAGAACTGTCGTCCCCTTTTGTCTATCTTATAAGGGGGAAATATGCTGTTTCAGAAAATAAAAGCCTATAAATGGCAGGCCCTGGCTTCCTTGGTCATGACAGGTCTAATGGTAACGAGTTCACTCTTGCAACCACGTTATTTGCAGGAGGTTTTAGAGGCACTGCTAACGGGTGATAATGAAGCTATTTATACTATCGGATTTTGGTTGATTCTAGTTGCCTTGATTGGTTTGGTTGCGGGTGGGATCAATGTAGTGTTAGCAGCTTACATTGCTCAAGGAGTTTCGTCTGACTTACGGGAAGATGCCTTTCGTAAGATTCAAACTTTTTCATACGCCAATATTGAGAAGTTTAATGCAGGGAACCTTGTCGTTCGTATGACCAACGATATCAACCAGATTCAAAACGTCGTTATGATGACCTTCCAAATTCTCTTTCGACTACCACTTTTGTTTATCGGTTCCTTTATTCTAGCAGTTGTCACCCTACCTTCACTGTGGTGGGTGCTAGTTCTTATGGTCGTTCTGATTGTTGCCATAATGGGTTTTATGATGGGAGTTGTGGGACCACGCTTTGCAAAATTCCAGACCTTACTAGAGCGTATCAATGCCATTGCTAAAGAAAATTTGCGTGGTGTGCGCGTGGTTAAGTCTTTTGTCCGAGAAAAAGATCAGTTTGATAAATTTACGCAGGTGTCAGATGAATTGTTGGGAGAAAACCTTTATATCGGTTATGCCTTTTCTGTTATGCAACCTGCAATGATGTTGATTTCTTACGGGGCTGTTTTTCTCTCAATCTGGCTTGTAGCCGGTATGGCAGAGTCAGATCCATCAGTTGTTGGATCCATTGCTTCCTTTGTAAACTACCTGAGTCAGATTATCTTTACCATCGTCATGGTTGGATTTTTGGGGAATTCAGTCACTCGTGCCATGATTTCCCTCCGTCGTATTCGTGAAATCCTTGATACAGAACCAGCTATGACTTTCAATGATGTGGAAGATGAAGAATTGGAAGGAAGTCTCAGTTTTGAAAATGTGACCTTTACCTATCCAAATGATGAAGAACCTATCCTAAAAAATGTATCCTTCGATATCGCGGCTGGTGAAATGGTTGGTGTTGTCGGAGCAACTGGTGCAGGGAAATCAACCTTGGCTCAGTTGATTCCACGATTATTTGATCCTCAGCAAGGTTCAATCAAGATTGGTGGAAAGGACATTCGAACAGTTAGTGAAGGGACGCTTCGTAAGACAGTTTCTATCGTCCTACAAAAAGCCATTCTCTTTAGTGGAACCATTGCAGATAATCTCAGACAAGGTAAGGGAGATGCGACAGTTTCAGAAATGGAACGCGCAGCTCGCATCGCCCAGGCCAGTGAATTTATTAGTCGTATGGACTTGGCCTTTGAAAGTCCGGTTGAGGAACGTGGGACTAACTTTTCTGGTGGACAAAAACAAAGAATGTCTATTGCGCGTGGGATTGTCAGCAATCCTCGTATCTTGATTTTTGATGATTCAACCTCTGCCCTTGATGCCAAATCGGAACGTTTGGTTCAAGAAGCTCTCAACAAGGATTTGAAGGGGACGACTACGATTATCATCGCACAAAAGATTAGCTCTGTTGTGCATGCTGATAAAATTTTAGTGCTTGACCAAGGTCGTTTGATTGGTCAAGGCAAACACGCTGACTTGGTTGCAACAAACGCAGTTTATCGAGAAATTTACGAAACGCAAAAAGGAAAGGAGGAGTAGGATGAAGACATTTCGATTTTTTTGGAACTATTTTAAAGTTTATAAGATATCCTTTGTCGTTGTTATTGCTATGATTATCATTGCAACGATTGCACAAGCCCTCTTTCCAGTATTTGCAGGTCAAACAGTCACAGAACTGGCTAATTTGGTTATAGCTTATCAAAATGGAAATCCTGATATGGTTTGGCAAAGTCTATTGGGACTCCTAATCAATCTTGCTTATATTTTGATTGTGCTCGTGGTGTCGAGTCTTATCTATATGGTTTTGATGAGCCGTATTATTGCCGAATCGACAAATGAGATGCGTAAGGGACTTTTTGGCAAGCTTTCTCGCTTGACTGTTTCCCTTCTTTGACCGCCATCAAGATGGTGATATCCTGTCACGTTTTACCAGTGATTTGGATAATATCCTACAGGCTTTCAACGAAAGTCTGGTGTCCGTTATGACTAATATTGCCCTTTATATTGGTTTGTTGATTGTCATGTTCGCAAAGAATGTCACCTTGGCTTTGATTACGATTGCTAGCACTCCGATAGCAGTTATCATGTTGATTGTCATTTTGAAATTGGCAAGAAAGTATACCAATCTTCAGCAAAAAGAGGTTGGGAAGCTCAACGCTTATATGGATGAGAGTATTTCAGGTCAAAAAGCCGTTATTGTTCAAGGCATTCAAGAAGATGTGATTGCAGGTTTTGTTGAGCAAAACGAGCGTGTCCGTAGAGCAACTTTTAAGGGCAGAATGTTTTCAGGAATTCTCTTTCCTGTCATGAACGGAATGAGCTTGGTCAATACAGCTATTGTTATTTTTGTCGGTTCAGCTGTCTTACTGAATGATCAGAACATCGAGACAGCAACTGCTCTGGGTTTGATTGTCATGTTTACCCAGTTTTCTCAGCAATATTACCAACCCATTATCCAATTAGCGGCGAGCTGGGGAAGTTTGCAACTGGCCTTTACAGGTGCAGAACGTATCCAAGAAATGTTTGATGCAGAAGAAGAAATTCGTCCTCAAGATGCTCCAGTATTTAACGAATTAAAAGAAGGTGTGGAGATTCGTAACGTGGCCTTCTCCTACCTGCCAGGCAAACCAATTCTGAAAGATGTTAGCATTTCAGCTCCAAAAGGGAAAATGATTGCGGTAGTTGGTCCGACAGGTTCAGGGAAAACGACTATCATGAACTTAATCAATCGTTTTTATGATGTGGATGCAGGTAGTATCAGCTTTGATGGTAGAGATATCCGTGAGTTTGATTTAGACAGTTTGCGAAGTAAGGTAGGAATTGTCCTACAGGATTCTGTTTTATTTAGCGGAACCATCCGAGATAATATTCGCTTTGGTGTCCCTGATGCTAGTCAAGAGATGGTAGAAGCAGCTGCTAAGGCTACGCATATCCATGAATATATCGAAAGTCTGCCAGACAAGTATGATACATTGATTGATGATGACCAGAGTGTCTTCTCGACCGGTCAGAAGCAGTTGATTTCTATTGCTCGTACCTTGATGACAGATCCACAGGTCTTAATCTTGGATGAAGCGACATCAAACGTTGATACTGTAACAGAAAGTAAGATTCAAAATGCCATGGAAGCTATCGTGGCAGGAAGAACTAGTTTGTGATTGCCCATCGCTTAAAAACCATTCTCAATGCAGATCAGATTATTGTCCTTAAGGACGGTGAAGTTATTGAGCAAGGAAACCATCACGAATTGCTCAAGCTTGGAGGCTTTTACTCCGAACTTTATCACAATCAATTTGTCTTTGAATAATACTCTTCGAAAATCTCTTCAAACCACGTCAGCGTCCATCTGCAACCTCAAAATAGTATTTTGAGCTGACTTCGTCAGTTCTATCCACAACCTCAAAACGGTGTTTTGAGCAACCTGCGGCTAGCTTCTTAGTTTGCTCTTTGATTTTCATTGAGTATAAGCAAAAAAGTTGTCCTAATTTTGGGCAACTTTTTCTTATAAAAAAAATTTATCACGGACTTAAAAAATACATATTAGACAGGTGTGGGGAAGGATGATAAGATAAGATTATCAATCGAAAACGAAAGGAAATCAGTAATGGCAAGAACAGTTGTTGGAGTTGCAGCAAATCTATGTCCCGTGGACGCAGAAGGTAAAAATATTCATTCATCAGTCTCTTGTAAATTTGCTGAGAGTATTCGTCAGGTTGGCGGACTTCCTTTGGTCATTCCGGTTGGTGACGAGTCGGTGGTCCATGACTATGTAGAAATGATTGATAAGCTCATCTTGACTGGGGGACAAAATGTTCACCCTCAGTTTTATGGTGAGGAAAAAACGATTGATAGTGATGATTATAACCTAGCTCGTGATGAGTTTGAGCTCGCTCTTCTACAAGAAGCCTTGCGTCAGAATAAGCCAATCTTAGCCATTTGCCGTGGGGTTCAGCTTGTCAATGTTGCCTTTGGTGGTACACTCAATCAGGAGATTGAAGGTCATTGGCAAGGTCTACCCTTTGGGACTTCACATTCCATTGAGACAGTTGAGGGAAGTGTTGTGTCAAAATTGTTTGGTAAAGAAAGTCAAGTAAACTCAGTGCACCGTCAGAGCATTAAAGACTTGGCACCAAATTTCCGTGTGACGGCTGTAGATCCACGTGACCAAACTGTTGAAGCAATCGAATCTATCGATGAACACCGCATTATCGGCTTGCAGTGGCATCCAGAATTTCTGGTCAATGAAGAAGATGGCAACTTAGAATTATTTGAGTATTTATTGAATGAATTGTAACGACTAGAAATCTAGTCGTTTTTTTGTATTGCTTCTTCAAATTTTAATATTGTAACATTTTTTTACGCAAACGTTTGAATTATGATAAAATTTGGAAAAATTCAGTATAAAAACTTGAAAAAATTCAAGGTAAGCGTTATGATAGAAAAGAAGAAATATTGGAGGAATACTATGTCACATATTAAATTTGATTATTCAAAAGTATTAGACAAATTTGTTGCACCACATGAAGTGGAATACATGCAAGCACAAGTTACAGCAGCAGACGAATTGATCCGTAAAGGAACTGGTGCTGGTAGCGACTTCTTGGGTTGGTTGGACCTTCCTGAAAATTACGACCGCGAAGAATTCGACCGCATCTTGAAAGCTGCTGAACAAATCAAATCAGACAGCGATGTTTTGGTTGTGATCGGTATCGGTGGATCATACCTTGGTGCGAAAGCAGCTATTGACTTCTTGAATCATCACTTTGCAAACTTGCAAACAAAAGAAGAACGCAAAGCGCCACAAATCCTTTACGCTGGGAACTCAATCTCATCTACTTACCTTGCTGACTTGGTAGAGTATGTTGCAGACAAAGACTTCTCAGTAAACGTAATTTCTAAATCAGGTACAACTACTGAACCAGCTATCGCTTTCCGTGTCTTCAAAGAACTCTTGGTGAAGAAATACGGACAAGAAGAAGCTAACAAACGTATCTATGCTACAACTGACCGCCAAAAAGGTGCTGTTAAGGTTGAAGCAGATGCTAACGGTTGGGAAACATTTGTGGTTCCAGATGATATCGGTGGACGTTTCTCAGTCTTGACAGCAGTTGGCTTGCTTCCAATCGCTGCATCAGGTGCAGATATCAAAGCCCTTATGGAAGGTGCGAACGCTGCCCGTAAAGACTACACTTCAGACAAACTTTCAGAAAACGAAGCTTACCAATACGCAGCAGTTCGTAACATCCTTTACCGTAAAGGTTATGCAACTGAAATCTTGGTAAACTACGAGCCATCTCTTCAATACTTCTCAGAATGGTGGAAACAATTGGCTGGTGAGTCAGAAGGGAAAGACCAAAAAGGGATTTACCCAACTTCAGCAAACTTCTCAACAGACTTGCACTCATTGGGTCAATTTATCCAAGAAGGAACTCGTATCATGTTTGAAACAGTTGTCCGCGTTGACAAACCACGTAAGAACGTGATCATCCCTACTTTGGAAGAAGACCTTGACGGACTTGGTTACCTTCAAGGAAAAGACGTTGACTTCGTTAACAAAAAAGCAACTGACGGTGTTCTTCTTGCCCACACTGACGGTGACGTACCAAACATGTACGTGACTCTTCCTGAGCAAGATGCCTTCACTCTTGGTTACACTATCTACTTCTTCGAATTGGCTATCGCCCTTTCAGGTTACTTGAATGCTATCAACCCATTTGACCAACCAGGTGTTGAAGCATACAAACGTAACATGTTTGCCCTTCTTGGTAAACCAGGTTTTGAAGAATTGAGCAAAGAACTCAACGCTCGTCTATAATAGATCTAAAAAGAGTGGTTTTACCACTCTTTTTGCTATTTTCTCGAAAAGAGAAATTGGACTCTGGCACGACTTGTGATATAATATAGAGAGCAAAAAGGCAGACGCCTAGAGACTTTATAGGAGAAGATATGTCAAAAGATATTCGTGTGCGTTATGCACCAAGTCCAACAGGACTACTACACATCGGAAATGCCCGTACAGCATTGTTTAACTACTTGTATGCACGCCACCATGGTGGAACTTTTTATCATCCGTATCGAAGATACTGACCGCAAAGCGTCACGTCGAAGACGGAGAACGTTCACAGCTTGAAAAACCTTCGTTGGTTGGGTATGGACTGGGATGAAAGTCCTGAAACGCATGAAAATTACCGCCAATCAGAGCGTTTGGAACTCTATCAAAAATACATCGACCAATTGCTAGCCGAAGGAAAAGCCTACAAATCTTACGTTACAGAAGAAGAGTTGGCAGCAGAACGTGAACGTCAAGAAGTGGCGGGTGAAACACCTCGCTACATCAACGAATACCTCGGCATGAGCGAAGAAGAAAAAGCTGCTTATATCGCAGAACGTGAAGCAGCAGGTGTCATTCCAACGGTTCGCTTGGCAGTGAATGAGTCAGGTATCTACAAATGGCATGATATGGTCAAAGGTGATATCGAATTTGAAGGTGGCAATATCGGCGGTGACTGGGTCATCCAAAAGAAAGATGGATACCCAACTTACAACTTTGCCGTTGTCATCGATGACCACGATATGCAAATCTCTCACGTCATCCGTGGAGACGACCATATTGCTAATACACCAAAACAGCTCATGGTCTATGAAGCTCTTGGTTGGGAAGCGCCAGAATTTGGTCACATGACCTTGATCATCAACTCTGAAACTGGTAAGAAGTTGTCTAAACGCGACACTAATACCCTTCAATTCATCGAAGATTACCGGAAGAAAGGCTACCTTCCAGAAGCAGTCTTTAACTTTATCGCTCTTCTAGGTTGGAATCCTGGTGGGGAAGACGAAATCTTCTCTCGCGAAGAACTCATCAAACTCTTTGATGAAAATCGTCTCAGCAAATCTCCAGCAGCCTTCGACCAAAAGAAAATGGACTGGATGAGCAATGAGTATATCAAGAATGCGGATCTTGCGACCATCTTTGAAATGGCCAAACCATTCCTCGAAGCAGCAGGACGTTTGACAGACAAGGCTGAGAAATTGGTGGAACTCTACAAACCACAAATGAAGTCAGTGGATGAAATCGTTCCATTGACAGACCTCTTCTTCTCAGACTTCCCAGAATTGACAGAAGCTGAGAAAGAAGTCATGGCTGGTGAAACAGTGCCAACGGTACTTGAAGCCTTCAAAGCAAAACTTGAAGCCATGTCAGACGAAGAGTTTGTGGCAGAAAATATCTTCCCACAAATCAAAGCAGTCCAAAAGGAAACAGGTATCAAAGGGAAGAACCTCTTCATGCCTATCCGTATCGCCGTTTCAGGTGAAATGCATGGTCCTGAATTGCCAGACACCATCTACTTGCTTGGACGTGAAAAATCCATCCAACACATCGAAAAAATGTTGGAAGAAATTGCAAAATAGTACCTTAAAAAGAACTCATATATTGAGTTCTTTTTTTGTGTTTACTTATTTGAAAATGCAAAGATTTTATTGTATAATATGAGGTGACAGGGCAAGGGAAATAAAGTAATGCGATGGTATATTCTTTACAATGAGACTCGTATTAGCCCAGACATTACATTTAATGTTGGTGAGTCTACTTATTTTTTCTTTGCGTTTTGCTGGATGTAAGGAGAGATTCCTCATCTATGCAGTTACCATCCGCTACAAAGACCTTGTTTTCGATCACAAGAGTTTTTCTATAAGGATTTTGGTCGCTATTGGCCATTATTTAGAGAACCTATCAACTCTTTCTTCTCCAAAAATAGAAAGAAATCGGATTTGTCCTGTTACCTTGCGTTAAGCAAGGTTTTTTTGTGGAATAGTACTAGGCAATTTACGATTTTGTTTTGGAGTGGTATAATATTAACTATCCTGATGAATAGAGGAACTCAAATGAAAGAATTTAACAAATCAATCAAATTAGAGCATGTGGCTTATGATATTCGTGGTCCAGTTTTGGAAGAAGCTATGCGCATGCGCGCAAATGGAGAAAAAATTCTTCGTTTGAATACAGGGAACCCAGCTGAGTTTGGCTTTACAGCTCCAGATGAGGTGATTCATGACTTGATTATGAATGCGCGTGATAGCGAAGGTTATTCAGATTCTAAAGGAATCTTTTCGGCCCGTAAAGCGATTATGCAATATTGCCAACTGAAAAATTTCCCAAATGTAGATATCGATGATATCTACCTTGGAAATGGGGTTAGTGAGCTGATTGTTATGTCTATGCAGGGGCTTTTGGACAATGGCGATGAAGTCTTGGTTCCTATGCCTGACTATCCTCTTTGGACGGCAGCAGTTAGCTTGGCTGGAGGAAATGCCGTACACTACCTCTGTGATGAAGAAGCTGAATGGTATCCAGACCTAGATGATATCAAGTCTAAGATTAGTTCAAATACCAAGGCTATTGTGTGATCAATCCAAATAATCCAACAGGTGCCCTCTATCCCAAAGAACTCTTGCTAGATATTATTGAGATTGCTCGTCAAAATGACTTGATTATCTTTGCGGATGAAATCTACGACCGTATGGTTATGGATGGGAATGTCCACACACCAGTAGCAAGTTTGGCTCCAGACCTTTTCTGTGTCAGCATGAATGGTTTGTCTAAATCTCACCGTATCGCTGGATTCCGTGTAGGATGGATGGTCTTGTCTGGACCTAAACATCACGTAAAAGGCTACATTGAAGGTCTCAATATGCTTTCAAATATGCGCCTCTGTTCGAATGTACTTGCCCAGCAGGTAGTTCAAACCTCCCTTGGTGGTCATCAGTCGGTGGATGAATTGCTCTTACCAGGTGGTCGCATCTACGAGCAAAGAAACTTTATTTATAATGCGATTCAAGATATTCCTGGTTTGTCTGCTGTTAAACCAAAAGCAGGTCTTTATATCTTCCCTAAGATTGATCGTAATATGTACCGTATCGACGATGATGAACAATTTGTCCTTAATTTCTTGAAACAAGAAAAGGTGCTTTTAGTACATGGGCGTGGCTTTAACTGGAAAGATCCAGACCACTTCCGTATTGTTTATCTTCCACGTGTCGATGAGTTAGCCCAAATCCAAGAGAAGATGACTCGTTTCTTGAAGCAGTATCGTAGATAAGGCTTTCATAGTCAAAAAGCTGGAAACATTTGTCAGAGCTATTGACAAATAAGTAAGAATCAGATAGAATAGTAAAGTATGTTTAGTAACTGATCACTTTATAGCCGGCTAAACGAATACAAAATCTATGAGGAGGTATTCATCGTGAAACGTACTTATCAACCAAGTAAACTTCGTCGTGCGCGCAAACACGGATTCCGTAACCGTATGTCAACTAAAAACGGTCGTCGCGTATTGGCAGCTCGTCGTCGCAAAGGACGCAAAGTTTTGGCTGCATAACCCAAACGAATTAAACAAAGAAGTCAGTAGGAACTCGAGCCTACTGACTTTTCTGTTATCTAAAAGAGAATGTTCTAAGGTGATTGATTTAGTCTGAAAACTTTAGAAGACGTCTTGAAAAAATCACATTTAGAAAAAGCTCAAAATCAGAAGATTAATTCTCTGATTTTGAGCTTTCTTTATTCTTTCAAATGATAAGAGTAGCTAGCCACGACGACATCTTCGTGCCATCTGAGAGCATATTTTAATTTGAGGCTCATTTGATTGTGAAGGATATTTTGCCAAGGCTTGTTAGGGATGAATTGGGGTACTAGAACTGTAACTGTGTAGTTCTTTTTCTTGGCTTCTTGAGAAATTTTTCGAACATAGCGAACTGTAGGTGTGATGATATCGCGATAGCTAGTAGTAATGATTTTTTAGAGTGATATTTGGGAAGTAGTCAGCAAATTCTTGGAGGATTTCTTGGTCTTTTTCCTCCGTTTCCTTGGTGGAAATGTGCATAGCCAAAACCTCATCTCCAATGCTTTGAGCGTAGTTAATAGCACCAACGCTGACTCTGGTAACATTTCCTACTAAGACAAGGACGACATTGCCATCGTAGGTTTTCTTTTGAATTCCTTCATAAAGTCGAAGTTGTTTGGCCACTTTTTGGTAATGACTGTGGATGGACAAAAAGAGGAAGGTTAAGACCAGGATAATTGGGAAGAAGGGCCAGATATCTCCAAGTCTGAAGAAGAGTAGAATAAGAACGATAGCATAACAAATGATGGCACCGAGGATGTTAGCAAAGGCAGATTTTAAGAAATGAGAGCCTTTTTCTTTTTTCCAGTGGCGAATCATCCCTGTTTGAGAAAGTGCAAAAGGAACGAAAACTCCGATAGTATAGAGAGGAATCAAGCGTTCTGTATTTCCGTTAAAAATGAGCAGAAGAATCATAGCGCCAAAGGCCAAGGTTAGGATACCGTTTGAGTAACCTAGACGATCTCCCTTTTCCATAAAGAGATGGGGCATGTACTTGTTCTTAGCCATATTGTAAGCCAACATCGGAAAGGCCGAAAAACCAGTATTTGCAGCAACGGCTAGGATTAGGGCAGTTGAGAATTGGAAGAGATAATAAACAATCTGACCGAGAGCAGAATCCCCTAAAATCCCTTTAGCCATTTGTGAGAGGATTGTTTCTCCGTGTTGAGGAGTAATCCCCATCCAGTAGTTTAGGAAGGTAATTCCTGCAAAGAGAAATCCAAGGATCAGAGACATGATGGTCAGTGTTTGAGCTGCGTTCTTTTCTTTAGGGGTCTTGAAAAATGGGACAGCATTTGAGATAGCTTCAACCCCGGTTAATGAAGCTGAACCGCTGGTAAAGGCTCTTAAAATCAGGACAATTGAGAGACTTGGGACAGTTTGACCAATTGCAGAAGTAGCATGAAAACTGAGAGAACCTGTCAATAGTTGGAAAATACCAAACAATAAGAGGAAGACCGTACTAAAGATAAAGAGATAGACAGGGATCATCAGCGAACTAGCAGATTCCCTCAAGCCTCGCAGATTCAAAAGCATGAGTAAACAGACCAGAAAAATAGAAATGTGGAGGTTGTAGGGATGGAGAGCAGGAAGTGCTGCTGTGATAGCATCAGCTCCTGCAGCCACGGATACGGCTACTGTTAGCATATAGTCAACAAGCAAGCTTCCCCCAGCAATCAAACCTAACTCAGGGGAGAGGTTTTCTCGTGTTACCATATAGGCACCCCCACCTTGAGGGTAGGCGTGAATGATTTGTCGGTAAGAAATGGTTAGACTAGCAAGTAGCAAGAGGACAAAAATGCCGATAGGGAGACTCCACCAAATAGCGAGGGGAGAAAGACTAGCCAAGACAAGGACGACCTGCTCAGGTCCATAGGCGATAGATGAAAGGGCATCGCTTGAGAGCATTGCAAGTGCCTGTGTTTTTCCAAGTAGCCCTCCTTCACCTTCAGTTAAGGACTTGAGAGGACGACCGATAAAGGTATATTTTAGTTTTGTAAACATTTTCTTTCCTTTTTTGAAAATTTTAACAAGAGCTATTATACTGCTATGAAAAAATACCGTCAAGGGAAAATGATTGATTTCAAAATATTTTTTTCCTATAAGGATGCGACTAGTTTTTTTGGTATAATAGAAGGTAGAAAAAACGAGGAAATATAAATGATTTTTGATACTCATACACATTTAAATATAGAGGAATTTTTGGGACGTGAAGAAGAAGAGCTTGCCTTAGCAGCTGAAATGGGTGTGACTCGGATGAATATTGTTGGTTTTGACAAGCCGACGATTGAGCGTGCTTTAGAATTGGTGGACAAGTATGACCAACTCTATGCGACAATTGGATGGCATCCAACAGAGGCAGGGACCTATACAGAGGATGTTGAGAATTACCTGTTGGAGAAACTAAAACATCCCAAAGTTGTTGCCTTGGGTGAGATTGGTTTGGACTATCACTGGATGACAGCCCCTAAAGAAGTGCAGGAGCAAGTTTTTCGTCGTCAGATTCAGCTATCTAAGGATTTGGATTTGCCTTTTGTGGTCCATACCCGTGATGCGCTAGAAGATACCTATGAGATTATTAAGAGTGAGGGAGTTGGTCCCCGTGGTGGTATCATGCACTCTTTCTCAGGTTCACTGGAGTGGGCTGAGAAGTTTGTGGAGCTTGGCATGACTATTTCATTTTCTGGAGTAGTGACCTTTAAAAAAGCGACGGATATCCAAGAGGCTGCTAAAGAGTTACCTTTGGATAAGATTTTGGTAGAAACGGATGCCCCTTACTTGGCACCCGTTCCCAAACGTGGTCGCGAAAACAAGACAGCTTACACGCGCTATGTAGTGGACTTTATCGCCGACTTACGTGGCATGACAACAGAAGAAATAGCTACTGCGACCAGTGCCAATGCAGAGCGAATCTTTGGATTGGAACATAAATCATGAAAGAGAAAATTTCCCAAGTCATCGTAGTCGAAGGGCGCGATGATACGGCCAATCTCAAACGTTACTTTGATGTGGAAACCTATGAGACTCGTGGTTCGGCTATCAATGAACAAGACCTTGAACGAATCCAACGTCTACACGAACGTCATGGGGTGATTGTCTTTACAGATCCTGACTTTAACGGGGAAAGAATCCGTCGGATGATTATGACGGCTATCCCTACAGTTCAACACGCCTTTCTCAGACGTGATGAGGCAGTGCCTAAGTCCAAGACCAAGGGACGATCTCTAGGAATCGAACATGCCAGCTACGAAGATTTGAAGACAGCTTTGGCTCAAGTCACCGAGCAGTTTGAAGCAGAAAGCGACTTTGATATTAACCGTAGTGACTTGATTCGTCTGGGTTTTCTAGCGGGCGCAGATAGCAGAAAACGCAGAGCATATCTAGGAGAAAGTCTACGTATCGGTTATTCCAATGGTAAACAGCTCCTCAAACGTTTGGAATTGTTTGGCATCCGTTTAGCTGAAGTTGAAGATGCCATGAAATCTTATGAGAATTGAGAAACTACCCCAAAATGTAAGGGGAATGTGATACAATAGAAGTAATCATATACGGTTTAATCAGGCTTGATTGCAAGCATTAGAAAAGTGACTCCATAGGCTTTGTGCTAAGTGGAGATAATGAGGAAAAGTTATGGGAATCTTTGATTTTTTAAAAAAGACAGAAGCAACAAAAACAACTGAATCCAATAAGGAAGCAGAAGAGGCGAAAGGCAATGCTTGCTTGGGTGTTCTAGATTTGTTCCCGATGAAGGAAACGAATCAATTATTGATTGTTGGGAGTCTAGAAGGTAGTCTCAAGGTTGGAGATCAGTTGCAGTTTTGCAATCCCGACCAAGGAATGGAAATTCTTGGCTCTGTAGAAGTAAAAAAACTTAGCAGTCAAAACAAGGATGCAGATAGTCTAACTGATGAAGTTCTTGCCCATCTAGTGGTTGATAGGATTCCTTCTTTGGATAAACTGAAAAAGGGAAGTGTGCTCTTTAGTTCGGGTGTTGATGAAGAGCAAAAATTATCTAGCTATTCAGATGCTCTTTATCGTGCTTTTGTAGCCATTCAAGAAGGTCAATTGACTAATGAAGACTATTTGGCATCTAGTCTTGATGATAGCGTAGAGATTTTACGCCTCTTTTTATGGAAATGCCGTCAAAATCAGGAAACTGAAAGTGAAGAAAGCTATCAAGCTAACACCCGCAAGTTGGAGCGTCTAGCAGAAATTGTCAAGGATAAGTTGTTAGCAGCAGATTCTGTTTATGCAGTTTATTCAGAAAAAACAGGCGAACCCTATCTTTTCTCAACGACCTATGACAGGGGAGAAGAGGGATACCTATGTACTGATCCCATGATCATGCTTTTGACACCATCTTGGTATCGCCAATTCAAGGAAACCATTGATAGTCGACCAAACTCAGTCGTAAAACTGATTGAAAATACGGAAGATAAAAAGGGATTGAGAATTTCCTTGGGACAGCCTTTTACTTAAATGGTGCCTTGGGAACAATCTTTAATTCCAAGGAAGTTAGCATCAGTGCCTCGGCCTTGGTTCAACAACCAGATTTTTCTAATTTGCCAGAAATACAAGTTCCTGTAATGAATCCTGACCTAGTAAGATGGATGCTGTTGATGGGGCAACTAGATTATCCGATTAAGGAAGAGCAAGAATTACTTTATAAACTCTATTATAAGTTCTTCTCAGAAGCTTTGCCGAAAGCAAAGTTCCTAATTCCTTTAGATGCGGCTTCAGAATTTAAGGGCGATAGTCAGGAAGGAAGCTCCTTTGTCTTGGAAAAAGATTCTAGTTTCAACATTCCAGTCAAAGAAGGAAAAGATGGCAGAAATTCTGTGCCAGTATTTACCGATTGGAAACGTCTGCGAATGGTCTTTGACGAAAAATGGAATGGCATGATTGAAGAAGCGGGAGGCATGATTGAAGTTTTTGACTATGCCATTAATCCAACGGAGTATTATGAAGCGGGTGCTTATGTTAGCCTAACAGCTTTTAAAGAAATGCAAAAGCTCAGTGACAAGCAAAGAGGAAGAGCTCAAGATTAGAAAGTTCTTTAATATTAGAAAGAGAATAGATGAGAATTGCAGATTATAGCGTGACCAAGGCAGTGCTAGAGCGTCACGGTTTTACCTTTAAAAAATCCTTCGGGCAAAATTTCTTGACCGATACCAATATCCTTCAAAAAATTGTGGATACGGCTGAGATTGATAATCAAGTCAATGTTATCGAAATCGGGCCAGGGATTGGTGCCTTGACGGAATTTTTAGCTGAGCGTGCAGCTCAAGTCATGGCCTTTGAGATTGATCACCGTTTGGTGCCAATCCTAGCAGATACCCTGCGTGATTTTGACAATGTGACCGTAGTCAACGAGGACATTCTAAAAGTTGACCTAGCGCAACATATCCAGAATTTTAAAAATCCTGACTTACCAATTAAGGTAGTGGCAAACTTGCCTTACTATATCACAACTCCTATTCTCATGCACTTGATTGAAAGTGGGATTCCTTTTAGTGAGTTTGTGGTCATGATGCAAAAAGAAGTGGCAGATCGTATCTCTGCTCAACCAAATACCAAGGCTTACGGTAGCTTGTCGATTGCAGTTCAGTATTATATGACGGCCAAGGTTGCCTTTATCGTACCTCGTACAGTATTTGTGCCAGCGCCCAACGTGGACTCAGCTATCTTAAAAATGGTGCGCCGTCCAGAGCCAGCTGTAGCAGTGGAAGACGAGAACTTCTTCTTTAAGGTTTCCAAGGCTAGTTTCACCCATCGTCGTAAAACCCTGTGGAACAACTTGACAGGTTACTTTGGGAAAACTGAGGAAATTAAGGATAAGTTGACCAAGGCTCTGGACCAGGCCGGATTATCACCAAGTGTACGTGGAGAAGCTCTCAGCTTGGCAGAATTTGCCAGTTTAGCCGATGCGCTTAAAGGACAAGGACTATAAGATGCAGGGACAAATCATTAAAGCCTTGGCGGGTTTCTACTATGTGGAGAGTGATGGCAAGGTTTATCAAACACGCGCGCGTGGGAATTTTCGTAAAAAAGGCCATACACCCTATGTTGGAGATTGGGTAGATTTTTCTGCAGAGGAGAACTCAGAAGGCTATATATTGGAAATTCATGAACGAAAAAATAGTCTGGTTCGTCCACCCATTGTCAATATTGACCAAGCCGTTGTCATTATGTCCGTTAAAGAACCTGACTTTAATAGCAACTTGTTGGATCGTTTCTTGGTTCTTTTAGAGCACAAGGGCATTCATCCTATCGTCTATATTTCCAAGATGGACTTACTGGAAGATGGGGGAGAACTGGATTTTTACGAGCAGACCTATCGTGCTATTGGATACGACTTTGTGACTAGTAAAGAGGAACTCTTACCTCTGTTGACAGACAAGGTTACGGTCTTCATGGGGCAGACAGGTGTTGGGAAGTCAACCCTACTTAATAAAATTGCACCTGACCTCAATCTAGAAACGGGAGAAATCTCTGATAGTCTAGGCCGTGGTCGTCATACCACTCGAGCTGTTAGTTTTTACAATCTCAATGGAGGCAAAATCGCAGATACACCAGGTTTTTCGTCGCTAGATTATGAAGTATCAAGTGCTGAAGAGCTGAACCAGGCCTTTCCAGAGATCGCTAGTGTCAGTCGCGACTGTAAGTTCCGTACTTGTACGCATACTCATGAGCCATCTTGTGCAGTGAAACCAGCAGTAGAAGAGGGTATCATTGCAAACTTCCGTTTTGACAATTACCTGCAATTCCTCAGTGAGATTGAAAATCGCAGAGAAACCTATAAAAAAGTCAGCAAAAAAATTCCAAAATAAGGAGAAACCTATGTCTCAATACAAGATTGCTCCGTCAATTCTGGCAGCAGATTATGCCAACTTTGAACGTGAAATCAAACGTCTAGAAGCAACAGGGGCAGAGTATGCCCATATCGATATCATGGATGGTCATTTTGTACCGCAGATCAGCTTTGGTGCAGGTGTAGTCGAAAGTCTGCGTCCTCATAGTAAGATGGTCTTTGACTGCCACTTGATGGTTTCTAATCCTGAACACCATCTAGAAGACTTTGCGCGTGCAGGGGCAGATATCATCAGTATCCATGTCGAGGCAACACCTCATATCCATGGCGCTCTTCAAAAGATTCGTTCTCTCGGTGTTAAACCTTCGGTTGTCATTAACCCAGGTACGCCTGTTGAGGCGATTAAACATGTGCTTCACTTAGTTGACCAAGTATTGGTCATGACGGTTAATCCTGGATTTGGTGGGCAAGCTTTTCTGCCTGAAACCATGGATAAGATTCGTGAGTTAGTTGCCCTTCGTGAGGAAAAAGGTTTGAATTTTGAAATCGAAGTCGATGGTGGTATTGATGACCAAACCATTGCTCAAGCCAAAGAAGCTGGCGCTACAGTTTTTGTAGCGGGATCTTATGTCTTTAAGGGAGATGTCAATGAACGAGTGCAAGCTCTCAAAAATCAACTGGACTAAAGCTGCAGTTTTTGCTGGTGGAGACCGTGGCCACTACCGGACAGATTTTGACTGTTTTGTTGGTGTGGATCGAGGCTCACTCTGGGTATTGGAAGAAGAACTTCCTCTTGCTTTAGCAGTTGGGGATTTTGATTCTGTGACTGTAGAAGAAGGTCAGTTGATTCAAGAACGTGCCCAACACTTTGTCCAAGCTCAGCCAGAGAAGGATGATACCGATCTGGAACTAGCACTGTTAACGATTTTTGAAAAAAATCCTCAGGCTCAGGTGACCATTTTTGGTGCCCTAGGTGGTCGTATTGACCATATGCTAGCTAATGTCTTTCTTCCCAGCAATCCCAAATTGGCACCTTACATGCGTCAGATAGAGATTGAGGATGGGCAAAACTTGATTAGCTATTGCCCAGAAGGGACTAGTCAGCTAGAACCACGTTCGGACTATGATTATCTTGCTTTTATGCCTGTGAGGGATAGTCAGTTGACTATTATTGGAGCCAAGTATGAACTGACGGAGGCGAATTTTTTCTTTAAGAAAGTTTATGCTTCTAACGAATATATAGATAGGGAAGTTTCGGTGACTTGCCCAGATGGCTATGTAGTCTTGCTGCATAGCAAGGACAGGAGATAGGATGGAGATTATATTACTACTGTTACTAATTGCTAACCTAGCCGGCCTCTTTCTTATTTGGCAGAGGCAGGAAAAGCAGGAGAAATACCTGACCAAAAGTTTAGAAGACCAGGCAGATAATCTCTCAGACCAGTTAGATTATCGATTTGAACAAGCACGACAAGCTAGTCAGCTGGACCAAAAAAATCTAGAAGTGGCTGTCAGCGACCGTTTGCAGGAAGTGCGAATCGAATTGCACCAAGGTCTGACCCAGGTTCGACAGGAGATGAATGAAAACCTCCTCCAAACCAGAGATAAGACTGACCAACGACTACAGGCCTTGCAGGAGTCAAATGAGCAACGTTTAGAGCAGATGCGCCAAACGGTCGAGGAAAAGTTAGAAAAGACCTTGCAGACGCGTTTGCAAGCGTCCTTCGAGACAGTTTCAAAACAACTGGAATCTGTCAATCGCGGCCTTGGAGAAATGCAGACGGTTGCCCGTGATGTCGGCGCTCTTAATAAGGTCTTATCTGGTACAAAAACTCGAGGAATTCTAGGAGAATTACAACTGGGGCAGATTATTGAAGATATCATGACACCTGCCCAGTATGAACGAGAATTTGCAACGGTTGAAAATTCGAGTGAGCGAGTCGAGTACGCCATCAAGTTGCCTGGGCAAGGGTGACCAGGAATATGTTTATCTACCGATTGACTCTAAGTTTCCACTGGCAGATTATTACCGCCTTGAAGAAGCCTATGAAGCAGGTGATAAGGATGAGATCGAAAGTTGTCGCAAATCACTCCAAACAAGCGTCAAGCGTTTTGCCAAAGATATCAAGAACAAGTACATAGCACCGCCAAGGACGACTAATTTTGGAGTTCTGTTTGTTCCGACAGAAGGTCTTTACTCAGAAATCGTTAGAAATCCGATTTTCTTTGATGGTTTGAGACGGGAAGAGCAGATTATCGTTGCGGGACCAAGTACCTTGTCAGCCCTTCTCAACTCCCTATCGGTTGGCTTCAAAACTCTAAATATCCAAAAGAGTGCTGACCATATTAGCCAAACTCTAGCCAACGTCAAAACCGAATTTGGCAAGTTTGGTGGTATTCTGGTTAAAGCGCAAAAACACCTCCAACATGCCACTGGTAATATTGATGAATTACTAAACCGTCGTACTTCAGCTATCGAGCGAACTCTCCGACATATTGAATTGTCAGAAGGTGAGCCTATGCTTGATTTGCTCCAGTTCCAAGAAGATGAGGAAGAATATGAAGATTAGTCACATGAAAAAAGATGAACTGTTCGAGGGCTTTTACCTGATCAAATCAGCCGATCTGAGACAGACGCGTGCTGGGAAAAATTACCTAGCTTTCACCTTCCAAGATGATAGTGGGGAAATTGAAGGAAAGCTTTGGGATGCCCAACCTCATAACGTTGAGGCCTTTACTGCAGGAAAAGTAGTCCACATGCAAGGGCGTCGTGAAGTTTACAACAACACTCCACAGGTAAATCAAATCACCCTTCGCTTACCTCAGCCTGGCGAACCCAATGACCCAGCAGACTTCAAGGTCAAATCACCAGTGGATGTTAAAGAAATCCGTGAGTATATGGCACAGATGATTTTTCAAGATTGAAAATCCCTATCTGGCAACGAATCGTTCAGGGCCCTCTATACCAAATATGATAAAGAATTTTTATTCTTATCCAGCTGCAAAAAAACCAACCACCATGCCTTTTGAAACAGGGCTTGCTTATCATACAGCGACTATGGTTCGTTTAGCAGAGGCAATTGCAGATGTCTACCCACAACTCAATAAGAGCTTGCTCTATGCGGGAATTATGCTTCATGACCTGGCTAAGGTTATTGAGTTAACAGGTCCGGACCAGACAGAGTATACAGTGAGAGGAAATCTTATCGGGCATATCGCCTTGATTGATAGCGAGATTACCAAAGCAGTTATGGAACTTGGCATTGATGATACTCGAGAAGAAGTGGTGCTTCTGCGCCATGTGATTCTCAGCCACCATGGATTACTCGAGTATGGTAGTCCTGTTCGTCCTCGTGTGATGGAAGCTGAAATTATTCATATGATTGATAATTTGGATGCGAGTATGATGATGATGTCAACAGCTCTGGCTCTTGTTGATGAGGGTGAAATGACCAATAAAGTCTTTGCAATGGACAATCGTTCCTTCTACAAGCCAAAATTAGACTAGAAACTAAAAAAATGAGCTTTATTTAGACAATAAAGTTCGTTTTTTTTGCTTTAGTGTGTTATAATGAGAAAAAGACTAATTAAAAAAAGAATGGTGAATAACTAATGAAATTAAGAAGAAGTGATCGGATGGTTGTTATTTCCAATTATTTGATTAACAATCCATACAAATTAACCAGTCTCAATACCTTTGCGGAAAAGTATGAATCTGCCAAATCTTCTATTTCAGAAGATATTGTCATTATTAAGCGCGCCTTTGAAGAAATTGAAATCGGCCATATTCAAACGGTGACAGGTGCTGGTGGTGGGGTTATTTTCACACCATCTATCTCTACCCTTGAGTCCAAAACAATCATCCAAGAGCTTCGCGATAAACTTTCAGAGAGCGACCGCATTCTTCCAGGAGGCTACATTTATTTGTCTGATCTCCTTAGCACTCCAGCTATTTTGAAAAATATCGGCCGTATTATTGCTAAGAGCTTTATGGACCAAAAGATTGATGCTGTTATGACGGTAGCGACCAAAGGGGTTCCGCTTGCAAATGCAGTAGCAAATGTTCTCAACGTACCTTTTGTCATTGTCCGTCGTGACTTGAAAATTACAGAAGGTTCAACTGTGAGTGTTAACTATGTTTCAGGTTCTAGCGACCGTATTGAAAAAATGTTCCTTTCAAAACGTAGCCTTAAAGCAGGAAGCCGTGTCTTGATTGTTGATGACTTCTTGAAAGGCGGAGGAACGATTAACGGTATGATTAGCCTTTTAACAGAGTTTGACTCTGAGTTAGCTGGTGTAGCTGTCTTTGCTGATAATGCGCAGGAAGATCGTGAACAGCAGTTTGACTACAAATCACTCTTAAAAGTTACCAATATTGATGTGAAGAACCAACAAATTGAAGTTGAAGTTGGGAATATCTTCGAAACAGAAAAATAAGAGAGAATAAGATGCTTAAAGGTTGGAACTTTCGTCCCAGCCTTTCTTTGATAATGAATATGAAGGAGCCCTATGAAGACGCCATTTATTAAACGTGAAGACTTAGAAAAGATTGTTGAAGAGTTTCCAACTCCATTCCATCTCTACGATGAAAAAGGCATTCGCGAGAAAGCACGCGCAGTTAATGAGGCTTTCTCTTGGAATAAAGGCTTTAAAGAATACTTCGCAGTCAAGGCAACCCCAACCCCTGCTATCTTGAAGATTTTGCAAGAAGAAGGATGTGGAGTGGATTGTTCTAGTTATGTAGAACTCTTGATGAGTCATAAGCTTGGGTTTACAGGGGCGGAGATGATGTTTTCATCTAACAATACACCAGACCAAGAGTACGCTTATGCCCGTGAATTAGGGGCGACTATCAACTTGGATGCCTTTGAAGATATCGACCATTTAGAGCGCGCTGCGGGGATTCCTGAGATTATCTCTTGTCGTTACAATCCTGGTGGCGTATTTGAACTAGGAACGGACATTATGGATAGTCCTGGTGAAGCTAAGTTCGGGATGACAAAGGAACAGCTCTTTGAAGCCTTTGCTATCTTGAAAGAAAAGGGAGCAAAAACTTTTGGGATTCATTCCTTCCTAGCTTCCAATACTGTTACTCATCTCTATTATCCAGAATTGGCGCGCCAGCTTTTTTTATTGGCTGTAGAAATCAAGGAAAAGTTGGGTATTTCGCTGGACTTCATCAATCTTTCTGGAGGAATCGGGGTCAACTATCGTCCGGACCAGGAGCCAAATGATATTGCTTTAATTGGTGAGGGTGTTCGTCAGGTTTATGAAGAAGTTCTTACGCCAGCAGGTCTTGGTCAAGTTAAGATTTTTACAGAACTAGGACGCTTTATGTTGGCGCCTCATGGAATTCTAGTGACTAAAGTAACCCATAAAAAGAAAACCTACCGAACTTATCTCGGAGTAGATGCATCAGCTGTCAATCTTATGAGACCGGCTATGTATGGAGCTTATCACCACATCACCAATATGATGAATCCTGACGGTCAGACGGAAGTCGTTGATGTTGTTGGCTCTCTTTGTGAAAACAACGACAAGTTTGCAGTTAATCGTGAACTACCTCAAACAGAAATTGGTGATTTGTTAGTCATTCATGATACAGGTGCGCATGGCTTCTCTATGGGCTACCAGTACAATGCCAAACTTCGTTCAGCAGAGGTCCTCTATACAGAGGACGGTGGTGCACGGCTAATCCGTAGAGCAGAGCGACCTGAGGACTATTTTGCAACTCTCTATGGATTCGACTTTGACAAGGATTAGAAGAATTTTTGAAAATCATGAAAGTTGAAAGTGAAAAACAGTTTGTTTTCTAAAAAATAGACAAAATCTGTGGTTTTTCTTTTCAGGCATGATATAATAAAGCTATAAAACGGTTTCAAGGAAGGTGACGTGATGTCTGAAGAAACAATTGACTATGGACAAGTGACAGGAATGGTGCATTCGACAGAGAGTTTTGGGGCGGTAGATGGCCCTGGGATTCGTTTTATTGTCTTTTTGCAGGGCTGTCAGATGCGTTGCCAATATTGCCATAACCCTGACACGTGGGCGATGGAAACCAATAAATCTCGTGTACGAACAGTAGATGATGTTCTAGAAGAAGCGCTTCGTTATCGTGGTTTCTGGGGAGACAAGGGAGGCATCACAGTCAGTGGAGGAGAAGCTCTCTTGCAGATTGATTTCCTAATTGCTCTCTTTACAAAAGCAAAAGAAAAAGGAATCCACTGTACCTTGGATACTTGTGCCCTTCCATTCCGTAATAAACCACGTTATTTAGAGAAATTCAACAAACTCATGGCTGTGACAGACTTGGTTCTTCTTGATATCAAGGAAATCAACGAAGCACAACACAAGATTGTAACCAGTCAAACCAATAAAAATATCTTGGCATGTGCTCAGTACTTGTCAGATATTGGGAAACCTGTTTGGATTCGTCACGTTCTTGTGCCTGGATTGACAGACCGTGATGAAGATTTGATTGAGCTTGGGTAAGTTCGTAAAAACTCTTAAAAAAACGTTGATAAGTTTGAAATCCTACCCTACCACACTATGGGAGAATTCAAATGGCGTGAACTTGGGATTCCGTATTCACTTGAAGGGGTTAAACCTCCAACGGCAGATCGTGTGAAGAATGCTAAGGAATTGATGGATACAGAAAGTTATCAAGATTACATGAAACGTGTACATGGATAAAAAGAAGCCTGATGGGAACATCGGGCTTTCTGATATAAAAAAAGCTTAGCTAGAATGCTAAGCCTTTTATTTTTTATCTAGAATGTTGTTTTCCAGAATTGCGTTTTTTATTTTTCTTCTTAGTAGAAGTTGAGATAACTGCTGCTGATTCAGGAGTTACATCTTTACGAGCACCTGAAGTTTTGCTTGCTTTTGGTGGGTTCTTGGCATATTCTTCACGTACTTTTTTACGAAGTTTTGGACGAATGATGTAGTTGACGATGAATTGTTGAAGGATCATCATGAAACCACCGACAACCCAGTAAAGCGTAACGCTGGCTGGTGAGAAAATTGAGAACATGACAATCATCATCGGACTCATGTAAATCATCTTCTTGAGTTGTTCTCTTTGAGTCTCGTCTTCAACTCCGTGTAGTGAAAGGAGCGATTGGACGTAGTAGAGAACACCTGCACAGGCGATAAGAATCCAACTTGGAGAACCAAGTGCGATTCCTAAGAAGCTAGCTTCAGCAACACCTTCTGTATGTTGAGCAGCAAAGTAGATTGCTGAGAAGAAAGGCATTTGGATGAGGAGAGGGAAACATCCTACTCCGCCAAACATGCTGATACCGTGCTCTTTTTGAGCAGCAAAGAGAGCTTGTTGGGCTTCCAGTTTTTCTTCTTGTGTTTCTGCTTCCTTGAGACGAGTTTGGTGTGGTTCAAGGACATGTTTGAGGGCATTCATCTTTTCAGAGTGAAGAGTTGCCTTCCAAGATTGATAGATACCAAGTGGTAAAATAATCAAGCGGACGATAATGGTTACGATAATAATAGCGACCCCGAAGCCTAGCCCTTTATCAGTAGCAAAGTACTTGATGGCTTCAGCCATAGGTGCTCCGATTGTATTCCAAATAAATCCTGTTGGTTGTCCAGTTGCTTTATCAACCTGGACACAGCCTGTTAAGACTAATAGCATGGCCACTCCCATGATAGAGAGGGCGATTCGTTTAATTGATTTCACTGTTTTTAATTCCTTCTTAAAAATGATACCTTTCTATTCTACTGTTTTTTTTGAAAATATACAATAGTTCTAGAGACCTAATTTGCTACTTTGAAATCTGAATAGGATGGGAAGTTGCTCAATTGAACATCTAGATAAGTTACTTTTGAGAAGGGAGTAGGTCCTTTTCGGATCTCTTGGATGAACTTAGCCATGATAGCTGAAGACTCTGCTTGGGCAAGAATTTCAACGGTTCCGTCATCGTTGTTCCAGACACGACCAGTGATTCCACCTAGTTCGAGGGCAAGGGTATAGACGCCCCAGCGGAAACCAACGCCTTGAACGCGACCCTGTGCGATCATTTTGACCTTTTGCATACCAAACCTCCTTGATTGTGTTATAATACTCCTATGACTATTATAACCTCTAAAGCCAATTCTGTGGTAAAAAATGCCAAGAAATTGCATCAAAAAAAATATCGAAAATCTTCTTATTTAATTGAAGGATGGCATTTGTTTGAAGAGGCTGTTCAGGCTGGTGCAAAGATTGAGAAAATATTTGCCCTTTCAGAGTATGGTGAAAAATTAACGGACTACCCTCAGACTGTCTTTGTGGCCGAAGAAATCTTGCTTGATTTAGCAGATTCACAAACTCCTCAGGGCATTGTAGCCATTGTTCAAAAGGAAGAAGAGCAGTTGCCGGATTTGAGCCAAGGGAAATATCTTTTCTTGGAAGACGTGCAGGATCCTGGAAATGTTGGCACAATGATCCGAACGGCAGATGCGGCAGGTTTTTCGGGAGTCGTTGTTTCAAGCAAGTCAGCAGATATTTATAGCTTGAAGACTCTTCGATCCATGCAGGGCAGTCATTTTCATTTACCGATTTATCGGATGCCTATTGAAACTTTTGTTGAAGAGGCTAAAAAGGGCAATTTACCAATTCTGGCAACTACTTTGTCCCAAAACTCTAAAGATTATCGTGAGCTTGCTCAGCTAGCAGATTTCGTCTTGGTTATGGGAAATGAAGGTCAAGGCATTAGTCCATTCATGACAAATCAGGCAGATCAACTGGTTCATATTACCATGAAAGGGCAAGCGGAAAGTCTCAACGTTGCCATTGCTGCAGGCATACTCATGTTTTATTTGAGTTAAATTGTTTTATTTTTGTTATAATAAGTAAAAAGATTTCATAAGGAGAAAAAAGATATGAATCAAACAATTATTCAAGAACGTTCTGGTCTGAATCAATTTTATGCAAAAGTCTATGCTTTTGTCGGGATTGGGATTGCCTTATCTGCAATTGTTTCAGCCTTGATGTTAACAACCTTCCAAGATCTTCTTGTTCAGTTAATGATTAACGCCCGTATATGGCTAATCGTAACAGGAATTGTAGAAGTAGCTCTAGTGATTTTTGCGAGTGGTTTAGCGGTAAAGAATAGTCCAGCAACCTTTCCAATATTTCTGCTCTACTCAGCGGTTAATGGTTTTTCACTAAGCTTCATTGTTTCGCTCTATCTTCCTGGGACAGTTTTGACAGCCTTTATCTCCAGTGCAGCCCTCTTCTTTGTGATGGCTATCGTAGGAGTAGTCATTAAAAAGGATTTGAGTGGAATCGGTCGTGCTTTGATTGCAGCCTTATTTGGTCTGATACTGGCCATGGTTGTTAATATCTTCTTAAATAGTGGCCTAATGGACTACATTATTAGTATTGTTATGGTGCTTGTTTTTGCAGGTCTGATTGCTTGGGATAATCAAAAAATTCGTTATGTTTACGAAGAGTCAGATGGTCAGGTAGCTACAGGCTGGGCAATTTCTTTAGCACTTAGCCTCTACCTCGACTTTATCAACCTCTTCCTTAGCTTCCTACGTATCTTTGGAAGAGACGATTAATACTTTTCAGAGCTCAAATGAGCTCTTTTTTTAAATTTTTTTTACTTTTCATTTTTACTAACAAAAAGGGTATAATCTTCTTATTATTCAAAAAGGAGGAACGTATGAAGAAAAAGTTTTATCCATCAACAGGAAGAAATTTCCTTTGTAAAAAATACCTTTACCCAATATTTAAAAGATAAGTTAGAAGTAGTAGAAGTGCAAGGACCAATCTTGAGTAAGGTTGGAGACGGGATGCAGGATAACCTTTCAGGGATTGAACATCCGGTATCTGTTAAGGTTTTACAAATCCCAGACGAAACCTACGAGGTGGTACATTCGCTTGCTAAGTGGAAACGCCATACTTTGGCACGTTTTGGTTTTGGTGAGGAGAAGGTCTCTTTGTTCACATGAAGGCTCTTCGTCCAGACGAAGATTCACTAGATGCGACTCACTCGGTTTATGTGGACCAGTGGGACTGGGAAAAGGTTATTCCTAATGGGCACCGTAATCTAGCCTACCTCAAGGAAACCGTTGAAAAGATTTATAAGGCCATTCGTTTAACAGAGTTAGCAGTCGAAGCCCGCTATGATATTGAGTCAATCTTGCCCAAGCAAATTACCTTTATCCATACTGAAGAATTGGTAGAACGCTACCCAGACTTAACTCCAAAAGAACGTGAAAATGCTATCTGTAAGGAATTCGGTGCGGTCTTCCTAATTGGTATCGGTGGTGTATTGTCAGATGGAAAACCTCATGACGGACGTGCACCGGACTATGATGACTGGACAACAGAATCTGAAAATGGCTACAAGGGCCTAAATGGAGATATCCTTGTTTGGAATGATAATTTGGGTGCAGCCTTTGAATTGTCTTCAATGGGGATTCGAGTCGATGAAGACACTCTTCGTCGTCAGGTAGCTATTACCGGAGATGAAGACCGCTTATCTCTTGAATGGCATAAGGCTCTCTTAAACGGACTCTTCCCTTTGACAATCGGTGGAGGAATTGGACAGTCTCGTATGGCCATGTTCTTACTTCGTAAGAAGCACATCGGTGAAGTTCAAACCAGTGTTTGGCCACAAGAAGTCAGAGATACTTACGAGAATATTCTTTAATCAATCGAACCGAGAGGTTCGATTTTCTTATTTCATCAGAATTTGGTATAATATACCTTATGAAAATCGTATCAGGAATCTACGGAGGACGTCCTTTAAAGACCTTGGACGGGAAAACAACGAGGCCGACATCGGACAAGGTCCGCGGAGCTATTTTCAATATGATTGGCCCTTACTTTGAAGGAGGACGTGTGCTAGATCTCTATGCTGGTAGTGGGGGCTTATCCATTGAAGCAGTTTCAAGAGGGATGTCGAGCGCTGTCCTAGTTGAGAAGGATCGTCGAGCACAGAATATTGTGGCAGAAAACATTCTGATGACCAAGGAAACCTCTAAATTTCAATTATTGAAAATGGAATCCAGTCGTGCATTAGAGCAAGTGGATGGTGTCTTTGATCTCATCTTTTTGGACCCTCCCTATGCCGGAGCAAATCGTATCCGACATTGAAAAAATGGCTGAGAGAAATCTTTTCTCAGAAGATGTCATGGTGGTCTGCGAGACCGATAAATCAGTAGAGCTTCCAGAAGAAATCGCCTGTTTAGGCATCTGGAAGGAAAAAATATATGGGATTAGTAAGGTGACGGTTTATGTCAGATAAAATCGGGCTATTCACAGGTTCGTTTGATCCAATGACAAATGGGCATATGGATCTCATTGAGCGTGCAAGTAAGCTCTTTGATAAATTGTATGTGGGGATTTTTTATAATCCACACAAAAATGGATTTTTACCGATAGAAAGTCGGCTAGAGACGGTTGAAAAAGCGGTGGGACACCTAAAAAATGTCCAGGTCATATCCTCTCATGATGAATTAGTCGTTGATATTGCTAGAAAACTGGGTGTCCATGTTCTTGTTCGTGGTTTGCGTAACGCTACTGATCTTCAGTATGAAGCCAGTTTTGATTTTTACAACCATCAATTAGCAGGAGAGATTGAGACAGTCTATCTCCATAGTCGCCCAGAGCATGTTTACATCAGCTCTTCAGCTGTGAGAGAACTATTGAAGTTTGAACAAGATATTAGCAAGTATGTACCAAATGTAGTCTTGGAGGAGTTAAAGAATGAAGAAAAAAACTAGATGGCCCATATATTTAATCATCGGGCTCATGATCACTTTTATAGCTTTTACGGTACCACTTCCTTATTACATTGAGGTGCCAGGGACTTCAGAAGATATTCGAAAGGTTTTACAAGTTAATAACCAATCTGACCAAGAAGAAGGTTCTTACCAATTTGTGACGGTAGGAGTTAAACACGCCAGAATGGTGGACTTGGTTTATGCTTGGCTAACACCTTTTACAGATATTCGTAGTGAAAAGAAATGACAGGTGGTTCTTCAGATGCAGAATTTATGCGAATCAACCAGTTTTACATGGAAACTTCGCAGAACATGGCCAAATATCAAGGTCTGAAGGCGGCGGGCAAGGAGATAGAACTCAAATACCTGGGAGTCTATGTTTTGACCGTAACAGATAACTCAACCTTCAAGGGTATTCTCAATATCGCTGACACTGTAACAGCTGTCAATGATAAGACTTTTGAGAGTTCTAAGGAGATGGTCGACTACGTCAATTCTCAAACTCTAGGCGACAAGGTTAAAGTTACTTATCAAGAAGATGGGAAAGTCAAAACCGCTGAAGGAAAAATCATTACTCTGGAAAATGGGAAAAACGGTATTGGAATCGGTTTGATTGACCGCACAGAAGTGTCAAGTGATGTGCCAATCAAGTTTTCAACTGCTGGCATTGGTGGTCCGAGTGCTGGAATGATGTTTAGTTTATCCATCTATACGCAAATTGCAGATCCAAGTCTTCGAAATGGACGTATCATTGCTGGTACAGGAAGTATCGACAGAGATGGAAATGTTGGTGATATTGGTGGAATTGACAAAAAAGTTGTTGCTGCTGCAAAAAAAGGAGCTACTGTATTCTTTGCTCCTAACAATCCAGTAACTGAAGAAGCTAAAAAGGCCAATCCTAATGCTAAAAGTAATTATGACACGGCTGTAGAAGCTGCTGAAATGATTAAAACAGACATGAAGATTGTTCCTGTAAAAACACTTCAGGATGCAATTGATTACTTGAAAAACAACCCATAGAATATAGTGCAAGTCCATAGACTAGCGTAGAAAAAAAGAAGATGGTATAATAGGCAGATGATTCAATTGTTTTTTACCCTAAGTAGTCATATGTTTTTTATCTACCTAGTTTTTCAACTTTTGAAAGATTTAGTCAAATGGGATCAAATTTTGAAGGTGACCAAGGACAATGCGAGGAAGGTACGACTTTTGGTAGTATTGTGTAGTATCGGTTTAGGATATCTAATCAGTTCTTTTTTCCTAAATCTCTACCAATTATGGCAAGAAGCTGTACGGACATTATTCTAAATTCGAAAGTAAAGGAAAATATTTATGGAAAAAATTGTAGTTCGAGGTGGCGATAATCGCCTTGTCGGAAGTGTTACAATTGAGGGCGCGAAAAATGCAGTTTTGCCACTGCTTGCGGCGACAATTTTAGCAAGCGAAGGAAAAACAGTTTTAAAAAATGTTCCTATCCTATCGGATGTCTTTACCATGAACCAAGTAGTTCGTGGATTAAATGCGAAAGTTAATTTTGATCAAGATGCACACGTTGTTGAAGTGGATGCGACAGATGATATCACAGAAGAAGCTCCCTATAAGTATGTCAGCAAGATGCGTGCTTCTATTGTAGTCTTGGGTCCAATTCTGGCTAGGGTTGGTCACGCTAAAGTTTCGATGCCAGGTGGTTGTACGATCGGTAGTCGTCCGATTGACCTTCACCTTAAAGGTTTGGAAGCAATGGGGGCTAAGATTACCCAAACAGCTGGCTATATCGAAGCTAAGGCAGAACGCTTGCATGGGGCCCATATCTATATGGACTTTCCTAGTGTTGGAGCAACCCAAAACTTGATGATGGCTGCAACGCTAGCTGATGGCGTAACTGTTATCGAAAATGCTGCGCGTGAACCTGAAATTGTAGACTTGGCTGTTCTTTTAAATAAAATGGGAGCTAAAGTCAAAGGTGCGGGAACAGAGAGCATTACCATCACTGGTGTTGAAAACTTGCATGGTGCAACCCATAACGTTGTTCAAGACCGCATCGAAGCAGGGACATTCATGGTTGCTGCTGCAATGACAGGTGGAGATGTCCTGATTCAAGATGCTATCTGGGAACACAACCGTCCCTTGTTGGCGAAATTACAAGAAATGGGTGTTGAAGTCATCGATGAGGATGAAGGTATCCGCATCCGTTCTCAACAGGACAAACTGAAAGCAGTTCATGTCAAGACCTTACCACATCCAGGGTTTCCTACGGACATGCAGGCGCAGTTTACTGCTCTTATGACGGTTGCTCAAGGAGAATCAACTATGGTTGAGACAGTTTTTGAGAATCGTTTCCAACATCTAGAGGAAGTGCGTCGCATGGGCTTGCATTCTGAGATTATCCGTGACACTGCTCGTATTGTTGGCGGGCAACCTCTCCAAGGGGCAGAAGTGCTGTCTACGGACCTTCGTGCAAGTGCAGCCTTGATATTGACAGGCTTAGTGGCCGAGGGTGAGACTGTTGTTGGAAAACTTGTCCATTTGGATAGAGGTTATTATCGTTTTCATGAAAAGTTAGCTCAGTTAGGAGCTAATATTGAACGGGTAAGTGTGGAAGCTGATGAAGATGAAGATGAATAAAGAAGTAGCTTATGTGCTGCGTCGATTTCTTTTAGTCATCATTGTTTTACTTTTAGGTGTCTTAGCACTTGGAATTGGCTTGATGATTGGCTACGGTATCTTAGGCAAGGGCCAAGATCCATGGGCGATTTTAGCTCCAGAAAAGTGGCATGAGTTAATTGCGAAATTTACAGGGAAATAGGCTGGGTGACCAGCCTTTTTCTAGGAAGTGAAATGAAGGAGAAAGTATGAACAAAAAAACAAGGCAGGCCCTAATTGGTCTCTTGCTCTTTTTGCTCTTGTCAGCAGGAAGCTACTATATTAAACAAATGCAGTATTCCAACACTGCACCACAAACACGAGTAAAAGAAAAATCCCAGTCGTCTGATGCTCCAAGTCAAGAACTGGCCGAGAGTGTACTGACTGATTCGGTCAAAAAACAAATAAAGGGTACTCTTGAGTGGAATGGAGCAGGTGCCTTTATCATAAATGGGAACAAAACGAACTTAGATGCAAAGGTTTCAAGTAAACCCTATGCTGATAACAAGACAAAAACTGTAGGTAGGGAGACAGTTCCAACTGTGGCTAACGCCCTCATGTCAAAAGCAACAAGACAGTACAAAGACCGTGAAGAAACCGGTAATGGTTCAACTTCTTGGACCCCGGCAGGATGGCATCAGGTCAAAAACCTAAAAGGGACTTATAATCACGCTGTAGATAGAGGACATTTATTAGGCTATGCCTTGATTGGTGGTTTAGATGGTTTTGATGCATCTACTAGCAATCCCAAAAATATCGCTGTACAAACAGCTTGGGCCAACCAAGCACGAGCAGAAGATTCGACTGGACAAAACTACTATGAAAGTTTAGTTCGAAAAGCCTTGGATCAAAATAAGCGCGTGCGTTACCGTGTCACATTGCTCTACGCTACAGAAGAAGATTTGGTTCCTTCTGCATCTCAGATTGAAGCCAAATCATCTGATGGTGAATTGGAGTTTAACGTCGTAGTTCCTAACGTTCAAAAGGGAATTCAGTTAGATTACCGAACAGGAAAAGTAACTGTTACAAAGAACTAATAGATAGTCGGTCCCTTATTGTTTCGGTAGGGGATTTACTATAGAAATCACAATTTAATGTGTAGAAGTTGAAAAATATGGTATAATAGTCACAATTATACTTTTTAGGAGAAGGAAAATGGAAGACCCGAGCAGTCAGGATTTGTTACTGCAATTTGTATTATTAGTTGTTTTGACCTTTTTAAATGCTTTTTTCTCTGCTACAGAGATGGCTATGGTTTCTCTTAGTCGCTCACGTGTTGAACAAAAGGCTGAAGAGGGGGATAAACGCTATATCCGTTTGCTAAAGGTACTTGAAAACCCCAATCACTTTTTATCAACCATTCAAGTTGGTATTACTTTAATTACAATCTTGTCAGGGGCTAAACTAGCAGACTCTCTAGGACAATTGATAGCCTCATGGATGGGAAATAGCGAAACTGCGCACGCAATCGCAAGCTTCCTGTCACTTGCTTTCTTGACCTATATCTCTATCGTTTTGGTGAACTTTATCCTAAACGCATTGCTCTAAATCTTAAGGATGCCTTGGCAATCCGAACTGTACCATTTATTATTGCTCTCGGTAAGATTGTGAGTCCCTTTGTTTGGTTGCTATCTGCATCAACCAATCTTTTGAGCCGTTTGACGCCGATGACATTTGACGATGCAGACGAAAAAATGACTCGTGATGAGATTGAGTACATGCTGACTAAAAGCGAAGAAACTTTGGATGCTGATGAAATCGAGATGTTGCAGGGGATTTTCTCACTAGATGAGCTTATGGCGCGTGAAGTTATGGTTCCTCGAACAGATGCCTTTATGGTAGATATCCAAGATGACACTCAGACCATTATCGAAAGTATCTTAAAACAAAACTTTTCTCGAATTCCTGTTTATGACGGCGATAAGGACAATGTTATTGGTTTGATCCATACAAAGAGTCTGCTAAAAGCAGGATTTACCGATGGTTTTGATAATATTGTATTGAGAAAGATATTACAGGAACCTCTATTTGTACCAGAAACTATTTTTGTGGATGATTTATTAAAAGAATTGAGAAATTCACAAAGACAAATGGCTATTCTTCTGGATGAATATGGAGGAATGGCAGGTTTGGTTACTCTTGAGGACTTGCTCGAAGAGATTGTCGGTGAAATTGATGATGAAACTGACAGAGCTGAAGTTTATGTTCATACTATTGCTGAGAACACTTATATTGTCCAAGGGACAATGACCCTAAATGACTTCAATGACTATTTCGATGTCGAGCTTGAAAGTGATGATGTAGATACCATTGCAGGTTATTATTTGACCGGTGTGGGAACTATTCCGACTTCAGAGAAACTTAGTTATGAGTTAGAAAGTAGCAATAAGCATATCACTCTAACCAATGACAAAGTAAAAAATGGTCGTGTAACAAAAGTTAAGGTTCAAATCCAAGAACTGGAAGTAGAAGAAGAAACTGAATAAAATAAAGGCTTTATCAGCTGATTGCTGATAAAGCTTTTTTAATTGTTAAAAAGAAAAGACTCCGCTCGGAGTCTTCGTTAATATAGAGGCGGTAGACGGATTTGAACCGACGATCAAGCTTTTGCAGAGCCGTGCCTTACCACTTGGCTATACCGCCTTAACTTTTTATTATTATACCTTGAAAATTGTTTCTCGTCAATAGTTTTCTTTTCTGAAAACATAAGATTCAAATGTTTAAAAAAACATGCGACAAAAATATTCTGAAAAATTCGTTTACTTTTTGTTAAAAACTGTGGTATAATCTTCAATATCCACTATTTAAAACGAGGAGTTTAAAAAATGAAAAAAAGTCGGATTCTTGCGGTAGCGGGAGTATCCTTGCTTGCAGTAGGAGTGCTTGCTGCATGTTCAAATTCAAATGCAGGTTCAAGCAATGCAAAATTAGCATCAGATTATAAATATGTTTATTCAGTTGACCCTGAAACATTGGATTATGTTGTTAACAACGTTGATTCTACTTCTTTTGTAACGACAAATGCAGTAGATGGTTTGCTTGCTAACGATAAATATGGAAACCTTGTGCCATCGATTGCTGAATCATGGACAGTTTCACAAGACGGTTTGACTTACACTTATAAAATCCGTAAGGATGCTAAGTGGGTTACTGCTGAAGGAGAAGAATACGCTCCAGTTAAAGCCCAAGACTTTGTGACAGGGTTGAAACATGCGGTAGAAGGAAAATCAAAAGGGTTGTCTGTTATCAGTTCTTCAATTAAAGGACTTGACGCATACATTAACGGTGAAACAAACGACTTCTCAACTGTTGGTGTAAAAGCTGTTGACGATAACACTCTTGAATACACATTGAACCAGCCAGAAACTTTCTGGAATGACAAAACAACAAACGGCGTGATGATGCCAATCAACGAAGATTTCCTTAAATCTCAAGGGGAAAGCTTTGGTGCGCCTACAGATCCATCATCTATTTTGTACAATGGACCATTTGTTTTGAAATCAATCACTGCTAAGTCTTCGATTGAAATGGCTAAGAACGACGCTTATTGGGATAAAGACGCAGTTAAAATTCAAAACATTAAATTCACATACTGGGATGGAAAAGACCAAGATGTCGTTGCTAAAGGATTCTCAGAAGGACAATACAGCAAAGCTCGTATCTATCCTACTAGCTCAACATATGAAAAATATGCTTCTGAGTTCAAAGACAATATCTTCTTTAACGAACCAGGCTCAGCTATCGCTACTGTAAGTGTGAACTATGGTCGTACAACCTATAATCATACTTCAAAAACAACAGATAGCCAAAAAGAATCTACAAGAAAAGCTTTGCTTAACAAAGAGTTCCGTCAAGCTCTTAACTTTGCGGTAGACCGTAATTCTTACTCAGCTCAGACAAATGGTACAGAGGGAGCTGCGGTTGCAATCCGTAATACATTCTCACCATATGATCTTCAAGTTGGAGACAAACAGTTTGGTAAACTTGTAGAAGAAAGTCTTGCGAAGACAAACTCAAGCACATGGTCAAACGTATCGCTTGCTGATTCACAAAACGGTCTCTACAACGAAGAAAAAGCTAAAGCTGCCTTTGCAAAAGCAAAAGAAAGCTTGAAAGCTGAAGGAGTAGAATTCCCAATCCACTTGGATGCTCTAACAATCCAAGAATCTACAGCTGTTGTGAATCGTGTTCAATCACTTAAACAGTCTATTGAAAACGTACTTGGATCTGACAATGTTGTCATCGATCTTCAACAAATGACTCAAGCAGAAGCATTACCACTTTCATTCAGTGCTCCAACAGCGAAAGAACAAGACTGGGATATTCATACCTTGACTGGATGGAATCCAGATTATCAGGATCCATCAACATTCTTAGACCAGTTCACGATTAAAGGCGGAAACACTCGCTTGCTCATGGGTATTGATAAGGATACTGATGCATCAGTTATCCAAAAACTTGGTTTGTCTGACTATGAAAAATTACTTGACGATGCAAACAAAGAAAATCAAGACGTTCAAAAACGTTACGAAAAATATGCCCTTGCTCAAGCTTGGTTAACTGATAACGGTTTGACAATTCCTGTTATGGCAGGTCCAAAAGAAACCGCTGTTTCATTTGTATCTAAAGTTATTCCATTTACTTCTGCGTACTCAGCTGCGGGTCTTAAAGGAGAAACCTCAGGTTACTTGAAATACACTGAGGTTGGAGAAAAACCTATTACAAAAGAAGAATACCAACAAGCTCGTGAAAAATGGCTTAAAGAAAAAGCTGAATCAAATGAAAAAGCTCAAAAAGATTTAGCAAGTCACGTGAAATAAATAATGCTCATTAGAACTTTCTCTCCAAAAGGAGAAGGTTCTTTTGGGATTTTAAAGGAAATAATATGAAAAAATATGTTTTTATGCGTATCTTGCGGTCGTTAGTTTCTATCTTTTTAGTAACGACCTTGATTTACACAATCATCTATACGATGGTTCCACGGAAGTTGATCTTCAAACAAGATACTAACTACAATAAAATTGCAACCACAGCTGATAAACGCGATAATTATGAAAATACCGTTTATGAGCGTATGGGTTATATCGAGTATTACGATACGAAAGAGTTGCAGGAAAAAGCTAGTAGCATTGACCCTTCTGTAACCGTTGATGCAAACGATACAAATAAAGCTATCTACGAAAAATATATCCAACAACTTGGTAACGGTTGGACTTTGGGTGTATTCACAGAGAGCGGACAATTCTATGCTACTCGTGAAATCCCTATTTTCGAGCGTGTGTTCAAATTCTATGCAAACTTGCTTGACATTGACCATACAAACAAGATTCAAGACCCGGAAAATCCTAATTTAGAGCGTTATTTGCGATTTGAAAACGATCCGGCTATTGGATGGTCTCTAGTAGGTTCAGGGACTAAACATAAATACCTCTTGTACTTCAACAGTCAATTCCCATTTGTTCACCAAAACTTTGTCAACTTGAACTTAGGAGATTCTTACCCAACTTATGCCAATACTCCTGTTCTTCAAGTTATCACACAAGGTCAAGGACAAACCAAGACTTCAGAAGTTCAATTCCCAACTGGTAAGAAAACATCATCAGTTAACATTTACTCAAGAACCTACAAATCTCCAAGTCAAGCAGATGCACGTGAAGTAGCAAACTATGGTAAGGATGATCCTTATACAGCTACTGAAAGTAATTATCAATATCCTTCAATGATTACAAGCTCTGCTATCACAGGTTTGATTGGTCTTGCTATTTCATACGCGATTGCAATTCCACTTGGTTCTGCAATGGCTCGTTACAAAAATACATGGATTGATAGTTTCTCTACAGGAGCTTTGACCTTCTTACTTGCTCTTCCAACGATTGCCCTTGTATACATCATTCGTTTGATTGGTTCTTCAATTGGATTCCCAGATTCATTCCCTATCTTGGGTGCGGGAGACTGGCGTTCATATGTCCTACCTTCAGTTATTCTTGGTTTGCTTGGAGCACCTGGTCTAGCTATCTGGATTCGTCGTTACATGATCGACTTACAATCACAAGATTTTGTACGTTTTGCTCGAGCTAAAGGTCTTTCTGAAAAAGAAATTTCTAATAAACACATCTTTAAAAATGCCATGGTGCCACTCGTTTCTGGTATCCCAGGTTCTATTATTGGTGTTATCGGTGGAGCGACTCTTACTGAAACAGTCTTCGCTTTCCCAGGTATGGGTAAAATGTTGATTGACTCTGTAAAAGCGTCAAATAATAACATGGTAGTTGGTCTAGTTTTCATCTTTACTTGCGTCTCAATCTTCTCTTACTTAATTGGGGATATTTGGATGACAATTATTGACCCACGTATTAAGTTGACAGAGAAAGGAGGCAAATAATGTCTACAATGAATAATGATAAATTTCAGTTTGTAAAACGCGATGACTTTGCCTCTGAAGCAATTGATGCTCCCGCCTACTCATATTGGGGTTCTGTTTTTAGACAATTTTTGAAAAAGAAATCAACTATCATCATGCTTGGTATTTTGATTTCAATCGTTTTGATGAGTTTCATCTACCCAATGTTTTCTGATTTCGACTTCAATGATGTAAGTAAGGTAAATGACTTTAGCGCTCGCTACATTAAACCAAATGCGGAACATTGGTTCGGTACAGATAGTAATGGTAAGTCCCTTTTTGATGGTGTCTGGTTTGGAGCCCGTAACTCTATCTTGATTTCCGTAATTGCAACCTTTATCAACGTTGTTATCGGTGTTATTGTCGGCGGTATCTGGGGTATTTCAAAATCAGTTGACCGCATCATGATGGAAGTTTACAACGTTATCAATAACATCCCATCACTTTTGATTGTTATTGTTTTGACTTACTCTATCGGTGCAGGTTTCTGGAATTTGATTTTTGCCATGAGTGTAACGACTTGGATTGGGATTGCCTACTCAATTCGTATCCAAATCATGCGTTACCGTGACTTAGAGTACAACCTTGCTTCACGCACACTCGGAACTCCAACATACAAAATTGTCATTAAATATCATGCCACAATTGGTATCTGTTATTGTTACGACTACATCACAAATGCTTCCAGCATTTATCTCATATGAAGCCTTTCTATCATTCTTTGGACTTGGACTACCAATTACAGTACCAAGTTTAGGTCGATTGATTTCAGATTACTCACAGAACGTAACGACAAATGCATACCTCTTCTGGATTCCATTGACAACTTTGGTCTTGGTATCCTTGTCACTTTTCGTAGTTGGTCAAAACCTAGCGGATGCTAGTGATCCACGTACACATAGATAGGAGTAGACATGACAAAAGAAAAAAATGTAATTTTGACTGCTCAAGATATTGTCGTGGAATTTGATGTTCGTGACAAAATTTTGACAGCTATTCGTGGAGTATCTCTGGAGTTGATTGAGGGCGAAGTGCTTGCACTCGTTGGAGAATCTGGTTCAGGGAAATCTGTTTTAACAAAAACTTTTACAGGAATGTTGGAAGATAATGGTCGTATTGCGAACGGTAGTATTCTTTACCGTGACCAAGATTTGACTGAATTTTCTTCTCATAAAGATTGGGAGCAAATTCGTGGTGCGAAGATTGCAACGATCTTCCAGGACCCGATGACCAGTCTTGACCCAATCAAAACAATCGGAAGTCAAATCACAGAAGTTATTGTTAAACACCAAGGGAAAACGGCTCAAGAAGCAAAAGACTTGGCGATTGACTATATGAATAAGGTTGGTATCCCTGACGCTGAGAGACGTTTTAATGAATATCCATTCCAGTATTCTGGAGGAATGCGTCAACGTATTGTTATTGCGATTGCCCTTGCGTGTCGTCCAGATGTTTTGATTTGTGATGAACCAACAACAGCCCTTGATGTGACCATCCAAGCTCAGATTATTGACTTGTTGAAAACACTTCAACAAGAATACCACTTTACAACTATCTTTATCACACACGACCTTGGTGTTGTAGCAAGTATTGCTGATAAAGTTGCAGTTATGTATGCTGGTGAAATCGTTGAGTATGGTACAGTTGAAGAAATCTTCTACGATCCACGTCACCCATACACATGGAGCCTCTTATCAAGTTTGCCACAGCTGGCTGACGATAAAGGAGAATTGTATTCAATTCCGGGAACACCTCCATCACTGTATACTGAATTGAAGGGAGATGCTTTTGCTCTTCGTTCAGATTATGCGATGAAGATTGATTTCGAAGAAAAAGCTCCTCAGTTTGCAGTATCTGATACTCACTGGGCTAAAACATGGTTGCTTGATGAACAAGCTCCAAAAGTTGCAAAACCAGCAGTAATTGCAGATTTACACGATAAGATTCGTGAAAAGATGGGCTTTGCTCATCTTGAGGACTAGGAGGAAGGAAATGTCTGAAAAATTAGTAGAAGTTAAAGACTTAGAGATTTCCTTCGGTGAAGGAAGCAAAAAGTTTGTAGCCGTTAAAAATGCAAACTTCTTTATCAACAAAGGTGAAACATTCTCTCTCGTTGGAGAATCTGGTAGTGGTAAGACAACAATTGGTCGTGCCATTATCGGCCTTAATGATACCAGCAAAGGGGATATCATCTTTGATGGACAAAAAATCAATGGTAAAAAATCACGTGAACAAGCAGCGGAATTAATCCGTCGCATTCAAATGATTTTCCAAGACCCAGCTGCAAGTTTGAATGAACGTGCAACAGTTGACTATATCATCTCAGAAGGTCTTTACAATCACCATTTATTTAAAGATGAAGAAGAAAGAAAAGAAAAAGTTCAAAACATCATTCGTGAAGTAGGACTTTTGGCTGAACACTTGACACGTTACCCTCATGAGTTCTCAGGTGGACAACGTCAACGTATCGGGATTGCTCGTGCCTTGGTTATGCAACCTGACTTCGTGATCGCGGATGAGCCAATTTCAGCCTTGGACGTTTCAGTGCGTGCCCAAGTTTTGAATTTGCTCAAGAAATTTCAAAAAGAATTGGGCTTGACTTATCTCTTTATCGCTCACGATTTGTCAGTAGTTCGTTTCATCTCTGATCGTATCGCGGTAATTTATAAGGGTGTCATTGTTGAAGTGGCTGAAACTGAAGAATTGTTTAACAATCCAGTTCATCCATACACACAAGCACTTTTATCAGCTGTGCCGATTCCAGATCCAATCTTGGAACGTAAGAAAGTTTTGAAAGTCTATGATCCTAATCAACATGACTACGAAACTGATAAACCTTCTATGGTTGAAATTCGTCCAGGTCATTACGTTTGGGCTAACCAAGCAGAATTGGAACGCTATAAAAAAGAAATGAAATAATCAATAAAGTTTTATAATCTAGCTAGAAGTTTTCTAGTAAGATTATGAAACTTTTTATTTTACAGATAAAAAGCTTGATTATCTATAAGAATTTGATATACTGAATACAATAAAAAAATAGAATAGTAATAGTCGGAGTAATCAAGGGAGAATCACATGGACAACCAACCAAATTTTTTTACAGGAATGGCTAGAATTATTGGGACATGCCTCTGGGTAAAAAGGAATGGAAGTACTGACTGAGAAGAAGGAATCTGAATCGGAAGTGGTAAAGGTTGCTAAATTTTTTTGACGGCTTATAAATTGCTATCTTCCTTACCTTGGATTGTGGGACTTCCTAGAAAGGAAGATAAAAAAAATGAAATTTATTTGGGATATTTTATTTTATATCCTAGTCAAGCCACTGATTACGATTGTAGAATTCATTTGGTATCACATTTGTTTATTTTTTTATGAATTCCTTTTTAAATTTGTTATATTCGATTTTTTTAACTGGATTTATAACTGGCTTTTTTTAGTTTATTTTTAGAGACTAGAAATTGGAAGTACGTACATATATATACTCATATATAACTTTATTATCACAAAAAGATGGAAGATATTCCATCTTTTTGTTTATAGCAATAAGATTAAGGCGAAGTTTTTAAAAAGCTGATGCAAATAATAGATTCGTAGAGAGTCTATGATATAGATTAGATTTAGTCTAATCAAATTCAGAC